>ERZ773113.1171-NODE-1171-length-13250-cov-5.961273_pt1 | contig 13250 bp, 11 predicted proteins | sample MGYA00580565_ERZ773113 | MGnify/ENA primary metagenome ERZ773113 (study PRJEB29015, sample SAMEA2737827) | human gut metagenome | biome: human gut; feature: human-associated habitat; material: faeces | place: China | collected 2012 ...
GGGCGGCCTGCCTTTTGCAAGGAGAAAAACTATGCGAATGTACGATATTATCGCCAAGAAGCGCGACGGCGGTACGCTGAACCATGAAGAACTGTCCTTCGCCGTCAACGGCTATGTGGCAGGCGATGTGCCCGACTACCAGATGTCGGCGCTTCTCATGGCCATCTACCTGCGCGGCATGACTGACGAGGAAACCGCCATGCTGACCGACGTCATGGCCCACTCCGGCGACATGGTCGATCTGTCTGCCATCGCGGGCATCAAGGCCGACAAGCACTCCACCGGCGGCGTCGGTGACAAGACGACGCTGGTCATTGCGCCCATCGTGGCGGCCTGCGGTGTCAAGATCGCCAAGATGAGCGGGCGCGGCCTCGGCCACACGGGCGGCACGATTGACAAGATGGAGGCTGTCCCCGGCACCCGCACGAGCCTGACACAGGAAGAATTTTTCAGGCAGGTCAACGAGATCGGCATTTCGGTCATCGGCCAAAGCGGCAAGATCGCCGTCGCCGACAAGAAGATGTACGCCCTGCGTGATGTGACCGCCACCGTCGGCTGCATCCCGCTGATCGCGTCCTCCATCATGTCCAAGAAGCTGGCCGCCGGTTCGGACGCGATCCTGCTCGATGTCACGATGGGCGACGGCGCGTTCATGAAGGACTTGGACGGTGCGCTGGAGCTGGCCCGCCAGATGGTCGCCATCGGCACGGCGCATGGCCGCAAGGTCGCGGCGCTCATCACCGATATGGACAAGCCTCTCGGCCACAACATCGGCAATGCACTGGAGGTCGCCGAGAGCATGGCCGTTCTGCAGGGCAAGGGCCCCACGGACCTGACCGAGGTCTGCCTGCAGCTGGCCGGCAACATGCTGGTGCTGGCGGGCAAGGGCGATATGCCTACCTGCCGTAAGCTGGCCGAGAGCGTCATTGCCGACGGCTCCGCGTTTGAAAAGTGCTGCCAGATGTTTGCCGCGCAGGGCGGTGACATCAGCGTACTGCGCGACGCCGACAAGTTCCAAAAGGCAAAGTACAGCTATGAGCTGACCGCCCCCGCCGACGGCTATATATACAAAAACGACGTCGAGAAGATCGGCAATGCCAGCGTGCTGCTGGGCGCGGGCCGCATCAAGAAGGAGGACAGCATCGACTTTGCCGCGGGCATTACGATGCACAAAAAGCTGGGCGACTACGTCAAGGCGGGGGAGAGCATCTGCACGTTCTATGCCGACGACGAGAGCCTGTTTGCCGCAGCCGAGGAAATGTACCGCGGCGGCCTTGTCATCCGCGATGAGCCGCCGACGCTTCCGCCCCTCGTCTACGCGCGCGTAACGAGTGATGGCGTGGAGCGGTTCTAAATTGAAACACCCGGGAGGGATTCAGCCCTCCCGGGTGCTTCATTTTTACGCACTGTTTGCTATGGAATAACGGTTCAGGTATCTGACAACTCTACCACCAATTTGGCTTCGGTGGCGGCAATGGCAAGTTGGAGTTTATTCTCTAAGTTCGTCTTTTGCAGCATATTGATGACGTGGTACTTCACGGTGGATGGCTCGATGCCGAGTTCTTTTGCAATCTCGTTATAGGACAGCCCGCGCACAAGACAGCGCAGGACCTTCATCTCGCCTTTGGTGAACTCTGCACTCATGGCGGTGCCGATCTCCACGCTGGGCGGCGTATCGGGAAAAATATGCTTCCCCGCCATCGTGCGGCGCACGACCTGCATCAGGGTCCCTTCATCGCCGTCCTTATACCACAGGCTGTCCGCGCCCACGGCCTTGGCCCGGGCTAAAACCTGTGTGTCAATAAGCGAGGTCGCCACCACGATCTTGATTTCCGGATGCGCTTTTCGTATCTTTTTGGCGGCGGCCAGACCGTTTTCGCGGTGTTCGGTCTGCACATCCATCAGGACAAGGTCGATGTCCTCGGTATCGCACAGGATCGGAGCCTCTGCAGCACCGGGGATAGACACAGCAAGCTGATACCCGTCCTCGTTCTGAATATAGCTTTCAAGCAGGCTCCGTACCAGCTTTTGATCCTCAACGATCATAACGCGTATCATAAGTGCTCTCCTTATCGGGCAGGGTGACTTCCAGAACAAACACAGGCAGGGAGTGTACGGTTACTGTACCCCCTGCTTTTTCAATACGGCGGCGGAGCGAGGAAAGCCCGCCGCCTTCCTTTATCTTCGCCTTGGGCGGCGCGCCGTTGTTCGTGATGCAAAGGTGCCATTCCTGCGGCCGATGCTCGGAGTCGGCGTACAATTCCGTGGCGCCCGCATGCCGCACAGCGTTGGAGGTACACTCCCGCAGGATCAGTGCGTAGAACTCGCGGGTGGCGCGTGCCGCAGGGTACGCACCGCGCAGCTGTACGGCTGCGCCCAGAACAGCCGCCCGCCTTTGCATATAGCTCAGCGGGTCCTCAGCAGCATCCTCCTGCCGGGTGCGGCACAGCAGGGAGATGGAACTTTCCCACTTTGCAGCTTCGCTCTTGATCCGGGCAAGGTCATGCTCATGCCGCAGTGCGCGCCGTGCGGCAAGCAGGGTATGGCCGATGTCGTCATGCACCCGCATCTTCATTTTCAGGATTTCTTCCTCCCGCACAATGTCGGGCATATTGTCATATAAGCGCTTTGCGCGGCGGTTCGCATCGGCAAGGCGCTCGTTTTCCTGCTGCAGCGCAGCGTGCAATGCAGCCAGACGGCTGACATCGGTGGCCATCACCTCGGTGTACGGTATGCCGTATTTGTCCTGAACAGGGCGCACCGTGAAATGATATACCGTTCCGTCCGGGAATGCGTAGATGCGGGCGGCCTCATCGCGCAGCCGCACACCGCCGCCGGGACTGTGCAGCGCCTGCTCCAGGTCCGTAAGGGTCTGCAGATCGCAGCCGCAGAGGACTGCGGAGATCTCCTGCATCCTGTGATTGATCAGACGCAGTAGGCCGTTGCGGTCAAAGTAGCAGATGGCCGCCGGCAGCGTGTCAAAGCCTTCCTTGACAGCATTGCGGGAGATCCGAGAAATCATAGGCCGCCTCCTTCTGCCGGAAACATCGTGAAATACAAAAGCCCGTCCTCATCCCGTTCAAGCTGCATCTGCGGCAGGCCGGGCAGCGCAGCGGGCGCATTGGTGCATTGAACGCTGCAGCGCAGTCCCCAGCCTTGCGCAGTATGCTCGGCGCAAAAAAGGATCTCCTGCAATCCCGGCAGGGTTGCTTCTATGATGGCTTCAAAGGCGTCATAGATCGCCACGGCGGATGCAGGGGAAATCTTTGCTGTGTCGGCAATCTGTACGGCGCAGCGTATATCACTCAGGCGCAGGCTCTCGGCCGATTCAAACAGGCTCAGCCGCAGTTCTGTGGTGTCAATATCCTCCGCCTTGTCGCAAACAAAAACAAGATTGCTGCGCCGCTTGATATAGGTTCCCAAAATGACGATGTGCTTCAGCAGCCGGCGGGCGGTATCGACATCGTCCGTGGCCCTGAGCGCGATCAGATATTCCTGTATCCGTGCCAGCTGGCGGGCTGTGACGGTCTCGATTTTGTCATACAGCCGGTTCTGCTCGCTCAGCTTCAGCCATTGTGCCTTCTGGGCTGTTTCCGCCTGTATGATGTCCCCGATGTCATGCAATTCCTCCTGCGTGAGGCGCAGCTCCTCCAGCAGTGCCACCAATTCGGTGATGTCCTCCTGCCAGAAAATGTACCCTTTCCGGATCGGGTGGCCGTGAAGCTGGGTCGCGGCGTCCAGCTGGACACTGCCGGTGAGCGCCTGACGCAGCTGCTCCTCGCGGAGCGGCGCTGCCTGCATCGAGGATTGCACAGGCACAAACGCCCGGTCTGTGATCAGACCCTTGGCCATAGATACCTCAAACAGCGTGGCATACCCCATGTTGGATTGGATAAGCCCGCACTGGATGCACGCCTCAAAGGTCGCTGTAAAGGTCAGGCATTGCACCACGGTCATATCACCGGCAATCGCATGCATCCACGGCACATTCAAAATATGCTTGTACAGTAAAGCATAGAGGGTGGCAAAAAAAATCGGCACAAGCGGCAGCCAGAGGATGCGCTTTGTATGCGGAATACGGCAGCGCCGTACAAGGTACACCACCGTGAATACGGCACAGGAAAATATCCACAGCAGACATAGGTAATATACGAACCGATAGGTGTAATCGGGGCTGCCCAGTACCTCCTGCCCGGGCGGGAACGCAAACGCAAGCTGATGGCAGTCGTTTGTCAGCACGAGGCTGAACAGCACCACAGGGAATACAAAGATCAGATGCCGATATTTGTACAGCGGGGCGGACTGCCCCCGATCCAAAAAGAAAAGCGTATAAAGTGCAAGGGCCGGGATCAGCAGCATCGGGATATAGTACGCATACCACAATCGCCGCAGCATCTCCGGTGTCTGGGCAAAGTCATAGCGGATCAGGCGTATATCCAGCCAAAACAGCATCAGGGCGGCGGCGCCCAGCAGGCAGCGGCGGGTCTGTGCGTGCAGGATACGCCACCAGACCGATACCGCCCAGGAAAAGATCAGAATATTATACAGCACCGTGCGCCAAAAGCCGGAATACGGCATATAAAATGCCCGCATCAGGACAGCGCAGAGAATCACCCCTGCAACCGCAGCGGCTAAATACAGATTGCCAAGCCGTACCTTTGTCATAGCGCCTGTCCTTTCCAAAGGGTAGATCACCCGTCAGTTCCTTTCCAGTATCATTATGACGCAATCTGCACTTTTTTGCAATAGTGCCGAAAAAAACAGAAAAAAGCTCAAAAAACTATCCAAATGGTGGGGGCAGAAATCGTCCGATTCCTGTATGATGAAGGTGACAAATCGTATTCTTTGCAGGGAAGGAGGGCTGCGCCGTGCGGAGGATCGTTTTGGACGCGCAATACTCTGTGATGACGAGCGCATTGACAATGGCACTGAAACAGGGCGGGCCGGACTTCCAGGTGCAAAACGCTGGTCCTAAGACAAAGGATATTGTAAAGCTATGCCGTTCCTGCAGGGCGGATGTCCTGCTGCTGGAGGTCTGCCCGCATCCGCCGCGCACCCTGCAGGACAGACTGCTGCTGGCAAACGACCTGCGGGATGTATGCCCGCACTGCAAAACGGTACTGCTTGTGGATGAGGCCGAATATCCCGAACTGGCCACCGCCGTGTGCCTGGCAAAAAAGGATCACATTGTCGATGATTTCGTCTACGCTTCCGTCTCGCCTGCCTATCTGAGCGCCATGATGGACACTTTATGACCAAAAGGAGGACAGCTATGAAAAAAGTACAACGAACGCTCGCTGCCGCATTGGCAGCCATGATGCTTATGGCTTTGGCCGGTTGCTCCAAGGGGGATGTGACCAAAGAGGTCAATTCCGGCTTATCCGACCTGAAAGCGCAGGCCGCCGAACCGGCTGTTGAACCCCAGACGGAGACCCCGGCAGAGCCCAAGACCGACGCGGCATCCGAGCCTGCATCCGAACCTGCATCCGAGCCCGCTGCAGAGCCGGAGCCGGAAGCCACCGCCGAACCAGCCCCTGCTTCCGCTCCTGCGGACAATCCCGATTATCCATCGGCTGCCGGCCTGAACACCCCGACCCTGGAGGCATTCGGCACGGACTTTACGCTGGTGCTCAACGTGACCTGCCCCGACCAGGGCTGGTACAAGTCCGCGACCAGTTTCGGGGATTTCAAGCTGTTCCCGACCGATGACCCCAGCCATATCTTCTCCGGTGACCCGCGCATAACCTTTGAATTGAAAAGCGGTCTGGACAAGATCAACTACTATTACGACGACTTCGAAAATGTGGAGGAGCTTACCCCGCGCACCATCGGCGGCGTGGAGATGGCCGGACGCACCTACAAAAACGTGGGCATGTGGTGGACGGAATACTACGGCGAGATGCCCACCGGCGGCTGGCTGGCCATCAAGATCTCCGGCGTGGACATTGACCCCGGCACCGAGGGCGACACCATTCTGAACAGCGTCACCTTTGGCTAAGCACAGGCAGCTTGCCACACTCTCAACCGAAAGGCGGGTGAACCAACCATGAAAAGACGCTGTGCCGTACTATTGGCGGCGGCGATGCTGCTGTCTGCGGCAGGCTGCGCACAGGACAGCAAACAGCCCGAACCGACCGAACCGGCCGCAAGCGCTGTGAGCGAGACCTCCGTTAAAAATGTTGAAGCTACGGAGGAGACCCCGCAAAAGCCGCAGTCATCCCGCAGGTTTGATGATTCCCGCATCGCTACGCTGTATGATGTGGAATTCAGCTACACCGACCCCAACGGCAACAAGGACACCTATTTTTACGAGGTCCCGCAGATCGATGATGACACCGAGGGCGCAAAAAACATCAACGAGATGATCGGCTACCGCTTCGGCTATCTGGTAGAGCGCGCCGAGGATGCCCGCTCCCGCAATGATTTTATCGACACAAGCTACATCATCTGGATAAGCACCTGGACCGGCCCGGTACTGAGCCTGCAGATCACAAGCGTTGACACAATGTACAACCGCGATGTGGGCGCCTACCATTACAACTTTGAAACGGGCAAGGAGCTTTCCAACATCGAAATGCTCGAGTACCTTGGCTACACCGACAACGACCTGACTTTAAAAGCACTGCAGCGCGCCGTGGCCCAGCATTTCGATACCTACTACGGCGGCGACGACCCCACCTACGCATCCGAGCTTTGCAAGATGCGCGCACAGAGCCTGAACGAGCTGAGCAATGTGTTTACCTACTTTGCCGTCTACCCCTACTACACTGGCGGTCTTATCGTCACCGTGCCGATGTACACCCCTGCCGGGGCCGGCATGATGTGGACGGACATAGATGTTTACCCCGACAAGCGGCAGGCCAGCGGCCAGATCCTGCACGGGCAGGATGAATGGTTTACCTGCGATGTGACTGCCGAAGGAGAGGTTACGGTACGCGCCCTGACCGACTATGTTACCCCTGACGGCGCTATGACCTACCAAGCCATGAAGGAATGGTACGAATTGGGCGACAAGACCGAGTTCGCGGTCAGCGGCTGCTACGGCAACTATATAAAGATGCTGATGACCAGCATCGGGCAGGACTACGCCCCCTATGTTTTCCTTCTGACCGAAAACGGCAATGTCGAATACATTGATGTCATCAGCGGCGCACAGTGCGGCACGATGGTCAACGGCGGTCCGCTCTTCGGCATCAACGGCATTGTCCGGTTTGAGACCGGCACGGCCTACGATGCGGAGTACGGCGCCGAGTACGCGACTGTGTACGGCGTTTCCCGCGATAACGAAAAATTCAACCTGATGGAGGCTGTCTGGAACACCGCCCCGCTGAGCATTCCGAGCATGGTCGGCTCCTTTGTGAGTGAGGATACCGGCACATGGTTTGAAATCTGCGAGGATCAGCCGAACTTCTATACCGGCGAATACGCCAACGGCCAGAGGGTTCCGGCCACATGGGACAGCAGCATCTCCTACCTTGGTATGGATGACCGCGGCTGGATCTGCTCCGTTTCGCTGTTCCGTATGGATTCAGGGCGTACACAGCGCGAAACGCTGGCTATGATGCCCGATGATTACGGCGGCGTCAATGTAATGCACATCGGTGGGGAATCCCTGCTGAACCTGCCGCAGCATGAAGCTGTATGGTTTGAAATGACACAGGAATAAGCAAGAGTCTGAAATATTACTTTATAAAAGGAGGCAGACACTATGGCAACATGTACGCAATGTGGTGCCGAGTTAAAGCCCGGTACTAAATTCTGCGAGAATTGCGGTGCAAAAGTATCCGTACCGCAGCCCGCCGCACAGCCCGCAGCTGTGCCCCAGCCCCCGGTTCAGCCTACCCAGGCTGCGCCGCAACCCCCACAGCCTGTACAGACGCCCCCGCAGCCGCAGGCAAGCGGCGGCAATCCCTATGCAGGCGGCGCACCTGCCGCCCCGCAGCCCCAGACGAACGCAGCGAACCCTTACGCGGGCAATGCGCCCGGCACACCGCCGCAGACCGGCGCAGGCGCACCGCTTTACGCCGGGGAAACGCCCCCGTCCGCGTCCGCACCGCCTGTCACGCCGCCGCCACCCGGCGGCACGGGCGGCAACCCTTACGGCAATGTAGCCCCCGGCGGCAAGGCTAAGCGCCCCCGCGCACCAATGACCCCCAAGCGGATGATCCTGATCGCCATCCCGGTGATATTCCTGCTTATGATCATCGTAACAATGATCAGCGGCTCCATCCGCACCGGCAAGCCGAACGCCAGTGACCCGAATCAGGGCACTTGGGAAGCAGCCTACGCCGAGATCGGCGGCTCCGTGACGCAGGTCGAGGATGCCTTCGGCAGCGGGTTCCTGATGGACCTGAATGACAAGGGCAAGTGCGTTGTAACGGTGGACGGCACCAAGTCCTATGGCAAGTGGACGCTGAACGGCGGGGTTTTCCAGCTGGATTGCGGCGGCTTGAGCTGCACCGGCACCCTGAAAGACGAAATCCTGACCCTGAACGATGTGCAGGGACAGGGCGTGACGATCTACTTCGTCAAGTCCGGCAGCACCATGCAGCAGCCTTTGGACGGTGACAAGATGACCCAGGGCACCACCGCAGGCAGCGATACCGATGTGGGCATCTATGTGCTGGAATCCGCCTCCGACAGCGAGTACACCCTCTCCAAGGAGGAGCTTGCCCTCGTCGATATGGAGGACTTCTACATTGAGCTGCGCGCGGACGGCACCGGCGAAACCTACATGGAGGATTTTGTCACCTTCCAATGGAAGGACGGCAACTTCTATGCGCTGACCGACCCCAATACCCCGGCCATGACCTACACCCGCGAGGGTGACCTGCTGACCATTGAGTATGACGGTATGACCATGGTCTTTAAGCGCAGCGACACCAAGCCTGAAATCGACCCCGCTTTGCTGGAAGGCGGCGATGACGAATATGACGGCGACGGCTGGATCGACGGCCCGGATGAGCCTGACCCGCCCTACACCTACGACGACGGCAACACCTACGATGATTTGGGCAACACCAACTGGTACGGCTGGTTCCGGATGGAAAACTACAAGAATGTACCGAACCGCGACTACTTTGACACCGACACCTACGATTGCTGGGGCTACATCGGTGAGAGCGAGGACGGCAGCCACTACTTTGAGGTTTACCGTGACGGCATGCCCGATGACCCGGTCATCACGATGTGGGTCAATGTCTATGATGACCATATCGAGCCTATCCTGGACGGCTACGACTGGGTGCTTGACCAGAACATAACCGAGAGCGATGCGTATAAGTTCAACCTGTACCCGTATAACGACAGCATCTCGCTGTTCATGTATGACTACGAGGGCGCGGACGGCTCGGCCTGTGCAATCAGCTTCTACATGAGGCTGGACGGCACCGAGTGGAACGAGGAGCTGGAGGAGCTGCCGCCCCGCTATGCGGAGTACAAGGCCGCCTTGGCCAACAAATAACGACCTGATTTATCTGTACAAAATGGGGCAGGCCCTGCCCGCCCCTGACATAGGAGGATCATTATGGGACTTATCAGAGCTGCAATGGGCGCTGCTGGCGGCGTTATGGCCGACCAGTGGAAGGAATACTTTTATTGTGAAGCCATGCCAGCTGACCTGTTGGCTACCCGCGGCTGGAAACGCCAGAGCGGACGCAGCGCCAACACAAAGGGCAGCGACAACATCATTACAAACGGCTCGATCGTGGCCGTTGCCGACGGCCAGTGTGCCATGATCGTCGAGCAGGGCAAGGTCGTGGATATGTGCGCCGAACCCGGCGAATATACCTACGACACCGGCAGCGCGCCGACGCTATTCAGCGGCGATCTGTCCGAATCCATCGGCGCAGTGTTCCAGAACATCGGCAAGCGCTTTACCTTCGGCGGCGAGGCCCCGATGGATCAGCGTATCTATTACTTCAACACCAAGGAACTCGTGGGCAACAAATACGGCACGCCCAGCCCGGTGCCCTTCCGCGTGGTGGATCAGCGAGCCGGCATCGACATCGACATTGCCATCCGCTGCTTCGGCGAGTACAGCTACCGCATCACCAACCCCATTTTGTTCTACACCAATGTCTGCGGCAATGTGGAGGAAGGCTACACCCGCGATGAGATCGACGGGCAGCTGAAATCCGAGCTGATGACCGCCCTGCAGCCCGCCTTTGCCAAGATCAGCGATATGGGCATACGTTACTCCTCCCTGCCCGGCCACACCATGGAACTGGCCGAGGCCCTGAACGACGTACTGAGCGCCAAGTGGGGCAAGCTGCGCGGCATTGAGATCGTATCCTTCGGTGTTTCCAGCGTGAAGGCCAGCGAGGAAGACGAGCAGATGCTCAAGGAAATGCAGCGCAACGCCGCCTTTATGGACCCGACCCGCGCCGCCGCACATCTTGTCGGCGCACAGGCCAGTGCCATGCAGACCGCTGCCGGCAATCAGGGCGCAGGCCCCGCCATGGCCTTTATGGGCATGAATATGGCCGGTGCGGCGGGCGGTATGAACGCACAGGGGCTGTACCAGATGGGCGCCCAGCAGCAGGCCGCCGCACAGCCCGCCCCGGCCCCGGCAGCCGCTCCCGCAGGCTGGACCTGCAGCTGCGGCCAGACCGGCAACACCGGCAAATTCTGTGCCAACTGCGGCAGCCCCAAGCCTGCCCCGGCACCCGCAGCCGACAGCTGGGTATGCAGCTGCGGCACCTCCAACACCGGTAAGTTCTGCTGCAACTGCGGCAACCCCAAGCCAGCACCGGCCCCCGCCAAGTGCAGCCAGTGTGGTTGGACCCCGGTTGACCCGGCCCATCCGCCCAAGTTCTGCCCGGAGTGCGGTAAGCCCTTTGGCCAGTGATGCGCAAAAAAAGTGCTGCGGTGCTTTGCGCCGCAGCCGCTTTTCTGACAATGTCCGGCTGTAAAAAAGCACCGCCCGGCACACTGACCGGTATCAGCATCAGTTATTCCGGGATGTGCTATGACGACACCTATGGGTTCAGCATAAGAAACGACCCGGCTGACGGCTGCCTTTTCAGCTGTAATTACAAGGATGATGAATGGGTGGAGCTGGAAAATATCCCTGTTGAGGACACCCATTGGCAAGAAGCCCTGGCTCTGGCAGAAAAGCTGGGGCTGGAAAGCCTGCCGGACGAAAAGAAAAATTCTTCCGGCTTATTTATCACCGATGAAACGTTAAATAGCGTTTGCCTGATTTACAAAGCCCCGGATGACGAGACCATCTACCGTTATCTGGATGCCGATGGCAATACGCGCAGCGCCCTGCGTGATTTTTTTGAGGATCTGGCAGGGCAGCTGCAAACCGAAGGAAAGAGAGGTGACACATAATGGCAACACAGCTTACCAACTACCAATGCCCGGCCTGTACCGGCCCGCTGCACTTTGACGGTGCCAGCGGCAAGCTGGTGTGCGATTTCTGCGGCAGCAGCTACGACACCGCCGAGATCGAAGCCATGTATGCCCAGAAGGAAGCCGCTGCCGAAACCGCCGCGCAAAACAAAGAGGCGCCACCGCCCGACTCCGTCTGGAGCGAAAACGAGGCCGCCGGGCTGCGCAGCTATTCCTGCCCGTCCTGCGGCGCAGAGCTGATCTGTGACGAGACGACTGCCGCGACAAGCTGCCCGTACTGCGGCAACCCAACGGTCATTGCGGGGCAGTTCAGCGGTATGCAGCGCCCCGAGCTTGTGCTGCCGTTTGTGCTGGACAAAAATGCCGCCAAGGCCGCACTGAAAAAATACTACCGCGGCAAGCGGTTTTTGCCCAGCGCCTTCTCGGCACAAAACCACATTGAGGAGATCAAGGGCGTGTATGTCCCCTTCTGGCTATTCGATGCCAACGCGTCCGGTTCGGGACATTATGAAGCGTCCAACTCCTCGTCCCACCGCAACGGCGATTACGTCATCACCACGACCCGCCACTACGATGTCCGCCGCGCGGGCACCACGCAGTTTATGGGCGTACCTGTGGATGGCTCAACCAAGATGCCCAACGGCCACATGGACGCCATTGAGCCGTATGACTACCGCGCCTTCCAGCCCTTCTCGACCGCCTATCTGCCGGGCTACATGGCCGACAAATACGACGAGGACGCCGACACCTGCCAAGCCCGCGCCCACAGCCGTATGCAGAACTCGGTCAGCAGCGAGCTTTCGGCCAGCATTACCGGCTACAGCAGCGTAAGCACCCTGAGCGAAAACATCCAAATTGATTACACCGCCAAGCACTACGCGCTGCTGCCGGTCTGGATGCTGCACACCAAATGGCAGGGCAAGGATTATCTGTTCGCCATGAACGGGCAGACCGGCAAGCTGGTGGGCGATTTGCCCGTTGACAAGCGAAAGGTGGCCGCCTGGTTTGCAGGCATCAGTGTTCCGCTGATGATCCTGCTTGCCATCCTGTTTTGAAAGGGGGAAACAGAGTATGAAAAAGAAACTGTTTTCTCTGCTTACGGCACTGGTGCTGTGCTTGCTCTGCGCTGTACCGGCGTTTGCCGAAATGCCGCTGGTGATGGACACCTACGAGCTGTTCAAACCCGAAGCGACCGCTGAATTGGAACAAAAGGCGCAGGACGCCAGTGCCGGACACGGTGTCAACGTCTACCTGCTGACGGTGTCTGACATCGGCGGGCAGAACGTACGCGAGTTCGCCAAAGACTGGTACCGCAACTATGACCTTGGCTACGGCGAGGGCAAAAGCGGTATCCTGTTCCTGATCGCGCTGGATTCCCGCGATTATGTTACCATCACCTACGGCGGCGGCGTGACCGCCTTTACCGACTACCGCATCGCGCAGATCGAAGATAAGATCGTGCCGATGCTCTCGGACGGATCGTATTACAAGGCCTCCGACACCTACATAGAAATGTGCGCTGACACGCTGGATTTCTATGCCGAAAAGGGTGCACCGCTGGACAGCGGCAACGACCCCGCCAAGGGTTGGATCAAGTGGGTGTTTGTGTTTGTCATTCCGCTGGCTGTGGCGAGCATTGTCTGCGGCATCTTCTATACGCAGATGAAAACTGCCAACGAGCAGACGCACGCCAACGCCTATATGCCCGCCGAGGGTCTGGCGCTGTCCGTGGTGGAGGACACCTACACCCACACCACCGAGACCGAAACGTACGACCCCGTCAAGGACGACAGCAGTTCCAGCGGGTCGAGTACCGACAGCGACGGTTTTGGCGGCAGCTCCGGCGGAAAATTTTAAGAGTATCCATTTTGACAACAGCGGCGGCTTTCTTT
>ERZ773113.1179-NODE-1179-length-13193-cov-25.248440_pt1 | contig 13193 bp, 14 predicted proteins | sample MGYA00580565_ERZ773113 | MGnify/ENA primary metagenome ERZ773113 (study PRJEB29015, sample SAMEA2737827) | human gut metagenome | biome: human gut; feature: human-associated habitat; material: faeces | place: China | collected 2012 ...
GTACACCTTTGCATTGCCGTACACCATTGCATCGCCGGACACCTTTGCATTGCCGTACACCATTGCATTGCCGGACACCTCTGCATTGCCGGACACCCATGCATTGCCGTACACCATTGCATCGCCGTACACCTTTGCATCGCCGGACACCATTGCATCGCCGTACACCTTTGCATTGCCGTACACCATTGCATCGCCGGACACCTTTGCATTGCCGGACACCATTGCATTGCCGGACACCTCTGCATTGCCGGACACCCATGCATTGCCGGACTGGTTTACATTTCCTTCTTTTTCTACCCATCCGCCAGTTTCTCCGGCTTCTACATCCGCAAATGAAATGAGTGCTTTGATTCGGAAAAGTTTCTTTCCGAAAATGTTAATTTTGGTTTCTGATGTTAATTCAAATTTCTTCATTTTCTTTATCCTCCTTAATTACTGTGAATGCACAGTTTCTTTGTTTCGTTTTTTGGATTTTGTGTTATACTCTCCTTTGGAAAGGAGGTATTAAAAAATGACTTATGATGAATTTATGTCGGTCATTAACTCTGATGTTGAAAGAATCCTGTCGGAAAATTCCGCTAATATTGCTCAGAGCCTGTTGCAAGGTCTGCCGGAAGACGAACCTTGCATATCAAAAGAACAATTCCAAATCATCAGAAATGCCGTAAATACATCTATTCAGTCTTCTGTTCAAATAATGTTCGATTACCTAGATTCATTCGGAATGCTGGAATATGAACACCTGACTGAGCATCATGAGCCGCCTGATCTAAGAGTGATTCAGGGCGGACGTTCGGACGCTGAGAAGAAATAATTTGTTGCTGGTCTTGAAGTTGCGATTCAAGACTGGCAGCTCTTCTTTCCAATGAACGAATCCTTTTTTCAAGTGATCTACTCATACATTTACTCCTTTCTTGTGATATACTCTCCTATGAGAGGAGATTAAAATGAAAAATATTGACTTTTCCAACATTGAGTTATCCTTTGGTGAGCGAATAACTCTCCGCTTGTTACCGATTATCAAATCTAATCGTTTCTTTAGATACCAGACACTAGGCTATCTGAACCGCCTAGGTCTGCTTGACCGAGATCACGGAGTTTATACCGTGAACCGAAATTGCAAAATGTACTTTCGAATCAAGCGCAAAGAACGAATTAGATTTATAATCCCAACAGTAATATCAATTGTTGCCCTATTTGCTGGATATGACGTATACAAGATTCCACTTCTGGGCGAAATATTATCAACAGTAAAGATACTATTGATACATGCAATGGAAAGTTTGGGAATTTTGCCATAAACCATTCCAGCAATGTTTTTCTTCGTGCGAAAAAGTACCAGTGGAAAAACTTTTTTATTTGGCTCGTTGTTTTCGCCTCCTTGCTAGTTAAGAGCTTTGAACTTTTTCTTTAAAAAAATAGTCCTGTATATCATCGGCAGAAAGCTCCAACAGATTGACTGCTTTGCAAATATCTGACTGTTTCCAAAACAGCTTTCCGTTAAGCTTCAACGATAATGTACGCTCCGACCATTCCATAGCATTCGCAAAGGAACTCTGACTATCATATTTTTCGATGATTCTTCCTTTGAGCTTACTATAATCAAATGCCATATCTGCACTCCTTTCTAGTTCAATGTTTTGAACTGATTATAATATAACATCGCCATTATGCTATGTCAATACATTTTTTCAATATTTTTAACTTTTTTGTTTTAAGTCTTGAACTTTTGTTTCATATGTGATATATTATCATCAGAAAGCGAAAGGAGAATAATATAATGGAAAAAGTTAGTTCATCAGAAAGATTTAAGACTTTGATGAACGAACGTAATCTGAGACAGGTTGATATTCTTAATCTTGTTCTTCCATATTGTAAGAAATACAATGTGAAAATGAATAAGTCGGATATTAGCCAGTACGTTTCCGGAAAGACAGAACCTAGTCAAGAAAAACTGGTTGTCTTAGGAATGGCACTAAATGTTTCAGAGTCGTGGTTAATGGGATTTAATGTAGGACGTGCTAGAAAAGACACACCTAATCAGGCGAAAGAAGATTTTAATCTGATTTCAAAATTCTCATTATTAAGCGAACGTGATCAGAAAATTGTTTTAAGTCTAATTGATTCCATGCTTTCTAATTAAAAAAGTGGGGCCTAATCGCCCCACTTCTCCAGAAATAGTTTTATGAATGTGTACAGGTATTCTAATGTACCTGTCTTTTTTATTCCATTTATCATCCCGATAATCTCTTTCTTATAATCCATAAATAACCCTCCTTGTCACAACTATCACCTACATTACAGTATATGTGCGTTTTGTGGGAAATATAACCGAACATTAGTTCATTTTTTGCTATTATATTACTAATGTTTGCCCTTGGAAACTGCCAGATATACACCGATATGTTTATGATTGCATAGAAATTATTCGTAACATCAAAGATATAGTCTTTTCTGTTTAGTGGCAGGGCGAATAAAAACGGCGGCATGGTCTGCTTTATTTCATGGGCGCTATTCTTATGTAGGGTAGAAGATCTGTACGCATTTTGGACAGAATACACTTCTGACTCTTCGCGGATATAATCGTCTACGCACATTGGTAAATAAACAATGTAATTAAGCAAAAGCACAGCTCCTATTATAATTAGTATATTTTTGATTATTTTCATTTTACAAATCACCTAAAAACGTCTATTTACAACTAAATTTAACGATGCTATAATAAAAATAACATATTTAAACACTTTTTTTTGCAAATGGCGAAAACAATGTCTATAAGGGAATGATTTGCGTGAAAATTGCGATTTGTGACGATGATAACCTACGGATTGAGACTTTCAAAAATAGCATTGACCGATATCTAAAAGAGCATGGTGATGGTGGATATACATTAACCACCTACACCAGCGGAAAACCTTTGATCGACGATGTTTCAGATGGTGAATGGTATGACATAATAATTCTTGATGTCTCCATTAACGGAGAAAATGGCATAGAGATTGCCAAAAGATTAAGAAAAATCGGATACTATGGAAATATCACTTTTTGGACAGAACGCAAAGAATATGTATTTGATGCACTTGATGTGCTACCGGTGCATTACATCATTAAAGGCTCCGAGCATGGAAGAATGTATTCAGTTGTTGAACAGACTCTTGAAAATATCCGTGAAAAAACGCTTACTATCAAGAACAAGGACTACTTTCACAGAGCTGAATTCCGGCATATTGAATACATCGAAAGCCAGAACAAATACATAATGATCCATTGCACGTGCGGAATATCACACAAGGAACGAGGAAAGCTCAATGATATCGAAAAGAGTCTTGACGGAAGATTTTTGCGCTGCCACCAGAGCTATATAGTTAATATGGACGAGGTAAGCGAAGTAAGCCATTTTTTTACAATGATATCTGGCGCGATCGTCCCGATCAGGCAAAGAGAACTTGCAAAAATAAGAGAAAAATATGAAAACTACGTCATTGGAGGAAGATAAAGCATGAGCGAAGAAAAAACCAAGAAGTGCAAACATTGCAAGATGGACATTCCAAAAGATGCAAAAATATGTCCACATTGTAGAAAGAAACAAAAAAGCGGAATATTAAAATGGGTTGTATTAATACTTATCATAGGAGTGGTTATCGGTGCTGTCGCAGGCGAAAGCGATTCGGGATCAGATAAAAACACAGCAGCCACTACTTCTACAGAAAAGAAAGAAACTGCTACTAAACCAAAAGAAGAAGCTGCGCCGATCGAGTACACTGCTGTTTCTGTTAATGATATGATGTCCGATCTTGACAGCAACGCCATGGGTGCATCTGATAAATACAAAGGTAAATATCTTGAGATCACCGGAAAGCTCAGTAACATTGATGCGGCTGGAAAATATATTGATCTCATGGCCGATGGAGATTTTGAGATTATTGGAGTTCAGTGTTACATCAAGAACGACGACCAGAAAGCTCAAATAGCATCCATGTCAAAGGGTGACACCATTACTTTAAAAGGAAAATGTACAGATGTCGGAGAAGTGCTGGGATATTCTCTTGATATTGACGAGATAGAGTAGATAACACGGCTCCTGCTTAACGGCAGGGGCTGTTTTTATACAAGGAGGAAATTATGGCAAAAAGAAAGAAATACCCGAAGCTGCCGAATAGCTTTGGCTCTATCCGCTATCTCGGCAAGGGTCGAAGAAACTGCTATGCAGTGCACCCACCGGCAGCACTGGACGCAACAGGGAAAGCAGTTCGACCGCCTGCGATCTGCTACGTTGACGACTATCTGAAAGGGTTCGCTGTCCTGACAGCTTACAAAGCCGGGACGTACAAGCCGGGTATGGAAAAAGAGCTTGAGATTGCCCCTACAACGGACACAGACGCCCTTATAGGCCGCATATTGGCCGACTACAATACAATTAAGGGCACAGAGGAAAAGCACCCGGAAACGCACAAATTGACGTTCTCAGAAGTATATGAAAAATTCATATCATGGAAGTTTCCGGAAGACACTAATCTGTCGAAGTCTTCAAAGAACGCATATCACTGCGGGTATCTTAACAGCAAGCCTTTGCATAATCGTGCATTTGAAGACTTGAAAGCACCGGACCTGCAAAAGGTTATTGATGACTGCCCGCTCAAAACGCAGAGTTTAAACACGATTCTGATGCTTTTTAAGCAGATGTATAAATTCGCAATCTACTCAGAGATAGTCACGGAAAACAAGGCGCTGTATGTTTCTGTCAAAACAAAAGATGACGTCGAGCACGGGACACCGTTTTCTGATTTGGAGCTTCGGGTCCTCTGGCAGAACGCCGACGATCCAGAAGTACAGCTCATTCTGATCATGTGCTACTCCGGCTGGAGAATCGGCGAAGTTCTGAAGCTTACGACTAATCTCGAAGAAAAATACTTTCAAGGCGGCATTAAGACCGCAGCCGGAAAAGACAGAATTGTTCCAATCCACTCGGCCATATACGAGTTTGCGAAGAACAAAGTCCTGACGCAAAACGGCAAGCTCTGTATCTATTCCCAGACGCAACACCGAAACGCCCTGTTCTACCCTACACTAGAACGATTAGGGATAATCGGCAACCCGAAGCACACGCCGCACGATTGCCGGCACACCTTTTCTACCCTGTGCGAAAAATACGGCGTCCGGGAGAACGACCGGAAGAGGATGCTGGGTCATTCGTTCGGGAACGATGTTACGAACGCTGTGTACGGTCATAGAACCCTGAAAGAACTCCGGGAAGAAATAGAGAAAATAAAAGTTCCGTTTGTGACTAACTGTGACTAACCGTTCCTATTTTTATCTTTTTTAAACTGTCTTAATTACTCTAACAAAAGCCTGTAAAGTATTGATTTTACTGGCTTTCCCGCATTTTACAAGGGATTCCGCAAAAACATTTTCTTTAATCTAATTTTAATGAAAATCTTCAAGAATCCTTTGTTTATGCGGGTTTTCGGATTTCATTTGTGACTAACATGTGACTAACCGTGTAAATCTATATCTGTTCATAACATCGTAATTTGACGTAAAAAAAGAGAGCCGGGTTTTTAGGCCCGACTCTTTTCCTGACAGTCCGCTCGTGCCGCTGCTAACAGTCCCCGAATTGGGACATACAGCTCTTTCATAAATGCACGGCGGAATCGGTCTGCACTCTCAACTTGTGCTAGTCACACAGGGTACTATACGCACCATAAGTTCAATCCCTGCGTGACTATTGATAGTATAACCTGTTTTGAAGGAAAAATCAATCAGAACATTATTTGGTGCAAAAGCCCCAAAGATTAATTCCAAGAGGCTTAATTCTTACACTTTTTTGATGTATTTTGCGGAAACAAATCCAAAATACTTTCCGGCAATGCGGATGTAGTACCAGGAACTACCGTTACTTGCCTTTTGAGTGAAATTCATAACATCAACCTTGTTCCCTTTGCTTAATGTCGGATACTTTTTAATGTTCGGATATTCTGCTCCGGCCCATGTGCGGACATTAAGGCTAGAAGCTGTGACCTGTCCAGTGTACAACCTCTGGTTCTTGTCTTGCTTTTTGGCGATTACTGTCGCAGTTGCGGCCGTGTTTTTTACTCCGTCAACAGCAAGGTACTTGGTAGCGGCCCAACCGATTCCAATTCCGGCTACCTTGATTCTAGTCCACGCGCCGGACTTTTCTCCATTGATCTCAACACGGTTTCCTTTGTTGATTTTTCCAAGAACATACCCGTTCGGGCTTTCGCGGACATACAAATCGTCCGCTGTAGATGTAGCTGTACCGGTTGCTTTCCAAGCCGCAGTCTGCCCCTCGTTTCCCCAGTCAATCCAAACATATCCGTCAATTGCAGAATCGTTGATAGTGTAGGATTTGTTGCGTACAGCTCCGCCGTTTGCCACCACGCCGGCAGCACTGGAAGTGTTTCCCTCGTTGGTATATACGACACTACCATTGAAGCTGCGGACAGAGCCAACATGGGAACCGTTACGGAATATAATCAACGCACCTACTTTTGGTGATTTATGCCATGTTCCATTGCTCTTGGCGTGATTGGTGATGCTCTTGCAGTTATAGAATCCACCGCCCATAATCTGCAATGCTCTTGTGATTCCCAGAACATTAACCAGTTTCCAGAACTGATACTCTGCACACCATGGCTGAGCCTGGCAGCCCGGCTGTCCCCAGGAATTTACATCACGAGCAAATCTGGTGTAGTTGTTGTATCCAGCATTTTTCTTAAAATCATCCAGATAAGCATTACTTTTCTTTTCCAGGTATCCGCCGTTTGATGCGTAATAATCACCAAGTTCAAGGAATTTCTGTAATTTTGTTTTTACCATTTTTGTTTCTCCTTTCTGTGTCGTTCCTCGATAATCTTTGTAAAATACATTCATATCAACGTTTCCGCTGATACCGGATACTTTTCCTTTGCTTGAATACTGCCAACCTTATATCCGGCTTTCTTCATTCTGGTCAGGAATGCCACTGCAATATTTTCAATTGCCTGTTTGCCGAGTTTTCGCTGATTAGACCACTCAAGGTCGTAGAACACTGGAAAGTCCAGTCCACGTCCGTTGAGCGCGGCGATCACATCTTCCGCTTCGTCAATAGCCTGTGCCGGCGTCAGGGCATATGAATACTTGTACCCGCCGATAAGGATTCCGTTGCTCTTGCATCCTTTGTAGTTGTACTCGAATGAGCCGTCAACGCCGGACCTCTGGTGTACTCTCAAGATTGCGAATTTAATACCGGATTTAGCTACTTTCGACCAGTCCGGTTTTCCCTGATTGGATGATACGTCAATTCCTTTAATCTCCAATTCTGTCAACTCCTTTCACATTTTAACCCACGTTCCCGCGTGGGGAACGGGCACTCCATTGGTAGCTTTTTATGAAATTTTTAATGAACTAAATGGGAATACGAATTTCAAAAGTGAAGACTTACTATTTAATCTTCAAAACTGCAACTTTGAAAGTAAAATTACCTGTTGGATTTCCGATAAAACAAATGGCCCAGTTTTGCGTAGCTTCTGTTCCGCTTACTCCACGGGTTACAGTATACCGCCACCCCATTCGATCTTCTGCTTGAATTGAGATGATCATGTATTCCGTAGCATTAATTTGCAAATCGTATGCATTTTTTTCGGATTCCGCAGTGATAGTTCTTGTTAAAAATTCTATTTCTGGCAGGTTGGCTTTTGTAACTTTACTATTATTTATATTCCATCTTTCAGTATTATTAATGTAATCAAATAATATTATGCAACCAAATCTTCCATTTACGTATCGGTAGCCAATCATAAGATATTGATGACTTGCAACAAAAGTACCATAAAATGTTCCATCTTTTGGAAGAGTATTATTAAGTGCATCTTGGACGCAAGCATCTAAGCCACCCAGTTCGGCTACTTGAGAGTCAGAATAATAAATGTGTTGTACAGCAAATCTTGTATTTGAGATTTTATTACTATTTAATTCATTAATCGCCCCCAGTACCGTCTGATTGTTCGTTTGCAAGTTGCTGATGACCGCATTGGTCAGTTTCCCAACGATCCAGTTCCAGATTCCGCTAAACGGTGAAAGCTTGTTTGCCTTCGCCGCCGCATCGTAAATCATCATCGTGTCGTTGTCCGCCGGTGTTGCTTTCTGTGTGTACTCATTAAATTTTGCCATTACTGTAATCTCCTTTCTAATTCTTTAATACGTTTCTCTTGCTCGTCAACCTTTGCGCTGAGTTCCTGTATGGCTTTGATTGCGTATTCAGTCAGAAGTAGTCTGTCAATCTGCTTTGCGTTTATGCTTCCATCTTCGTTATATCCGCCACCAAGTGTAAGTAAGGAGTCTATCTTTTCCAAATCATCCGCAACAAGTCCAAGTGGCTGATGAACGCCGTTTTCCTTCCAATCGAACGAACACACCGGCATTTTGCAAACTGCATCAAGAGCATTCACTTCGCAGTCTTCAAAATTTTTCTTTAGCCTAACATCGGAGGCGGAATCATTATACAACTTTCTCAAACTATAGTTGGTTGACCCCCATTGCGCCGATATAGTTAACGCTGCCTTTCCAGATTCTACCGATGATGACAAGTGCGCTACTCTATTTGTTGCATTAGTTACTGACGCCACGGGTCTTCTTCGTATGTTTTGTCCTGAATCTTCTACGCCATAATCTTTAAATGTAAATTTTCCGGTAACATAAGCGTCTTTTAATGCCGTAGTCCCCTTAACGGTTACATCGCTCATAGCCGTAAGATAGTCGGTATATATCCGAATCGTGTCGTTTTGATATTTCACAACATAACCGTCGCCGGTTCCTTCCTGCCAAAGTCTAATAACACCATCAGACACATCCTGTGCGTATAATCCGTACTTTCCAAGCATCAAAGCCTTGTAGTTCTTTGCGTCTGTATAGCCCGTATACAATCGTAATCCGGCAGTGTTAAGCGAAACCATTGGGTTTCCGGTGTTCTTGTTGTGCACAACATATCCGGTGTACCCTAATCTTGATATCAATGTTCCGTTTTCATCGTAAATTTTCAGCTGACCGTTACCGTTATTTACGCCACCAAGGCTGATAACACCACCTTTCATGGCATTGAAAGATATATACAGTGTCGTGTTTCCACTTTCGTCTTTTTCGTAGTACAGTCCCTTGAATTTTCCATTATCTGACAGGATATCAACTATCTGCTCCTGTGTCAGTGATGCCACATCAACCGCCACGGAAAACGTCTGATAGTCTGCAAGCTTCGTTTTTGCTTGGTCAAAATACAGCGAAACCTTGAGCATGTTGTGAGCCTTGAGCGACAGGTTATTGACGTTAATACTCAACCGGTCAAGTGCCGCAGTCTGCGATACCGTGAGTGCCGACCATGTAGCGCCGTTGTCGGTGGATTTTTCCAGTTTCCACCAACCTTTTTGTGACTGCGCAACTTCTCCGTTTCCGTCACGGTAAAACGAATCTACAATGAGCGGCGCCGGTGTTATCCTCTTATCTGCCCCCATCAGTAACACATCTGCATTACTCTGGAAGAAGTAAGTCCTTCCGGCATTTCCCTGTTCGCCCTTAATCTTTGTCCAACTGTATTTTGTTGGGTCAGTGCTGTCATCCGGTGTGTAATCGGTGTACTGCCCGATATACAGCTTATCAACGCTGTTATCCACGGAGAATCCGGCTTTTCCATCAGCACTGTTGGCGTAAGCGATGTGAAAATAAGGCGTCTTTCCGTCCGCTCCTGGTGTTCCTGGAACACCCTGTGCACCATCCGCTCCCTTAATCAGTGACCATGTGTATTTCGCCGGGTCAGTGCTGTCAGCTTCCACGAAATCCACGTACATGCCGATATATTCACGGTTTCCGTCAGATACCGAAAAGTCTTTCGTTCCATCCGCACTGTTGGCATAAGCAAGGTGTGTGTACTGTGTCTTTCCGTCTTTACCGTCTTTTCCCGGGATGCCGTTCGCTCCGTCTTTGCCGGCGTACTGTTTCGCAAGCGAAAACTGTTTCGATACGACAAGGTTATTCAGATATGCGGCTTTGATGTTCACCCATCCGCTGTCTGCGGTCAAGCCGGTGACGGTGTACGTCTTATTCTCCTTATTCCAATGTCCCTGTATGTTCTGCGACGTCGTAATCGTATATGTACAGTTATTCGTGATATCCTGTGTACCGTACATGACTGTCGCCGTTGTAGTGCATTCTGGGAACTCTGTATAGTTGCCGTTGCTGTCAACCGGGATTCCCTGATAGTCGTTGTCGAGCTGCATGGTCATGTTTCTAGCCAGAGCTGCCATGTTCTCAACATCTTCAATCTTTTCATCAAGTGGTTTACCGCCGATCGTCACATAACTTCCGTCAAGGGTAACTGATCCGGTATCCATATCCGCTTCAAATATCGCATTTCCACTTTTGTCTCTTACGATGAGCGTTCCTGCGTTAATATAGTCGGCGTTGATGCCCTCTGCATAGAGCAGTCTGGTTATTAATTCGCCAGTCACCGCAAAGCCGTAAGGATATGTTTTTCCGCCATCAATCGACACGGCAAGTGCTTCTGCTGTCAGCTTCCAGATTATGTTGGATTCTGCCATGGTTGCTTTGTTGTGCATATAGTATATGATACTACCGTCCTGCTGCGGCTCTTGTGTCATATACAGACCGCTCGAGGAATTGAGTGTTTCAGCTAATCTCCGTATAGCCTCTTCTCTTGCGGATGTTTCTTTTTGCACCATCTGACGTGCCGCAACTATAGCTTTTGTGCTATTCCCGTAAAAGTCGCTGCTGCCCCTGATCGGATCATCGGCCTGTGTCTTAACTGTAGTCAGACCGCCTACATTACCTGATACATCTGTCAGAGGAGTAAGATACTTATTCCCTAATCGGTCGTAAGTGTACACCATGTCGCCAAACTCGACGAGCGGGTTGTACACCAGATCACCTTCAAGATTCCGGAATCGTGCCCCTACGATCTGCTCGCCGATGATATTCGCTACTGTCTGAAGCTGGTCGGAATCAATCAGCTCGTTCTCAAGTTCAAGGACGTACCCTTCCTCTCCGTACATGCCGGAATGATCTGTGTCAGTATTATTGTCCGTTTCTCCGTTTTTCAATCGAATCCCGGTAATAACGATATCATCACTGGAAAGCGCAGGCGGGTTCGCGTAAGCCATCAGTCTCTGAACGTCACTACCCGGGCCGGATGTGAGATCCAGGAATCCCTCTGCGTTAATAGTCCATCCCGGCAGAGAAACAAAACTGTCGGTATCAATAGATGGGTTAGCATCACCAAAATGAATAAATCCATCTGCATCCACGGTCGCGGCATTGTCAGATTCCATTTTCCCGAAATCCCATTTTAAAAATCTGAGGTTTCCGGAATAATCAATCCGGGCGTTCGAGGATTCAACCATAGCCGCATATCCGAACAACTGGCGAAACGTCATACTGTCAGGAATCTTCCTTATTATAATATCGCCATGATCCATAGTCAGATTCATGCCTATGCCGACAGTCTTGCAAGCATCTCTGACAAGGTTAATGAGTGATTGCGGAAATTTCAATCCGCTGGTATATGTCTTATTTGCCTTATACATATCATCCAACGCCGTAACATTGATGATATCCGAATACTGTTCCGGCGTAGTGACTGTATAGACTCCCTTGTCGATAGTTTCAATGATATCTTTCGTGGCTGCCTGTGTTGCGATGATAGGGGCACCGGTACTATCCAGAATCGGATTATAACTTTCATCTAACAGTGCGCTTACAGATTCCGGTGCCGCATACGACGTCTGAAGCTTCAGATAAGCATGAATCTTAGCTCCGTAAAAGTTGTAGTTCTTCCACTGCTCCTGATCATTATTAATACTCAGCGTTAGTGTTTTACAGATAGTAGCACCGACCGGAAAACTGCTGCTTTCCGCACAGTCGGAAAACCCGTTGTCGCCGTTCATGATATCACTATCAATAGTCTTTTTTGTTCCGTCAGGAAAGGTGATGTCCACCGCCATCCTGACTGACTCGCCAGCTTCAAATTTTTCTCTAAATGCGTTACTTACGTTAATCACAGTGGATTCACCCCCGTCATATTAAATTCTAATGACGATAAAATCTTTCTATCGTCCGACAGTTCCCCGATAGCTATGTTTTGCGTCTGTCCTACGTAGAATGGTGCATCACGCCAAACTCCGTAATACGGCGAAAAATAATGAAGTGTAAATTTATATCCTTTCGCTACCATCTGTAAAATCTTAGTTGCTTCTGTCATTGGGATATCACTGGCCTTGTACGTATATTGTTCTACAGTAAACATCGGTGTAAAGTATCCTACACCATACTGTGTCCTCTGGCTTGATTCCGTATAAGTCGTGGCAAAGGATAGCGCAAGGTCTTTGTCCGGTTGCCAAATGACTGTTCCGTTGATTTTGTACTTTTCCATAACGCCCTCCTTTCTATGCCATCTCAAACGGGTTTCTACCGCTTGTATCTCGTCTCATCTGTGCTTCTTTCATCATCTCGTCAAACAGGGTTCTGCGATTGATCTGCGCCGTAAATCGGTAACTTCCGCCGCCGGTCTGCCGTCCTGCTGTTTCTTCCCGGACGATCTTTCTGAGCAGAGCTTCCGGTGTCTCGATGTTGTTGCCTTGCTTCTGATCGCCCAGAACTGCAAGGAACTCGCTTCGAGGTGGAATGACCGCACCTTTTGCCAGATATGGAACTGTTGGAACGCGTGGGAAAGTAGCTTTAAACCCGATAGTCTTTGAACCAGTCGGAGTCGGTACTTTCCACGGGCCAAACGAAAAAGCTGATTCCACGGTACTGATCGCACCGTTAATAGTTCCAATCGCACCGTTGATAGTACTGATTACTTTGTTGAATACTGATACTACGGTGTCTCTTATCTTTGCGAATGTATCAACTACGGTATCCCTCGCATTAGAAAACTTGTCGACAATAGCGTCCCTAATAGCTCCTACTTTCGTAGTAACCATATTCCACATGTTTTTGAAAGTTGTCGTAGTTTTTTCACGCACATACTTCCAAACTCCACTGATTTTTTCTTTGAGATTCGTTAACTTCTTTGTTACTCCGTCAACAAGCGCCCTTGTTTTTCCAATAACCCAGTCTTTCAGTTTTGTAGCAGCTTCCTTGATATTGTCCCAATTCTTGTACAGCAGCACTCCGATTGCTATAGC
>ERZ773113.1192-NODE-1192-length-13090-cov-8.274108_pt1 | contig 13090 bp, 8 predicted proteins | sample MGYA00580565_ERZ773113 | MGnify/ENA primary metagenome ERZ773113 (study PRJEB29015, sample SAMEA2737827) | human gut metagenome | biome: human gut; feature: human-associated habitat; material: faeces | place: China | collected 2012 ...
CAGGTACTTACGCAGGATCCACATACGGTTCACGGTGTTTTCATCCTGCAACAGGTCGTCGCGGCGCGTGCTGGACGCTGTGATATCGACAGCCGGATAAACACGTTTGTTTGCCAGCTTGCGATCCAACTGCAATTCCATATTACCCGTACCTTTGAATTCTTCAAAGATCACATCGTCCATCTTCGAACCGGTTTCAGTCAATGCCGTTGCCAGGATCGTCAGGCTGCCGCCGTTTTCGATGTTACGGGCAGCCCCGAAGAAACGTTTCGGTTTCTGCAATGCGTTCGCATCCACACCACCGGAGAGCACTTTACCGGAAGCCGGCTGAACCGTATTATAAGCACGAGCCAGACGTGTGATAGAGTCTAACAGGATCACGACATCATGTCCACATTCCACCATACGTTTAGCCTTATTCAATACGATTTCGGCAATTTTCACATGGCGTTCAGCCGGTTCGTCGAAAGTAGAAGCAATCACTTCGGCATCTACGCTACGGGCCATATCGGTCACCTCCTCAGGACGTTCGTCGATCAGCAGGATAATCATATACACTTCAGGATGATTGGCTGCGATCGCATTGGCGATATCCTTCAACAGCATCGTCTTACCGGTCTTCGGCTGTGCCACGATCAGACCACGCTGCCCCTTGCCGATCGGCGAGAACAGATCTACTACACGTACGGCGATATTATCATATACTTTCGAAGACTTGCGGGCCGTCAACATGAATTTTTCGTCCGGGAAAAGCGGAGTCAGATGATCGAAAGGAACACGGTCACGGACTTCTTCAGGCGTACGGCCGTTGATCTTGTCCACTTTGACAAGCGGGAAATATTTTTCACCTTCCTTCGGAGGACGGATAGCCCCCTCCACCACGTCGCCGGTCTTCAGGCCGAACAGCTTGATCTGCGACTGCGATACGTAAATATCATCCGGGGAAGTCAGGTAGTTATAATCGGAAGAACGCAAGAAACCATATCCGTCAGGCATCATTTCCAGCACACCGACACCTGTCAGTATACCGTCAAACTCATACTGTTTTTCCTGCACAGCATTGTTATTATTGTTGTTGCGCTGGTTGTTATGATTATTCTGGTTGTTCTGTCTGTTGTTATTCTGGCGAGGATTGTTCTGCTGCTGGGCGGCTGCAGGTTGTTCTTCCCGCGCTTTCGGTTCCGGTTTTGCAGGTGTGGAAGAAAATGGGAAAAGTTGATCGAGAACTGATTTGGTGTCCGGATGGCGGAATACCACACGTTTAGGTTCGTCTGCCGGAGTCGAAGCGGCAGGAGTTTCCACGACAGCCGGTTCTTCCGTTACTTCGGGAGCGATTTCGGCCGGAAGCTCTCCGTTATCCGATTCCACGACAACAGGAGGAAGCAACGGTTTCTCTACAGGCTTGTCAGTCTTCTTAACCACTTTCTTTGCTGCCGGTTTTACCGTTTCGGCAGGGACGTCGGCCGTAGCATCAGCTACCTGGACAAGAGTTTCGGATACAGGAGCATTGGCTGAAACCGGACTTTTGGAAACGGCTGCTTCTTCGTTTTTCTGGACAGGAACAACAGCCGCGGCCACTTTTTCTTTCTTGTCAATACGAGTCCGTCTTTTACGTTCGGGCTGTTCCGGAGCTTCCGGAACGACCTCTTCTACCGAAGCTTCAACGGGTGTGGCGGGAGCAGCGACTTTCGTTTTGGCATCAGCTTTTGCGCCTTTCGGAGCCGCAGCTTTTGTTTTCTTAGCCTTAGTCTGCCTTTCTGCTTTCTTTGCTTCCTTTTCTTTCTCCTTTTCAGCCTGGATGCCGGCGTATGAAATGGCCTGTTCGTCAAGAATTCTGTATACAAGTTCCTCTTTCTTAAGGGAACTTACTTTTTTAATACCTAACTCTTCCGCTATACTTTGCAACTCAGGAAGGAGTTTTTCATTTAGTTCTAGAATGTTATATTTTTGCATAATGCGAAGTGAATAATAAAAACGACGTACTTACACGACCGGACACGGCACGCGTACAACGCAATCATTGTATCTTTTATAATTTGATAATTAATAATTTCATGTGAAAACCGGATTGTTGAGCTAATTTGAATCATTAGTAACACATCTGCGGAGTAAATCTTTGCAAATGTAATAATATTTTCAGTTACTCTCGCTTTTTGTCGGAAAAAAATTCACAACTAACACACTTTTAGTTGTTTTGTCCAGGCAAAAACGATTATCGGAACGTTCTCCTACAATCCAGATAACAGCGCCTCCGCTGCATAAAAGCCACGTCCGTTCCTTATCTAAACGGCTGAATTTATGATCCGAGAAATAATCGCTTAATTTCTTCCGCCCTTTCATGCCAAAAGGAATAAACCAATCTCCTTCTTTCCATGTACGCAGGGTAAGCGGAAAAGTCAGTTTGTCGTAATCGAAATAAGCGATATTTTTATCTTTCCGGATATGGAAATCTTCCTTAATAACAATCTTCTCGAAAGAAAGTTCGACAGGACCGGACCAAACTTTCTCGCCACCGGTCAGTGTATATTCACGGACCTCTTCTTTTACAAGGGGAGATAACAATAAATAGTCCCGATCTTTTATCAACCGGTGCGTAGAAGAGAAAAAGGTTTTGCCCGATTCTTTCGTCAGGGACAAATAAACATCCTCCGCCACCGGACGAGTAAAGCCATAGGTTTTGAGTAACTCGTATAAAATAGCATCGGGCGACGGGTAACGCATCAAGGCGGCAATCGAAAGGCGGTCCCCTTGCTCGACCACGGCATTCCTCGCCTCTTCCACCACATGCAGATAAACGGCTTCGGCTGCCGACAGATGTTCGGACGTACGGGCGATCGCATCCTTCACGGAAGGATTGATTTCCTCCAGAAGCGGAAGGACACGCAGACGGATAAAATTGCGCGTATAAGCATCGGAAAGGTTGGTACTGTCGGTCACATACGTCAAACCGCGTCCGGCAAGCCACTCCAAGATATCCTCACGGCTCACGGCAAGCAAAGGGCGCACCACGAAACCGTTCCTCGGACGAATCCCGCTCATTCCCCTGATGCCGGTCCCACGTACCAGATTCATCAAAAGCGTTTCCACACTGTCGTCACGATGATGAGCCACAGCGACAGCCTGCGCCCCGGTTGCAGCCCGTTGCTCTTCGAACCAGCCATAGCGCAACTCGCGGGCAGCCATTTCAATGGAGAGATGCCGGTCGGCTGCATATTTCCGGGTATCGAAGTCCGTCATCAGGAAAGGGACATCCAGTTTTCGGGCATACTCCCTTACAAACTGTTCGTCACGCAGGGATTCGTCTCCCCGCAAATGAAAATTACAATGCGCCGCAATACAGGAATAGCCCGACTCCACCAAAATGGTGAGTAGGGCTATTGAATCTGCTCCGCCACTTACACCGACCAGAACCGGACGGTTTTCCGTAAGCAACCGATATTTCTCTATATATGCACGGACAACGTCGCGCATCCGATTATTCTTCTATGCCTGCCAATTCAGGGTCGATCATGATACGACCACAGTATTCGCAAACGATCACTTTCTTACGCAACTTGATATCCAACTGTTTCTGGGGCGGAATCTTGTTGAAACAACCACCGCAGGCACCACGCTGTACATATACGACAGCCAAGCCGTTACGTGCCCCCTTGCGGATACGTTTGAAAGCAGTCAAGAGGCGCGGTTCGATATTCGCCTCCAGTTTCTTTGCTTTTTCGCGCAGTTTCTCTTCGTCCTGCTTGGTTTCGGAAATGATCTGTTCCAGTTCGCCCTGCTTTTGAACCAAATCAGCCTTACGGCCTTCCAGTCTTTCGGACAGTTCGGCGATCTCTTCTTTCTTACGGTTGATCGCTTCACCGAATTCACGAATCTTCTTTTCAGAGAACTCGATTTCAAGTCCCTGGAATTCTATTTCTTTTGACAAGTTGTCGAACTCACGGTTGTTACGCACGTTATCCAACTGCGCTTTATATTTTTCAATCAGACCGGTTGACTCCGTAATCTTATGTTTCTGTTCTACAACAGCATTCTCAAAATCTTTAATTTCTGACTGATAGTTCTGAAGACGTGTTTCCAGACCAGCGATCTCATCTTCCAGGTCCTGTACTTCCAAGGGAAGTTCGCCGCGAAGTGTCTTGATCTTATCAATTTCAGTCATCATCGTCTGAAGCTGATACAGCGTAGAAAGCTTTTCTTCAACTGTAATCTCTTTTTCAGCTGATTGTTTATCTGTAGCCATTCTATAAATATTTTACCGGGTTTGAATTAACATTCGAAAAATGTACCGCAAAGGTAGGGAATTTTTTCGATATTATGTTATAAAAGATATCTTTTGTACAGACTTCACTTTCATAATGACCAATAACCGCCAGCAGAATCCGGTCTTCCACATCGTAAAAGTCATTATATTTAGCCTCCCCCGTAATGAAAACGTCCGCACCGTAACTGATTGCGTCTTTGATCAGGAAAGCGCCGCTCCCCCCGCATAAAGCGACTTCGCGTATCGGCTTGCCGGTCAGGGCGGAATGCTTCACGCACCCCACCTGGAACAGTTCCTTGATCCGTTGCAGGAAGCCCAATTCACTCTCTTCTTCGGGCAACTCTCCGACTACCCCCGAACCGACCTGGTTCCAGGCATTATCCAAAGGATAGAAATCGAATACCGGTTCTTCATAAGGATGGACGGAAAGCAACGCACGCGTCACCGTCGACTTACGGAAAGCGGGCAATATCGTTTCGATACGGATTTCCGGCTCCACATGCAACTCGCCTATTTCGCCACAGAACGGGTTCGTCCCTTCGCCGGCACGGAAAGTCCCGCTCCCCGGCAGGCTGAAGCTACAGGAATCATAGCCGCCTATCGCTCCGGCTCCCGCATTGAACAAGGTCGTCCTCACCAAATCGGCATAGGCCTCCGGCACGAAAGTGACCAGCTTCAGCAAAGCACCTTTCTGGGGGCTCAGGACACGGACATTTTCCAGCCCGATCAGTTCCGCCAGACGGAAGTTCACGCCTCCCGCCGCATTATCGAGATTGGTATGGGCGGCATAGATCACCAAGTCATACTTGCAGGCCTTCATCATGCACCGCTCGATATAGGTCGAACCGGTCAGGGATTTGAAGGCTTTAAAGGCCAAAGGATGATGAGAGACAATCAGATTACACCCCATCTCTATCGCCTCGTCCACCACCTCTTCGGTGACGTCGAGGCAAAGAAGCGCACCGGTAGCCGGCTGATTCACATCGCCTACCTGCACACCTGCATTGTCAAAGCTCTCCTGCAATGGCAACGGAGCGTATTGTTCGATTTCTTTCAGTATATCCTTAACCCTTAACATAATCAATAATTTATAAATAAATCAATTTGCCAATAGGCCAGTGAACCATTCACCAGCATACCGGCAAATCGACCTATCGGTATATTACTCCTTAATATCTACTTTCAGGCATAATTCTTCCAACTGCGAATCATCCAGTTGTCCGGGCGCATCCAGCATGACATCGCGACCGGAGTTGTTTTTCGGGAACGCGATACAGTCACGGATAGAATCGAGGCCGGCAAACAAAGAGACCCAACGGTCCAGACCGTAAGCCAGACCACCGTGAGGAGGCGCACCATATTTGAAGGCATTCATCAGGAAGCCGAAACGCTCCTGTGCCTTTTCTTCGGTGAAGCCCAGCAACTGGAACATCTTATCCTGCAACTTGCTGTCGTGGATACGGATGGAACCGCCACCCACTTCGACACCATTGATCACCATGTCGTATGCATTCGCACGGACGGCTCCCGTATCGCTGTCCAGCAAAGGAATATCTTCGGGTTTGGGAGAAGTAAACGGATGGTGCATTGCATAGAAGCGCTGGTCTTCTTCGCTCCACTCGAACAGCGGGAAGTCGATCACCCACAGGCAGGCGAACTTGTTCTTGTCACGCAAACCCAACTGACCGGCCACTTCCAGACGCAATTCGCAAAGTTGTTTGCGCGTCTTCATCGCATCGTCGCCGGAAAGGATCAGAATCAGGTCGCCCGGTTTTGCGCCGAAGGCCTCTTTCATCTGCTGCAATACTTCCTGGGTATAGAATTTATCCACGCTCGACTTCACATTGCCGTCTGCCTCCACACGGGCATATACCATGCCCTTTGCACCGATCTGCGGACGTTTCACAAACTCGGTCAGCGCATCCAGCTGCTTGCGCGTATAAGAAGCCGCCCCTTCCGCACAGATACCGCCGACATAAGCAGCATTATCGAATACGGAGAAACCGTGTCCCTTCATGATGTCCATCAGTTCGACGAACTTCATATCGAAACGCAGGTCCGGCTTGTCGCTTCCGTAATATTTCATGGCATCGTGCCAACTGATACGCGGGAAAGCTTCTTTTATATCGATGCCCCGGATCACCTTGAACAGATGCTTGGCCATTCCTTCGAAAATGTTCAGCACGTCTTCCTGTTCCACAAAGCTCATTTCGCAGTCGATCTGTGTAAATTCGGGCTGGCGGTCCGCACGCAGGTCTTCGTCACGGAAACATTTCACGATCTGGAAATAACGGTCGAAACCGGAAACCATCAACAACTGCTTCAACGTCTGCGGAGACTGAGGCAAAGCGTAGAACTGTCCGGGATTCATACGGGAAGGCACGACAAAGTCACGCGCCCCCTCAGGCGTCGAGTTTACCAGCACCGGAGTTTCGACTTCCAGGAATCCTTGCTTGTCCAGATAGTTACGCACCTCGAAAGCCATACGATGACGCAGTTCCAGGTTCTTGCGGACGGCGTTGCGGCGCAAATCCAGATAACGGTATTTCATACGCAGGTCGTCCCCCCCGTCCGTATCGTCTTCAATCGTGAAAGGAGGAGTCACGGCAGCATTCAGGACATTCAGTTCCGAAACGATGATTTCGATCTCACCGGTAGGGATATTCGGGTTTTTGCTGGAACGTTCGCGAACGGTTCCCGTCACCTGGATAACATATTCGCGTCCCAGCTTATTTGCTTTCTCACAAAGAGCGGCATCCACTTCCTGGTTAAACACCAATTGCGTAATACCGTAACGGTCGCGGATATCCACGAACGTCATGCCACCCATCTTACGGGTTTTCTGTACCCAGCCGGCCAGCGTAATCACCAAGCCTTCATCGGCAAGGCGCAGGTCGCCACATGTTCTTGTTCTATACATTATATAATATGGATTAAACTGTTTTTCTTTTTTACGTGTGCAAAGATAATAATTTATAGGTCTCAAGAATATTTGAAATGGCATTTAAACGTTGAAAAGTCGTTTCTAATTTTCTTGAAGCCATTTTTCAATGGTGAAACCCATCTCCATTTTTCTTGAAACGGTTTTTCACCATTAAAAAGGCACTTCAAGAAATATTGAAACGGAGATTCAATAGTGAAAAACGGCTTCAAGAAAATTTGAAACCGTTTTTCAACGTTTAAATGCCATTTCAAATAAAATTGAGAGGGGAAATCAATGCTTGTTTTCCAGCGTGAAGCGCAATGTCCCGGCATTCACCAGTTCGTCTTGCGAAATCGTATACCCTTTCAGCTTCTTCCCGCCGGCTGTCACCTCTTTGATATAAATATCTTCCGGGGTTTTGCGGGCGGACTCGATCACCAATTCGCCTTTCGGATAGAACTTCTCGTCCAGCCGGATCGTCACCTTGTTGAAGGTCGGAGAAGTCACAACATAATCCAGGTCACCGGGACAGGCCGGATAGAATCCCATCATCGAGAAGATCGCCCAGGTAGACATCGTACCCGTATCGTCGTTACCCGGAAGCCCGTTCGGGGCATTGTGATAATATTTGCCCAACAGTTCGCAGACCAGCTTCTGCGTACGCCAAGCCTCTCCCTTGAAATAGCTGAAGAGGTACGGATAGGCGATATCCGGCTCGTTTGCCATATCGTAGTACCCTTTGTCGAAGACCATCTGCAACTTATCGACAAACTTCTTCTGACCGCCCATCAGTTTGGCAAGGCCTTTGATGTCATGGGGGACATAGAACGTGTAGTTCCAGGCGTTTCCTTCATGGAAACCGGGGCTCGGCTCGAAGTTCTCCCCCTGTTTCGGATCGAAAGGGGAATAGAACGTGCCGTCGGGCAGGATGGGACGAAGCGTACCGAACTCCTTGCAATAGTAATGCTTATACCCCATAGCCCGCTCACGAAACAGCTTAGCGTCTTCCTTCTTTCCCAACGCATCTGCCAACAACGAGAGATTCCAGTCGGCGATATAATATTCCAAGGCATGCGAAACCGAATTATCATACTGTTCGCGCAAGGGGACGTAGCCTTTGCTCATATAGTCGTTATTGTCCGGGCGGAGCAGGTTGAACTCTCCGGGAGTAGTAGCGCCCTTGCACATCCCTTCGTAGGCAGTCTCGATATCGTAATCGCGCAAACCGCGCATATAAGCATCCACGATATAAGGGATAGACGGATCGCCTTCCATCGTCAGTGTCTCGCGTCCGTACAGTTCCCACTTCGGAAGCCATCCGCTTTCCTTGTACATGTCGATCATGGTGCGGATGATGTCGAGCTGTTTTTCGGGATAGAGCAATGTCATCAATGTGCTGACATTGCGGTAGGTGTCCCAGAGCGAAAAGACCGTATAGCGGTTTCCGGTAGTATGGCCGACTTTCAGGCTTTCCATCATCGGATATTCGCCATTCACGTCCTGGATGATGTTCGGATGGATCAGCAGGTGGTACATGGCGGTATAGAAAATCGTCTTATCGTCGTTCGTCCCGCCTTCCACCATCACACGCGACAGATCGTCGTTCCACATCTTGCCGGCTGCCGCACGCACTTTGTCGAAATTGAAATCCGGCTGTTCGGTGTTCATATTCAGGCGGGCATTTTCGATGCTGACAAACGAGACACCCATCTTTACTTCGATCACTTCGTCTTCTTCGGTATCATACTTGAACCAGACGCCGATGTCGTCACCGCTCATCTCACGGTCGTACTTCGTGTACAATTTATATTTGCCGGAATAGGCATCCCATTCGGCCTCCACTCCCTTCATCTCGCGTTGTTTCTTCCAGTAGCCGGCCTGCTTGGGGGCTTTGCTGAGCTTCATCACGAAATAGATCGGGAAAACAGCCTGCGGGTTATAGCAGAACGTACCGAGCAACTTGCTTCCCTCTATCTCCGTATCGCTCACCATACGAACGGTCGCACCGGTTTCATTCGTCAGCCCCTCACCCAAATTCAAGAGGATATTCCCCTGCCCTTTCGGGAAAGTAAAACGTGTCAGGCCGGTACGCATGGAGGCGGTAGCTTCCGTCTTGATGTCATATTTCGTCAGGATATTACTGTAATAGCCGGGATGGGCCACCTCGTTCTTATATTCACTACCGTATTCGTGGTAATCCACATTCAGCTCCCCGGAGGTAGGCATCAGCAACAGGCTTCCCATCTCCGGACAACCGACACCGCTCAGATTGACGTGCGCATAACCGGTGAAGAAATTATTATCCGCCGAATAAGGCGTGGACCACCACTGGCTGTCCTTATCAAACTTATTACTTTTCGACCCCATCACATTGAAGGGGGTAACACTCATCATTCCCTGGGGGCAAATCGCACCGGGATTGGTCGTCCCGTAGTTGCTTGTCCCGATAAACGGGTTCACATAATCTACCGGCTGTTGCGCAGAAACCAGCAAAGAACAGCAACTCAATAGAAAAGAAAACAACACCATCTTCATAACACCAACTCTTATTTTTTAATTCTTAATTCTTAATTTTTAATTCACCAAACAACTATCTCATCCGCAAAAATAAAACCGGGATTCGCCCTCGGCGCTTTCAAACGGATATAACGGGTTTTCCAGTTACCGTCGAACGTATATTCTTGGAACAGGAGGTCCGGATCATCAGCCGGAACCGTTGTCGGAACAATCCCGCGGGAAATAAAGTTTTCACCATCTTCCGAAGTCAACAACTCCACTTGTCCGGGCTGGAACACCCCCGGACCGATCAATTGCATGAAACGAATGGACACTTTATGGATATCCGTATCCTCTTCCATATCGATCACACAGTCCAGGTCATCCAAATAACCTTGCCAACGTCCGTCCAGATAAGTCAGACCGCCCCGATAGCCGTCCAACAGGGCGTTCGTTCCTCCGGCCATATAGCCTTCGTAGAGCTTACTATTATAATGTATAGGCTTATTGATGGCCCGATGATAATCCACTTTCTTTTCCGTCGGTGTCCCCTGAAGCACACCGTCCCGGAAAATAGCGGCTTTGATATGGGCGGAATCTTGCACGGTTATCGGCCCGGCATAAAGGGCGGAAGATGCCACCGGAACGGAACCGTCCGTCGTGTAGCGAATTTCCGCCGGATATTTCTCGGCATCCAGTATGACTTCTATCTCTCTGCCTGCCGTATCGACCTGCATGGTCACTTCCAATTCGTCCGAAAGGGTAAAAGTACGGATCCCCATTCCCTGCAATTTGGAAATATGCGCATTCATGCGAGGTTTGAAATCCTCCCATGTCCGTAATTCCTGCGGCGTCCATCCGATCTCGGCCACAGCAAGGGCACGCGGGAACATCATATATTCCAGATGTTCGGGTGTCTGGATATATTCGGTCCAGGTATTGGCCTGCACCCCCAAAATATGCCGGCATTCCTCTACCGTCAACGAATCCGCCGGGACGGGATCATAGCTATACACTTTCTTTATCGGCGTATAGCCGCCGATGGCATACGGCTGTGTCTTCGGATCGGCCTGATAGAAATCCAAATACATGTAGTTGCCGGGCGTCATCACTACATCATGTCCCATACGGGCGGCTTTAATTCCACCGTCCTCTCCACGCCACGACATAACGGTCGCCTCCGGAGCCAGGCCGCCTTCCAGAATCTCATCCCAACCGATCAGCCTACGATCCTTCGAATTCAGAAATTCTTCAGCCCGATGAATCATATAACTCTGAAGTTCGTCCACGCTCTTCATTCCGTTTTTCTTCATCAAAGCCTGGCATTTCGGGCATTTCTTCCAAGCAGACTTCCCAGCTTCATCGCCACCGACATGGATATATTCGGACGGGAAAAGATCGATCACCTCCGCCAATACGTCTTCCATGAATGTAAACGACTGCTCGTTACCGATACAAAAATCGCCGTTCTGGTAAGGCTTTCCCGAACAGCTCAGTTCAGGATAGGCCATCAGGACCTCTTCCGAATGCCCCGGAAATTCGATCTCCGGTATTATGTTTATATGTTTGGAAGCCGCATGTTTCACGATCTCCCGGATGTCCTCCTTCGTATAGTAACCGCCGTAAGCACCCGGCGTCCCTTCCGGCAGATACTTACGGTCGCGACCATCCCACCACTTCCGCCAATCAGATTCGGTGCGGAAGGCCGTTTCAGAAGTAAGTTTCGGATATTTGTCTATCTCGATACGCCATCCTCCGGCATCCGTCAGATGCATATGCAAGGTGTTCAACTTGTAAAAAGACATCACATCCAGCAATTTCATCACTTCCTCTTTGGAGAAGAAATGACGGGATACATCCAGATGCAATCCCCGATACCCAAAACGAGGATTATCCCGGATCGAAACACATGGGACCTCTCCTCCAGCATAGAGTTGGCGTAACGTCTGCATCCCATAGAACAGACCGTCCGGCGAACCGGCACGCAGGTCGATTCCTCCCGGCGTCACATCCAACTGATAACCTTCCGGGTTACCGGACCAGGCTTCATCGATCACTGTTTTGATATTCCGGGAAGATTGCCCGCCAAATAACGCGAGACTATCGACCGTGAAAGTTCCTCCGGTCATTGTCATCTGTTCCGGTTTGGGAATAAGATTGACCTGCCGGACTTCCTCCGGAGAGCAGGCAATCAATAGCAACGAGCAAGCGGCAGCCAGCCCGGTTACACAATTGCGAGACTGTTTTGGCAGTAACATAAATATTTAGTTTAGTGTGTTTAATTCTTGGAGGGTAAATATACGAAGAAAAAACGGACAAGCTCCTATTTCAAACAAAAAGCGATGCTTTAGCTCCCCTAACCCATAGCGTTACACCGTCTAAAACTATGCTTGACGGGGCACAAAAAAAAGAGGATATGCCTGTTCTGACATATCCTCCTATGTAAAGAAAGCCGCACCGTAGATATGAACAAACTCCGTATGACAGGATTTGAGTGCTTTGCCATCTTTGTAATCCGCCGTGCTAAGCATGCCCCGAAGGGTGCGGCCCGCCATTGACGACAAGAGCTGTGTCTCGGAATTAAAATAAACTGATGAGTTTCCCAATCGAACATGTGCGGCTAACTCATTTTTCTTATCACAAAGATATGCAATAGGAATGAAACCACCAAACTTTTGACATAAAAAAAAGAGCTCCTGAATGGAGCTCTTTTTCCAATTGCTCTATAATGTCAATTACTTCACTTTAGCAACGATTGCTTTGAAAGCTTCCGGATGGTTCATAGCCAAGTCGGCAAGAACTTTACGGTTGATTTCGATACCTGCTGCATGCAAAGCTCCCATCAGACGAGAGTAAGACATTCCTTCCAGACGTGCGGCAGCATTGATACGCTGAATCCACAATGCACGGAAGTTACGTTTCTTGTTACGACGGTCACGGAATGCATAAGTCAAACCTTTTTCCCAGGTATTTTTAGCAACGGTCCACACGTTCTTACGTGCACCATAGTAACCACGGGTAAGTTTTAAAATCCGTTTTCTTTTTGCTCTTGAAGCAACATGATTTACTGATCTAGGCATAATACTAATCTGTTTTGAATGTTAGCGTCATCACTATCGGATGATCTTATTTGCTAAATACATTCGGTTAATAAAAATCTTGTAAAACTCGCTTAATTAAAAAAGATTACTTCAAACCAAGCAACTGCTTAACGTTGCTTACGTCCACACTAGCAACCAAACCTGTGTGAGTAAGATTTCTCTTCTGCTTTGTAGTCTTCTTTGTCAGAATGTGACTTTTAAAAGCGTGTTTTCTTTTGATTTTACCTGTTCCGGTAAGAGCGAATCTTTTTTTGGCACCGGAATTAGTCTTCATCTTAGGCATTTTCCAATATATTTTAATTATTAAAC
>ERZ773113.1195-NODE-1195-length-13063-cov-19.041282_pt1 | contig 13063 bp, 10 predicted proteins | sample MGYA00580565_ERZ773113 | MGnify/ENA primary metagenome ERZ773113 (study PRJEB29015, sample SAMEA2737827) | human gut metagenome | biome: human gut; feature: human-associated habitat; material: faeces | place: China | collected 2012 ...
ATCACAGCACACTGTTTTACGGACTTCAAACTTTCCGAAAAATTTTTGCGCTCTAATCTTTCTTTAATTTTCGCGGGTTATTATATGGGTGTACTAAGGGACACGATCCCGATAAGAAAGGACAGATACTATGTTTGCAAGTATTTTCAAATCCATCGGAGTCGCGCTCATGTCAGTCATTATGGCTATCTTCTCTGCGTTCGCGCCGCCGCAGGATAAGCCCGACACGGGCTCGGGCAACTCCGGACAGATCCAGCAGGAAGTGAAGATAAGCCTTGACGCCGCGATAGACATTGCAGTCGCCGATGCGGGCGTTGCAAGAGCCGACGCGAAGTTCACCGAAGCGAAGCTCGACAGCGACGATCTTGTCGCCCACTACGATATCGAGTTCATCGCCGGGGCGAACGAATACGACTACGAGATAGCGGTAACGGACGGCAGCATTCTTAAAAAAGAAGTCGAGCCCGCCGACCCCTCGAAGCCCTCAAAGCCCCAGCCCGATGTCTCAGGCTATATCAGCATCGACGAGGCGAAGGCAATAGCCCTCAAGAAAGTTTCTCTTGACGCATCAAAGGTCACTTTCAAGAAAGCTGAGCTTGACGCGGACGACCGCACCCCGCACTATGATATAGAATTTGTCTCGGGCGGATATGAATATGAGTTCGAGATAGACGCAAAGAGCGGAAAGATTCTCGAGTTTGACCGCGAGCGCGTGGATAAGAAGCCCTCAGTTGACACATCAAAGTTCATCTCCGTTGAGGAGGCAAAGGCCGCCGCGCTCAAGAGAGCTTCTCTCGACGCTTCAAAGGTCACATTCACCAAAGCTGAGCTTGATATTGACGACCGCACCCCGCACTATGATATCGAGTTCGTTTCCGGCGGATATGAGTACGAAGTCGAGGTCAACGCGAAGAACGGCAGAATAATCGACTTCGACCGCGAGCTTGACGATTCAAAGCCCGCCGACCCCTCGAAGTATGTCTCCGCGGACGCCGCGAAGAAAGCCGCACTCGACCATGCGGGTCTCACCGAGTCTCAGGTCACGGAGCTCGAAACCGAGCTTGACACCGACTCGCTCACCGCGCACTACGATGTTGAATTCAAATGCGGCGGATTCGAGTATGAGTACAAGATAAACGCAAAGAGCGGAAAAGTTATCTCGTTCGAAAAAGAGAGAGACTAACAGATTTTATTCAGTCCCGGATGTTGAGTCCGGGGCTGTTTTTATTTGTAAACTTTTTTCGTTTTTCCTTGACTTAAAGCCGACTTCAGGTTCTATAATAAAGTCAAATCAAAGGAGGAATTATCATGAGAAAAGATTTCGGCGCAAAGCCATTCACCTATCCGCAGCCGGTGCTTATCCTCGGTTCCTACGACAAGGATGGCAACCCCGACGCTATGAACGCCGCATGGGGCGGCATCAGCGGCGGCAATGAAATATCCATGTGCATAAGCGCGGGCCACAAGTCCACGAAGAATATCCTCGAGAGAAAGGCATTCACCGTGAGCATGGCTGACCTCGAACACACGGCGGCGTGCGACTATGTCGGTCTTGTCTCCGCAGGGAATACGCCCGATAAATTCGAAAAGGCGGGTTTCCACGCCGTCAAATCGAAATTTGTTGACGCGCCGCTGATTGAAGAGCTGCCCATCGCCGCAGAGTGCAGGCTCAAGAGCTACGACGCAGGCACCGGGCGCATGGTCGGCGAGATAGTCAACGTCTGCGTTGACGAGCGCGTGCTCGACGAGAACGGAAACGTCGACGTTTCAAAGGCGCAGCCGATAACATTTGACCCGTTCAACAACACCTATGTGGTCCTCGGCGAGGCAGTCGCAAAGGCGTTCAGCGCCGGCAACTCGCTCAAATAAAAATATACGCAAAACGCCCTGCACGTTTCCGTGCGGGACATTTTGTTTTCGGATGTAACTTTTAATATTTTATCGTGAAATCGTTTATTGTTGTCATGCCGACTTTTACTCTCGTGTTTGAGCCGAGCAGGTGCGCTGTGAGCTCGATGATGACGGGATAATCATAGTGGGCATAGACCATATTGCCGGTGGACTTATCAAACTTTGCCGAGATAGTGCCGTTGTAATAGGTGAATCTCTGGTCGGTGAGCGAGAGGCCGGGATAGTCGAAGTTTACCACGTCGGCGGTGAGCACGCCGAACGCTGCGGCATAGCCTTTTTCGCCGGAGGGATTGACCTCAGTGCCGAAGGTCAGGGTTATCTGATATTCGCCGCCCTTGTCCTCGACCTTTGCGCCCTTGACATCTGCGGGAGTGAGCTTGCTGACCCAATCCTTGCCGCCGACGGGGAATACGTTTCTGATGTCCTCTTTTGAGGTCAGAACTATCGCCTTGTCGTCGCGCTTCATGAAGGTCTTCATCGCACTCTTGCCTATTGCATCTATCGCCTTGGGCAACTCAGTCTTGTCGGCGTTGTTCTTCGTCTCGGTGTAGTTGCGGGTGACGGACTTCGCCTGATATTTTACTCTGTTCGCGCCGGTGTTGAAATAGGCGATTATCTCGGCCTTAGTCCAGTCTTTTGCATTCTTCGAGGGCGCGGCGGTTACCTGATTCGAAGCGGTCTCGCCGGGCTTTGCGGGGTCGGCCGATTGAGTTTCGTTTGTCTCGCCCTCCTGCGCGGTGCTGTCCTCGGGAAGGGCGGTCGTGTCATCGACAACATCGCCCGCCGCGCTCGTCTGCGCTTCGCCGGTGGTGTCTGCATTTGTTTTTGTGTCGTCCTTTTTGCACGCGCACAGCAGCGACACAAGCAGAACAAGAATCGCTATAACGGCGACTATTGATTTTTTCATAAGTTTTCCTCCTTAAAGTTCATATTCACCTGCTCCGACGGTCTGTTTTCTTCCGTCGGGCAGAATTATATCCGCTTGGCAGTTCGACGGGACGGATATTTTATATTTGTATCCCCCGTCAGTTTTGTCCCAGCGCACGAATATTTTTCCGTATACGCTGTCATAGCTCGCCTCGGCGAACTCGAAATGTCCGCCCGGGCGCGGGGATATTTTGAATTTGTTCTCCCCCGTGACATTTATTCCGCACATCGTGCCGAACAGCCACTCGCAAACAGCACCCTTGGAATAGTGATTGAGCGAGGCTATGCCGCCCTGCGCGGCGGTGCCCTCCCACGACTCCCAGACGGTGTTCGCGCCGTTTTTGGGCATGAACAGCCAGCCGGGCATCTGCTCGTTTTCAAGCAGGCGGTAGGCATATTCAATATCTATATCCGCCAAAACGCTCAGTATCAGCGGAGTCGAGAGAAAGCCTGTACCGAGCCGCCATGAGTAGTTATCAAGAGCTTTTATGAGCCGCTTTTTCGCATATTCCGTCTGCTTTTCGTCGAGCAGACCGATATAAAGCGGGCGCACAAGCTTCGCCTGGCGGTCGGTGTCTATTGAAAACTTCTTCGTTGTGACGAGCGCGCTGTAGCCCTTTCTCGCCCTCGCCGCATTCTTTTCGTAGAGCCTTCTGTCGTCGTCTTTGCCCAAAATGCGGGCGATATCCACCATCGCTTCGAGCATGAACACTATGTACGCAGTCGTCTCCTCCGGGTTAGGGTTGACAAAATCCGTAAATTTAAGAGCCTTGACATCGGCGGGTTCCGCCCATTCGCCGTAGGACTGGCGGTAGTTTGAAATATTGCGGAAATTTTTCAGCCCGACGCCCGTCGGCAGGGCGGTCGGATACCACTTGCCGAGGGTCTTTATTTTATATTCCGCGAAGGCGCGCATATTCGGATAGAAGCGTTCGAGAATCTTTCTGTCGCCGTACTGCTTATAGAGCCTGTACGGGATAAACACGCCTGCGTCGGACCAGCCCGCCGAGCCGTCCATAAAAGTCATATAGAAATCCACACCGCCGCGTGGGGCTATCTGGCGGAAATCGCCGTTTTTGAGCTGTTCGTCGCACATATCGCGCACGTACTTTTCCGCAAACGGCGCATAGTCAAAAAGATAGCTCGCGGTTTTGCAGAATATCTGCGCGTCGCCCGTCCAGCCGTGGCGTTCGCGGGTTGGGCAGTCTGTCGGCAGATCGGTCGAGTTGCCCTTTGCCGACCACTTTGTCACCTCGACGAATTTGTTCAGCAGCTCGTTTGAGCTGTTGAAGAATCCCGTCTCTTCCATGTCCGAATAGACGGCTATGGCGGTAAAGTTCTCCGGAGCGATATCTATATCCGTGTCGACGCTGACATACTGAAAACCGAATATCGCGAACTTCGTCTTGTAATGATTTTTGCCCTCTTTGCAGATATACTCAACTCTCTGCAAAGGCGTTGTCTTATGTTTGTTCTTGCACTGTATGTTTTCGAGCGTCAGCTCGCCGTCACGCAGCAGCTCGCCGAACTCGAGAATAATTTTCTGTCCCTTGCGGGCGGTTACCTCAAACTCGGCATAGCCCGCTATATTCTGCCCGAAGTCGAGCAGCTTTTTCCCGCTCGGGGTGACGGACAGAGTGGGCTTGAAGCGCTCCTTTTCGGCTATCGGGAAATTGTTTGACGCGCTCGGCAAAACCTTGCAGACGGTCTCTTTCGCATGATTTTTATATGACGGGATATTATTCGCGTTGACCCGCTCGCCGTCCTTGTTGTCCGCAAAGCGTATGGCGCCGTCGCTGCTCCAGAGCCACGAGCCGTCGGATATGACGGTCTGCGCCGTGCCGTCGGTATATTTTATCTCAAGCTGAGCGAGCAGTTTTGTCTCGGTACCGTACTGATTTTTGAGTCCCCATGCGCCTACGCTGCCCCTGTACCAGCCGTCGGCAAGCTCGGCGCAGAGCACGTTGCTCCCCTCATGCAGAAGCGCGGTCACATCGTAGGTCTGATACTGTATGCGCTTTCTGTATTCCGTGATGCCGGGCGCGAGCGGCATCGAGCAATCAGCGCCGTTAACCTCGGCTGAATAGAGTCCGCAGGCAGTCATATAGAGCCGCGCAGATAAAATCGGCTTTTTGCACTCGAACTCTTTTTTGAAGCAGTCGACCGGGTAACGCTGTTTTCTGTTTACATTATAGTTTCCTGTTATCCACTTCGCGCTCCAATCTGAGGCGTTTCTGAGCCCGATCTCGAAGAATGCCGGCTCGCTCCACTCGCCCTCAAGCCCGTTTTCGTCCCAGAGCTTCACTTTCCAGTTCACTCTCAGGCGCGACGGAGTGTCAAGCGGATACGGAATAAAACTCATCTGTGAAGATTCGACCTTGCCGCTGTCCCATAGAATATTGCCGCGCGTATCAGAAGCGATTAGTCTATACGCGCTCTGCGCCTTTCCGCCCTCGCAGTTCCACATGAAGCGCGGGTTCTTTATATCTATCCCCAACGGGTTTTTGAGATACTCTGTTTTAAGCTTTACGGCTTTCATTCTTTCACCTCTTTCGCGCTCATAACTGCAAAGATTTCCCGCTCCATAAACGGAGTCCAGATTTCACGATACCCCGCCTTTGTCGGATGTATCTTATCCGCCATATACAAATTCATATCGGCACTCAAGGCGGCGTTCAAATTATCGTCGTTCCACATATCGATAACGGATATGCCCCATTTCTCCTGCGCCGCTTTTAAAGTATCGACCATGGACTGATAGCACTCGCTGTCGTAGCGCGGACTTGTATAAAATATTACGGAGCAATTCCATTTTTCTTTTGCATAGCAGATTATGTATTCTATCGCCCCGGCTACGGTCTTTGTGTCGAAGTCATTGAGATTTTTCGACTCTATTATTTTTCCGAGCTCTTTCTTCTGAGACGCGTCGTTGGTCGAGAGCTGGCAGACTAAAAGATCGGCTTTTTCAGCATCGAGCTTTTTGAGACGCGACACATATGAATCAATGCCGGATTCAACGAGGGTCGTGCCGGAGACTGCGCTTTTTATCATCTTGCAGCCGTCGCGCTTTTCAATATAGTCGGCAAACGAAACCCCGCCGGATGCCGAGCCGTAGGTCACGGAAGAGCCGAGGAATATAACGGTCTTGCCTTTTATCGGGTTATCGGCATTTTCGGGTGTATTATCAAGCGAATACTTTTCGCCGTTGCCCTCGAGCGAAGCGGTTTTTACATCGTGGAGCTTCACAAACGGTCCCCAGCTCCACTGATAGCCGCAGAACGCGAGCCATGCGGCAATGACGGCGGCTGCAATCGGAATGATTATCAGAAGTTTCTTCTTCATTTTATTCTGTCGTCTCCCCGTTTCTCTGCTTTATCTCCTCCTGCTCCTTGGCAATATTCTTTTCGACATTCAAAAATAGCAGAAGTATCGCAAGGACTATGCCGGTTATAGTCTCAAGTCCTACGAAAGTAAATGTTATCGCGCTCTTGACGCTCGCCGACTGCACGGCGATGAGCTTGCCCGCCGCATTTGTATAGGGCGCGACATAGCCGGATTTCGAGAGAATAAGATTGAATACGCCCGTGCAGATTCCGACGCTCGCGACAGCGATCGTGTTATATATCGACATCGCTATTCCGTCGCACCTGAAGCCGTTTTTCCACTCGACATGGTCGAGCACATCCGCGAACAGAGCCATGAACACATATGAACACGGCAGACCGCCGATATTCTTTATAAACTGGCCGATAAGCACTATAGCCATATTCGTCGGCGCGAGCCAGCATATAGCCGAGCCGACAGCATAGAAGATAAAGCCGATTGCCGTTAAATTGCGTTTACCAAACTTCTTCGCGAGCGGCCAGACGGCAAAAATGCCGATGCCCATCGGGATTCCGCCGATAACGGAGAGCATGGTCTGGGTCTTGCCGTCGTTATATGTACCGAGGACATAGTTCGAGAAATAAACGAGCGAGATATTTTTGATAGTCGAGCCGACGGTGAAAATGAGAAAATATATGAAAATTATTATCATATATTTATCGCTGAAAATCGCCTTGAGCTGAGTTACCATTGCGACGCTATCTTTCTTCTGCTCGCCGCCCTCGAGTGTGATGCGCTCCTTGGTGAAATAATACTCCATGAGCGTCAGCGGCAGCGCGATGCACGAGAGAATACTCATCGTAACTATCCACTTTGATTTGTCAACGCCGAGCTGCGGCATGATGAGCATGGGGAAGATGAGCGCGACGATTATGCCGCTCATCATGATGGTCGATATCTGATTGAAAACCGAGAGCGAACCGCGCTGTTCCGTGTTTCTCGTCGAGAGCGGAACCATAAGATTGTGGCTCATGTTATAAATCGTATAAGCGAACGAATAGAACAGGTTATACGAGAGCATGACCCATATCACCTGCACCGTCCGGTTACCCGAGGGGACTGTGAAGAGCAATATGCCGGTCACGGCGACAAGCGGCGCGGAGAGCAGCAGCCAAGGGCGCGCCTTGCCCTGTTTTGTGCGCGTGCGGTCGATGATATAGCCCATGACTATATTCGTCACAGCGTCGATTATCTTCGACACTATCGGGAACACCGCGAGGAACGCGCCGCCCCACACGGTGGTGAGGTTTAGGACATCGGTATAATAGACATTGAGGTAGGTCGCGAGCACGGCGTTTAAAAGCAGCGCGCCGGACGGGCCGAGCAGATAGCCCAGCCACTTCTCCTTCGCCGTAACATCGGGCGAGGTCAGGCGCGAATCAAGCGCCCGCTTTTCGAGCAGTCTGTTCTTCATTTTTGTCTCTCCTTAGCTTTCCGACCCGCTTGACAGATCGGACTGTTTATATTACACTATTATTATATCTACATCGTGTCGGATTAACAATCATCAGTTTTGTTAATCGCTGCTATGAAACCGACAAAATCATCTGAAAGTGGCGGGATAATATGAACACAAAAAATAACCAGCGCACGAGACTCTCAAAAATATTGCTAAAAAACGCGCTGATGGATCTTCTGGGCGAGAAAGGCTCGGTAACAAAAATATCAGTAAGAGAGCTGTGCGAGCGCGCCGACCTCAACCGCTCGACCTTTTATGCGCACTACTCCGAGCCGAAAGAGCTGCTCGAAGAGGTCGAAAACGAGCTGCTCGACGCGACTCAGGATCACTTAAAGAAAATAGGCGCGGAAAACGACCTCGGCGCGCACAGATATCTGCTTTCATTTCTAATGTATATCAAAGAAAACGACAAGCCGTTCCGCACGCTGCTTGTCGACTCGGTTGACCCCGCGTTCCGTTCAAAATTCATGCAGCAGTCGATAATTCAGTTTATTGAGAACCTGAACATCGTTTTTCCGAAGGAGCAGGAGCAATATATCTACTCATATATTCTCAACGGCAGCACGGGCGTTATTATCCAATGGATACGCTCGGACTACTGCATTGACGAAAATGAGCTTGTTGATCTGCTGTTTTCGATAAATCAGAGCGCGCTTGTCAATCTCGACATAAAGCCGCGCATATAGTTGAAAGCCTACCAAGCAAGTGGTATAATTGTGAAAACTCGCGCAATAATGCGCAAAATGCAAGGAGACGACAAAAATGAGAGAGAGCAAGATCACGAGGGACGAAGCGTTTGAGCTTCTGAAAAAATACAACAAAGACCCGTTTCACATTCGCCACGCGCTGACCGTCGAGGGCGTTATGCGCTGGTACGCGAAGGAGCTCGGCTATGCGGACGAGGAGGAATATTGGGGCATAGTCGGTCTGCTGCATGACATCGACTTCGAGCTCTATCCGGAGGAGCACTGCAAGAAGGCTCCCGAGCTGCTCAAGGCGGGCGGAGTCGGCGACGACATGATATATTCAATTTGCTCCCACGGCTATGGCCTCTGCGTCGACATCGAGCCTGTTCACGAGATGGAAAAGGTGCTCTTCGCGGCGGACGAGCTGACAGGGCTTATCTGGTCGGCGGCACTGATGCGCCCGTCCAAGAGCGTGATGGACATGGAGGTTTCGAGCCTCAAAAAGAAGTTCAAAGACAAAAAATTCGCCGCGGGCTGCTCGCGCGATGTTATCCGCACGGGCGCGGAGAGACTCGGCTGGGAGCTTGAAAAGCTCTTCGGACAGACGATACTCGCCATGCGCTCATGCGAGAGCGATGTCAACAGCTTCATGGAGACTTATCAGGCGTAAAACGGCGGCAGTACCAGCATAAATCAACAGCCATTTATCTTTAAATTCACCTTATTACAGCAACTTTAAGCAGCAAAAGACTGCCGCAGAATAATATCTGCGACAGTCTTTTTTATTTGTGCTTTATATTCAGTCCAGTGCGGGCTCGGGGGTAACCGGTGCTTCCGTTGCCGACTCGGTCACGGGGACTGCCGGATCCGACGGGATCGTATTTATCGGCTCGTCGGACGGTTTCTCTGTCGGTTTTTCCGTTGGCTTTTCTGTCGGTTTCTCCGTAGGCTTTTCCGTCTGCCTCTCGGTCGGCTTCTCCGTGGGCTTCTCGGTCGGCTCGACTACGGACACGTTTATGAGCATCTTTCCGCTCGCCGTTTCCCCGTCGGAGTCTGTGACGGTGACTTCCACGGTGTACATTCCGCTGACTTTCGGGGTATATGACATGCTTTTTTCCGATTTTTCCGCCACGAGTGCGCCGTTTAAAAATATCTTTATTTTATAAGAAGTATATTTTCCCGTTCCGCCGGAGGCGAGCGCCGACGCGTGTATCTGCGGCGCGGCGGTGCCGTTGTTCGACACCTGTGCCGCCGCAACGGCCGCGAGGGTCGGATTCTTGACCGTCACGGTGCATGAAGCGGTCTTGTTTCCGTCCTCAGTCTTTACGGTTATCACGGCGGTGCCCTTCGCCTTTGCCGTGACGCGCCCTGAGCTCGAGACAGATGCTACATTAGCATTGCTGCTCGACCATGTGACCTTCTGATTCGCCGCATTGCGCGGAGCGACAGTCGCCCGAAGCTGCCTCGAATCGCCGACCGTCAGGCTGAGCGAGGACGAGTTCAGGGTAACGCCCGTGACATGGTCGATATATACCGTCACCTTGCAGACCGCCACGCGGTTGCCGTCCTTTGTGGTAACTCTGATATTTGTCGTGCCCTCTTTTTTCGCCGCTACTATGCCGCCCGCGACCTCCGCTATCGACGGATCGTCGCTCGACCAGGTGTAGTCCTTGTCATATGCGTCGGCGGGGATAACAGTGGCGGTGAGCACTTTCGTCTGACCGACTCTGAGTTTGGCCTCCGTTGCGCTGAGCCTGACGCCCGTCACGCTCTGGTATTTTTTCTTGCTGTAAAATGTCCTTGTGCCGTTCTTGTTCTTTATCGTCAGAACGCCGTTGCTGACGGATATTCCGTAGCTGTCCCAGTCGCTCTTTCTGTCCGCATATCCGCCGCCGGTCGATGACTTCGTATAGGTGCTGAGAGTTGCGATGTCGAAATTAACAGCCTTTATACCGAAGCGATCGCCCGTCTCGTCGCCGCCCTTCTGCGCGGTGTATATTTCAATCGTGGAATCGGGATTGTTGAACAGATACCACACTCCGCGCGCCTCTCTGTAGCAGGTGCCGGTGTATCTGTCCTTCGTACCGGGAGATTTCACGAATTTCTTGTTATTGATATAAAAGCAGCTGCTGCCGAGAATTATTTTATTTGCTCTCAGCGAGCTTTCCCACGAGGCGAACGGCACGGAAATTGAGTTGCCCCAGCTGCCGCCCGAGGATGAAAGCGACTTCGAGGGATAAAGAGTATACGCCGCGACGCTTCCCGAAGACGAGGGCAGAGAAAAGTTATACGAGCGCAGATTCATCCCGCTCGCGGAGTTCGACACATCGACAAATATATCGGAATATCCGTCGAGATACCATCTGCCGGAATATTTCGCCGCGGTATTGGAATATTTCTGCGCGGATTCCTCCGCCGCCGCAGGCTGATTTTCGGACCCGCTCTCGGTTTTTCCCGTCGCTTTCCATTTCGCGGTGAGGTTCAAATCGTCGTTTATGGGCGTTGAAAAATCGAACTCGGTGTCGCCGTTGAACCAGCCCTCGAATTTATATCCCTCGCGCTCGGGAGTCGGCGGCGCAAACGCCGCTTCGCCGCGCTTTATCTCGATTATCTCGTTCTCCCTGCCGTCGCCGTAGCAGAGCACGAGCAGGACTATATCCGTACCCTCGTCGATGCTGTAGGACGCGACAAGGGTGATGTCCCCCGTTATCGCGGTGTTGAAATCAAACGCCGTGCCGTTATACTGCCACTCGATGAAGGTGAAGCCCTCTTTGTGCGGATCCCACGGCTTTTTGGCGCTCTCGCCGTCGCGGATATGCTGGGTCTTTATCTGCGTTCCGCCCGAGCTGTCGAATGTCACCGTGTGGACTGAGTTTTTGGAGCAGGCGGCAAAAACCGCGAACGCCGTCAACAGGACTAATAAAACTGCCGTTACCCTCTTCATTGCGATCCCCTTTTCGCTTCGTTATAAGTATCGGTCTGACATAAATATATGCCAAATGTATTTCAAAATAATTCTACTGCAAAATAAATTATTTTTAATCGCCTTTGAGAATTATGCAGTCTCTATGAAAAATATTTTTCATATACTGATTTTTGTTCAAAAATAAAACAGCTATTCATAAAAGAGCAACCCCCGGCGAAGAAAAACACCGGGGGCTTGGAATTTTGAGTTGTATCAGAGCTCGCGCTCTATCTTCTCCTGCGCCGCTTTCAGTATCGCAGCCGGATCATTGCCGAGGATATCGAGCCCCTCGGCACTGAAAAAGCTGAAGTTCTCAATACCGAAGAACGACTTCGTGACCGTCTTGATATATTCAAAGCCGAAGTCCGTGCCGCCGATATATCCGCCCGAAGTGGTGATATAAATCAGCCTCTTCGCCCTGCAATAGCTTATCGGGACGCCGTCGCTGCCGTAGAGAAAAGTCAGCCCGCCGACACACAGGGATTCGATATAGATTTTTAAAAACGCCGGGAAACTGTAGTCCCAGAACGGCGCGGCGATAACGACAGTATCGCAGGCGGCGAACTGCTTCGCGCAGTCATAGACCGGGTCGGAAAAGTCGTTCTTTTCCGCGCTTTCGGCGCGCTTCGCGAGTCCCGCCGCGTCGAGCGGCTTCAAATTCGCGTCGGCAAGGCGTATCTCTTCAATATCGCCGTCAAGGCGGCTGAGTGCGGTTTTTGCGAGTGCGAGAGTGCGCGATTCGTTCTCACCGCGCACGCACGAATTGACGAAAAGTATTTTCTCTTTCATTTTTCCTCCTGTTTTCACTCTCTGATTATTTCAAAATTCCCACTGTGAAGCTCTTCGAGGCTGCCGCGCTCGTCTGCGAACGAGTAGCCGTCGGGCAGTCTTATGCGGCCGTGAACCCCGCTGTCCGCGGAGATATCGAGTGCTATGCCCATAGCTGTTCTGCGCCACTTGACACTCACTTTGCCGCCGACCGTCTCATACGATGCCTCAGCGCTGTCGAGCTTTTCAATAAACACGGGCGATATCTCAACCTCCGACGGATCAGCAAGGAAAGGATTGACGCGGATGCCGCCGACATATTCAATGAACCACGCGGAAATATCGCCGAACATATGATGATTGAGCGAATTGGGTCTGTCCTCCTCGCGCAGAAAATCCTCGGGCAGAGCCGTAAGCCCGCGCTCAACGAAGTTGCCGTAGGACGGATAGTCCGGGCGGGTTATCATTTTAAAAGCCAGGTCGGCTTCGCCGAAATCGGAGAGCACCCTGAACAGCACGCGCATGCCGAGTATGCCCGCGTCGACATGGTCATCGCGCCGTTTGATTATCTCAAGAAGGCGTTTGAACGCCTCGGGCTTTGATTATGTGTGATAAAGAAGTAATAGAAGTGTAAAAAATTTTGCCTTTCCTATCCGATACTTGTCTTTGGTATCGGATAGGGCAGGCGGTCATTCGGGCAAGTCCACCTTGCCGACGAAAGAATAGTAAATCTCAATATCCTGTCTGCGTGTGCCGTTTTCATCGTAGCTGCACTCATGCACAACGATTTTCTCTACAAACTCACGTAAGAGGGTGTGGGTCAGTTCTTCAAAGTTCATGTGCTTGCGGACAATGTTCATAAACTTTTCTGCGTTTACGGTAGCTTCCTGTGCTTTGGAAAGCTCCGCCTGTATTCTGGCAACACGCTCTTTCAATTCCTGCTGTTCGGCTTCATAGTCTGCC
>ERZ773113.1197-NODE-1197-length-13056-cov-4.201908_pt1 | contig 13056 bp, 9 predicted proteins | sample MGYA00580565_ERZ773113 | MGnify/ENA primary metagenome ERZ773113 (study PRJEB29015, sample SAMEA2737827) | human gut metagenome | biome: human gut; feature: human-associated habitat; material: faeces | place: China | collected 2012 ...
ATATTGATCCACATAAGAAGTGGTGGCAGTGTGTACAGGTATTAAGAACATTTATACTTGTCAATATTGGATGGGTATTTGATTGCAGCGCAGCAGGTATGGGGTCTGCAATCAGAATGATAAAGCGGATGTTTACAGAATTAAGGTTTGACCAGCTTAATGCACAGATGTTTAAGTGTATTGGTTTAACATCGGTTGATTACATAATTCTTTTAGCAGGATGCATTGTTGTATTAATAATAAGCATTCTAAAGGAAAGAGGAGTACAGATAAGAGCTGCCGTAGCAGCAAAACCAATAGCCGTAAGATGGCTTATATATTACGGTATTATAGTAGCAATATTTGTTCTGGGATACGCAAGTGACGCTGGAAGCGGATTCTTATATGCGAATTTCTAACAGCCATAATTAAATGGAGGATTTATGAAACATTTAAAGGAAATGTATGAATACAGAGAGATGATATTTTCTCTGGTGAAGAAAGATTTACGAGGAAGATACAAGGGCTCAATGCTTGGATTTATGTGGACATTTATTAACCCACTGTTACAGCTTTTAGTGTTTACACTGGTTTTCTCAATAATTATGAGAGCTAATTATGAGCAGTATTATCTGTTCCTTTTCGTAGCACTTGTACCATGGATGTTCTTCGGTTCAAGTGTTCAGGATGGTTCAACATGTATAATGCGTGAATCTAACATGGTTAAGAAAATATATTTCCCAAGAGAAGTTATTCCAATATCTACAGTAACAAGTGCATTCATTAACATGATTCTTACATTTGTTGTTGTGTTTATTGTACTTATTTTCTCAGGAAGAGGAATTAATCCGGTTGCATTATTATATCTTCCTGTTGTAATGATTGTTGAATATATATTATGTCTTGGAATTGGACTAATAGTTTCTGCACTTACTGTTTATTTAAGAGATTTACAGTACATTCTTGGAATTGTAGTTATGGCATTACAGTACATGACACCAGTTATGTACGGCGTTGATATGGTGGAGAATGCTAATGTTCCACAGATATTAAAGACAATATTCAATTTAAATCCAATGACACCAATAATCAATATATACAGACAGATTCTTTACTATAAGGAAATTCCAGATTTGTCTACATTATTGGTTGCTATTATAACAGGCGTTGTTTTTGTTATTCTGGGAGCAATTATATTCAGAAGACTTCAGCGCGGATTCGCAGAAGAGTTTTAATGTTTAAGAAAGTGAGATAAGTATGCTTAACAATGAGAATTCAATTGAAGTAAGGAATGTATCCAAGAGCTTTAAAGTGTATTTTGATAAGGGCAATGAACTTAAAGAGAAAATGCTGTTCTGGAAGAGAAACAGATATGAAAACAGAGTTGTTCTTAATGATATAAGCTTTTCAGTAAAGAAGGGTGAGGCAGTAGGCCTTATTGGAAGAAATGGCTGTGGTAAGAGTACAACTCTTAAGCTTTTAACCAAGATTATATATCCTGACAGTGGTTCTATTGAGATGTGTGGAAGAGTATCGAGCCTTCTTGAGCTTGGTGCCGGATTTCATCCAGATATGAGTGGAAGAGAGAATATATATACTAATGCGGCGATATTTGGTCTTACTAAGAAAGAGATAGATGAAAGACTTGAGGATATTATCGAGTTTTCAGAATTACAACAGTTTATTGATAATCCTGTAAGAACATATTCATCAGGTATGTACATGAGGCTTGCATTCTCAGTAGCTATTAATGTTAATGCAGATATCCTTCTTATTGATGAGATTCTTGCTGTAGGTGATGCGAATTTTCAGGCAAAATGTTTCAACAAGTTAAGAGAGATTAAGGCTAATGGAACAACTATTATTATTGTATCACATGCTCTTGGACAGATTGAAGAGATATGTGATAAGTCAATCTGGATTAAAGATGGACAGATTGAGCAGGAAGGTGATCCAAGAGAAGTTGACATTGCTTATCTTGATTATATGAATCAGGAAAGATTAAGCAAGGATGAGCAGGAAAGAGCCAGAATCTTAAGAATTGAAGCAGAGCAGAGAAGACTTAAGAAGGCTGAGGAAGAGAATAAAGAAGGTGGTAACGATAAGCGTTACGGAAGTTTCGAGGCAAGAATTAATGACGTTATCTTGTCTTGTGATGACGGCAAGAGGACAGAAACTCTTGAAACAGGAAGAAAAGCCGTGATAGAGATAGATTATTCTGTTGAGACTCCGGTAAAAGATGTTCATGCAAGATATATGATTTATAGAATTGATGGTCAGTTATGCAGCGGAAGCAGTACTAAGATAGACAGACTTGATGCATTTGACCTTGAGAAAGATGGAAAGATTGTTATTGAGTTTGACAGTATGACACTTACAAGAAGCCAGTACTGGGTTGATATAGTGCTTGAGAAAGCTGATGGAACACCAATTGATTATTATAAAGAAGCAGCAAGGTTTAATGTTGTATCAGGAATTGAAGATATGGGTGTTGCAAGAATTGAGCATACATGGAAGAACTGTTAATTGAAAGGTAGTAGCTATGAAAAAGAGTGATAATGTAATTAATATACAGCTTTCAGATAATCAGGGAAAACTTCATATTAGAATTGCAGGCTGGTATATTCCTAAGGATTTTGATGATTATTCATTTGAATTACTTATTAATGGGGAAAAGATAGAGTGCAGTGTTGAACATATAACAAGAGAGGATAAGCTGGATCTTCTTATAAGTAACAATCTAAAGCGAGACAGCAAGATAGGATTCATTGTTAAAACAGATGTTAATAAGAACGATGTTAAGACTATTGAATTATATGTAGTTGATGCAGGAGTAAGAAGTAAGATTGCAAGTGCTGATGAGAAGGATGTTGTATATACAGTACAGGATCAGATATTACAGTATAATATAGACAGAATATGGTCAGAAAAGACTACTGATGGTAAGCAGGTTTACAGGGTAGCAGGATGGGTTGTTGCACAGGAAGGTGATGTGGCAATCAATATGACGGATGTTAATAATAATCCGCTTGAATTCAAGAATATGCGTTGTGAGCGTCTTGACTTAATTGCCAACGGTTATACAGAAGACGAGAAGAAAGCAGTTGGATTCACTATCACAATAGATGAGAAACCGGGATATGTATTACATTTTAAGTCAGATGTTAAGAATATCGACATTAATGTAGATGAAGAGATTAAGCGACAGAGAAGAATTTACAATATAGATAAGACCAAGAGAATGATTAAGGCTATCACACCACATAATGTGGCACGCCTCTGTCATCATATAAGATTATATGGATTTAAAGATCTTAAAGAGTATGTATATGGCGGATTATATGGCGTTATGGATCAGGCTGAGATATATAAGAAGTGGTTTGCAATTCATAAAGCTACACAGGAAGAGCTGGATAATCAGAAAAAAGAGAAATTTGCTTATGAACCAAAGGTAAGTATTATTGTTCCAACATATAATACACCTATTAAGTATCTCGAAGAGATGATCCAGTCAGTAATTAACCAGTCATACAGTAACTGGCAGCTTTGTATAGCAGATGGAAGCTGCGGTAATGCAAAGCTTGAGAAGGTTCTTGAAGATTATCATAAGAAAGATTCAAGAATTGTGTATAAGCTGTTAGACAGTAATAAGGGAATTGCAGGCAATACTAATGCTGCACTTGAACTGGCTGACGGTGAGATAACAGGGCTTCTTGATCATGATGACACATTAGAGCCAGATGCTTTATATGAAGTTGTTAAAGCTTTTCAGGATAAGATGGTTGATGCTGTATATACAGATGAAGATAAGATATTAGGACCAGACTGGATAAATGTTGATCCTAATTTTAAGCCAGATTACAATATTGATTTGTTAAGATCACATAACTATATAACACATTTTTTCTGTGTCAAGACAGAGCTGCTTAAGGAAATTGGCGGATTTAAGGCTGAGTATGACGGGGCACAGGATTATGATGTTATATTAAGATGTACAGAAAAAGCCCGTAAGACTAGGCATATTGCCAAGATATTATATCATTGGAGAATGCATGATAATTCTACAGCAGCTAATCCGGCAAGTAAGGCATATTGCCATGAAGCAGGAAGAAAGGCTGTTGAGGATCATCTTAAGAGACTTGGAATACCGGGTAAGGTTGAACTTAGCAAGTTATTTGGAGGAAGCAGGGTTATATATGAAACACCGGGAAATCCTCTTGTTTCAATTGTAATTCCTAATAAGGATCATATTGATGATCTTGATAAATGTGTACGTTCACTGTTTAATGTCAATACTTATAAGAATATAGAAGTTATTATTGTTGAAAATAACAGTACGCAGAAAGAAACATTTGAATATTATGACAGTATACAGAAGGAATATTCTAATGTTAAGGTGTTGATGTGGAAGAAAGAATTTAATTATTCTGCAATTAATAATTTCGGTGTTAAGGAAGCAAAAGGTGATTATATCTTACTGCTTAACAATGATACTGAAATGATTGCACCGGATTCTATATCAGACATGCTTGGTTACTGCATGCGTCCGGATGTGGGAATTGTTGGCGCCAAGTTATTGTACCCGGATGGAACAATCCAGCATGCTGGTGTAATTATCGGACTTGGCGGAATTGCAGGACATGCATTCATAGGTCTTGATGCTAACCAGTACGGATATATGTCAAGAGCATATCTTTCAAGCGATTATTCTGCGGTTACAGCTGCATGCCTTATGATATCAAAGGAAATATACAACGAAGTAGGAGGTTTGTGTGAACAATATGCAGTTGCATTTAATGATGTTGATTTCTGCATGAAAGTCAGAAGCAAGGGATACCTTGTGGTATATGATGCATTTTCACAGTGGTATCATTATGAATCTAAGTCAAGAGGATATGAAGATACTGAAGAAAAGCAGTTAAGATTCAAAGGCGAGATTGACACATTTAAGAGCAAATGGCAGAAAGAATTAGATGAAGGAGATCCTTTCTATAACAGGAATTTCCCTCTTAACACAGAATCATATACACTGGAATTAGAGTAATTATCAGAGGTAAAAATGTTTTTAACGAGAGCAGCGCAGATTATTGGAAAAGAAGGCTTTAAGACATTCGGATATGCATTACACCAGAAGATGCATCAGAATATGACAGATGTGAAAGCCTATGGCAATTATCAGAAAAATATTGCACCAAAACAGCGTATTACTGATAATAAGGCAGATTGTGTAGAAATATGCAGTCATTGTGAGAACTATGAAAGCCTGATGGCAGAAGTGTCTGGCATGAATGCTGAATATATTGCTGTGTGTGATGAAAACTGTGAATTTGATAAAGAGTTTGCAGGGATTGTATCGCATTATATAAGGACTCAGAAAAAGGCTGGGCGAAATCTTAGCTATGTATACACAGATTCAGAACAATATGATTCGCAAGCTGGATGTATGCTTCCAAATTGTAAGCCCGATTATTCATGGGATACGCTGCTGTCTTATAATTATATTGGAAATGCTTTTACAGCCGAAAAGAATATGCTGATTGATGCAATTAATGGATGTATGAAGAATCAGGGAGAGGGCAGTAAGGTTAATTATTATGAATTGTCTTTAATGATTCTGTCAGAGTGTAAGTCGGAAAATGCTGGACATATTCATCAGGTACTTGTTAAGGACACAAGAACTGAGAATAATTCAGACATGGATGCTGCTTACAGAAAGGCTGATTTTAAGAAAATGCTTCTTAACAAGTTAGAAATTAATGCGGATGTTATAGCAGATAAGCATGATTCAGCAGTTGAGCATGTGCATTACATTCCAAATGAACATGATCTGGTGAGTATAATTATTCCATCAAAGGATAATCCAGACATATTAAAATGCTGTTTACAGAGTATCAGTAAGTTTACGAAATATATTAATTACGAAATTGTTGTTGTTGATAACGGAAGTAATGACAGCAACAGAAAAGAGTATGAGAAGCTTGTAGGTACATTTGAAGGACAGGCATCATATGTGTATGAAAAGGCAGATTTTAATTTCTCACATATGTGTAATGTTGGAGCAGCTAAAGCAAAAGGTAATCTGTTGCTGTTCCTTAATGATGATATTGAAATAATCGGACAGGATTATGAAGACACAGACTGGCTTTCAGTACTTGTCGGACAGGCAAAGCAGGAAAGTACCGGCGCGGTTGGTGCAAAGCTTCTGTATCCGGACTCATCATATATCCAGCATGTGGGTGTGATTAATTATGAATCAAGCTGTTTTGCGCATCTGTATGCGAAGGCAGTTGATGATGAGGATATCAAGGCTCACAGAAATTACGCAGATTATGACTGCCTGTGTGTTACAGGAGCATGCTTTATGCTTGAAAAGGCTAAATTCGATAAAGCTGGTGGATTTGATGAAGCATTTGAAGTAACACATAATGATGTTGATATATGCCTGACGCTGTATGAACAGGGATATTACAATGTCTTAAGAAATGATGTGGTTCTTTTTCATCATGAATCATTCTCAAGAGGTGATGATGAGGTTGATGAAGAAAAGAACAGACGTAATATGCATGCAAGGGATTTGACATATGAAAAACATCCTAAGCTTGAGAAATATGACCCTTTCTATAGTCCGCTTCTTACGCAGACAGAGAATAACTACAGATTTGGAGATGAGATATATTCTGTAATATACAGAAAACCTCAGAAAGCTGACAGATTAAAGCCGGCTGCAGGATATATTGAAGTATCACCTACAGTTAAGGTGACAGAAACAGGATATCATGATGATATGCAGTTTAGGGGATTTGCATATAACGGAAATAAAGTGTATTATAATCCCGTAATTTTTCTGTGTAATGAACAGAATTGTTATAGGATTAAGGCACAGTCAGTATGTGACAGAGTATTTCATTTAAGAAAAGGTGTGGATAAGAACATTAACTATGCACCGTTTTTTTGTGGAATAGATACAACAGATATGGAAAGCGGCATATACAAATGTGTTATCAGAGCTAATGGCAAATATTACGATGCACAGGCGCGTATCGTGATTAATGATGAAGATGAAGATAGTATTGCACAATAAGGAGGATTATATGAAGACTACAGCACTTATTATGGCAGGTGGTAAGGGAGAGCGTTTCTGGCCAAAGAGCCGTGTTAATATGCCAAAGCAGTTCCTTTCTCTTACAGATGATGGAAAGACTATGATACAGCTCACGGTAGAGCGAATCAGCCCATTGGTTGATATTAAGGATGTTTATGTTGCTACTAACAAGAACTACAGAGAACTTGTAAAGCAGCAGCTTCCAGGTATTCCAGAGGAGAATATCTTATGTGAGCCTGTTGGAAGAAATACAGCACCATGTGTAGGTCTTGGAGCAGTTCATGTTGCAAGCAAATATGATGATGCAGTTATGATTGTACTTCCATCAGATCACCTTATTAAGAATAATGAAGTGTTTGCAGATACATTTAAAGAAGCTGTTCAGATTGCAGAAGAGGGGGCTAACCTTGTAACGGTAGGTATTACTCCGAATTATCCAGAGACAGGCTATGGTTATATTAAGTATAATCAGGATGACAAGAAGAATAATGCTTATTCAGTTGAAAAGTTCGTTGAGAAGCCAGACCTTGAGACAGCTAAATCATACCTTGCTGACGGAACATATCTGTGGAACAGTGGAATGTTCGTATGGAAGGTATCTACAATATTAGACTGCTTTAAGAAGTTCATGCCGGATACATATGAAGGCTTATTAAAGATTAAGGCAGCAGTTGGAACAGCAGATGAAAATGCAGTGCTTGAGGCAGAATTCCCTAATCTTGAGTCACAGTCAGTTGACTACGGTATTATGGAGAAGGCAGATTCTATCTACACACTTCCAGGCAACTTCGGTTGGGATGATGTAGGTTCATGGCTTGCAGTAGGAAGAATCAAGAAGAATGATGATAACAGCAATGTAATTAACGGCAATGTAGTTGCAGTTAATACTAGGGGCTGTGTAATAGAAGGTGGCGAAAAACTTATTGCCACAGTTGGTTTAAGAGATATCGTAGTTGTTGATACTAAAGATGCAACTCTTATTACAACTAAAGAGAATGCAGGCGAAATCAAGCAGGTACTTGCAAAGCTTCGTGAAGAAGGAAAGAATGAGTATCTGTAGAAGATAGTATGAAGATACATATGCTTAAAACAAGGCGTTTGGAGGAACTATAATGACAAAGGAACATGTCAATACTAATCATACATTTGCGATATGCGCTTATAAGGAGAGTCCATATCTCGAAGAGTGTATTACATCACTTATGGAACAGACTGTAAAGTCAGAGATATTTATTGCTACATCTACACCTAATAAGTATATTGACAACATAGCAGCAAAATATAATTTAAAGGTGTATGTCAATGAGGGAGAAAGCGGAATTACACAGGATTGGAATTTTGCTTATTCTAAAGTACAGACAGATTATGTCACTATAGCTCATCAGGATGATAAATATGCGCCTGAATATGTAGAGAATCTGTTAGCGTATACAGCTAAAGCTAAAAAGCCGCTGCTTTTCTTTACCGATTATGCAGAGATAAGAAATGGCAAGATTGTAACAACCAACAAGATTCTTAAAGTAAAGAGAATAATGCTTTTCATAATGCGTCCAAAGGCAATGTGGGGAAGCAGATTTATAAGAAGAAGAGTGTTATCGCTTGGCTCACCAATATGTTGTCCATCAGCAACATATTACAGACCTAATCTTATGAAGCAGGTATTCCTTAATGGATTCAGAGCTGATGAAGACTGGGAAGCATGGGAGAGATTATCAAAGCTTAAGGGAGACTTTATATTCTGTAATAAGATACTCACATATCACAGAATACATGAGGACTCAGAGACAACTAAGATTCTTAATGATAATAAGAGATCTGAAGAAGATTACATTATGTACCAGAAGTTCTGGCCCAAATGTATTGCTAAAATGCTTACTAAGGCATACAGCAAGAGTGAAGAATCTAATGATATGAAGCAGGGATAGGAGTTAACGATGAAAGAATACGATGAGGCAACCCTTAAAAAGGTACAGCAGACAGAGATGGAAATTCTTAGAGATTTCATCAAAGTGTGTGACGAGAATAATCTTACATGGTTTGGTGATGCCGGATCAGGAATTGGGGCAATAAGACATAAGGGATTCATTCCATGGGATGATGATATTGATGTAATGCTTCCTAGAAAAGATTTCGACAAGATGATTGAAGTTATTAAAAGAGATTACAGCGATAAGTATTCAATTGCTAATGTTGAAACAATGAAGAATTATCCATTGATGACAACAAGAATTATGATGAAAGGAACAACATTTATAGAGGAACCTCTTAAGAATATCAAATGTGATCTTGGAATATTCCTTGATGTGTATCCGCTTGATAATATATCAGATGATGAGGAAGAACTTAAAAAGCAGGCTAAAGCTGCCTGGTTCTGGAGCAAGCTTCTTATTCTCAGACATGTTGCGTTCCCGGTACTTCCTTATAAGGGAGTTAAGGCTAAGATAACACATATTGCAACAGCAATTATTCATGCCGGACTTGTTGTGTTCAGAATTTCACATAACTGGATTGCTGGCAAATGCTTAAAGATTGCATCAAGATATAATGATGTGGATACTAAGAGAATGGCATTCTTATTTGATACAGATCCATATTATCATATAATGTTAAAGGATGAGATATATCCATTACAGATGTATGATTTTGAAGATATTAAGATGCCTCTTCCAGCCAACGAAGATGAGAAGTTAAGAAATATGTATGGAGATTATATGCAGCTTCCTCCAGTTGAAAAGAGAAAGAATCATTACCCATATAAATTGGAATTTAAAGACTAAGAGGTATATATGAATATTATTTCAAGAATAATGGGGGTGGATAAGACACCAGAAGATAAGTACAAATATATCTGGTTTACAATGGGAACAGCATGTTTCGCACTTGCCACGCTTGTTATGACAATTGTTATAAGCCGTTTCTTAGGTGAGGCTAAAGCGGGAATGTTCTCGATTGGTCTTTCAATTGCACAGTGGCTTGTTACAATAGCCTATTTCGAAATAAGAACATATCAGGTTACTGATGTTAAGAATGAGTATCCTTTTGGATATTATTTCACTTTAAGACTTATGATGTGTCTTATAACATTTCTGGCAAGCATAGTATACGTTGTATTAAACGGCTACAGTCCGGAGAAAGTTACTGTTATATTGCTTGTATGTATCTATAAGATACTTGATTCGGTAGCTGATACATTTGAAGGTGAATTCCAGAAAGAGGAAAGAATAGATATGTCCGGTAAATCAGAGTTTTACAGGATATTCTTCAGTATACTGGTTCTTGTTGTAACAGTAATTATAACAAGAAATCTGATATTCTCTCTGATATGTATGAATGTAGTTGCATTGCTTATAATTCTGTGTCTTGATGCATCTGTTGCAGCAGGCAGGGTTAAGATATGTATTGTCAGGGATTACAGAAGAGTTTTCGTACTTTTTAAAGTGTGTCTGCCTCTTGCTATAAGCACATTTTTAAGTAACTATATTATCAATTCATCGAAATTATCTGTTGACAGAATGTTAGGTGATGCAGCACAGCTGTATTATACGGCGGTATTCATGCCTAATATGGTAATTAATCTGTTTAGTGGTATAATATTTAAGCCGATGCAGACATCAATGGCTGTTAATTATTATGAGAAGAAGTATAAGAATTTCTGGCACATAATATTCAGGATGTTTGCTATAATAGCAGGATTTACACTTATATGTGAGGTCGGGGCATATATACTGGGAATACCGGTTCTGTCATGGCTTTATGGTGTTAATCTTAAGGATTACAAGATGACACTGCTTCTGCTTCTGTTATGTGGAGGCGTTAATGCGGTCAATATAATATTCTATTATGTACTTGCCATAATGCGTAAGCAGAAATACATGACTATTCTGTATCTTATTGTATGCGGAGTTGCGCTGATTATTATGGATCCGATTACAGGCAGACTTGGTCTTAACGGAGCTGCACTCGGCTATCTGATACTTGTTGTGTTATTAGGCGTATTATTGATGGGATATATCTTATACCAGATTAGAAAGGATAGAAAAAGACAATGAGCCAGAATGAACAGTATGATCCAAAGGTTTTGAGAAAGTTACAGCTTGCAGAATTAGAGGTGTTTAAAGATTTTATTAAAATATGTGATGAGAACGGACTTTCATATTTCCTGTTTGCAGGATGTGCAATCGGAGTTGAGAGACATAAAGGATTTATTCCATGGGATGATGATATAGATATCGGAATGCTCAGAGATGATTATGAGAAGGTTCTGAAGATATATAGAGAGAAATATACAGATAAGTATGTAGTTCTTGATATAGATTCACAGGAAACATTTCCTTTCTATAATGCAGAGATAGCAAGAATTGGAACTAAGAATATACCATATGTATTCAAGGATGCTAATGTTCCTATGGGAATTGATATTGCGCTTTATCCTTATGATAATGTTCCTGATGATGCCAAGAAGAGAAGAAGACAGAGATCATCAGTATTCTTCTGGAGCAAGTTAAGAATATTAAGAGAATTCAAGAAACCTGTGCTTTTCATGCATGGATGGAAGAGAAAAGTTGTAAGTGCAATGTGTATAGTAATGAACAGATTACTTACATGGACACATTTCTCAAGAAAATTCATCAACAGACGTTATATGAAGAGCGCACTTAAGTATAACAATGAGAAGACAAGATGGGTTACATGTTTCTTTGGTGAGATGGATCCTTTAAAGCAGGCTATAAAGTTAGATGACCTGTTCCCATTGGTTGAAAAGCCATTTGAAGATATAATGGTTAAAGTCCCTAAGAATAATGATGTATTTCTTAAGAGAATGTTTGGCGATTATATGAAGATGCCACCAGTAGAGAGCAGAAAGAATCATGTACCTGAGGTTCTGGAGTTCGGACCATTTGATGAGGAACTGAAAGATATTGATATTTAAAGCATGGACAATTATGGAGAAAATATGAAAAAACTTATAATAATTCCAGCATATAACGAGAGCGAAAGTATAGAGAAGACAGTCAGAGATATTATAGAGAATGCACCATCATTTGATTATGTAGTTATCAACGACTGCTCAACTGATAATACACGACAGATATGTGAAGATAATGGATTTAATATTGTTAATCTGCCAGTTAATCTGGGAATAGGCGGAGCTGTTCAGACAGGATATCTGTATGCAGAAAGATATGGATATGATATTGCTGTACAGGTAGATGGTGATGGACAGCATGATGCGAAATTCCTTGGAGAGATGGCTGATTATCTTGAAAAGAATGACCTTGATATGGTTATAGGTTCAAGATTCATAGAAAAACAGGGATTCCAGTCATCTAAGGCAAGACGAATTGGAATTAACTATTTCACTGGCTTGATAAAGTTATGTACAGGTCAGAAGATAACAGACCCTACATCAGGATTAAGACTTATAGGAAGACGTACAATAGTACAGTTTGCCAAGAAGTATCCTAAGGATTATCCAGAGCCGGAAACAGTTGTGGCAATATTAAAGAAAGGTTTCAAGGTGGCTGAGATTCCAGTTGTCATGAGAGAAAGACAGGGCGGAAGCTCATCAATAACACTTAAGAAATCAGTATATTATATGGTTAAGGTTACACTGGCAATATTGTTTGAGAATTTCAGAGGAGATAAGCATAGATGAGTATAAGAATTAAATGCGTTATAATTGTTGTTCTTATATTAGGACTGTTAAAGATATTAGGTCTTATCAAGAAGAACAAACTGGAATTAAAATATGCACTTTCATGGCTTTTTCTGGAGGTTGGAATATTAATAATTACATTAATACCTAATCTTCTTAATGTTATATCAAAGGCACTGGGAATATATAATGAGATTAATATGTTGTTCTTTTTAGGGTTTGTCTTTATTATACTTGTTATATTCTCGCTTACAATGTCGCTTTCAAGAAACTCGGAAAGAGTAAGAAAGATGGTACAGGAGATTGCATTGAATAGTTA
>ERZ773113.1204-NODE-1204-length-12997-cov-3.995364_pt1 | contig 12997 bp, 8 predicted proteins | sample MGYA00580565_ERZ773113 | MGnify/ENA primary metagenome ERZ773113 (study PRJEB29015, sample SAMEA2737827) | human gut metagenome | biome: human gut; feature: human-associated habitat; material: faeces | place: China | collected 2012 ...
GATCGCATTCCAGATGATCGAGGATGCGGAGAAGGACGGCACACTTAAGCCGGGCGCAACCATCATCGAACCTACATCAGGCAACACAGGTATTGGTCTTGCATCCATAGCAACAGCAAAGGGTTACAAGGCGATCATCGTTATGCCTGAGACCATGAGCGTTGAGAGACGTAACATCATCAAGGCATACGGTGCTGAGATAGTTCTCACAGACGGAACAAAGGGAATGAAGGGAGCCATCGCAAAGGCTGATGAGCTTTCAAAGGAGATCCCTGGCAGCTTTGTAGCTGGTCAGTTCGTAAATCCATCCAATCCAAAGGCACACAGACTCACAACTGGTCCTGAGATCTGGGAGGATACAGACGGAAAGGTAGATGTATTTGTAGCCGGTATCGGAACAGGTGGAACTATCACAGGCGTTGGCGAGTATCTGAAGGAGAAGAATCCAGATGTAAAGGTCATCGCCGTTGAGCCTGCCACATCACCAGTCCTATCAAAGGGCGTTTCAGGAGCACACAAGATACAGGGAATCGGTGCAGGATTTGTTCCTGACACACTTAACACAAAGGTATATGACGAGATCATCGCCGTTGAGAATGATGACGCATTTGTAGCAGCAAAGGAGATCGCATCAGCAGAGGGAATCCTCGTAGGAATCTCATCAGGTGCAGCTTACTTTGCAGCAAAGCAGATCGCAGAGCGCCCTGAGTATGCAGGCAAGAATATCGTAGTACTTCTTCCAGACAGTGGAGACAGATATTACTCAACTCCGTTATTCGGCTAAATGGATATATAGTAATTGCTGTGATATAGAATTTATATGAAAAAGCCACCACATCGTGTTTTGATGTGGTGGCTTTTTTTGAAAGTACCCTTAATTAGCTGCATAAATAGTATACAATTGGATAACCTTAAAACTGATAGAACTTTGAGGGAAAATGCCCTTAATTGGGTTGACTTTCCCTTAAAATGTGCTAATATTTAAGGGAAAAGGAGCGAACTAAGGGAATGAGAACTTTTAATTACAGTAAAATAAAAGAAGAAAAATGGGATTCTGAAGTGCTTGGACTCATAGCTGCAATATATAGATATGCAGGTAAACAGGAACTGTATTTAAGACAGCGTCCGGATGAACTGGATAAGCTTGTTGAGATAGCAAAGATCCAGAGCACGGAGGCGTCCAATGCCATAGAGGGTATAGTCACAACAAATACAAGAATAAAGCAGTTGGTTGAGGAGAAGACCACACCGAAGAACAGAGCCGAGGAAGAGATAGCAGGTTACAGGGATGTGCTGGGGGTTATACATGAAAGCTTTGATGCGATACCTATAACTCAGGATTATATACTTCAGCTGCATAAGATGTTGTACAGTCATATGAATAACCCATTTGCAGGAAGAACAAAGACGGTGCAGAATTATATCAGCGCAACTTATCCTGATGGGCAAACGGAAGTCCTGTTCACGCCGATGGCTCCATTTGAGACACCGGAAGCGCTGGACAGGATATGTGGAGAATACAACAGGGTGATCGGTAATTTCGAGGTGGAGCCGCTGATCGTCATTCCTGTTTTCATACATGATTTTCTGTGCATACACCCGTTTAATGATGGCAATGGCAGAATGAGCAGACTGCTCACAACGCTTCTGCTATATAGAAGTGGATTCTATGTAGGAAAGTATATTTCCCTTGAGGCTAAGATCGCAGGAAATAAGGAGTTATATTATGAGTCACTTGGAAAAGCGCAGGCAGGCTGGCATGAGGGCACAGAGGACGTGATCCCGTTTATAAAATATCTCCTTGGGACAATACTGGCTGCTTATAAGGATTTTGAGGAGCGCTTTGAAATCGTAGAGGAAAAATTACCTGCAATTGAGATGGTAAGAAAAGCAATACTGCTGAAAATAGGAAAGTTTACAAAGCAGGATATAATGGAACTTTGTCCGACTCTCAGCATCAGTTCGGTAGAGGGAGCACTCAGAAAACTCGTAAAAGAGGGCGATATAGGCAGAGGCGGTACAGGCAAGTCTACCTATTATGTCAGAATGAAATAACATATGCTTGTATTTTTTCCATTAGCTTGTTAATCTATTGTACGAAACATGATATCAGCCGCTAATTGCCGGTGCATTTGAGATGGTGGGCAGATTGGGATAAGACTGATCTGAATGAATTGATATTAGGGAAAAAGGGATATAAGACTATGAAAAAACTATCAGATAGACAGAAAACACTTATAAAATGGTTGTGTGTGCTGGTGCTGGTCGGACTTATCATATATGTGTTCCGTGACATGGCAGGCCCTATAATGTCGCAGCTTGTAAAGACAAGTCCTGTGGTCGTGGCAGCTATTCTCGGAGCGACGCTTTTATACGGAGTGATAGAGAGCTGCATAACGTTTATCCTCATGCGACAGGTGGAGAACAATATGACATTTTTCGATGCAAATATTATGACGTATTTTGTGTCATTTTACAGGGTGTCAACGCTTGGAAGCGGTACCATAGTGGCATCCACATTGTTCATGAAACACTGCGGAATACAGCCGTCGAAAGCGCTTGGTCTGTACTCTATTGATTATGCGATACACAAGATGACCATATGTGTTATGGCGGTGGCATTGTTTCTTGCGAACAGAGAATATATGCTTGGAGTATTTGGCAAATACAGTTCATATGTTGTCCTCGGCGTTATAGCGACCATACTCATAACGATGGCGATAGTGCTCTTTGCGTGCTGGCCGCCGTTTCACAGATTCCTCAGATGGCTTCTTGAAAAAGCTGATGCTTTGTTTAAAGGACGATTTGCAAAGCAGATTGACAGTTTAAGTGGGCAGACAGCTATGATGGAGGATGCCACCAGGGTTGTACTTAAGAAACCGTGGCTTATAGTGGTAGTCATGTTGCTTGATATATGCAAGTTCGCGTGCTGGTTTGCCATACCTTATATAGTGTGTCACAACTTGTGTGATATGAATATTGTCACGTCAATAGGTATAACAGCCATGAGTGTCATGCTGGCGGCAGTCATTCCTATGCCGGGAGGAATCGGATCAAGTGAGCTTGTTATGACAGCAATCTATTCGGGACTTGTTGGTTCTGCTGCAGCCGGAGCCATGGCACTTCTCTATAGATTTGCCACATTCATGTTCCCTTTTATCATAGGTGCATTTACAGCCATATTCTTCAAGAGGTTCAAGAGATATAAGGCGGCGCAGAATGAAAAACAGGGAATCTAGTATGGCGATAGTATGGCGGATACAGACTCATAGCTGAACCGTTAAATGAGTTTATAAAGAACCGATATATATCAATGGTCAGCAAGATGCGTGGCAGGTGATATATATCGGCTGGTGAAGGGAAAAGATACATATGAAGAACATAGTCGCGGGCATATTGGCCCACGTTGATTCAGGCAAGACCACACTCTCCGAGGCGATGCTATACCAGACTGGACGTATCAGAAAGCTTGGACGTGTGGATCATCAGGATACATATCTTGACACGGACAGTCAGGAAAAGGACAGGGGAATTACGATATTTTCCAAGCAGGCGGAGCTTAACTTTGGTGATATGCATATAGCACTGCTTGACACTCCAGGACATGTGGATTTCGGAACGGAGATGGAGAGGACTCTTCAGGTCCTCGATTATGCAGTTCTGGTCATCAATGGCATGGACGGAGTGCAGAGCCACACGGAGACGCTGTGGAAACTGCTTGAGAGATATGAGATTCCTGTATTTATATTTGTCAATAAGATGGACATGACTGGCTATGATAGAGATTACCTCATGGACAATATCAGACACAGACTGAGTGATGGCTGTGTCGATTTTTTATGTGAAGATTCAGGAGAGCAGATCGCCATGTGCGATGAGGCCATGCTTGAACATTTTCTTGAGACTGGGGCAAATGATGAACAGGACGTGGTAAATGCCATTGCGGGCAGAAAGCTGTTCCCATGTTACTTTGGCTCTGCACTCAAGAATGAGGGCGTGTCAGAGCTTCTTGACGGCATGAACAGATATGTAGTGGAACCTGTGCGCGGGGAAGAATTTGGCGCCAGAGTGTTCAAGATAGGACGTGACGATAAGGGCGAGAGACTTACCTACATGAAGGTCACTGGAGGAGTGTTGAAGCTCAAGGATGTGCTGACGCTCAGAAACAGTCAGGGGGAGGAGAGCCATGAGAAGGTCAACCAGATAAGGGTGTACTCCGGTGCAAAGTACGACATGGTAACCCAGGTTCCCGCCGGATGTGTCTGTGCTGTTCCGGGACTTGTGAATACCTACGGCAGACAGGGAATCGGTGCCTGCCCGGATGGAGAGCTCCCAAGTCTGGAGCCGGTTCTCAGCTATAAGGTTATGTACCCGACTGATGTGGATGCGGTCACGATGGTGTCAAAGCTCAGACTGCTTGAGGAAGAGGATCCCCAGCTCCAGGTGCAGTGGAATGAGACTGCAGGAGAGATATACATCAAGGTCATGGGGCAGGTACAGCTTGAGGTAGTGGCTCAGATGGTAAGAGACAGGTTTGGAATTACCATCACATACGGACAGGGCAGGATATCATACAAGGAGACGATCGCGGCTCCAGTCATGGGTGTAGGACATTTTGAACCGCTCAGGCACTACGCAGAGGTACATTTGTTGCTTGAACCTATGGAAAATGGCAGTGGAATGTGCTTTGACAGCATTTGCAGCGAGGATGTACTGGATAAGAACTGGCAGAGACTGATACTCACCCATCTTCAGGAGCGTGAGTTCAGGGGAGTGCTTACGGGATCACCAATCACGGATATGAAGATAAGCATCACTGCGGGGCGCGCACATCAGAAGCACACTGAGGGTGGAGATTTCAGACAGGCGACATACAGGGCGGTGAGACAGGGCCTTATGATGGCGGAAAGTGTCTTGCTGGAACCTGTGTATGCATTTAAAATAGAGGTACCACAGGAATATGCCGGAAGGGTTCTTGCAGACATAGTGAAGATGAGCGGAACTATGGACGGTCAGGAGATATCCGGTGAGACGACAGTCATCACGGGACATGCCCCGGTATATACCATGAGAGAGTATTACAGTGAACTCACAGCATTTTCCAGAGGTACAGGCAGGCTTCAGGTGGATATAGACGGCTATCAGCCATGCCACAACACCGAAGAGGTTCTGGCTGAGAGACATTATGATCCTGAGCTTGACAGATTTAATCCATCATCATCGGTATTCTGCGCCCATGGTGCAGGTTATCTGGTGGACTGGTATGATGTGTATGAGAACATGCATGTGAAGGAGGATCCGGGATTTGAGATCTCGGGCCAGCTTGGCTACACGGAAGAAGGCTATGCTATGGATATTCCGGTGAACAGGCCGGGAAAGAGTGTATCGGAGATGTCCATAACAGATGAGGAGCTCAGCGAGATATTTGCAAGGACATTTGGCGGAGATTACAAGGACAAGGATGTGGCACTGAATGGAAGATTCAGGAGAACTACATCTGAGTATAAAGTAAATGGACAGTATAATAAGAGTCAGTCCAGAGACAGGCAGCCCGGAAATGGACCGCTTGTGGGCAGCAGACCCGCTGATAGAGGTATAGCCACGCCTGGAGCGTTCAAGCGCAGGAAAAACGGCGAGGACTATGTCATAGTGGATGGCTACAATGTCATATTTGCATGGGATACACTTCGAGAACTGTCGGAGCACAACATAGACTCCGCCAGAGGTAAGCTCATGGACATACTGTCAAACTATCAGGGATATATGAACTGTAAGTTAATAGTGGTATTTGACGGCTACAAGGTGAAGGACAACAAGGGCGAGAGATTCCCTTATGATGATATAGAGGTGGTGTACACCAAGGAAGGTGAGACCGCGGATGCGCATATAGAAAAGCTCACACATGAGCTTGCGAGAAAGCACAAGGTCACAGTGGTCACATCGGACGGACTGGAGCAGATAGTCACCATGGGACAGGGAGCGATCCGCATGTCCTCAAGAGACTTCAAACTAGAGGTCGAGAGAGTGAACGAACATTTGAGAGAGAATTATTTGAAAAATGACTAGGGCCGAGCGTCCGTAAATCAGAAGGAGGGCAATTTGGCAGATTATATAATGGCGCTGGATCAGGGAACGACCAGCTCAAGGGCGATAATATTTGATAAGGAAGGCAGGATATGCTCAGTGAAACAGAAGGAGTTCGCCCAGCATTTCCCGAATAACGGATGGGTGGAGCATGACCCTATGGAGATATGGGCAACCCAGATGTCGGTGATGATGGAGGCGAGGGAGACCATGGGAATCCGCACCGAGGACATAGCCGCAATAGGAATTACCAACCAGAGAGAGACAACCATAGTGTGGGATCGAAAGACCGGCAATCCGGTGTACCATGCCATAGTGTGGCAGTGCAGGAGAACTGCGGACAGGATAGAGCAGCTTAAGGCTGAAGAATATGACAAGGTGATAAGAGAGAAAACGGGACTGATAGTAGATCCGTATTTCTCTGCAACGAAGATAGAGTGGATACTTGATAATGTGCCTGGAGCCAGGGAACGCGCAGAGGCAGGGGAGCTGATGTTCGGAACTGTTGACACATGGCTTATATACAAGCTCACAGGCGGAAGAGTCCATGCAACGGACTACACGAACGCATCGCGTACCATGCTATTCAACATTCATACACTGGAGTGGGACAGGGAATTGCTTGCAAAGTTCAACATCCCGGAGAGCATGCTTCCGGTAGTGAGAAATTCCAGTGAGATATACGGATACACGGACAGAGAGATATTTGGCGGTGAGGTGCCTATAGCGGGAGTTGCCGGAGATCAGCAGGCCGCGCTGTTCGGACAGTGCTGCTTTGAGGCCGGTGATGTGAAGAACACCTACGGAACAGGTTGTTTCCTCCTCATGAATACGGGGGATAAGGCAGTTGACTCGCAGCAGGGACTTCTCACCACCATAGCCATAGGACTTGACGGAAAAGTCAGCTATGCGCTTGAGGGAAGTGTGTTTGTGGCTGGAGCAGCCATCAAGTGGCTCAGGGATGAGATGAAGCTCATAGACAGTGCGGCGGATACTGAGCGTATTGCTATGTCGGTGCCGGACAGTAATGGTGTATATGTGGTACCTGCGTTTACTGGCCTTGGCGCTCCTTACTGGGATGCGTACGCCAGAGGGGCAGTGTTCGGCCTCACAAGGGGAACAAATAAGGCGCACTTTGTCAGGGCGACAGTCGAATCGCTGGCATATGAGACATCGGATGTTCTTGCGGCTATGGAGATGGATGCAGGACTTTCAATCACAAGCCTTCGAGTGGACGGCGGTGCAAGTGCCAACAACTTCCTGATGCAGTTCCAGGCAGATATAGAGAATGCCGAGATAGTGCGGCCTGTGATCACGGAGACAACAGCTCTGGGAGCTGCATATCTGGCTGGACTTGCGGTTGGCTACTATGACAGTCTGGATGAGATCAAGGGCTACTGGAAGGCCGACAGAAGATTTAAGCCGGGGATAACTGAGGATAAGAGGGAGACGCTCCTTGCAGGCTGGAAGGATGCTGTGGAGAGAACGAGAGTGACAAGGTGATAGGAGGAGAGAGATGAACAAACAGCAGCTTGCCTCAAGAATATGGGAATCTGCGAACAAGATGCGTTCAAAGATAGAGGCAAATGAGTACAAGGATTATATTTTAGGATTTATATTTTACAAGTTTTTGTCTGACAGAGAGGTTGAATATCTGAAAAAGAATGATTGGGAGGATGGTGATCTTCCGGAGCTTGTAGAAGAAGACAAAGAGGTTGTGGAACAGTGCCGTCATAATCTGGGCTATTTTATAGAATACAGAAACCTGTTTTCAACATGGATCAGTATGGGGCGCGATTTTGATGCATCCAATGTAACAGATGCTTTGTCGGCATTTGAGCGTCTTATAAATGATTCGCATAAGAAAGTGTTTTCAGGAGTATTTGAGACACTGCAGACCGGCCTGTCAAAGCTTGGAGAGACTAGCAATGCCAGAACAAAGGCTATCAGCGATCTGCTTCAGCTCATCAAGGATATACCGATGGACGAGAAACAGGGATACGATGTGCTGGGATTCATATATGAATATTTGATATCGAATTTTGCGGCAAATGCCGGAAAAAAGGCCGGGGAATTCTATACCCCACACGAAGTGTCTCTTCTCATGTCGGAGATTGTTGCATATCATCTGAAGGATAAAGAGCATATCGCAATATATGATCCAACTTCAGGCTCAGGCTCACTGCTTATTAATATAGGACATAGTGCGTCAAAGTATATGAGCCGTGACAGTATAAGATATTATGCACAGGAGCTTAAGGAGAATACATACAATCTGACTAGAATGAACCTGGTAATGCGGGGGATAAATCCGTCAAATATATTTACGAGAAATGCGGACACGCTGGAGGATGACTGGCCTATAGATCTCGAAAGCTATCCACCTGTTCTGCGAGTGGATGCAGTAGTCTCTAATCCGCCATATTCGCAGCAGTGGTCTCCTGAAGGCAAGGAGCTGGATCCGAGATATAGTGAATATGGACTTGCACCAAAAAGCAAAGCGGACTATGCCTTTCTTCTGCATGACCTGTATCATATTAAGCCGGATGGCATTATGACTATAGTACTTCCTCATGGAGTGTTGTTCCGAGGTGGCGAGGAGGAGCGCATAAGGACAAACCTTATAGAGAAAAATAATATCGATGCGATAATTGGTCTTCCTGCAAACATATTTTTTGGAACTGGCATACCAACGATTATCATGGTCTTAAAGCAGCAGAGAGATAACAATGATGTTCTCATAATTGATGCCTCAAAGGGGTATGTCAAAGAGGGCAAAAATAATAAGCTTCAAGCATCGGATATAAAGCGTATTGTTGACACATATATATCCAGAAAAAATATAGATAAGTATTCAAAGGTTGTAAGCAGATCAGAAATACGTGCAAATGAATACAATCTGAACATCCCAAGGTATGTGGACTCTTCGGAAAATGCAGAATCATGGGATATATATGCAAGCATGATGGGAGGAATCCCGAATGCGGAGATAGATGAGCTGTCCATGTATTGGGATGCGTTCCCGGAACTTAGAGATCTGTTATTTGCTGGTGATGGTACGCCTTATTCCAGTGTGAAGGTGGAGAATGTTAAGAAAGAGATAGAGAACAGTGCTGATATAGAGCGGTTCAGAAAGAAGTTTACGGATTCGTTTGCAGATTTTGATGATGTACTTCGAAATAAGCTGATCACCGGCATGGAAACTGTACAGGTTTCAAAGGAAGAGGCGGTGATAGGAGATGATATATTTGCAAGATTGGCGGACGTACCGCTTGTAGACAAATACGCTGCGTATCAGATACTTGATGACAATTGGAATACAATTGCCATGGATTTTGATGTGATCCTGACAGAGGGCAAGGATGCGGTCAGAGGTGTTGATCCAAACATGGTTGTCAAGAAAGATAAGGAAGTTCAGGACGGCTGGAAGGGTAGAATACTGCCATTTGATCTTGTACAGAAGGAATTGCTCCGGGATGAATTGGCACAGATCACAGAAAAAGAGCGTCGTATCAATGATATATCATCAGAGTATGAGGAGTTAATCGACAATCTTACTGAGGACGACAAGCAGAGTGATATATTAAATGATACCCAGGATGCTTTCAATGCAAAGGGTGTTGCCGTTAGGCTTAAAGAGCTTAGAAATGCAGATACCGAGGAAGAGAAGGCATTGAAGGTTACACTAGAGAGATATACTGCGCTGTCTAAAGAGGAGAAGGATCTGAAAAAGGCAGTGAAGGACATGAATGTTGAACTTCACATGAAGACCAAGACTGTTATTGAGAATCTGACAGATGCAGAGGTTGATGAGATGTTATACAGAAAGTGGATATTCCCAATATCCGCTGGCATGAAGACCATACCGGAGAGCATTGTGGGTGATCTTGAGAAGAAGGTTCAGGCTCTCAGCAGCAAGTATGCAAATACCCTGACTGACATAGAGAATGAAATTCACAGTGCTGAGGCAGAATTGTGCAAAATGCTCGATGACCTGGTTGGAAATGAGTTCGATATGGCAGGACTTGCATGCCTGAAAAAGCTTCTCGGAGGTGAATAGTATGGGTGATAATTCAAAAAAACCGGGAATTAGATTCAAAGGATTTACTGATGATTGGGAACAGCGTAAGTTGGGGGATGTAGTAGAAAGAGTTACTAGAAAAAATCAAGATTTAGTATCTCAATTACCACTCACAATATCAGCTCAATATGGTCTTATTGATCAAAATATGTTTTTTGACAAACGTGTAGCAAGTAAGGACGTCAGTGGTTACTACTTAATATATAATGGTGAATTTGCATATAACAAAAGCACATCTAGTGATGCTCCATGGGGAGCTATAAAAAGGCTCGATAGATATGAAAATGGTGTATTATCAACGCTTTACATTGTTTTTAAAATAAAAAATGAAGAAGTGATAAATTCTGATTTCCTTGTAACATATTATAATACCTGCAATTGGCATAAAGATATTAAGGCAGTAGCTGCTGAAGGGGCTAGAAATCACGGATTATTGAATATTGCTCCAGCGGATTTTTTTAAGACAGAATTGATGTTACCACAAGATATTGAAGAGCAAAAAAAGATAGGGAGCTACTTTAAGTTAATAGATCACCTCATCACTCTTCATCAGCGTAAGTATGACAAGTTGGTAATGAGCAAAAAATCTATGTTTGAAAAAATGTTTCCGAAAAATGGACAGACTAAACCGGAAATCAGATTTTCGGGATTTACTGACGATTGGGAACAGCGTAAGTTGGGAGAAATCATAACTGAATATAAAGAGACTGTTGATTCGGAGTGTACATTGCCAATTCTTACTTCATCTAAAACAGAAGGTGTAATATTGCAAGAAGAGCATTTTGGAAGAAAGCAACAACATGATATTACGGGGTACAATATACTACCAAGAAATTACTGTACTTATCGAAACAGAAGTGACGGAGTAGATTTTACGTTTAATATCAACAAATGCTGTGATAAAGGGATTATTAGTAAATTTTATCCTGTTTTTAGTGGCAAGAATAGTGATGTTTTCTTCCTCTCGCTAGTATTGAATAATAGCGATGAAGTTGTACGTGAAATAGCGTATACATGTACAGGAACGGGACAGAAGGTTCTCTCATTTCTTGATTTGCAAAAGATGAAGGTTAGGGTACCAAGTTATGATGAGCAAAAAGAAATTGCAGCATATTTTGAAAATCTCGACCACCTCATCACCCTTCATCAGCGTGAGTTGGAAAAATTGAAAAAAATAAAATTATCGATGCTTGAAAAGATGTTTGTATAGCAAAATTGATAATGCCAGCCAGAATGATCACACGATAAAAAATTTTGCTGGTTGGCATTATCATTTTGTTTGTAAAAATTTGCTTAACTTACGGTTTTAAGCTCAATTTTCACGAAAAATAGTAGATTTGTTCAGAAATAGCCGTGAAAATACCTTACGCTGATGAAGAGTGATGAGGTGGTCGAGTGACTGAAAATAGGTGCCAATCTGACGTTGTTCCGCCAACGATGGGAAGTCCACCTCAAGGGCTTTTACAATCGCAGCAGATAAATTTCCCTGCCCCCCTTGAAGATAAACATCTATGATACTCTGTTTACTTTTACGAAGCCACTGCATTAAAAATTCAGCGTCATATCCATCATGAGGTAATATTGTCAAAATTGCCTGATTTATCGCACCATTTATACGTGAACGTCCTACTTCTCCACTTGTCGCACCGTATAGCGCATAGAGAATATCACCCTTAGAAACCATTCTAGCAGATGAGTTTGAGAGCCCTTTTTCAGTCAGAAAAAGTTCTGTTGATTCACTGTTAATTTCAGCAGAGCGAATAAACGGAATTGAGCCATCATAATAACTTTTGTTACCCACTGATGGTGTTCCTCCTGAGTAACTTTCAGCTACTTTCCCCAACTTACGCTGTTCCCAAGCAATAGCTCATTCAAATCACAGTAATAAATCACAAAAATATATACTTAAAAACGCATTTTCAGTTTTGACCACTACTATTCCCAGTTACCCTTTTCAGGATTCCATCTTGTTTTCTCCGTTCCTTCAAACAACGGACGCACAAAAGCTTTTATCCAATCCATAGCATCTGACATAGATACCTGAATAAGTGCTTTCTTCTTCTTTAAGAATGATTTCCATCTTGTCTGATGCACTGGATCATTTAGAAATTCATCGCTAAAAGCAGCGGAGTCCATTGTCATTGGTGTTTTTCTATTCTCAAATGTCTGTATAACAGCATTCCGAAGCTCTGCATAAGAAAACACATATTTTTTTGAAAGAACATAGATATCATAAAAATCCTTATATCTGCTATTAAGATATCCATTATGAATAATAGCTTCCAGTTTCTCTGCAATCGATGTTTCCAATGAGTAAGCATTCACTCTTGGTGATTCCATATCAAGTATTACAGGAAAGTCCATCTTGACAGTCTCCGGATAGATTACATCTCCAAAACCTATATCGATGCTAATTGGTATTTTCGTTCGATCGAGATACCCTACAAATGATACATGCAAGCCATGATATTCCTTAAACTCTGTAATGTCCTCAACTGTAATAGAATCCACATCAAACACAAGCGCATCATCAACATCCCGAGAAAAAATTTTTTGAAACACACTTTTCATTTCTTCACTGCCGTTTGATATCCTTTGCGCAAGCAAATCCACATCCGTTGTTGCTCTTTCATAATTGCGCCCGAATAATGCATAAAGGAATATGCCGCCCTTCAAAACGAAATTATCTGCATATTCTGATATCGAAATTCTGTAGATTGTTCTTTCCAGACCATAGTAAGTAAGAGCTTCCTGAAAAGTACAACCACTTTTTATTGCGAAGTTTTTTAGTCTCGCCTTTACTGAATCAACATTCATCATATAAGCACCTCC
>ERZ773113.1209-NODE-1209-length-12951-cov-6.921061_pt1 | contig 12951 bp, 18 predicted proteins | sample MGYA00580565_ERZ773113 | MGnify/ENA primary metagenome ERZ773113 (study PRJEB29015, sample SAMEA2737827) | human gut metagenome | biome: human gut; feature: human-associated habitat; material: faeces | place: China | collected 2012 ...
GCAGCTTCAGAGAAATCTATATTAACTCTTATGCACTCCCTACTGATATGAAGTGTATTGAAACTACCCCTGAGTTTGTACTCCAATGTTCTATCCATTATGGTATAGTCTTCTCCAGTACCCCTGACTTTGCAAATACCACCTTGTATTGTTGACTTAGTATGTTTTAGACTTAACTTCTCAAAATCCTGCACTGTTTTACCAGTTGAAAGATTACTAATGTCTACCTTATCGAACTTCTTAAAGCGAACTAATTCATAAACATCATCAAATAAATGTGTGAAATAAACATATTCTCCATTATGCTGACGAAACTCATAGTTATTCAATGTAAATTCGTAATGAGGTACAAAAGCTGAGTCATAAAATATTATGTGCAAAGGCTTATGCTCTTGTAACTTATAGAGTAAATATTGCCACATAGGTACAATATCTAGCTTATAATATACAATATCATTAATAGCCACATAATGACACTCGTTGTAGACTCTGTAAGCTGAATACTCATTTAATGAAGCTGAATAGATGTAACAACCTGTCTGCCTATCTAAAGGATAAGCATCCTCAAGACACTTTATTGCAGCATTTTTATGCTTATCAATAAAGTACATACTTCCATCTAATTCGCAAGTAAACCAACCCAAATAATCACTTTTCCAAAGTCTGAAAAGAAAGGCATAGGAATTATCATTTGTGTCGTATATGTAGTGCAAATCTTCTGTATTTAATGATGCTTCTACCCCATTTGACATAATAACTTTCGTACCTTCAATGTGAACGCTCAAGTTGCCAAATGTGAGGTCTTTAGGTAAAATGTCATAAGTATTATCAACTACCCCAAATTCAGAAAGATTTATAAGCATACCTTAACCCCCCTACTTCATAAGCTTACTCAAAACATATGAGCTACCTGTGCAAAATCCAATAAAAGCTGTAGCAACTACAATACCTAAAAATAACTGCATTACAAATTCCTCCTTTCATAAATCATACGAAGAATTGTAATGCAATATCCTAAAATTAGGTAAAATTCTTAAAAAACAAGCAATTTCTAACTCTTGCTTAAGACAAAGTAGCTACCCCAAGAATGCAAAGCATTTTCTTTAAAACTTACCGAAAATTTAAAATAGTTTTTTCAAACCCATCAAGACTTAGATGAGCAAATAACCTTCAAATTTTGGAAATTTATTTAAAAAAGTTCGGCTTGAATGCAATAGTTAGAAAGCCAAAAATTTCCGATTTTCAAAACCTCAAAAATTCTCAGAAAAACTTGCTATAACGAATACTAATCTTAGTTAGCAATAATTGGAACTTATCAAGGTCAGTTATTTTGTACTCGTATTTGTAACGATAACCTTTGTGCATATAACCGCTGTATATAACTGTGATGCTGTCATCTATACGACTATACATAGAACTAACATCTTGTAAATCTAATTCACCCGATAGTATAATATCAAACAAATTATTCAACTGCATATAATAATGCATCGACTGACAAACTACCCCATAAGTTTTATCTGATTTCCCTATTGTTAAGAAATTACCATCTTGCTGTTGGTCATCGTAATACTCAGATACCTTTATGAAATCTAAGTAATCCATCAGCTTATATTCACTATATGGGAAACACCTTAACTCTACTATTGCATTTCCCATAAAACGACTGCCAAAAGGCTTAAATTTATTTCGCATAAGAAACCAGCTTAAATCAGAAGATAGACTTGCTATTCCATTATACTTAAATACTAAATCATTACTGAAATGTAACTCAGTTATCTTACTTTCAAGGTCTCGGTTACCAAACTGTGGGCTATTCGTACCCCAAGAAAATATCTTCCCACCAGTTTTGGTAACAATATCCGTACAAAAAACCATTATCGACCTACCCCCAATGTATTTAACTTTGTATATAAAACATCAAACTTTGGTACATCTTCAATTACATATTCATAAACTACCCCTTGATTGCCTTTGAAATAAAGTTTATTTTCATGTCTTACACAACTTACCTTAAAGATAGCCTCCATAATACTCATGTACTTTCTTTGAACTACAAAGCCATTGCAGATACCTACAAATAAACCATATTCATCTGCAAGGAAATCTATCATTAGCTTATCGGTTGGGAACTGACTCACTATACTTCTATCTAAGTCTCGTTCGTTCCAAGTACCCTCATAATCAATGTAACTGATTAGGTTAAATACTCTCTTTGGTATAGTTACATAATAATCTTCAGCAGTAACTACCCCTCTTTCCTTGAAAAACTTCTGTGCTCTATACATATCCATTCGTCTTGAGAAAGACTTCTTAGCGTCTTCATCGTAGAATGTAAACTTACAAGAACCTGTGTACCACTTTGACCTGTAAGTTTCTACTTCTCCAGTTTGCTGATGTAAAATATTTGTTAAATAAAGCATAAACTACTCCTCTTTCTTGAACACTTGCAATTTTGTGTAAAGCAAGTCAAATTTGTCTACATCTGTTATTCTGTAACAATACCATTTATTATCAGATTTATAAATATAGACTTTATCGTTATAACGATAATATTTACCAGTTGCTAAAATATCCATTATGCTTCGCCAATCAGATTTCTTATTTAAAACTCGCAAGAAACAACAATCTTCTGATATATCATCAAATCTATTCAAGTCAAAACTAAAATATGGGATATCATGAACTACCCCTACATAGTCTATATAGTCTATGAAAGGAATAGACCTTCTTGATGTTATAGCTATACCGAACTTATGCTTCGGGAATGGATACCCCTTTATCTCACCATATGTCAAGGTTTTTGTTTCTGACTTGTTCACTACATCATCGTATAAAGTTACTGTTATAAGCAACTCATCGCTCAGTGTAACCAAATATTTAAAATTTTTACCATAGAAATCAATATTTGTTATGTAATACATTATTCTTTAACACTCCTTTGACTACCAACTTTAAATGTAACTTTAAAAACTCTGGCTGTAAGGAAAAGCAATGCCAGTTATCCTGTGCATCTGGAATGTATAATTTATTCTCTGTGAGGAAATATTTATGGTCTACAAGGTAATCGGTTAATATCTTATACTCATCTACTCTCGTCTTAATGAAAAGATGGTTATCTGAGATACCTAAAGTACTATCATCTGCAACAATAGAAGTATTTGGTACTTCAACTACCCCAAGATAGTCATCAATGTAATCTAATAAAGGCAATAAAGCTATATGCCTCACTGTACCAATAAAATCCTTACTTGGGAGTAATATCTTATACCTCTTGAATGCATTTCTAAAGAAGTAATTAAGCTCTCTATAGGCTACTGTCATAGAAGTCATAGTATCTGACTTATCATCGTACAAACTCAGTAATAAATCTCCTCTTAGCTTGGCTTTATTGTTATAACTATCTAAGTGCCTGTAGCTGTTAGACTGCATATCTACCAATTTTATATCTGTCACAAAATACATATTAATGCCTCCAATAGAAAATATAACATAAGATTAGCTGAAATTGACTATAACTGTATCATCTGGATGTTTTATTTTGTATTTTGTTATGGCTAACTTAAACCTGTCTAAATTTGATATCCTGAATACGAAATATATGTGCTTTGAGTAATGCACACTAAAGTAGTTGTGGTCGAGATTAGATACCCCTGAAGAATATAAAATTGAATGTAGGCACTTTATAGCTGAAAATGAATATGAGATGTCATCATTGGAAATCAGAGGCTTGTACCTGTGTATATTAAAACAAAATTTCTTATCTAAAGCAAGATACTTAACTACGCTTGCTTGTGCAATATTCAAAGAAAATATAAAATTTCTCTCAATGCCAAACACATAATATCGTAATTTAAAAGGAAACTCCCAAATACTCTTTAAATCGACTATCTTGCAAGACTTTCCAGTAAATCTTGGCATTTCATATTTAGATAATCGCAAGTTGTAACATATATCACAATTATTATCAAAATCGTGTACAATAAAGTAGGCTAAATTATCAATTCTTGCAAATTGAACAGAATTTAGCCTATCTCCACTGCCTGTATAAATCTCCTTTACATAATTCATCTATAAACCTCAATCCAATCTTTAAATACTTTTCATATTAAGTCATAACAAACTAGACTCCATCGAATTATTCAATATTAAGTATCTATCTATTATCAAATAAGTCAAAAACCTACTTATGCTGATTTAAAATATGATGCTTGATTATCAACTTATTCAAATAATCATAATCATCAACATCAAAAACTATTTCTAAAGTAGAATATAAAGAGTTCAACACAAGACTTCCGTCTGGACTTACTACCCCTTTATTATTTAAAATGATATCATAGATATTTGTCGATACTCTATTGAAACGACTCAATTCCTCTTCTGCAAGTATATTATTTTCAGATAAAGCTACTATTGACAAGTTCGGCTTAGATGAACTAGCTCTCGTAGTTCTATAGGTTATAATACCTTTCTCATGTAACCTAACTGCATCCCTAGACATTGTAAAATAGTAACCATAATCACCAATGGTGCAGAGAATATCGTTTTCAGTAATATAACTCTCAATTTTAGAGCAGTTACCACAGATAACTGTATGACTACCCCTTACACTGTCGTAGAACTGAAAAGACAACTCGCCTTTAAAGTCCTGCGTACAGTGATGAATAGGCAAACCTAAGCCTAATCTATCATCTACAATCTTCTCAATTACTTGCAAAAAATCAGCCCCTTTGTAATAGCTACTTTCAACTTACCTGCATCTTTAATAGGATAAGCACGATATGTACAAACACAAGACTTAGCATCTGGTGTTTTCTCAAAATCAGCCAAGACATATAACTTATCTTCCATAGCATAAATGAAATAGCTGTCAACGACCTGCTCGTATAATGTAATAAGACTTGGCAATGTAAACAATACTCTACCAAAGTCATCAAACTCAGCTGACTTAAAATTCAGAGCTGAGTCCATTTTACAATAATCTTTATTGCTGACTTTGCCACTTGGAATAACCTTCTGAACCCAAGCAAAGTTTTCAAGGTCTAACTGCTTGAGAATAGCTAAATCACCTTTTGTAGTTATTCTTCTTCTATCTGTATCAAGACCTAATACTGCACCAAGAGCAAGTAAAGCATCTGTATTTTCAGAATATACCTCGCAATAGTCCTTATTATCAGTATCTTTGATAACTACTGCACCATAATTATTTACATCTGCTAAGTAATACACAAAAATCCTCCTGACCTTTATTGATAATACTATTATAGCATTAAACTCAGTAAAAGTCAAGAGGAAATTCAATAATTGCCTTGTATCTTCAATTTTGTAACTACTGTTTCAAACTTCTTTCTACCCCTAAGGTACTTATACCTAAAAGCTAAATCATAATCTGTGAGCTCATAGTAAAAAGCATCTCCTTCGTAAACAAAAGCCTCTGGGTGAGTTAATAACAACTGCATTACAGTCATATACTTAAGATTGTAATTTAGTACAATTAAATTGTTATCATCTTTATTTGCTGCATAGAACTCTTTTGGTGTACCTACCCTCTTTACAAGACCATCTTCTTCAAAATAGTCTAATAACTTATATTCTAATTTATTGACTGAGAATAAATACGAAGCATAAAATCCATTAAAGGTTCTACCAAATAGTTGCTTAACTAACCAAGTTCTTACTTTATCTATGGTACTTAATTCATCAATTAACTGCTCTGTAAAAACTATCTCCTTATAATCTCCAGTTTCAAAGTCCTCAAATGTCAAAACACCAAGCCCTTCTAATGGTCTACCAAAAGACTCATCAAGAGTAAAACAGCCTATTTTATACATATGTTCATCTTGCATATCGGTTAAAAACCACATTACGACATCCTCCTCGCTTTGAAGATATTATACTTAGTGTATAAAGTAATAAAACTTCTATAATCAGCTATACGATATTTTACAAAATCATTACCAAGACAACAATAAATGTATATGTTCACAGAACCATCAGGTAACTGCTCTGTACAACAAGCATTTGTAGTCATCATCTCAAGTACAGTAAAATGCATAAAACTTTGGGCTGAATGATATAAATTAAAACTATCATACTCATTTAGGTAATCAAATTGAAAACTGTTAGGTAACTTCTCGAAATATACTGGTGGATAATCGTAATCTACCCCTATAAATTCCATCATACTCAATAGCCTAACCTCATATTTGTCAAAGGCTCTTAAATATTCAGTACCTACACCTGCTATTAACTGATTTTTATTTTTGACCTCATAAGCATTAGTAAACTGCCTACAGAAATCTGTCTCTGTATTACGAATAACTACTAAAGCTATTTCTGAAAATGTGCCCTCTACAATCTGAACTTGATTAAAATTATATAATTCTGATATATAAAACATACTATTTGCCTTCCTTAAACAATATCTTATCATTACTATTATAAAAGTTTCTCACAATATCCTCTGCACATTTAGCACTCTCTGGCTTTGTAATAACTAGCTTTGTTAGAACTTTTAGATATTTCGACAAGCCCTCATTAAGCCTAATGACTACCCCTCTATCGCCTGTTGTAATAAATAACTTACCCTTAAATCTATTAAAATCAAACTGACCAGTCATCAAACCGTGTACTAATGCACAAATACAATAATATGATATAGTTGTAAGGCTCTGACTCACATATATCATATAAATAGAGTCTGATGGGTCTATAATTCTATCATCTGGATAACTGATTTTCGTACACCCTCTTGGCTCTTTATTAGGACTTAATGTATCAAATCTCAACAACTTAAAATCTTCAATACAATCACTAAACCCAAAGTCAAATGGAACTACCCGATGATGTACAATACTATTAGACTCTGGTCTTGAACCATATAAAGTCGTCAAAAGGCTAATATAAGCTATATCATCAGACTCTACACTAGCAATATACTCATTCGTATACATATCAAAAATATCAGTGTAGTCCAACTTCCATAAGAAGTAACATAAATTATGTCCCTCAAATAGCTTCTTGAACTCTTTCTTATAATAAATTATAATTCCTTTTGTGGACTCAAATCTATAAAATGTCTGTCTAGTTAGACTACCGTAGTAATATGTAATTAAGTCCTCAATATTATCAAATTTTTGCTTTGTATTATCAAATACAAATGGGTGAGATATATCAATACAAATATCTTCTAATGTCTCACCATTGCCAAAATCACTATTTATACTGAATGTCCATGTATTTTCTAAATATTCTAAAGTCGTCATACTAACCTCCACTTAATAGCATATTTAGTCAACTCAAGAGATAAATCTTTATCAAATGTTATGTGATATATCTTCTTACCTAATACTTGAGTATTCTCATAGCTAAAATAAAAATCTCTACTATGTAATAAATCATACTCTGGATATCTTTGGTTATACTGCACTATTACATCGACAATATTAACTGAATTACCAGATACTCTACTCGGATGTAATGAAGCCTCATACAGGCATAAGCCTAGATTATCTACCCCAAGTATTGAGTTTAATAGATATACCTGTTTACGATACTTTACAGATAACTCGAAACTTGTATGCTCAAAATCCTCCTCCACATCTATATAATTTAATAGATTTAAAAAGTCTTTATTACATTTCATCATTATATAATCATCTTGAGTACATCTGACATACCCAATCAACTCTTCTGCATCAAATAGATTATCTATCTTATACTTTCCGATAACTTTATCAGTTACTAAATCACAAATCGTGTATATAACATCTATATTACTATGTAAAAAACTATATCTTACACTACTTAAATGCTGACCTGTATTTACGTCATAAATATCTGAGATATATAACATTAATCTCCTCTCCTTATCTTGTACCGTGTTATTGGTACTGTCATATCTTTATCAAAAGTCACCTTAATACAACTATTTCTAAATCTGATATACTTTACATCAGCTTCATACATTTTAATATCTGGATAATGGCTTTGAACAGCTACTAATAACTCAATTAAATTAAAATTCATTTTCGAGCCAAGTTCTTGTATATTAGATATAGACCTTTCATAGAATAAACCGTAAGTATCTATGCTATAAAACTTAGTATAATCAACACATTTAGTCCTATCTCGCTCACTTATAGGTACAACTTCTACATCTATATAAGATAATAAGTCTCTGAACTTGCTATCTACAACAAACAAGTTGCCATCATTAACTACCCCAAACGGATTTTTATACTTCTTCTGTAAAGCACCTTTCGGTCTGCACAGTACAGCTTGTTTGCCTGTAATAAAATCTCGAAGCTCTACACAATATTTCTCCTGCTGAGGAGTATGTCCTCTTAGACTTAAAAAATGCTCTTGCGTAAACACATCATAAATATCTGAAATATAAAGCATTATACCTTTCTCCTTATTATATACTTTGTTATAGGAACTGTCAAGTCTTTTTCTACAGTCAATTTTATAGTCACATGGCTTAATTTAATATACCTAGTACCTACCCCATATAAGTTGATACTAGGATATAAATTTTGCACTATTACCAAAAACTCAAACAAATTAAAGTATTCTACTTTCTTATCTCCAAATGTAGGTACAACTACACGATTATACCATAAAAGGTCTGTATTCTTTAAGTTATAATCCTTAGCCAAAATCAGATTATCTTGTATATCCTCATCACACTTAATCATCTCTATACTAAGATAAGAAAGTAAATCAATAAAGCTACGCTCTAATACTTGAAGCCTATTAGGATTTACTACCCCAAACGAACATCTGTATTTGTCCTCAAGAACCTCATCTGGTCTACATAAAGCTATTTGCTCATCTGTCACTGTATCACGAAGTTCTACACAATAATACTCTGGACTGATACTTTTTGGGTTTATATACTTAAAACGCTTATTAGTTTTCACATTATAAATATCAGAAATATAAGTCCTCATCTATTTCTCCTTATCTTATACTTTGTAATTTGTGATGTCATATCCTTATCAAACGTGACTCTCACATAATCTCGTCCAAGTCTAAAATATCTAGTACCTTCTACAAACATACTCACACTTGGGTATAAATTTTGAACCTCTATCAGTAACTCTGCAAGATTGTATATATTATCAACTCTTGTATCTATTGGTCGTTTAAAAAACAAACCATACTCATCACTTGAATAGAACTTTATGCAGTCAAAAACCTGAGTATCTTCTGGTAACGTAGAGATTATTTCGGTGTCTATATTATCTAATAGTTTTACAAACATCTTATCTAATACGCATAAATAACCTCCTGCAACTACCCCAAACGGAATGATCTCCTCAGCAACTACTACCTTTGGCATACACATAGCTCTCTGCTCACCAGTTGTAAAGTCTCGTAACTCTACACAATACATCATTTGTGCCTGTGTAAATGACTTAATTCTATCATAATGCTCTTTCGTATCTACATTAAAAATATCAGAGATATAAAGCATAACACCCTCCTGATAAATATAATCTTATATGCAAAGAAAAAGGAAGAAGTACCTCAACAGAGCTACCTCTTCCAAACTAGAAAGCTGTTTTTATCTAAGTGGAACAATAATTGCTACAGAGAACCAAGTATCAGTTGAGTCTGCAAAAGTGATTGAAAACTTTGAGTCACTGATAGCTTTGTAATACAGATAAGTATTTGCTGTTTCCTCGTCTCCCTCTCTGTAGAATGTATCATCATCACCGATAATAGCCTTGCTCAGCACATCTGGCATAATCTTGAACTTGATATGGTCAAGACCTTCCATACCAAACTGACCTTTGATTTCGATATCCTGTGAGAAGTTTGAGTTACTCAGATTGATAATACCATCTGCTGGCTTAATCTGTACAACGATTGCATCATTATTTAAGCTAAGACGTTTTAAGACATCTTTCAGATACATTCTATCGACCTTAACACAACTATCTTTACCGTAAAGGTCTAACTGGTTCTGATAAGGTGCTAACTTCGAATCAAAAGTAACAAATGTTTCACTCATTGCAGTCTTAAAGAAGATATGCTTCTCAAGTTTAGCAACCTGAACATAATCTGCAATACAAATCGCTTTATTGATAAAGTCGATTGAGCGATACCCCAAACGGATATCTGTAAATACCCCTGTATCTGCAAGAGCATTCTTCATTACCGAGATATATGCCTTATTGAAAGCTACAACATTATTAGCATCAAACATCATATATCCATATAAACCCTGAATATTTTCCATAATAGGAAGTAAACAAGATGCATATAATCTGAATGCTGTTGTACTGAAATCTGCAAGACCTTCAGTTGGTGCTGCGATGTTAATAAATGGTAACTTGTTAGGTTTGATAGGAATATTACTGAACATCCACTGACTGAACATTGTTCTATCGCCTGCTAACGGGTCAAGGGAAAGTTCTTCATCAGAAACAATAGGTGACTCAGTAACTGTACACTTGATTTTTCCATTAACTGGCTCAAGGATAACATCATTGACCTTAGTTCTTCGAACACTCTTATATGAGTTAAGGAAAGCTAAAAGGTCTTTACTCTTTAACTGCATATAAGCGAAACCATTCTGGTCAACTTCATCAGCACCTAATGTAAGGTCATAATCCTCAGTAGGTAATTCCTCTCTAAAGATAACCTGCAAACTGATACCAACTAACTTGACTACCTGACCTTCCTCAGTCTGTCTAAACTGGAAAATGATATTCTTATCATCTTCTGACGATAAAGAATCCTCAACTACATTAGCGACATTCTGTAAATGCCCTAATAACTTATTGTAATTGCATGAAAAACGCATAAATTAAACCTCCTGAAATTTAAACTTCGCCCTGTGGCTTGAAAGGACTACCCCCTAATATCTGATTAAAACTTGCAATTGGCTGACCTGATGGTGTAGACATAGGTGCTGTAGGTGGTACACCCAAACTTGGCTCAGATGGTGGTGTAGGGATACCTAAATCTGGCGGTGTTGGGATACTTTCTGCTGGAGTACCTAAAGTAGGTGGAGTAGGAATATCATCTACTGGAGTGCCAAGAACTGGTGGTGTAGGGATACTTTCCTTAGCAGAGAAACCTAAATCTGGGGGTGTTGGAATACTCTTCTGAACTGGCGGTGTTGGAATACTCTCCTGAACTGGCGGTGTAGGTACACTCTCCTTAACAGGTGCTGATGGAGTACCTAAATCTGGTGGTGTAGGAACTGCTTCTTTAACTGGTGCTGTCTCCTGTACTACCCCTGCATTGATTGGAGTAACTTGCTCCTCTGCCTGAACTGGTGTACCACTAACTAAAGCATTTGCTTCATCGTACTGACCTAACTTAATGAGGTTCAGAACTGCTTCAATCTGCTCTACCTCTTTAAGCTTCTCAGCAGAAACTCTATCAATTTCAGCCTGAAGATTAGCTTCTGTAAGGTCTACCTCATACTTAGCTTTGTATGCTGCTAAAGCATCATTCATCTGCTTCTGTAATGTTTCTTTCTTACCAATACTAACAGCTCTATCGTTGTTAATACGCTTACTATCAGCATTTAAGACTGCAATTCGCTGATTAATCTGTGAAATTTCCATCTTTAAAATTCTCCTTTACTTAATTTCTCTTTAAAATCATTTAATGTAGCCTGACTGAATTTACGTCTACCAACTCTACGACCACTAGATGGCATTGTTAAGTCTGGTACAAGCCAACCTTTATCAATATAATTGATAACTGATGACTGTGAAATACCTAGATACTTAGCTGCTTCTCCAGTGCTAAACAGAGTATCTTGTTCACTTGACATAATTTTCCTCCATTTCAAAAATAAAATTCATAGTTTATATGTTTCATATTTTGCGAAGTCTACAAGATGTACAAAATATCAATGTTGGTACTTCAATCTTATTGACTTTCGATAAGAAAGTAAAGCAAATAAATCATCAAGTGAACTCATAACCGCTCTAACTGGTTGTAAAGTGCTTTCATTCTCCATATTATCCCAAAGGACTGGAAACTCTTTAATAACTACCCCTTGATGTTTCATACACATCAGTAACTCTATGTCGTATAACCAACCAGTAGCTACATATGATGTTGAATTCTTTAGTGCCTTCATAGGAAACACTTTAAAACCGCATTGTGTATCAGTAACACCAAGACCAAATGCTAACTGAATAAGTATCCTTGAGATTTTACTGATAACTCGTCTACTTAACTTACGTTTATTGATAACTACTGATGTATCTGCATAACGAGTTCCAATAATACAAGTATTTTTCTCCAACTCCTGAATGCACATATCTAATCTTGTTAATGATGTAGATAAATCAGCATCCATAATCAAACAATAATCACCATGAGCTAACTGAATGCCTGAATGAATTGCATGACCTTTACCATGATTGGTGTCTGACCTAACAACACTCCAATTTGAAATACCGTGTTCATTAACAAAATCAAGAATAACTCGTATAGAATTATCTGTACTTCCATCATCTATAAAATGTAACTCATAGTTGTACTTTGCAAAATATTGTAAAATTTGCATAAGTCTACTTTCAAGACTCTTCTCTCCGCTACCCCTTGAAGCCTCGTTGTAACAAGGGATTATTACACTTAAAAACAATTATCTCACCCCTCATGCTCCTTTATTAAATGCCATTTGTAAATAATCCTTTGCAATGCCCTTAGCTTCAGGAGTTGCGTTCGGTATGTTGTCAATTTGCGATATCGGGTCAGTTTGGTTCATTCTGTAACGTAAAAGGTCACCTAATACATCTTTTAAGGCTGCCTGACGCAATTCCTCCGCAACTTCATCCTCAGACTTCTCATCAACAAAATCCTCAGTAGCATAGAAGATTTCACTGGCAGGTTTAAGCTTAAACTCCTCAGTATTAATGTCTGTCGAAGCACTCTCTTTATCATACTGAACAAATACATACCAACAACTGT
>ERZ773113.1210-NODE-1210-length-12944-cov-13.356583_pt1 | contig 12944 bp, 14 predicted proteins | sample MGYA00580565_ERZ773113 | MGnify/ENA primary metagenome ERZ773113 (study PRJEB29015, sample SAMEA2737827) | human gut metagenome | biome: human gut; feature: human-associated habitat; material: faeces | place: China | collected 2012 ...
GCATGGGTGCTTGGTCGTACCGGAGAGTAGAACCTGTTAAGTTCCGTGCTTTTTTTCGGCACTTAACAGTAATTACGGACAAGGCATTAACAAAAAAACTCATGGAAATATGTATGACAGGAATGTTGCCGTTACAGGCTGTACCATTGAAAAGACAAGCCGATACGACCGGTTCAGGGAAAACAATATCCGTATGGAACTCTACCGTATTATTCTTGCACTTTATGATGAAGGATACCGCATGTTCTCCTGCAATCTGAATACCTATATCGGATTATTGGCGGCAGATACGGCCATCATGCTCCGTGAAGCGGACAAATGCCCGGAGATACATCTTTCAGCCGTCATCACCGGCACACGCTATCCGGCAGATACCGACAAAGTGTATTGCGCCTTATATGATGACCTGATAAAGAAGGCGGACAGCAAGGAGACGCTTTCAGAGAAAGACAGCCTCACCGGTGCGCTTGCCGCAGGCCATATCATCTGTTATTACGAGGACTTTTCTTTGGAAATGCAGCGGATACGCATGTCCGCCACTCCTTGTACCAATATCCGCAAAATGATATAGGCATCTATTCTTTATCGCAGGTTACAACAACTTTTCCAGCCGGACAATCCGTTTTTCGGTTGATGGATGCGTGCTCATGATATATTCGGTGAACGAAGGCCGCTCCCCACCCGTTTCCGCCACCTCCAGCCGACGCAGGAACGAGAGCAGGCCCTCCCCGCAACCGTAACGTACCGCATACGTGTCGCAACGGTATTCGGCATATTTGTTGATATTCACCTCTGCTATCCGACTGATACCGTAAATCGTATGATGCAACAGTTTATAAAGGCTCCACCAGAGTCTGGCCATCCCCACCACGGCGAAACGGACAGCCGGAACCACGGCGATTACCAGATTGCCTGCCAATCCGAAAAACAGGGCCGGAATCAGGAACAGCCCGTACAGGCAGCGGTAGCCCAGCAACTGCATAGAGAAAAGAAGCACCTGATAGACAAAATCATAATGCGAGATGTGTCCCACCTCATGGCTGATTACCCCTTTGAGTTCCTCGTCCGATGCCGTCTGAAGAATACCGCCTGTCAGCCCGATTGTATGGAAGCCGAAAGTCACGGCATTCGTGCGTGCGTCCCTGTTGCAGTAGATATTCAGCTTCCTCTCCATCCCCATTTCCGAAAGCAGGCGTTCCAACCGTATCCGTTCCTCACCGCCCAGCGGTCTGTAACCCTCTTTCATCCGCATCAGCCATACGTTCAGCGGTGAAAGGCTGTACAGAATATAAAGCAAGACCATATAGAAAGGCAATGAACAGACCAGATGATGCGCAAAGCCGTATCGGGCAAACAATCCCGGCAGGAAGGAAGGGGACACCCATTCCACGACAGCCAGCAGCAGGACATAAAAGGCCGATATAAGAATAATGTTTACCACCGCCACATAAGAGAACAGAAGCAATTTGAATAAAATGCGGAATATCCTGAGTGTTGTTTTCATACGTATCTGATTGATTAATAAACTTCCGGCTAAATATAGAAACAAATTCCGTGCAATAGGAAACAATTACTCATTCCTTTGTTTTCATTAAGCAAATTTCATAAAATCAAGAACGGCGGGATACCCCACCGTTCTTCCTGACCGGCCTGACAACGGCTATTCTCCAGCCGTATCATTCGCTGTATCAAATGTTACTGTCAGTTCCCTTTCCTGTCCGAAATTGTCCCGGACAAAGAATTTCAGTTCCGAGCGTCTGGCACTTGTCGAACGGTAAAAGAGGGTGAATACCTGCCTGACCGGATTTTCCCTATCCAGTTCCGGCACTTCCGCCAACGGCCTCACTTCCCGGTTGACGAGTCTTACGCCTTCACTGTCCGTCACCTCTCCCTTGCCTTCCATCTGGATGTAACCGATTTCATACTCCGCCTTTTCATAGTCCCCTTCACGGTCAAGATAAAAGCGTATCTCCACCGTTTCACCCGTTTCAATCTGTTCTTGCAGATACCATGACGAGAGGCTGAAATCATAATCCTGCCGGATGTCTATATCATCGTTGCAGGAACCGAAGGCCAGCACCGCAAAGAGTGCTCCTATGCATATATATGATATGTTTTTCATCTTTCTGTTTCTCCTTTCTCTTTTCATTAGTTAATGATAAGGCGGACTCCCAATCCTACCTGTGTATGGAAATTACCCGCATCCGTTCCGAACAGAGCCCTTTCCTTGACTTGCAGCAGGAGCATCATCCGGTCGGTCAGATAAGTCTCAAAGGCCGCAGTCAGCCCACCGCCATAGATAAAGCAGTCACCGTTTGTCACCGCCGCCCCGTCAGGAAGCAGGGAGGTTCCCCAGTTGACCGTCTCGATACCGCCCAATGCCGAGAATCCGATACGTAGGCATACATTCCGGCCTTTGTCCCACAATACGGGAATGAAGTAACCGAGTTCCCCCGTGAACTGCGCTTTGGGTATCGCCTTATTTCCGTAGGTGTACTCCTTTATCTGATAATCCAGGCCATACAGCCAATAGGTACGGTTACGGTTGGTATGTGTAAAGGCCAGCGAGGTGAAGTAGTGGCGTTCACCGCCACTCTTCCATGAAAGGAAATGGTTCACCCCACCTGTCGTGAACTGTATGCCCGTCTGCCACGGCAAGTCACGCTGCGCGTATGCTTCGCCCGCAAGGAGCGACAGTACAGCAGCTGTCAATATGAATAATATTCTTTGCATATACATCATTATATATAGGTTATTATTTCAGGTGCAGCTCACTGATTGGTTTTGCCGCCACAAGGTCTGTATTCTCTATGCGGAACGACTGGTGACGGGCACCACCCTTTTCGTAAATCTCCACTACCAGCAGCTTGTCATCCGGCAGTGTCAGCTTGGGCAACACGAAGATGTTGCGTACCGTGGCCTTGCCGTCCACCGTTGTCAGACGGTTGTAAGTCCTTACCGGCTCTATAATATTCTCCTGCATGGCCGTGCGCCTGGTCACCTTCTTGTCGACCACCTTGAAACGGATATGGTCAATGTCGAACGATATGTCCGAGGTGTTGCGCAGGGAAGTATGCAGGTACAGCAGGTCATTGTTGATATAGATTCCTTTGAGCAGGGTCTGTATGCCGTACTTCTTGCAGCCGATATGCCTGATGTCCCTTTTGTTCTTCTTATACAGCATGTACATGATACGGTTCACCACCAGCGGTGTCTCCCCGCCGAGTTCCTTCAGTTTCACGAACATGCGATCGTCAGCCGCCCCGCCCATCGGGTTCTTCCGCAGCCAGTCTTCCATCTCAATGGAAAGTTGTGCCGGTTCATTCTTATATACCACATTAAAGGAATAGAAGCAGCCGTCAGCCGTAATGACCGAGAAGTTCGTCTCGCCCTCAAAGCCCTTTACGGCAGACTTGATACGTACCACATTCTCCGCCCCCGTAGCTTTGTCGGCAATGATGTCGTAGGAGCCCAAATCCACATATTTCACTTCCGAAGGGAACAGGATATGTACGGTCTTCGAGAAAGTCACCTCGATGAGGTGCGGTGCGATAATCTGATTGGTGGGGAAAATCCTTGTTTCCACGGATTCCTGCGCCTTTACCGACAATACGGTCAAAAGCATTACTAATGATAAAATAATTCTTGTCTTCATCTGATTACTGTTTTTTTGAGATTAATAGAAGTTGATAATTTGCTTTCACGACCACCTTCACCTCACGCATCTTTGTGGCCAGGTATTGCGACCCGCCGCCAAGCACGCCCCTTGTCACGTCCATGACGAGTTGTTGCGAGGCACTGCGTGCGAACGAGATGCTTGTCCCGAAACTGCCCCCGATATTGGCGGCGGCTTCCTTCATGGCGGTACGTTCCGCTGTGTTCGGGACGAAAAGTCCTTCCTGCCCGTCCATATCGTAAGCCACCAGTTCCACCGGCAAGATATTGCCGCCGCTCTCTATGGAGTTTACCGTGACCGCCATCCGTTGCCCCTCGATACGCACCGTGCCATATAGCGGAGTATTGGCAGGTACAAGCACACCACCCACTTGCAGCGGTTCCAGCAACCGGAACTTCAGTCATGCCCCGGTGGTCACTGTCTGGTCTTCGGCCACGCAGGCACGTATCGTATTGGCTCCGGCAGGCTGTCCGGCACCTACCGCCGTGGCAAAACCGTAATTGCGGGGTATCGTGTCGGGTACCGGAGGTACGGCCAGTGACGAAACCACATTCTCCGTGGCACGTCCGGCAGCTATGGCGGCAGGATTGCCGGTACCGGTGCCCCCGGCAGGCTGTATGTTCTTCACCTGTCCGCCCGTTTGTCCGGGGAAATAGCGTGCCGCCATCTCATACGACTTTTCCATCAGTTCCAGCGGATCTTGTCCCTTCCGTTCCCGTTCCAGCTTTTCATTAAGCTCCTTCACCTGCCGTTCCAGATCGCTTACCCTGGGATTGTCTTTCGGTTCCTGATAGAACGAGGCTATCTGTCTTGATATTTGTTGTTGCTGTTGCCGTGACTCCCGGATAGCGTCCTGTTCCGGTGCCGCCTTTTCCGGCTTCAGCCCGTCCGATGTGTCCGGTATCAGGTAATCGCCCGCCATGTCCTGCAAGGTTCTTACCTTTTCCTGCCTGCGCTTCTTCATCCGCTCCAGTTCGTAAGCCTTCTGTTTGTCGGTCATCGTTTCCGGTGCGATAGCGTCGGGTATCGTTGTATTGATGCCTGCCGTCCCTTCCACCGTTTCCGTTGTGTCCGGCTTGAAGATAAACCAGATGAACCCGGCGCAAAGCAGGGACAGAACAGCCGCCACGCCATAGAATTTCAGCTTGTCGGCAGCCTTGCGGCTTAACTGTTTCCCCTTTTCGGGTACGGACTCCGCTTTCCGCGTTTCCCTGTCCTTTTCTTTCTTATCGGATTGTGTCATTGGATATATTGTTTTTTAATGGTTGGATACTGTCCGTCTGGGGAAACGCAATCCTTTGGAGATGCCGTACCTCAATCGGAAATTTGTCTGTTCCGCAGAAACCGCCCACGATGCAGGCAAGGTCGATGGCGGCGAAGAGTCCGAGCAGGTAAAGGATGACAACCTTTTGCTGCCGGCAGCTCAACCGCAGCCAGCGTCTGCGAAGTCCGGCCATATGGCGGTCTATCCCCGTTCTGAACGGGTGGAAGACCTTTTTTATCCCCTTATCTTTCATACTGTCCGATGTCCCTGTTTTCGATGATGGTAAAACTCTCTATCAGAAAGCCCTGCGGGTTGTTGTCACTCCGGGTGACGTTCCTCAGACGGCAGGTGGTGACAAGCGACCTTTCGGTAACGCTGCTCGAACGGATGATGTGCTGCCGGCAATAGGCCTTCATCCGGTAGGGATAACTGTCGAAGTTCCCCCTTATGCTGTCCACCGTCAGCGTCTGCGAGATGTTTCCCGCTATCATCCGGTTGAAATAGCCTTTTTCCTGCAAGTTCCGGTAGTAGCCGATGGCGCTTTCATCCGAAAGGTAAAGGGCACGCTGCACATTGCTTTCAATGGCGCTCTTGTCCGGTGACAGGGAGAAGAACAGCTCGTGGAAACGCCTGATATGTTCCCTCGCTTCCACCGGACGGTTCTGCTGCACGTCTTGCGAAAGGGCCAGCATCAGTGATTTTCCGCTGTCCAACACATAGATTTTCTGTCGCTGCGCCTCGGCGAAATCATAAGCCTTTCATACGGCAAATACCGTTACCAGCGTACACGCCCCCAGGAATATCATCCCGAACAGCCGTAGCTGCCGGAACGATGTCTCGATGTTTTTTAATGATTTGAACTCCATGTCTTCTTTCTGTTTTTTTAAGTGATGTTCGGTTTGGCGTAGGTTCTGACGGTCTGGTTTTGATTCTTCCGTCAGAAGTTGCAGATTTCCGAATGCGGATTTTTAATGCTGACGGCTCTGAAGCAATGATGTGCGGCAATGCCACCAGATGCATCGGCAAGTATGTTTACGACATGGGTATGACTGACAAAACAGAAATTTCGCTGGAAACAAACTCCGGCATCAAGTATCTGACACTGTATCCTGATGCCAACAACAAGATTGAAAGCGTCAAAGTGGATATGGGAAAGGCAATCCTCGTTCCGAGAGAAATTCCGGTCAATTCGGATCTGGAACGGTTTATTGCACAGCCAGTAACAGTGGACGGTAAGGAATACGCAATGACCTGCGTTTCTATGGGAAATCCGCATGCAGTTGTGTTTTTGGCAAAAAGTGGATTCTCTTCCTCTTTTTCTTGGGTAGGCAGACTTTCGATGCCATATCCGTCCATTGAAGTTACGGCAACAAACAGATGTTTTGCATCAGAATTTTCTATTTTGAACGAATTTCCTATGATTCGTGCGGCAACCAGGTTGCGTGCATCGGTGATGTCAACCGGATATTTCTTGCTCGCGTATACATTATTATATATATAAGGGGTTGCGATTTTAGTGCCATCCGTATAGTTTGAAGGATTGCTCCAGGAAACTGATACCTTGTTATCGGTGGTGATTACCGATAATTGTTGTGGCTGTTCCGGTTGGTTCTTGCTTGCCCAGGTCATCGGCGGAACCAATGAAGGGTATGGATTGAAACGTTGGGTAAAGTCGAGGATACCCTGTTTGTTGTCCAGGAGGAACTTGTTTCTGAAGAATGCATATCCCATTCCGAGGTTTCGGATATGATACATTTCTGCCGTCACGTCATTGATGTTCCACTTTCCTTCTTTCGGATCAAGAAAGTAGATGCCCAGTCCTGGAACCACAATCTTGCCATGGCTCTGTTCCTGCCAGTCGATGGCAAACGGATAGAAGTGTTCGTTCTTGAAATACATCATAGGGAAGAGCTCGTCCATCAGACCGCTCTTGAGCCAGCCCTGTGCATCCTGGCAGACCTTCGTGTATGCATTCCAGCCAAAGCTCCGGTATCTGCTCAGGTCATCATACTTTCCTACAGGTGAGCAGCTCATTTTTACCCAAGGTTTTTCAGCCTTCACTGCATCGTGAATCTTTCTTACGATGTTGGTGATATACCGGCGTCCCTGTTCCCGGCTCACTTTGATGTTCCAGGTTTCAGGGTAACGGATGTAGTCGAGGTGAATACCGTCTACATTATATTTATGTGTAATTTCCCTGCAGATGTTTGCCAGATAATCACCTGTCCGACTGTTTTCCGGATCCATGTATCCGTCGGCTCCAATCTTCTTGATGAGTTTCGGCATCTTCTGTCTGAGGGTTTTGCAGCCGAGTGCGTTCCATTTTCCTACAGGGATGGTTACCACCCAGGCATGCAGTTCCATACCGCGCTTATGGCATTCGTCGATGGCAAACTGCAGGGCATCATAGCCCGGACTTCTGCCCGGAAAACCTGACAGGCATCCATCCCAAGGTTCGTATGCCGACGGATAAATCATGGTACCTCTTACGCGGGTCTGTATCAGTACGGTGTTGATTTTAGCCTGCTGTAACCGGTCCAGTATATCCGTCAGTTCCTTTTTCTGCTTTTTGGCAGAATAAGAAGACTGGGCATAAGAGTGTGGCCAGTCGATACCTCCTATGGTTGTCAGCCATACAGCTCTTACTTCATGTTTCGGCACCTGGTTATTGAACACGATACTCTGGGCTTTTGCGGCCAAAACAGAGCATAAAACGATAAAAAATATCTTAAATCTCTTCATAATCTTACAATTTGGCAACAAAGATACCAATATTTTTTTTTATTTCAAATAAAAATATTACTTTTGCGGTTGAAATATTAAAATAAAGTGCATTTTGCACCGAAAAGAGAGAAAATTTTAAGCAATAAAAGCAAAATGGTCAGTTTCGTTATTAGTTTGGTCGCCCTTGTATTGGGTTACCTTCTTTATGGAAAGTTTGTGGCGCATGTGTTCGGTCCTGATGACCGCCCTACGCCTGCAGTGACCAAAGCCGATGGGGTCGACTTTATGGTACTGCCTAGTTGGAAAATCTTCATGATTCAGTTCCTCAACATTGCAGGAACGGGTCCTATCTTCGGTGCCATTATGGGTGCCTGGTACGGACCGGTGGCTTATCTGTGGATTATCTTCGGGTGTATCTTCGCTGGAGCCATGCATGATTACATGAGCGGTATGCTCAGTATCCGTAACGGTGGAGCTGGTTTGCCGGAATTGGTAGGTAAGTATTTGGGTGGACGCACCAAGAAAGTGATGTTGGTCTTTTCGGTACTTTTGCTGATGATGGTGGGAGCTGTGTTTGTATACAGTCCGGCTATCATTATGAGTGGCATTTGTAATACGGATGCATTCTGGGGCAGCCAGATGTTTTGGATTGTGGTGATTTTCGTTTATTACGTCATTGCTACATTACTGCCTATCGATAAAATTATCGGTAAGGTTTATCCGCTCTTTGCCTTCTCGCTTCTCTTTATGGCGGGTGCTCTGATGATAGGTCTCTTTGTGAAGTGGCCTTCATTGCCTGAACTTTGGAGCAATTTGCAGAGTTGCAATCTCAATGAGAATCCGGCTTGGTTGGGAACGGAGTCTTTTGTACAGAAGAGTCCGATTTTCCCTTGCCTCTTTATCACGATAGCCTGTGGCGCCATCAGTGGTTTCCATGCTACGCAGAGTCCGCTCATGGCCCGATGCATGAAGAATGAGAAGATGGGTCGCCCTATTTTCTATGGAGCCATGATTACAGAAGGTGTTGTTGCCTTGATATGGGCTACGGTTTCCATGTATTTCTTCTATTATGGAGGATGGCGTGAATGCGTAAGTCCGGAGGTGGCTCAGCAGTTTATAGCTCAGTTTGATGGCGGCAAGTCGCTTATCCAGAACTTCGATGCGCCTACCGTTGTGAAGATAGTATGTTCCAGCTGGTTGGGTGTGGCTGGTGGAATCCTGGCTCTGTTGGGTGTCGTCGCAGCGCCTATTACCAGTGGCGATACGGCTTTGAGAAGTGCCCGCCTGATTATCGCCGAGTTTATCGGTTTGGAGCAGCGCTCTATGCGCAAGCGTCTTTATATCTGCGTTCCGTTGTTTGCTCTTACGGTGGGCATTCTGGTCTGGCAGATGGAGAATCCTGATGGTTTCAATATCATCTGGCAGTATTTCGGCTGGGCTAACCAGACGCTTTCTGTGTTCACTCTCTGGACATTGACGGTTTATCTGGTACAGCAGAAGAAGCCTTTTGTGATGACGCTGATTCCTGCCTTGTTTATGACCGTGATATGTTCAACCTTCCTGCTCATTTCGCCAACAGCTTTGGCTTTGGGTGAGAGCCTGGCTTATACGGGCAGTGTCATCATTCTGGTGATAGCCTTGGTTTGGTTCCTGGGTTGGTATCGCAGTTATCAGAAGAAACAATAGATTTATATATAAGTATTAATCAATATACGTAAATTTATATGATGCGAATGAAAAAATTAGCTATTGCAGCATTGGCACTTGTCGTTTCGACAGCTGCCCATGCTCAGTTTGAAAGTGGAAAACAGTATATAGGTGCGTCGATGACGGGCTTAAACTTGAGTTATAATGGCTCTCAGGACCTCAATCTCGGTATTCAGGCTAAGGCTGGATACTTCGTAGAAGACGATTGGATGCTGTTGGGGCAGGCAGAATATAATCATTCTGGTCTTGAAGGCGTGAAGGATTATTTCTCTGTCGGTGCCCAGGCACGTTATTATATCGAGCAGAATGGTCTGTATCTGGGTGGCGGCGTAAAGTTGGCTCATTCCGGAGGTTATAATGATTTCATGCCAGGGGTAGAGGTAGGTTATGCTTTCTTCCTCGGCAAGTCGGTTACCCTCGAGCCAGCTATCTACTACGATCAGAGTTTCAAGAAGCATGTAGATTATTCTACCGTAGGTTTGAAACTGGGTATTGGTATTTATCTCTAAACTGCTAAGATGCAACAACAGTTTTCTTCGACTTTGTTGGAAAAGGCAGTGGCGGAGTTTTCTAAATTGCCAGGTATAGGGCGCAAAACAGCTTTGCGCCTTGTACTTTTTGTGCTCAAGCGTAAGAGTGAGGATGTGGAACTCTTTGCTGATACCATTTCCAGGATGCGACGTGAAGTGAAATACTGCAGGGTTTGTCATAATATCAGCGATACTGATGTCTGTCCGATCTGTTCTGATTCCCGGCGCGATGCTTCTACCATCTGTGTCGTCGAGAATGTGCAGGATGTACTGGCGATAGAAAACACGCAGCAGTTTCACGGACTCTATCATGTCTTGGGCGGCATCATTTCGCCGATGGATGGTATCGGTCCTTCGGATATAGAGATAGAATCTCTGGTTCAGCGTGTGGCTGAAGGTGGGGTGAAGGAGGTGATTTTTGCTCTCAGCAGTACGATGGAGGGTGATACTACCAACTTCTATATCTCCCGTAAACTTGCTGATTATCCTGTTAAACTCTCTGTTATCGCCCGTGGTATCTCGGTGGGTGATGAATTGGAGTATACAGATGAGGTTACCCTCGGACGGAGTATTCTGAACAGAACTCCATTTGGACAATAATAAAAGACAACAAAATGAAAATCAAACAAGTACAAAGAATATTGATGACCAATTTCCTCTTTGTCCTGTTAGTAGGATTCCTGCTGGTCTTGCTCTATGAGACAGAAATTCTTGAACCTACTAATCTGGCAGGGGATGTTACGTTGGTCTATGTGATTACCGTAGCGATGGAGTTTCTTACCATTGCCGTTATTCCTTTGGCGCTCAAACTCTTCAGTTTCAAGGCTATTCACCGTCAGTTGGTAACCCGTAAGGGAGATGCACTTCTTCCTCTGGGCACTGCCCGTCTGAATATGCTCTGCTTGCCAATGCTGATCAATACGTTTATGTATTATCAGACGATGGCGCCTGCTTTCGGATATATGGCTATCATCCTTTTTCTCTGTCTCTTCTTTGTTTATCCTTCTGTCGGAAGATGTGAGGACGAAACAACAGAGGCGGAAGGTTAAACTCTCAGTATCTAATATTTGATATTCGGTATGAAACTCAGTGTTATCATAGTAAGCTATAATGTGAAGTACTATCTTGCCCAGTGTCTGCGTTCGGTAGAGAAAGCTATCGGCGTGTTGGAGTGCGGGCAGCAGGGTGATGCAAGTGGTGATACGGCAGAGATTATCGTGGTTGATAATCATTCTCAGGATGGAACGGTGGAATACCTCGAACAGTGTTTCCCGGCTTCCCGATATCCTAATCTCCATGTTGTAGCCTGTACGCATAATAACGGATTTGCCCGTGCCAACAATCTTGCTATCCGCAAGAGCGAGAGTGATCTGGTTCTTTTGCTGAATCCGGATACCATTATCGGCGAGCATGTTCTCAAGGATGCTGTCAGTTTTATGCGTTCTCATCCTGATGCCGGTGCTCTGGGTGTAAGGATGTTGGGAGCCAATGGCAAACCAGCTCCTGAGAGTAGGAGAGGATTGCCTTCTCCGATGGTGGCTTTCTATAAGATGATGGGGTTGTGCAGCCGGTTTCCTCAGCATCGCAGTTTCGGTCATTATTACATGGGTTATCTTCCATGGGATAAGCCGGCAAAGATAGAGGTTGTGAGCGGTGCTTTCTGTATGATTCGTCGTGAAGCCTTGCTGAAGGTGGGGTTGCTGGATGAGGATTTCTTCATGTATGGCGAGGATATTGATCTTTCTTACCGTATCTTGAAGGGTGGTTATCAGAACTATTATCTGCCTGTAGATATCCTGCATTACAAAGGTGAAAGTACTCAGAAGTCGAGTTTCCGCTATGTTCATGTGTTTTACGAGGCGATGCTTATCTTCTTCCGTAAACATTATTCGGGTATGTCGCATCTCTTGAGTATTCCTATCAAATTTGCCATCTATGCCCGTGCCTCTGTAGCCTTTACGCAGATGATGACTGCGAGAATCAGAAAGAGTCTGGGATTCTTTTCTCCTTCTCATGTCGACCTGTCAAACCAGGTATTGTTTGATGCTGACGAGATGAGCTATGAAGAGATGCTGCATCAGCTTGCGCAGCGGTCTGACGAGAATATCAAACTGGCTACCTATACGAAGGACATCGGTAAGGTGATTACGGATAGGGAGGTGATGGATAAGGATGAATTTGGTTATTTATAAGGATAGATTTATTTCTATATTATAAGGTTCGCGCGTACATTATTAATAATTGTAGTTTATGAAAGAACCGAATATTCGATTACGTGCTTTAGAGTTGGAAGATCTGGATTTTCTCTACCATATAGAGAATGATGATCGGCTTTGGGAACTGGGTGTTTCCAATGTTCCATATTCGCGCCGGGTGCTGCTCGACTATATAACCAGTGCTTCGGCAGATATTTATGTAGACAATCAGGTGCGCCTGATAGTAGAGAATGAGCAGAATGAGCAGGTGGGCATCCTGGATCTTACAGATTTTGATCCCCGTCATCACCGTGCCGAACTCGGAATTGTCATCAAAAAGGAGTTTCAGGGGCAGGGTTACGCGAAGGCTTCTGTGTCACGCTTGTTGCAATATGCTCGGAATATACTTCGTCTTCAGCAGATTTATGCTATTGTAGGTATCAGAAATCAAAAAGCGGCTAAAATGCTGCAATCTGTTGGATTTGAGGGGAATAATATCCTGAAACAATGGCTTTGTAGCCCAGTTGGATATGAGGATGCGATGTTTTTTCAATATTTTCTGTAAAAAAGTTGCATAAAAATTTGGTAGAACCAAAAAAAAGTAGTACCTTTGCACTCGCAAATGAAAAATGAGCGCTAAGCCATTCAATTTGATTTCATGATTGGTGCGTTAGTTCAGTTGGTTAGAATGCCTGCCTGTCACGCAGGAGGTCACGAGTTCGAGTCTCGTACGCACCGCTCAAAATCATCTTGCAGGTTTGCTAAAATAGTTTGGTGCGTTAGTTCAGTTGGTTAGAATGCCTGCCTGTCACGCAGGAGGTCACGAGTTCGAGTCTCGTACGCACCGC
>ERZ773113.1211-NODE-1211-length-12940-cov-3.417385_pt1 | contig 12940 bp, 10 predicted proteins | sample MGYA00580565_ERZ773113 | MGnify/ENA primary metagenome ERZ773113 (study PRJEB29015, sample SAMEA2737827) | human gut metagenome | biome: human gut; feature: human-associated habitat; material: faeces | place: China | collected 2012 ...
TCCCCTGTCCATTCTTCCCAATTATATCCGCAGAAGCGAGGCTGAGGTACTTTGGATGAAACACTGTCAGCAGGAAATGACGGTGATTCAAAACGCTTGGCCGGTGGTGTGCAATTTTGGTTGGCTGATTGAGGCCGACAGGAACGCCCGCAAGGGCAAGCGATACCGCGCCGAGGTTTTGAATTTTACCGCGCGGCTTGAAGATAACCTGTTCACCATACAGCAAGGTATGATGAACGGCAGCTATGTGCTGGGGCCATACCGCAAGCTGTGGGTGTATGTGCCCAAGAAGCGGCTGGTGATGGCGCTGGACTACCCGGACAGAATTGTGCAATGGAGCCTGTACCTGTATTTGAATCCGATCTATGACAGGCTTTTTATTGAGGATTCCTACGCTTGCCGAAAGGACAAGGGCAGCCATAAGGCCGCCAAGCGCCTGCAATACTGGATGTGCCAAGTGCAGCGCAAGCCGGGGCCGGGCTGGTACTGCCTGAAACTGGACATAAGCAAATACTTTTACCGGGTGAACCACGAAAAGCTGCTGGCGATCTTGGAGCGGCGGGTGAAAGACCCCGCCATGATGGCTTTTATACGGGGCGTGGTGAACAGCAGAGCAGAGCCGTTCGGCCTGCCGCGCTGGCGGACACCGCAGGACACGCCGCCGGAAGAATGGCTGTACGAGGTGGGTATGCCGATAGGCAACCTGACGAGCCAGCTATTTGCGAACATCTACTTAAACGAGCTTGACCAGTATTGCAAGCACAAGCTGAAAATCCATTACTATATCCGCTACATGGACGATGTAATCATCTTGGGGCAGGACAAGGAAACCTTGCACCGCTGGAAAGCGGCGGTGGAAACTTTCCTGCAGGAGGAACTGGCGCTTGATTTGAACAGCAAGACCAGCATACGCCCGGTGCGCCAAGGGGTTGAATTTGTTGGTGTGCGGATATGGCCCACCCACATGAAGCTGCGGAAAAGCACCGTGCGCCGCATAAAGCGGGAGGTGCGCAAGATCAGTGCTTTGTATGCTGCTGGCGATATGACACGGCAGGACTTTTACCGGCGCATTGCCAGCATTAGGGGGCTGCTAAAGCACACGGAGAGCGCAAGCCTGCGGTGGCGGCTGAACGAGATTTACCGGGCGGAACTGGAAAAGGCCAAACAAAAACAACTGCGAGAGGAGGCACAGCATGAGCCATTTGCAGATCATAGCGGAGCTGGAAACGGTGACGGAAATGCAGGCACGGGTTATCAAGATCATGGCAACCCGGCTTGCAGAGCTGGGTGACACTGTGACCGGGCGTGACGAAATTGCGCAGGCCGACAAGGCATACCGCGACGCCATAGGCGGCGACGAGTGGCCGGACTGGGCGGAGCAAGGAGGAGAGGACGATGGAGAACCCTATCACACGGGCGGAGCATGAGGAGTTCCGCCGCCGCTTGGAGGAGGAGAACAAGCGGCAGGACACACGCATTGGTATTTTGGAGGACAGTGTGCGTCAGATCGGCGCGTTGGCAACCAGCGTGGAAAAGCTGGCCGTGAGTATGCAAAGTATGCTGAAAGAGCAGGAAAAGCAGGGCAAACGGCTGGAAGCGTTGGAGGGCCGCGACGGCGAGAAGTGGCGCAAGGTCATGGGCTACATTGCCACGGCGATTGTGGGCGTTGTGATTGGCTACCTGTTTAAGCGGATCGGTATGTGAGGGGGCGCGGGAATGTGAAGAATAGCGTTGAAAGTGTTGAAAACGCCGCAGAGAAAAAGGAATGCCGGAACATCAAGGTTATGGATTTGATCTTGGTGATCGTCGGCGTTTCTTTGTTGGTGTTCACCATCGTTATGATTCAGCTTTTCAAGGTATACGGCACGGTGCCGGACACCTTGATTACCTGCGTTTTTGCTACCCTTGGCGGTGAGTGCGGCATTATGGGCTGGATTAAGACCACCAAAGACCGCAACCGGGAACGGAAGTGGGAACAGGAGGACAAGCAGGAGGCAAAGGCCGAGGCGGCGGAGGTGCCGCCCGGCGATATGCCCGGCGCATAATGCGTAAACAGAAAACCACGGAGGGCTGCGGGTGCGGCCCTCCCGCTTTTTTGGAGGGAACCGTATGGAACAAAGAAAATTTCTCGCAATCGTGGGGCCGCTGGCACAGGCAGATATGCAGAAAAGCGGAATCCTTGCCAGCCTGACCATTGCGCAGGCAATCTTGGAAAGCGGCTGGGGAACATCGGAGCTTGCCACCAAGGCTAACGCTCTGTTCGGCATTAAGGCTGACGCGCGGTGGAGCGGGAGAGCGTACAGCAAGGACACCAAGGAATGTTACGACGGCGTGACCTACGCCACCATTACCGCGCTGTTCCGTGCCTATGACAGTTGGGCAGAAAGCGTTGCCGACCATAGCGCGTTTTTGTTGGCGAACAAGCGGTATGCGGCAGTGGTTGGCGAGCGCGACTACAAGGTGGCCTGCAAAGCGATCAAGGCGGCGGGCTATGCCACCGACCCCGGCTACCCGCAAAAGCTGATTGGGTTGATTGAGAAATACGGCTTGACCGTGTACGACGGCAAGGCGGAACAGGAGGACAAAACGAGTATGAATATCAGCATTACCAAGAAAACCAGTACCCACAACACCACGGCGGCAGCAGGCCGCGCAATCCGGTACATCGTTGTGCATTACACCGCCGGTGTGACCTCTAAGCCGGGCAGCGCGGCGGGCACGGCATCTTACTTTGGCGGCACCTCTAAGCAGGTTTCGGCGGACTTCATCGTGGACGACGGCGGCGCGGTGCAGTACAACGGCGACATTCGCAACCGCTACACTTGGCACTGCGGCGGCGGAAAGTACAATACCAAGGGCGGTGCTTACTACGGCAAGGCCACGAACCGCAACACCATTGGCATTGAGGTTTGCTCTACCAACGACACCGGCAAAATGACTGTTGCCAACGACAGCCATTGGAGCTTTACGGACAAGGTTGTGAGCAACCTTGTGGAGCTGGTGAAGTACCTGATGGCGGAATACGGTATTGACGCCGCCCATGTTATCCGCCACTATGATGTGAACGGCAAGCCGTGCCCCGGCATCATCGGCTGGAACGAGGACACCGGCAGCGCCGCCAAGTGGGCCGCGTTCAAAGCCCGCCTTGGTGCAGCTACCCCCGGCGGGCAGATCGGCGGCAGCACGAACACCGGCACCGCCACGGGCAACACTGCGCTGACATACAAGGTGGGCGACATTGTGCAGTTTGCGGGCGGCAAGCACTACGCCAACGCGCAGGCTACCAGCGGCACCACCGTGAAGCCCGGCCAGGCCAAGGTGACGGCAGTTGCCACGGCGGGCAAGCACCCCTACCACCTTGTACATACGGACGGCACCAGCACCGTGTATGGCTGGGTGGACGCGGCGGCCATTACCGGCAAAGCAAGCGCTACCCCGGCGGTCAAGACCTACACCGTGAAAGCGGGCGACAGCCTGTGGCGCATTGCTGCGCAGCAGCTTGGCAACGGTGCCCGCTACAAGGAGATCAAGACCATGAACGGGTTGAAAAATAACACCATCCACGCCGGGCAGGTTTTGAAGCTGCCCAACTGACCGACTATATATAGGAGGAAAAGATCATGAATGAAGTTGTGACCATCGTTGTGAACAATCTGCTGGAAATCGTGTTTGCGGTGCTGGGTGCGTCCTTTACCGCGCTGGTTATCCCGTGGCTGAAAGACACCGGCCTGCCTTGGCTGAAAGAAAAGCGCCTGTACTCCATCGTGAAGAAGTTCGTGGAGGCCGCCGAGAAGCAGGCCGAGGCGGGCACCATTGACAAGGCGACCAAGAAACGCTTTGTCGTGGAGCTGTTGGAGGCAAACGGCGTTACTGTTACCCCGGAGATCGACGCCTTTATTGAGGCGGCGGTGAAAGAACTTGACCTTGCCGAGAAAAACGCCATGGGGGAGATCGGGAAAATTTTTTCTGACGCCGAGCAGACCCCGCAGAACTAAATACTAAGATATGGCCCCGACTGCTGTTCGTTTTGAACGGTGGCCGGGGCCTTTTCTGTTATGCGGAGAGGTTGACAAAAGCGCCGCAGACCGCTATTTTTGAATGGTATTGTGTGCTAAAGCTGCACAGAACGGCAGAAGCCGACACTGGCAGCGCAGATATTGGAGAGGAGGAAACACAGTGCGAACCTATAAGCACCTGACCATGACAGACCGCTTGCGCATAGAAAAGTGGCTGAAAATGGGGATGAAGCCGCGAGAGGTGGCGGACAAGCTGCGCGTTCATGTTTCGACTATTTACCGGGAGTTGAAGCGCGGCGCGTATGACAGGTTGGACGGCGGAACATGGGAGGTCAAAACCGCGTACAGCCCGGACATTGCCGAGGAGAAATATCAAGCCCACCTGCGGGAAAAGGGGCCGGACTTGAAAATAGGCAATGACCATGAGCTGGCAAACTATATTGAAACCACAATTTTAGACAAAGATTGTAGCCCGGCGGCGGTGCTGGGGTTTGCCATGATTGAGGGAAAGAAATTCAAAACCAGTTTGTCGGTGCCGACGATCTACAAGTACATTGCCAAGGGCCTGTTTTTGAACCTGACGCAAGAGGAGCTGCCACGGCACGGAAAGAAGAAACACAAATATAAGAAAGTGAAGAAGAACAAAAGCGCCAGCCGCGCCCCGGCGGGTGAAAGCATTGAACAGCGCCCGGAGGAGATCGACGAGCGGGAGGAGTTCGGCCATTGGGAGGGCGACACTGTGTACAGCGGCAAGGGAAAGCGCAAGACCACCCGCGCCCTACTGACCCTGACCGAGCGCAAGACCCGGAAAGAAATCATTATAGCGATACCAAACCGCAAGGCTGAAACGGTGGTCAAGGCGCTGGACGCACTGGAACGGAAACTTGGTGCCCGGCGGTTTAGGGCAATCTTCAAAAGCATTACCTTTGACAACGGCACCGAGTTTGCGGCGGCGGAGGAGCTGGAACGCTCTTGCGTCAACAAGCGCTTGCCCCGGACGAAAGTGTATTTCTGCCACCCGTATTCCTCTTGGGAGCGAGGCACCAACGAGAATACCAACGGCATGATTCGGCGGCGGTTTCCCAAGGGAACGAACTTTGCGGCGGTGACGAACGCGCAGATCACGCAGGCCGAAAACTGGATAAATAATTATCCACGGAAGATATTGGGGTACAGGTCAAGCGAGATCGTATTTAGGGAGTGCCTGCGGGAACTGGGCATTGCGGCATGATGGGTAGATAAAGAGAGCAAAATATAGATAAATCGTTGAAAAAGGCGTGATGTGGTATAGTCGGTGCAATAGAATAGGGGTTATAACAGGCTGCCAACAAAAGAGTGGGTGTTGACGGCCTTGTTGTGGTGCGATAAAATGTACAAAAATATAAGCAAAAAGTTGTTGCATTTGACTATTGAATTTTTCGTAACCCGGCACCGCGGGCATTTTTCTTTACAATCCCTGGAAATCGTGCTAAAATAAAAGTCGTATGTCCTTACCGTTCTGTACCTGTACAGACTACTTATATATAAAGAAGCGTTCAGAGAAATAAGAGAGGGAAACACTGTAACATGGCACAATCTCGTTCCGGTAAAAAATCAACAAAGAATTCCTCCGGCAAAAAGAGCACCGCCTCCTCCCGCGGCGCAGGCCGCAGCAGCACCGGGCGCTCCGCATCCGCGCGCAGCAGTGCGGCCTCCCGCAGCCGTCAGCCGTCCCGCCGTGCCCAGCGCCGCGCCGAGACCCCGAACCTGGCCCGCAGCATCCTGCTGGTTGGGCTGGGTCTGCTTTGCGTTGCGCTCGTGCTTGTGCCCGGCCAGAATCTTTGGCGCACGCTGCGCAGCTGGTACTTTGGCGTTTTCGGTATCACGACCTATCTGGTCGGACCGTTCCTGCTGTACCTGGCCTACCTGCTGGCCACCGGCTACCGCGTTGCGCTGTTTGCGGGCAAGGTATCGCTGATGGGCGTGCTCTGCGCCAGCGTGCCGGTCATCTTCTCCAAGCTCAATATTGAGAACCTCAAGGTCGGGGAGATCGTCAAGATGCTCTTTACCCGCGGCGGCACCTACTTCTGGGAGGGCGGCGTCCTCGGTGCGCCCATCGGTGCCACGCTGCTGGCGCTGTTCGGGCGTCCTGCCTCCAACATTATCATGCTGCTCATCTTCCTGCTAGGGCTGATGTTCTTCTTTGCCATCACCCCCGCGGACGTCGTTCTGTTTGTAGACGGCCAGTACAAGACCTTGCAGGCCAAGCGCGAGGAGCGCGCCGCAGCCGAGACCGCCTACGACACCCGCCTGTTTGACCAGGAGCCTGAGGAGGAAAGCGTCGAGAATCTGACCGGTGCGCTGCCGAACAGCAGCCGCCCGCACCATCCGGTTTACGACGTCATCGCGGACACGAGCCGTTTCCCGAAGCAGACCCCGCCCGCCCCGCAGCGGCAGGCCGCCTGCACGCCCCCTGTGACACCTGCTGTGCCCGAGGCACCGTTTGCCGCCAAGCCCGCCGCCCAGACCCATGCGTCGTTTGACGTGGATCTTGGCCCCAGTGCAGGGGAAAACGCCCGCCAAAAGGCCGTCAGCGCTGACCCGCTGGAGCCGGTCAGCATCGGCCCGGGCGGCACGTTCGGCATGGATCCGCTGTCCAACCGGGCCAACAGCACACTGCGCCACACCCAGCCCCAGCCTGCTCCCGTACCGAAGGAGGATTTTGAGCTGCAATTGCAGCCTGCCTCAGAGCCTGCCGCGCCGGTGTACAGCACCCCGCTGACCCCGGTCACGCCCGCGCCCGCCGCACAGGCGTCCCCTGCGCCGCAGGACGAGCTGGATGCGCTCATCAACCGCGCTGTCAGCGGCCACGCGCCTTACTATACGCCGCAGGAGGTCAGTGCCGAGACAACGCTGGACCTGCCACAGCCTACCGAGTTTGAGACCCCGCTGACGCCTGTCCCGCAGGAGCCCAAATTTGACACGCCTCTCATTTCCGTGGAGGACGAGCCCGAGCCGATCCCTGTCGAGCTGCCGCAGCTGGATATGACAGGCCGTGTGCAGGGCGATACGATGGTCCTTTCTCCGGCTGATCTTGCTGCACAGATGGCCGCAGACGCTGCGCCGCTGGGTACGCCCGCCCCCGCATCTGTGCCCGCCGCACTGGAGGCCCCCGCTGTTTCCGCACCGATTCCGACACTGGGCGGCAGCTTCAGCGATACCGGCAGTGCGGTCAGCGCTGCCTGGCAGTCCGGGCGCTCTGTCTCCGAAATGCTGGATGATATGTTGGCCGAGACACCCGCCGCCCCTGCCCAGCCTGTTGTCGAGGCTCCGGCCCCGGCAGCCGATCCCTACACCGCCGCACCGGCTGCCGCCCCGCAGCCGTACCAGTCTGCCCCTGCCATGACCCGCCCTGCGGCGGAAACGACCCAGAGCAGCTTCACTGTGCCCCGGCAGAGGGAGGCTGCCCGCGTGCAGGTCAGCACCGCTGTCGGCAACTCTGCCGGTGCACCCATCCATACGCCGCCCTGTGCGGCCAAGGCCGACCCCAACGCTATGCGTCTGCCCACCTCGGAGGAGCAGCCGCCGGAGCCCTACTGCTATCCGTCGCTGAATCTCTTTAACGCCACGCGCCCCGACGACGAGGCCGGGGCCGCCCGCGAAATGAAGAAAAACGCGGACATTCTGGTCAACACGCTGGACAGCTTCGGCGTCAAGACGACGATGCTCGACATCTGCCGCGGCCCGTCCGTCACCCGGTATGAGCTGCAGCCCCAGGCCGGTATCAAGGTCAGCCGCATCACAAGCCTGGCCGACGACATCGCCCTGAACCTGGCCACCGCGGGTGTGCGCATTGAAGCGCCCATCCCCGGCAAGCCCGCCGTCGGCATCGAGGTCCCGAATAAGATCCGCTCCACCGTCAACATCCGCGCAGTCTTTGAATCCCAGAATTATATCAACATGCGCAGCCCGCTGACGATGGCCCTCGGCAAGGACATTGCCGGTACGGCGCAGGTCGCAGATCTCTGCAAGATGCCCCACCTGCTGATTGCCGGTTCCACCGGCAGCGGTAAATCCGTCTGCGTCAACTCCATTATCATCAGCTTCCTGTTCCGCTCCGGCCCCGAGGATGTCAAGCTCATTTTGATTGACCCGAAGGTCGTCGAGCTGGCCGAGTACAACGGCATTCCGCACCTGCTGATGCCCGTCGTCACCGAGCCGCGCAAGGCTGCCGGTGCGCTGGGGGCCAGCGTGGCCGAGATGGAGCGCCGCTACAAGCTCTTTGCCGAGAACAACGTCCGCGAGATCAAGGCCTACAACAAGCTGGCCGCCCAGACCGGCTTGGAGCACCTGCCCTATATCGCCATCGTCATTGACGAGCTGGCCGACCTGATGATGGTCGCGGGCAAGGAGGTCGAGGACTATATCTGCCGCATCGCGCAGAAGGCCCGCGCTGCCGGTATCCACCTGATCGTTGCGACCCAGCGCCCCAGCGTGGACGTCATCACCGGCCTTATCAAGGCCAACATCCCCAGCCGTATCGCCTTTGCCGTTTCCAGCCAGATCGACAGCCGCACCATTCTGGACAGCGGCGGTGCCGAGAAGCTGCTGGGCAACGGTGATATGCTCTTCCTGCCCGTCGGCGCGTCCAAGCCTGTGCGTGTGCAGGGTACCTTTGTGACCGATGAGGAGATCGGCGCGGTGCTGAGCTTTATCAAGTCCACCTCCACCGCCCAGTACGATGAAGAAATGATTGCCGAAATGGAGCGCCGCGCCGTTGCCGAAAAGGGCAGCAAGAAGGGCGGCGACGATGACGGAGACGGCGGCGGTGCACTGGACGCCATGTTTGAGCAGGCCGTTGAGTGCGTTATTGAGGCCGGACAGGCCAGCACCAGCCTTTTGCAGCGCCGCTGCAAGTTGGGCTACGCCCGCGCCGCTCGCATCATGGACCAGATGGAGCAGGAAAAGATCATCGGCCCCTATGAGGGTGCCAAGCCCCGCGCCGTGCTTGTGACCAAGGCCGAGTGGGAGGAGCGCAAGCTGAACGGCCAGTATGACGGGTAAGCGCTTTGCCTGCCTGGCCGCGGCGGTTTCCGTCTGCTTGTTGGTGCTTGCCGCGTTCGTCGTCCAGCTTTTGGGCGGCAGGGGCAGCGTTCCCGGCTGGCAGCAGCTGCGCGCCGCGCTCGGCGTACCGCTCCAAACCGAGGAAAGCGCTCCGCAGACCGCGGACGGCAGTACCGTCGTGTATGTGCTGGATGTCGGGCAGGGCGATGCCGTGCTGCTTTGTCAGGACGGCGCGTACTGCCTGATTGACACCGGCCCCGTCGAGGCTGAGGACGCGCTACTCTATGACCTGGACGTGCTGGGTGTGCCGTCGCTTGACTATCTTGTGCTGACCCATCCCCACGCAGATCACACCGGCAACGCCCGCGCGGTGCTGCGCACCCTCCCGGTCAAGACCCTGCTGCTGCCGCTTTGGCAGCCCACGACGGATGAGACCGCCGACTGGCCGCGCCATCTCGCGGAGCTGGCCGCCGACAGCGGAGCAGAAATTCTCACAGCAGAAGCCGGGGAGGAATACCCGCTTGGCAGCGGCAAGCTGCAAATTTTGCAGGGCGGCAGCGAGGATGCCGACAGCGTCAACGATGCCTCGCTCTGCACGCTGTTCACGGCGGGCGATTTCCGCTTTCTCGATACCGGCGACGCAGAGGCAGACGCCGAGCAGCGCCTGGTCGATACCTACGGCCCGACCCTGCATGCTACTCTTTTCAAGGCGGGGCATCACGGGTCCTACACCTCCAACAGCCTGACCTTTATGCAGGCAGTCCGGCCCGAGGCCGTGGCCGTCAGCTGCGGGCTGCACAACGATTACGGCCATCCGCACCGCGCTGCCCTGCAAAATTGCGCAGAGGTCGGTGCCGAGGTATGGCGCACTGACCTGGAGGGCAGCCTCACCTTCATCTGGCAGAGCAATACCCTCAACGTGGAAACTTCCGCGGACTCCGCCGATTTTGCGGCGTAAAAATAAGGAGTAGAAAATGACGATTACGGAACAGTTCAAAGCCAAACGCTGCGTTTTCTCTATCGAATGCTTCCCGCCGAAACAGACCACCCAGATGGATAAGCTCAAGGACACCCTGCGCCAGATGCAGGCCATGGACCCCGGCTTCATCAGCGTCACCTTCGGTGCGGGCGGCTCTGCGGGCGGCGTCTCCACCGCGGAGGTGGCCGACTACATTCAGAACGAGCTGTATGTCCCCACGCTGGCGCACCTGATCTGCATGGGCAACGACGAGACCCGTGCAGCGGAGATTTTGGATCAGCTGGAATCTGTCGGCGTCCGGGATGTGCTGGCCCTGCGCGGTGACCGCGGCCCGTCCCGCCCGGAGAGCCCCGACTTCAAACACGCCAGCGACCTGACGTCCTTTATCAAATGGAAGAAGCCGGAATTTTCCGTTCACGGTGCCTGCTACCCGGAGGGCCACCCCGAAGCCGACAGCCTGCTGCATGACGTTGAGAACCTGCGCATCAAGCAGGCCGCCGGTGCCGAGCACCTGCTGACCCAGCTTTTCTTTGACAACATGCACTTTTACCGCTTTCTGAATCTGGCACGCCGCGCAGGCATCACGTTGCCGGTCTCTGCCGGTGTCATGCCCATCGTCAAGCGCAGCCAGATCGAACGCACCGTTTCGCTTTCTTCGGCCAGCCTGCCGTCCGAGTTCACCCGCATGATCTCCCGCTATCAGGACGACCCGGCCAGCCTGTACGACGCCGGTATCGACTACGCCGTCAGGCAGCTGCGCGACCTCATTGAGGGCGGTGCAGACGGCATCCACCTGTACGCAATGAATGACGCCGCCGTGGCCGCGAAGGTCTACGACGGCATCAGGGATCTGCTGTAATGGAGTGCCGCAAGCCCGCCGCCATTGACCGCGCCACGGCGCTGCGCTACATGGGTGCGTCCGGCTGGACGCCCGATGCCACCACCGCGGCCCTGCTGGACAAGGCCGAGCAGACCGTGCTGACCGCTGCTGCGCCGCGTGCGGTGTACCGCCGTCTGCCGCGCACCGCCCTGCCGCTGGAAAACTGCGGCAGCGACCTGACGCGCCATCTGCAGGGCTGCGACGAGGTCCTTCTGCTGGCAGCGACCCTCGGGGCCGAGGTGGACAAGCTTTTGCGCCGCATGGAACTGACTGACATTGCCCTGGCCGCCGCGGCAGACGCGCTGGCCTCGGTGCTTTTGGAACAGGTCTGTGACGAGCTGGAGAACGAAATACGCGCTCAAATCGAGGCGCTGGGCGTCTTTATGACCGGGCGCTACGCGCCGGGCTACGGTGACTGCCCGCTGGAGCTGAACGACGCGCTCTGCCTTGCGGCGGACACGGTGCGCGGCTGCGGCCTGGCCGTGACGCCCCAGCACCTTTTGACCCCCCGCAAGAGTACCACTGCCATTTTAGGCATTGCCGACCATCCCGTGACCGGCACCCGCGCAGGCTGTGCGACCTGCCATTTAAAGGAGACCTGCTCGTTCCGCAAGCGCGGCACGACCTGTTTCACACAAGACTGATAGGGGAGAAGCGTATGCAGATTCGTGAAGTTTTTGACCGCAAGCGGTTTGTTTTTCTGGACGGCGGCATGGGCACCCAGCTGCAGGCGCGCGGTCTGCAGCCCGGGCAGAAGCCCGAGCTCGCCGCGCTGGAAATGCCGGAGGTTTTAACGGCCATCCACACTGACTATGCCAACGCGGGCGCGGATATTCTGCTGGCAAATACCTTTGGTGCCAACGCCAAGAAGCTGACCGGCTGCGGCCACACGGTGGAGGAGGTCGTTTCCGCTTCCATCACCTGTGCGCGCAAGGCCGCCGATACCACCGGCGCGTGTGTGGCGCTGGACATCGGCCCTCTGGGTGAGCTGCTCGTCCCCGCGGGCACGCTGGCGTTTGAGGATGCCTACAATGAGTTTGCACAGGTCATCCGCGCCGGCGCGGCGGCAGGGGCTGACCTCGTCTTTTTGGAGACGATGACCGATCTGTATGAGCTGAAGGCCGCCATCCTCGCCGCCAGGGAAAACTGCGATCTGCCTGTTTTCACCTCAATGAGCTTTGAGAGCCGCGGGCGCACCTTCACGGGCTGCACCGTCGAAAGCTACGCCGTCACGGCAGCGGGTCTCGGCGCGGACGCCGTGGGCATCAACTGCTCGCTCGGCCCCAAGGAGATTCTGCCCTTCGCGCAGCGCCTCTGCCGCAGCGTGCCCGCAGGTGTTCCGGTCTTTGTCAAGCCGAACGCCGGTCTGCCGAACCCCGACGGCAGCTACAATCTCGACCCGGATGAATTTGCCGCCGAGATGAAGGAGTACGCCGCCATCGGCGTTTCGATGGTCGGCGGCTGCTGCGGCACGACGCCCGCGTTTATCGACAGGCTGCATGAGACCTTCAGCCCGCTGACCCCGGCTGACAAGATCCCCATCCGCCGCAGCTGTCTGTGCACGCCGGTCCGCTTTGTGGAGGTCAACGGCATCACTGTGGTGGGGGAGCGCATCAATCCCACCGGCAAAAAGCGGCTGCAGCAGGCCCTGCGGGACGGCGACAGCGCCTACCCCTGCACTCAGGCTGTGGCCCAGGCCGAGGCCGGTGCGCAGGTGCTCGACGTCAACGCGGGCCTGCCCGGCATCGACGAGGCCGCCACGCTGGAGCAGCTTGTCAAGGATTTGCAGGCCGTCACCGACCTGCCGCTGCAGCTCGACTCCTCGAATCCAGAAGCCCTGTCCCGTGCGCTGCGCATCTACAACGGCAAGCCCATCGTCAACTCGGTCAACGGTGAGCCGGAGACGTTGGAAAAGATTCTGCCGCTCTGCAAAAAGTACGGCGCCGCCGTCGTCGGCCTGGCGCTGGACAAGGGAGGTATCCCGCCGACAGCCGAGGGCCGCTTTGCGATTGCTCAACGCAT
>ERZ773113.1220-NODE-1220-length-12900-cov-3.357649_pt1 | contig 12900 bp, 10 predicted proteins | sample MGYA00580565_ERZ773113 | MGnify/ENA primary metagenome ERZ773113 (study PRJEB29015, sample SAMEA2737827) | human gut metagenome | biome: human gut; feature: human-associated habitat; material: faeces | place: China | collected 2012 ...
GAATACTGCATGTAGGTGAACTGGGGATACTCCTGAGCCAGTACGTCGTTGTTGCCGTGGGCGATACGGAACGCCAGCGGTTCGCGGTCGTTCTTGAAATCGTCCCATGTCTCATAGACGTAGTAGCCGGCGCCGCCCTGCAGGTAGCCGTTCTTGGCCACGTTGTGCTCGAACTGCAGACCGGCGACGAAACGGTTCTTGCCGACCGTATAGCCGATTTCGTCCGTCACGACGTGCGTGCTGACCTCGCGCAGGTTGCCGTACGTGAAGGGGTCGAGACCGAACGAGGCGTATACGGCGCGGTTGCCTTGGTATTCTTCCAGAATGTCTACGGTCGGGAAGAGCTTGCCGTCGTAGCTGCGCGGCTCGTACTGGTGCGAATAGGTGTAGCGCAGCGTGTTCGTCAGGCGGCTGTCCATGAAGCGGGAGTTGAGTTCGGCGGCCACCGACGTGAAGTTCTGCTCCTGATAGTAGCGCGAATTCCCGAAATACATGGCGTAGACCGAGGTGCGGCCGTAAACGTCCTTGTCGTACACTTTGCCGGCGTTGAGCGGCGAAATGGACGACGACGGGGCCGACGAATACTTGTTCTGCGTCCGGCTGAACCGCACGTTCAGCGCGTGGTTGCGGTTGATGTTCCAGTCCACGCGTGCCATGAGCTTGTAGCCGGGCGTCTTCACCGAATAGTTCTGGTAGGCACCGGGGTTGTAGCCGTAGTTGTCGATCAGGAACCGGCTCATCTCGTCGAGTTTCGCGGTCGTCGGGCGGTTGTATTGCAGGGCTTTGCCGAAATCCTGGCTTTCGCTCGTGCGGGCCAGCCGGGAGTTGCCCGGCGTGGTGTTCCACTCGCGCTCGAAGTTGGCGAACACGAAGAGCTTGTTCCTGACGATCGGGGCGCCGACGCTGAATCCGAGCGTGTTGTTCCGCATCTCGCTCAGCGACAGTTTGCCGCCGTCGTACTTGTCGCCCTGGAGCTGGTCGCTCTTGGAGTAGAGGTAGGCCGAGACCTTCAGGTCGTTGGTTCCCGACTTGGTGACGGCGTTGATCGCTCCGCCCGTGAATCCGCTCTGGCGCACGTCGAAGGGGGTTATCGACACCGACACCTGCTCCAGCGCGTCGAGCGAAATGGGCGAACCGCCTGCGGGCAGGTTGCCGCCGATGCCGAAGGCGTTGTTGAACGCGGCGCCGTCTACCGTTACGTACGACTGACGGTAGTTACCGCCGCCGATGGCCAGACCCGACGTGGTGGTCGAAGCCTGCGGCGTGAGTTTCATGATGTCGTTCATGCTGCGGTTGACCGTAGGCATCAGTTCGATCTGCTCGTTGGAGATGCTGGTGACCGCCCCTGCGCGGTTGACGTTCATCGAACTGTTCTTGCCGTCGGCCGTGATGACCACGGCTTCGAGCTGCTGGCTGTCCTTGAGGAAAGCGTCGCGCTTGAGGGTCTGGCCCAGCGACAGCATCAGTCCCGGGAATTCGACGCTCTGGCAGCCCACGAACGAGAAGGTCACCGTGTAGGGACCTCCCGTGCGCAGTCCGGGCAAGCCATAGGACAGCGGTCATGGAAGGGACAGCCGGAGGGCAGATGGATCGGGCTGGGAATCTCTCCACGCAGCTCCTGAGATTCGGCAATACTGCCCTCATCAATCGTCGGCGCAGCGGAAAAAAGCGCCTTGGTATAGGGGTGAACCGGGTTGGAGAACAGCAGCCGCTTCGGGGCCCGTTCCACAATAGTTCCCAGATACATGACACCCAAACTGTCGCTGATGTGCTTGACCACGCTCAGATCGTGTGCGATGAACAGATAGGAGAAATGAAATTCATCCTTCAGATCCATAAGAATGTTCAAGATCTGAGCCTGAATGGACACATCCAAAGCAGATACCGGCTCATCCGCTATGATAAATTTAGGTTCGACCGCCAACGCCCGGGCTATGCCGATGCGCTGACGCTGACCGCCGGAAAACTGATGCGGATACCGGTTGGCCTGCTCAGAGCTGAGTCCAACACGCTCCAACAGATGAATCGCCTTCTCCTCCGCCTCCGCCTTGCTGCTGCACAGCTTGTGGAACAGCATCGGATCTGTGAGGATCTCCATGATCCTCTGCCGGGGATTCAGGGAGGCATAGGGATCCTGAAAGATCATCTGCATCTCTCGACGGATGGGGCGCATCTCCTGCGGCTTGAGCCGGGTGATATCGCGTCCGTCGAATATGATCTTGCCGGACTTTGGCTCGATCAGCTTGATGATGGTGCGGGCCGTGGTAGACTTTCCGCATCCGGACTCTCCCACCAGGCTGAACACCTCGCCCTGCTCCACATCAAAGCTGACATTGTTGACCGCATGGACCACCCGATTTTCCAGTGAAAAATGGCCGTTTTTGAATTTTACCTTATCCAGAAAATCCTTGGTGAGATTGAACTCCTGCACCAAATTCTCCACCTGAAGAATCTTACTCATGGCTCTCGCCTCCTGTCAGCGGAAAGTGGCAAGCCGCACAATGCCCCGGACTCACCTCATGGTTTTCAGGCGTCACGGTACGGCAAATATCCTGGCAGTATTTGCATCTGGGAGCGAAGTAACATCCTTGGGGCAGATCCAGCATACTGGGAACCATACCCGGAATGGATTCCAGGCGTTTTTGCTCCTCTCCCATTCTGGGGATGGAGTTAAGAAGTCCCTCGGTATACGGATGGCTGGGGCGGCGGATCACGTCATCCCGGGAGCCGCTTTCCACGATTTTGCCGCAGTACATCACGATGATACGATCCGCCATCTGGGAAACCACCGCCAAGTCATGGGTGATCAGGATGAGAGAAGCGTCCTGCTCCTTCACCAGCTTATCCATGAGCTTGAGGATCTGCGCCTGTATGGTCACATCCAGGGCAGTGGTAGGCTCATCGGCGATGATGAGCTTCGGATTGGCAGCCAGGGCGATCGCAATGATGACCCGCTGCCGCATACCGCCAGAAAACTGATGGGGGTAGGATTTCAGCCGATCCTCAGGATTGGGGATACCCACCATATGCAGCAATTCCACACAGCGCGCATGCTTTTCCTGCTTGGTCATCTGCTTCTGGTGGAGGTCCAGCATCTCGGTGATCTGTTTCTCAATGGTATAGAGCGGGTTCAGGGAGGTCATCGGATCCTGGAACACCATGGAGATCGCCTTGCCTCGGATCTTCATCATTTCCCGCTCGCTCTTTTTGCTGATGTCCTCGCCCTGGAAAAGAATCCCGTCCGATTCCACCACACCGGGCGGCTCGATCAATTTCAGAATGGAAAAGCTGCTAACGGATTTGCCGCTGCCCGACTCGCCCACGATGCCCAGCACCTGTCCCTCATCCAGGGAAAAGCTAATGCCGTCCACCGCCTTGACTACACCGCGGAAAGTGTGGAAATAGGTTCGCAGGTTTTCCACCTGCAGCAGTGTTTCGCTCATCTCGCTCCCCCCTTACTTCAGCTTAGGATTGAACTCATCGCGCAGGAAATCTCCCAAAAGATTGATTCCAAACACGATCAGCATGATGTAGAGACCCGGCATCACCGCGATCCACCAGTATCCGCTGAACAGCACGTCGAAGCCGTTCTTGACCAGCATGCCCAGAGAGGGTTCCGTGACCGGAACGCCTGCGCCCAGAAAGCTCAGCGTGGCTTCCGCCAGAATAAGGCCGCCCACCTTCATCGTGGAAATAACGATGACGGTTGTCATTACGTTGGGCAGCACATGCTTGGCGATGATCAGGATATTGGGGATACCGATGACTCTGGCCGCATCTACATATTCCATCTGCTTCACCGTCAGCACCTCGGCGCGGACGGTACGGATGTATGTGACACATCCGATGATCGTAAATACGACCAGCAGCTTGCTTACACCCCGTCCAAACATGGTCATGATGAAGAGGGCCACGAGGATATCGGGAAAAGAGAGCAGGATATCTGCCAAACGCATGATGACAGCGTCTACTCTCCCGCCAAAATAGCCCGAAATCAGTCCCAGCGTGATACCTACGGCGCAGGCCAGCAGCGTACCTACAACGCCGATAAAGAGGGAGATACGGCTTCCGTAAATAAGAGAGCTGAAAATATCCCGTCCCTGACTGTCGGTACCGAAAATAAACCGGGCGTCACCTCCCGCCTCCCATGCAGGCGGTTTGTAGGAATCCGTGAGGGAAAGAGAGGCTACATCATAGGGGTTCTGCGGAGCAAACAACGGCCCGAAAAGGGCAATGAACAGTACCAGTACCACGATCACCGTACCGACGATAGCGGACGGACTGCGCTTGTAATTGTGAAAGAACTCAGACTCAGCGATGCGCCGGAAAAAGCTCTTGTTGGGGGCCGCGCCCTTTTTTTTCATTTCACCCATAGCGCATCACCTGAATTCGATTCTCGGGTCGATGACTGTATACAGAAGGTCGACCACAAAATTGATAAACACAAACAACACCGTAGTCAGGATCAGATAGGCCACAATGACCGGCCGATCCACCGAGTTAATGGAGTCAATGAGAAGCTTGCCGAGTCCCGGCCAGGAGAAGATGGTCTCCGTCACCGTCGTAAAGGCGATAAGGGAACCGATTTCCATACCGAACACCGTGATAACCGGGATCAGGGCATTTTTCAGGGCGTGTCCAAAGAGGACCTTTCGGGTGGACACACCTTTGGCTCGGGCAAATTTGATATAATCCTGCCGCATATTCTCCATCACACCGGCGCGGGTAAGGCGCACCAGAGACGCGATGTTGGTCACAGACAGCGTAAAGGCCGGCAGGATAATGTACTTAAGTCCACCGGGCGCAAACAGGCTGAAATTCATCCCCAGAAACGGCGCGGTCGCGCCCCGTCCCGAGGAGGGGAACCAGTGCAGCTTCAGAGAGAAGATGTAGATCAGCATGATGCCGATGAAGAAGGAGGGCAGGGAAATGCCCAGAATGGAGCCTCCCATCACCAATGTGCTGGATTTTCGTTTGGGGAAAGCGCCCGCATATACGCCCAGTGGGATAGAGATACCGAGCGCCAGCACAGCGGATACAAAAACCAGCTCCAGCGTAGCAGGCACCCGCTGGGCGATCAGGGAGAGCACGTCCACCTTATAGATATAGGACTTGCCGAAATCTCCCTTGAACGCATTGGTAATAAACGATACGTACTGCTCCAGGATCGGTCTGTTGAGCCCCAGTTCTTCTCGAACCTGCTCTCGAACCTCAGGCGGAGCCTTGGGCGAGACCAGCATATTGACGGGATCGCCAATAAAGTTGGCCAGAACAAATACCAGAATGGACACAATGAAAAGTGTAACTAGCATTTGCACCAGCCGCTTCAGGAAATACTTGAACACGGTAACACCTCATTTACGGGCTTACACCCTTTTGGCGGGAGGCAGAAGGGAAGATCCCCTTCTGCCTCCTCCCATTGACTGTTCTTATGTACGCTTAGAAGGTGAAGTCCCAAGCCAGAATATGGTCATCGGCACTGGGGGTGTACTGAATGCCGGCGCGCACGCCGAAGATATTCTCCTTGAAGAACAGGGGAATGTAGGCGGCCTCGTCCCGGGCAATCTGATCTACCTGCTCCACCAGCGCTGCGCGCTTGGCCTGATCGGTCTCAACAGATGCCTGATCCAGCAGCGCATCCACCTCGGCATTGCTGTAATGGCCCCTGTTGCCTTCGCCCATGCCGGGCTTGCCGTCGTAGGTATAGAGCATATCGTTGAAGATGACCATGCCCTCGCCGGAGCTGTCGCCCCAGCCCGCCATGAAGAAGGAGGACTGGAGGTTCTCTGCGCTTGTCTTCTCATAGAAGGAGGCGCGAGGCAGCAGGTTTACCTCGGCCTTGATGCCCACCTTCTCCAGATAGCTGGCAATGGCCTGAGACACCTGATCGGCGTTCACGTCACTGTCGTTGCGGGCATCGATGCGGAGATAGAAGCCATCGGGATAGCCAGCCTCCGCCAAAAGCTGCTTGGCAAGCTCGGGATCGTAGGCGGGACGCTCTGCGTCGGCATTATATCCCACACAGATGCTGGGCATATAGGAGTTGGCCACGGTGGCGTAGCCGTTCATGACGGTATCGATGATCGTCTGAATGTCAATGGCGTGGTAGATAGCCTGACGAACCTTCACATTGAGGAGCGGGTTGGGATCGTCGGTGCCGGCAGAGCCATGCTCATTGAGCAGATCAAAGCCCATGTAGCTGCAGGACAGGCTGGGATTGGTAATGACCTGAACGTTGGAGGCGTCCTTCAGACGGTCCACGTCCATCACGGGGATGTTGGAGATAAAGTCCACCTCTCCGTTGATGAGAGCGGTGGTGCGGGTAGCTGCATTGGCGATCACGCGGAACTCCACGGTCTCTGCATCAGGCAGCTCGCCCCAATACTCGTCGTTGCGGACCAGCTTGATATAGGATTCCTTTACATGCTCCACCAGACGATACCGGCCGGTACCCACGGGGTTCGCGGCGATCTCCTCGCTGGTAAGTCCCTCACAGGTCTCCTTGTCAAGCATCATGATATGGATCAGGCTGCCGGCAAACACGGGATAGGGGATCTTGGTCACCAGCTGCACGGTGTAATCATCCACCTTCTTGACTTCCTGAAGGCGCATGAGGTACACGCCCATCTCCAGAGTAGGATCGTTGAGGATGCGCTCAAAGCTGAAGACCACGTCATCGGCATTGAAGTCGTTTCCGTTGGAGAACTTCACGCCCTGGCGGAGCTTGAACTCCCACGTCACGCCGTCATCCAGAACAGTCCAGCTCTCTGCCAGACCGGGCTTCTTGCTCATGTCCGCATTATAGTCCACCAGAGGGTCGTACAGGTGAGACGCCATCTGCATCTCGGCGCTGCTGTCCTTTACTGCGGGGTCCAGCGAGACGACATCATTCAGCACTGCGATGGTCAGGCTCTTTTTGCCGTCATCAGCGGGGTCACTCTGCTGCGGTTTGTCTGCCCCACAGCCAGTCAAGGCCACCGAGAGACACAGAGCTACGGACAGGAACATTGCGATGGTTCTCTTTTTCATAGCTGTTTCTCCTTTAAAAAATTTCTTATCTCACAAGGTGCGTCGTTTACAGGTATTACTGAAGCGACAGACCGTTGATCGCCTTTTCCATCTGCTCCAGAGCCTTTGTCAGGGTACACCGGGGACAGGCCACATTCATGCGCAGAAAAGCCTCTCCCTGCTTACCGAATTCATAGCCGGCGCAGAACGCCACCTTGGCCTCATTGATCATGAAATGCTCCAGCGCCATGCCCCGGTAGGGCAGCTGGGAGCAGTCCAGCCAGACCAGATACGTACCCTCGGAGGGGATCATACGGATCTGAGGAATGCGCTCCCGCAGGAACTGATCCAGATACGCCTTGTTGTCGGAGACGTAGGCGATGGCCTGATCCAGCCACTCCTCGCCGTCGTTGTAGGCGGCTATGAGGGCGGCCATGCCGAAGATGTTGTCCAGCCGCGTCTGGGCAATGGACATCTCCTCGTTGAACTTGCACCGCAGGTCGTCGTCCGCCAGCACCAGGGTGGCCATACCCAGTCCGCCCAGATTGAAGCCCTTGTTGGAGGAGTAGCAGACCATGGAATGGCGCAGCACCTCCTCGCCCAGCAGGCCAAAGGTGGTGTGGGGATGCTCCGGCGGCACGAAGTCGCAGTGGATCTCGTCCACCAGCATGAAGATGTTGTGCCGCAGACAGATCTCCGCCACGCCCTCCAGCTCCTGACGGGTCCATACCCGGCCGGTGGGGTTGTGGGGGCTGGAGAGCACCAGTACCTTCACGCCGGAGGCAGCCTTGGCCTCCATATCGGCGAAGTCGAAGGTGTAGCGCCCGTCCTTCCAGACTAGCGGCGTCTCTACCAGCTTCCGGCCGCCCCGGGTGACCATGTCAAACAGCGGGTCGTAGTTGGGCATGGGTACCATGACCCTGTCGCCGGGCTTGGTGAGGATGCGCAGCATCACGTTCATGGCGTAGATCACGCCGGGAGGCGCAAAGGCCAGATGCTCATATTTGACCTCAAAGCCATGGCGCTTTTTCAGCCAGCCCATCACCGCGTCATAATAGGGCTGCTGGCGCACGCCGTAGCCGTAAACCGGATGGGCGGCGCGCTTCTGCACAGCCTCCACGATGCAGGGAGCGCAGGCGAAATCCATGTCCGCCACCCACATGGGGATCACATCGTCCCGGCCGAAATAGTCCATATCGCAGTCCCACTTAAAGGAGAAGGTATTTCTGCGATTGATGGGGGTATCAAAATCGTATCTCATGCAGCGCCACCAACCATTGCAACGACGATCCACAGAATGATGGACACTGCCGCCGCCAGCAGCGCATAGGGGAGCTGGGTGCGGACGTGGTCAATGTGGTCGCAGGCAGCGCCCAGAGAGGAGAGCACCGTGGTGTCGGAAACGGGGGAGCAATGGTCGCCGAACAGACCGCCGCTGACAACGGCGCCCACAGCGGCGTAGACCAGCGTACCCAGCTGACCGCCGGTGAAGGAGTAAGCCATGGGAACAGCGATGGGAATGCAGATGGCGAAGGTGCCCCAGGAGGAGCCGGTGAAGAAGGAGATCACGGCGCCCGCGATGAAGGTCACAGACAGGAACAGGGCGGGGGTCATCCAGCTCTCGCAGACACCCAGCAGGAAGTCGGCGGCGCCCATGGACTTGGTGATGGTGTTGATGCAGTAGGCCAGGGCCAGGATCAGCGTGGCGGACATGACACTCTTCATGCCCTGCACGGCGGTGTTCACCAGATCGGTCACACTCTTGAACACCTTACGGATGCTCAGCTCGATGGACATATAGATCACGGTGATGATGAAGCACTCCAGGATCTTCACGCCGCCCTTGGCGATGTACGTCCAGATGGCGGTGGCTACCAGGATCATGATGGGGACCAGGAAGTCCAGCATGACGTTGGGCTTCACATCGCTGTCATTGCCCTTCTGCAGCTCCTCCAGCTCGGTGCCCATCATGGGAACGGCGCCGTCACGCAGCAGCTTGCCGGTGGTGCGGGCGCGCTGCTCCGCCTTGCGCATAGGCCCGAAGTCGGGGAAGATCTCCAGTGCGGAGAGCAGCGTGATGAGCACCATCAGAATCGCGTAGAAGTTAAAGGGGATGGCGCTGATGTAGACGCTTACGCCCTGCTCATTGGATGTCACAGGGCCGCCCAGATCCGCCACCAGACCGGCCACGTAGGCGCCCCATGCCATAAAGGGCATCAGGGTGCACACGGAGGCGCAGGTGGAGTCGAGGATAAAGGCCAGCTTCTCTCTGGGCACGCGCATCTCATCGGTCAGGGGACGCATGACCACGCCGCGCAGCAGGGGGCTCATGTAGTCGTCGATGGTGAACAGACCGATGAACCAGGTGGCCAGCTTCACGCTGCGGGGGGATTTCACCTTTCCGGCGATCATCTCCGCGAACGCCCTGACCACGCCCGCCTTCATGAAGAACGCGATCATAATGCCGATGAATACCTGAATCAGCAGGATCCAGATGAAGTCCTCGTTGCCCAGAGCCTCCTTCGCCAGAGCGGAGAAGCCGAAAGCGGGGTCATGCCCCAGCAGCAAAACGCCGGAGAGACAGCCCATGAACAGGGCAAAGACCGCGTCCTTCTTCCAAAATGCCAGCAGCAGGGTAAGCGCAAGGGGAATCAATGACAAGATACCGTAGTTTGCAGCTTCCATTACAAATACCTCCTTAAAAATAGAATGCGGGGGGTGACCTTGAGCCTCCTTCTGATAACTTTGTTACACTCCTGATTATAATTTATCACACCGCCCTTGTCAACCCTGCATAAGTGCCAAGAAGTCTGATAAATTTTTGTCTAAATCGCTGCCTTGAAGGCTCTTTTCGCCTCGCTCTGCAAAAAAAATGTTATATCCCCGCCGCTTTCCAACATATTAGGTGTTGATTTATCCATTTATTTTTGATATACTGATTTTCAGCAGCGCCATGTAACAGTTTTTTATCAGGCAAGAATTATTGTTGAGAAAGTAGGGATACAGTGAGCAACTACGCCTGTCTTGAGCGATACATTCCTCTGGTGGAATTTATGGGGAAGATCTGCGGAAAGAATTATGAGATCATCCTCCATGACGTTTCCACGCCGGAGCGCTCGGTGATTGCCGCCTGCAACGAGCATCTCAGCGGCCGCCGCATAGGCGACCCCATGACGGAGTTGGCCAAGGAACTGCTGCGAACCGGAGTCTATCAGGAGCACGACTATGTGGCCAACTACGAGGGCCGCACCCGGGGCGGTAAGCGTTTCGTCTCTTCCACCTATTTCATTAAGGAAAAGGGTCATCTGGTGGGGCTGATCTGCGTGAACCACGATGTGGAAGATATTCTGGTGCTCTCGGAGCATCTTTCCAGCCTGCTCCATTCCTTTTCTCTTCCGCAAGAGGAGGAGAGCTCCGCCTATACCGAAAACCTGGATGATTCCATCCCGGAGCTGTCCAGCAATCTGATCCACTCCACCATCCTCGGCTATGGTATCCCCTCCGATGCCATGCATACCGCCGACAAGCTGGAGATACTCCGCTCTCTGGAAGCGCAGGGCGTATTCCATACCAAGGGCTCCATCGGACAGGTCGCCAGGGAACTGCACATCTCCGACCCCACGGTCTACCGCTACCTGCGGCGTATCCGCAGCGAAGCAATATGATCTTCCGCTGCGGCGCTTCACCCGCGGGCGGGATGCGCTGACGTCTCGATGCGTAAAGCGGCCGGCCAGGAACATCTCATTTAACAGCAGCTATTGGTGGATCCCTGACATTTTGCCCAATACTTCCCGATCCCTATGGCTCCGCATTTATTACCATTACGCTTCTGATAAAGGAGGACTCAAGCATGAAATTTTACATTCTTTGTGACATTGAAGGCGTGGCTTCTTTGACCTGCTGGGACGAGGCACGTTCCGTCAACGCCTGCTATGCGCCTATGGCACGGGAAATGGCGTTGGAGGCTGCCGCTGCGGCCCGTGGACTTTTCTCCGGCGGAGCCGACGAGGTCGTCATAGAGGATATGCACGGAGACGGCTGCAACATTGACTGCGCCCTGCTCCCCAGAGATGCCCGTCTCCTTCGGGGGATCACCCACGATATTGTGGGCCTTACCGGTATTTTTGACGAGAGCTATGACGGTGTGCTGATGGTCGGCTTTCACGATGCCGCCTCTGCCCCCGGAAATCCCACGTCCCACACGATGGTAAGCTCCCGCATTTTCCGCCTTACGGTCAATGGCGCGCTGTGGGGAGAATTCGAGATGTACGCCCATGCCGCCGCTTACCGGGGCGTTCCCACCCTATTCGCCAGCGGCGACGAGGGGATGTGTGCGGCTGCGGTGCGCACCGTACCCGGCCTGCTGACCGTACCAACCAAATCCGGCCACGGCTACGGCGTTCTGACAAAGACCCCGGAGCTTGTCCGCGAGGAGATCGAGGGCATGATGGCCGAGGCTGTGGCGGCGGCAAAAACAGCCGCACCTCCGGTACTTCCCGATCACTTCCACGTGGAGGTCACCTATGTACACCATTATGACGCCTATGGATGCTCCCACTATCCCGGCGCCAGCCTCATCTCTCCCACCACCGTGGCCTTTGATGCCGATGATTACGGTGATGTGCTGCGCTTTTTCTACTTTGTGATCTAAGAAACGGAGGTATATGCTATGGCTGTTATTGCCTATCAATACCGCGGTGAGCTGGTGGATCAGATCCATCGGGGACATATCGCGGTAACGGATCACACAGGCCGGATACTTTGGAAGCTCGGTGATCCGGAACGTCTTACGTTTGCCCGCTCTTCCGCCAAGCCCCTTCAGGCGATCCCCGTGGCAGAAAGCGGTGCGCTGGAGCATTATGGCATTACCCCGCAGGAACTGGCCGTCATCTGTTCCTCCCACAACGGAGAGCCCTTTCATGTAAAGGCCGTGGAGAGCATCCTGCACAAGGCAGGTCTCTCCCCTGATCAGCTGTGTTGCGGGTCGGAATACCCCATGTATGTCCCTGCCGAGGACGCCTTGAAGATTGCCGGTATTCCCCGGGCGCCCATCTACTGCGACTGCTCCGGAAAGCACGCCGGTATGCTCATCACCGCCCGCCATTTAGGGGAGTCTTTGGAAGGCTATACTGCTTTGGAGCACCCCGTCCAGCAGCGTATCCTCTCGGTGTTCGCTGAAATGTGCGGCGTAGAGATCTCCGAAGTCCAGTTGGCCGTGGACGGCTGCGGCGTTCCGGTCCACGCGCTGCCCCTTTACCGGCTGGCACAGGGCTACGCCCGTATGTCTCTCCCCACGCTTTTCGCCCCCACCCGGGCCGCTGTCATCCGGCGCATCACGTCCGCCATGACAGCACATCCGGAAATGGTGGCAGGGACCGATCGCGTCTGCACGCAGCTGATGGCCGCCTTCGGCGACCGCATCTTCTGCAAATCGGGTGCCAGCGCATTCTATGCCGTGGGCATCAAGGATAAGGGGATCGGCATTGCCCTCAAAATGGAGGACGGCGCCTCCTCCATCGTCCCGTATGCCATCCTCTCGGTTCTCACCCAGCTCGGCGTCATCACGCCGGAGGAAGCCTGTTCTCTGCCCCGCTATCACGACAAAAACCTTTACAACAACCACCACGCCGTTGTGGGCCGCACGGAGCTGGCCTTTCAACTGGAGCCGTTCTGCTAACGGCAAGGACTGCACGCAAAAACAGAGCGCATCTGTCCTCTTGCCAGAAAGCAGCATAAACAAAACCACCCGCTTATATGCTCTGCCGTAAGTTCGGCGTGGATGTGAAGAACTTCGCCATTGACCGTATTCCGGAGGAGCTGGCGGGCAAGTCCCCTAAGGAAATTCGTGCGGAGCTTTCCAAGACCCGTTCTGCGATGAGCGAGATCGGCTCC
>ERZ773113.1221-NODE-1221-length-12897-cov-6.335384_pt1 | contig 12897 bp, 17 predicted proteins | sample MGYA00580565_ERZ773113 | MGnify/ENA primary metagenome ERZ773113 (study PRJEB29015, sample SAMEA2737827) | human gut metagenome | biome: human gut; feature: human-associated habitat; material: faeces | place: China | collected 2012 ...
TTTATTTTTAAAAACAAATTTTGTTGGAGCGGATCCGGAAAAAATTAAAATGGTTACCAGCGTGTTTAGGCGTACAATCGCCTGAAACCGGATGGAGAGATAGAAAAAAGTCGAATGGGTGTAAGTTTACGTTGACAATTAAAACAACATGGTGTATATATGTGTATATACACATACACAGACGGAACAAAACTTTGCACGAATGAAAATACGAGGTAAAGGCATGGAACAGACAATGATCAAAACCGAGAACGTATCCAAGAGATTCGGTTCATTTGCATTACAGGACATCCATTTTGAACTTCCGGCAGGTTATATCTGCGGACTGATCGGGGAGAATGGTGTGGGGAAAACCACACTGTTAAAAATTCTGGCGGGACTTTATGAGTACGATGGAACGATTTCTATACAGGAGAAGGAGTACCGTACAAATCAGATGGAATTACAGCAGGATATTGGATTTGTGTTTCATGAGGAATGGTTCGATGACTGGGATTCTCTGATCGCAAACAGCAGGCATTATGGAAAATATTATAAAAATTATGATGAGACACTGTTAAAGGAATATCTTAAGAGATTCCGGTTGGATGGAAAGAAAAAATATAAGAAACTGTCCAAGGGAGAAAAGCTGAAGTTTGCATTTGCTTTTGCGCTGGCGCATCATCCGAAACTGTTGCTGCTCGATGAGCCGGGGGCGAATTTTGATCAGACCTTCCGTGAAGAATTCCATCATATTTTAAGAGAATTTACCGCGGACGGAACGAAGAGTGTGATCCTCTCGACACATATTACTTCGGATGTGGACCGGTTTGCGGACTATCTGCTGTTGCTTAAGAAAGGCAGACAACTGTTGTATGGAGATATCGAGTCGGTCCGTGATGCATACCGGATGGTGGCAGGCGAGCGTCATGCGTTGAGGGCTTTTGGCGGGCGGCTGGTCTATATGGAGGAGACACCGGTGGGCTGCAGTGCTCTGGTCAAACATGATCACGCGGAGTATGACCGGGCACTTAAGGTGTGGGAGCCGGACACGGAGGAACTGATGTATTATCTGGCGAAAGGAGCGGAGCATGGAAGAGGCAATCAAATATAAGAATGTGATCAGAGAATATTTTCTGGAATATAAGAACCGTGATCAGGTATTGAAAAGTATCTTTTATGTGATCCTGTTTGGCGCATCGTTTTTGCCTTTGGTATTTGGCAGTGCAAAGGAAGGGCTTGGGTATATATGGCTCACATTTCCGATGGCTCTTGCGCTGTTTGCAGCAATCACACATACGAGTGCCCTGCCGACGATGCTGTATCTCGTTCCCGGATCGAAAAAGCTGCGCGAGGAATATATCCGGAGAATGTTAAAGGTTAAGATTGGCCTGCCGCTTGCGTTGTGTGCGGTAATCGATATCATCCTGCTGATCGTGCAGCCGATGATGATAAAAGGCATGATCCTGCAGCTGGTAACGGTGTTCTTTATGTCCCATTGTGTGGGAATTACAAACGACGGACTGGTCTGGCGGAATAATGCGTCGCGGGCAGCCTATGGGCAGGTAAGTTATTTTAACGGACCGATCACGGTATTCAGTGTGATCGCAAACTGCGTGATGATTGGCATCTGTTCTTCGGAGATTACGAATGTGGAATTTTGGGTTGCGCTTGTTATTTATCTCATCATTTACGCACCTCTTTCTTATGCGCTTCACAAGCGTTGGGGTGGAATCAGAGAGAAACTCGCCGTCTATGAACTTGCAACGAAGGAGGAGACATGGGACAGGTAATCGTCATTGAACCGCATGGAACGTATGCCATCTACGAGCAGATCGTCAATCAGATCAAGAATCAGATCATATCCGGTGAACTGCAGCCGGACGAGGCGCTGCCGTCCATTCGGGGACTGGCAGCGGATATCGGCGTCAGCGTGATCACAACGAAGCACGCGTATGAGGAACTGGAGAGGGAGGGACTGATCCGTTCCGTTTCCAATAAAGGATTTTATGTGTGCAAATACAACACGGATTATCTGCACGAAAAGCAGCTGATGGAATTGGAAAAACGCCTGCAGGAGTGGATTACGCTTGCAAAACAGGCGGGACTTGGAACTGAGGATATTCGTGAGATGCTGGAGGGATTGCTGTAAGATGGAAGATATTATTTTTTCTGCGAAGCAGGTACAGGGGAAGAAAGCGTTATTCGGCAAAGGCAGATTTGCCTTGCAAAATGTGGATTTTGAACTTCCAAGTGGATATATTATGGGAATCATCGGGGAAAACGGTGCCGGAAAGACGACATTCTTCCGCTATATTATGGAGGAAAAGAAGCATTATCGCGGCAGCTTTTATCTGGACGGAACCGATATCGCGGAAGATCATGCGTGGTCGATGAACCGGATCGGATTTGTCTCTGAGGAGCGGTTGTTTTTGCGGCAGAAGAGTGCAAGAGAGAATGCAAGGATGCTGGGCAGCTTCTATGATACCTTTGATATGGATCAGTTTGCTGCGCTGATGGAGCAGATGGATCTTACCACGGCACGGACCGTGGAGAAGATGTCGCGCGGTGAGAATATGAAGTTTCAGCTTGCATTTGCACTCGCACACAAACCGAGGCTTCTTCTTTTAGATGAGCCGACTGCGGGGATGGATCCGATCTTCCGCAAGGAATTTTACAGGTTGCTCCGGCAGCAGTTGGAAGTGCTGGACTGTTCCGTGATCATGTCGTCGCACTTAGAGGATGACATCCGGAAAGAATTTGATTATATCGGGCGATTCGTGCATGGAGAGTTTACTTCGTTTTATGAGAATGCATAAGGCGTTGTGGCAGTGAAGATTATGCGGTGAGACGGCAATGGTTGCGTGAAGTGCAGAAAAATGTGCTTGAATCGAAACACATGGGTATTATGTGTAAAAGATAGGAGTGTCGAGGATGACGATAGAGGATAAGAAGCAACAGGAAAATTTGAAGAATTTTGACCGGAATTTAAAGGAGAGTACGGGGCAGCTGGCATGGTTTTTATACGGGATGTTTGCAGCTTTTGCGCTAATGTTAGGGATGGTGCTGATATTTGATGGGATATTTTATCAGGATGCGTGGCTGATACTGTGTTATGTGTGGATGGTCGTTTATATGGATAACTATGTATTGGCACCGTATCGATGGAGCAATGAAACCTTCAGCCGGAGGATGCCAAAATCAGATGCGGTTTCAAAAATACTTCGGTTTGTTCCGGTTTCGGGAAAAAACTACATCCGTGTGAGGATGCAGTATCTTTGGAAGTTTGAGTGGAAATTTGGCGCATTTGCCATGCTGATCGTGATCGGAAGCATGAGCTTTACGCAAAAAATTTCTCTTGTGAGGGTGATGGAAGGTGTTCTTTTATTTTTGACCGGACCGATGCTCATTGGGTATATTGAGTTGAAGGAATCACTTTTTTGCAGATAATGCCTAAAAGAACAAAGTGCCTGACACAATAAACATCATATAATATGCTGAATTCCCTCACAGATCTTGCGGGCAACCACCGGATTGTTCATGGTATACAGGTGAATTCCATCGGTATCGTTTGCCAGCAGATCAATGATCTGGCTTAACGCATACGACATACCCGCATCAAATAAAGCTGCCTTGTTATCTTCAAATCTATGAATAATCTTCTGGAAACGCTCCGGGAAAGAAGCTCCGCACATCGTAATCATTCGCTTGATCTGCGCGGCATTGATGACCGGCATGATGCCAGGAACAATTGGCACATTGATATCCGCAATCCGGCAGTCCTCCACAAAACGGTAAAACTGTGTGTTGTCAAAAAACAACTGGGAAAGCAGCACTTCTGCTCCGGCATTTACCTTTTCCTTCAAGTGGCGGATCTCTTCAATCTTATTGGCAGATTCCGGATGACATTCCGGGTAGCAGGCACCTAAAAAGCAGAAATCCCCCTTCGGTTTCAGATAGGAAATGAGGTCGGATGCATGCTTAAAATCATCTTTTTCGGTAAGATCCGGATTTCGGTCTCCGCGCAGTGCCAGCACATTCTGGATGCCTTCTGCGGTAAGGATTCTGGCAAATTCGTCAATTTCCGCCCGGTTGTAATGCAGGCAGGTCAGGTGCACAACCGGCTCCACATGGTAGTTCTGCTTAATCTTTTTGGCAAGTTCAATCGTGCGGTTACAGTTTAAGCTGCCGCCCGCACCAAACGTCACGCTGATAAAATCCGGCTGCAGTTCGCACAGCACATCAAGTGTCGCATCAATATTTTTCAGTTCACTGTCCTTTTTCGGAGGAAATATCTCAAAAGATAAGCTTTTTTTATGATTACATGCGTCAGAAATTTTCATTTTAATACCGTCTTTCGTTCAAAATTATTGTAATTACCCTGATTATAGCAGAAAAAAATAAAACTGTATAATACATAAATGATGCATTTCTCCATAGATTCAGGCTATAGCAGGAAAAATCAGCGATACGCCTGGAATCAGCACGACGCGGGAGCAGTTCTTTTAAGAAAAATGGAGTCCAAAGATCTGGTTGGAAAAGAAAAAAGGACACATAGTTTTACAGATAATAAACATAATAAAATTGTAACGTAAAAATGCAACAATCATTATAAGAATGTTGCATTTTTATTTACACCTTTTATATCGGATGGCTTTTCTGGAACTTAACCCCAAAAATAAAAAATTTTAAATTTTTGATTACAGATCTATTTTCAAATAGACGGAATCCTTTTCATCCTGCTCAATTCCAAGATAGCGTTTGGTGACATCATAGGAAGAGTGATTGAACAAACCCATAAGCAGTGCAGGCTGTGCCCCCTGTTTCCATGCGTGGTAGCCAAACGTTTTCCGCATGGAGTGACAGCTGACCATGCGGCTGTTTGTGGTTTGGGCTGCAGCTTCCTTTACAATGCGGTACGCTTGCGAACGGTTGATGGGATGCTGCCGGTCAGTGTTTTTGCAAAACAGATAATCACATTCCTGTGGAAAACAGGCATCCATATACCATCGTAGGGCATTCTTGGCATTTTTGTTGAGTGCAATGTAATTTTGTTTTCCGGTTTTCTGTTCCAGTATAAGCAGATGTTCACGGAAACGCTGCGTGTAAAAATCATAGACATCGGACCATTGCAGCTGTAAAAGGTCACTGATGCGCAATGCCGTATTAAGACCGAGGATAATCAGGGCATAGTTGCGGGGGGGGTGGTTTGACCGTCTGGTAGTACGTGCTGAATTTTTGCAATTCCTTGCGATTTCGGATCGGTTGTGTGGTTCCCATTTTGTTGCTCCTTTCATAGAAGTCGGATTCTTGAGTGATAGTACAGAAATGCATGGTAATCCGTATATATCCCCACGTCAAGATGCAACATTCTTATAAGGAGAGTTGCATCCTCTGGATGAAGGGGAATAAACATGGAGGTTCTTATGCTGAAACTGAGCTTGAAACCGGGCGAATACATTACATTGGGAGATAACATTAAAATTATTTTCTCCGGAGGCTCTGCCAACAACATACATCTGCTGGTGGATGCACCGCGCGAAATAAATGTTGCCAGAAACAGTGCGGGCAAAGACAAAAAGCCATCGCCTTATTATAAAGAAAAAGGAATTTCAAAAACAGCACAGCGTGAGATTGCAGAAATCCTCATGCGCGAAAAGCGCAACCAGTCGCATGTCAGCGGGGAGGAGACCGTGACATACAAAAAACGGTAATAAGCAAGGCGATCCTGGGGACATATAGAAAATTTTTGCTCTGTTATGTCCCGCTTTTTTGGCACAGTGGGACATATAGAATCATTCCTTTGCATTATGTCCCTTATGTCTGCGGCAATGGGACATATAGCGTTTTTTCTGGCATATATGTCCCGGGAAACAAAAGAAAAGGGACATAGCCGATAAGTTTCCATGCATATGTCCCAGTGAGCAAAAGAAAAGGGACATAGCCGATAAGTTTCCATGCATATGTCCCACAAGCAAAAGAAGAGGGACATAGCCGATAAGTTTCCGTGCATATGTCCCACAAGAAAAAAGAAGAGGGACATAGCCAATAAGTTTTTATACATATGTCCCGAAAGAGAGAAGAAAAAAATTCAGTCAGCAGATTTTCACACATATGCCAATATCCAGAAGGTAATGTGCATAAAAAATCCCGCCACAGAGGGAGGAAAAGATATTCTGTGGCGGATCTATAAGAAAAATCGCTTTCGCGAATTGTTTTTAGTCGGAACTGACAGCACCCCAACACCGTTTGTTAAAATACAACAGCCCCCTTTGTTTTGATGGTTTTATATTACCAGTGCATTATGAACAGGTTGTGACAACATGCTAAAGAGTTTATGAAAATTCGAAACAACTTATAAACTTAGGTATAAATTTCTTAGCATGGTTCCTGGGCAGCAGGCGATTTTTTAAGGGGTCCCCAGATATGTCGATTCATGGACATCTAGTGTGTGATTGCTTATACAAAGACTTTTCTGTGCAAATCCGGAGATATCCGAACATTAAAATTTTCCTGTCCGAACAAGCCTCTTAAATCAATGTAAGTCGAGAATTACAATGAAAAGATTGGAGCAGTTAGTGGACAATAACAAACAATTAACTTTTCAATAAGCTGTGGATAGGTTATACTATTCATAGCTTATTTTTGTGGAAAAGAAGGGGGGCTTCTATGGCAAACAGTTTAAAATTACCGGTTGGAATTGAAAATTTTGAAGAAATCCGAAAGTTTGGATTTTATTACATGGATAAAACAAAGCTTATAGAACAACTGGTGGAAACCGGAGGCAAAGTAACTCTTTTTACCCGTCCCCGCCGCTTTGGAAAAACATTAAATATGAGTATGCTGCGGGCTTTTTTTGAGGCAGGCGCGGATACGACATTGTTTGACGGGTTATATATTGCGGGAAACAAGGAAATTTGCGAACAATATATGGGAAAATACCCGGTCATATTTCTTTCACTCAAGAGCGTGGAAGGATTATCTTATGAGGATGCAAGGTATCGTATCACAGAGCTGGCAGGAAGAGAGGCACAACGTTTTTCATTTTTGTCAGAGAGTGACAAACTATCTGATAATGAAAAGGAGCAGTATCAGGCAATTGTCGCATTGCATAATGGTAAATATTCTATGGATGAGAATATACTGACATCAAGCATATATATACTGTCACATTTATTGCATAGGCATTATGGACAAAAAACCGTAATCCTCATAGATGAATATGATGTTCCACTGGATAAAGCGTTTCAGAATGGCTATTATCGGGAGATGGTTTCACTCATTAGGGGACTTTTCGGAATGGCTTTAAAGACCAATGATAGTCTGCAGTTTGCTGTTTTAACAGGATGCCTGCGTATTTCCAAAGAAAGTATTTTTACAGGATTTAACAATTTCGAGGTTTTGTCGGTTTTAAATGTTCCGTATGATGAGAGTTTTGGATTTACGGACAATGAGGTTGAAAAACTTCTGGATGATTACACGTTTTCAGACCACTATCCGGAAGTTAAGGAGTGGTACGATGGTTATCATTTCGGAAACACCGATATTTACTGTCCGTGGGATGTTATCCGGTATTGTAAAAGCCTGTGTGCAGATTTATAGACAAAGCGGATGTCCAGACCAAAAACGAAATCGAGCGTCTGATGGCAGGAGAATGCATTGAAAACGAAATCTCGCTGGAACTCACATATGATGAGCTTGATAAAAACATTGAAAATCTGTGGAGCGTACTTTTTACTACCGGATATCTGACGCATCAGGGACGTACAGAAAGCGGAAAATACCGCCTGACTATTCCAAACAGGGAAATTAAAAACCTTTTTATAAAAAAAATCAGGGAATTGTAATCGAACTCAAATATGCAGAAAATGGAGATGTGGATGCTGCATGTGCCAAAGCACTGGAGCAGATAGAGGAAAAAGACTATGTGGATAGGCTGAGACAGGATGGAATGAGAAACTTTATCAAGTACGGAATTGCGTGTTTTAAGAAGGATTGTAAGGTTGTGGTTGGAGAATAACAAAAATCTCTTTACAAACCGCAGAAGATATGCTAGATTTTTATACAAGCTGATTGTCCCGTTTGTTTCTGCAACCGGAAATGGGGGCATATGTTACACACAAAAAAGAACTTCTTAAAGTCAGCACTGGCTGTCTTCTGCATGGTTTCCATGCTTTTATTCTCCAGTTACAACGGAATCACAACAGTATATGCTGCCAGCGGATACGAATACGTTCTGCTGACAAAATACACTAAGACCATGAAAATTGGAGACGAGTATTATCTGACTGCGATTACTTCTACCGGAAAGAAACCAAAGTTTTCTTCGAGTGATTCCGCAGTCGCGTCCGTGAACACTTATGGAAAGATCACGGCGAAAAAGGCCGGTAATGCTACGATCACTGCAAAAATTGCAAATGGGGAGGCAAGCTGCAGGGTTACAGTTGAAAAAACGGTCATTACATTAAGTCAGAAATCCATATCCTTGGAGAACGGATATACGGCCCGGCTGAAAGCCGAGACATCAACCGGGCATCCGGTCACGTACAAATCCGCCCGCTCGAGCATCGTCTCGGTGGATGAAAACGGCGTGATCACAGCGAAAAAACCGGGTGAAACTACCATCACGGTCACGGCAGATAAAACCTCCCAGACCTGTAAAGTGACGGTAAAGCAGCCAACGGTCCGGCTGGACCGGACATCCGCATCCCTTTACCGGAAGGGGACGCTCCGGTTATCCGTTTCTTCCACATCCAAAAGTATTCCCAGGTGGAAAACAAATAAAAAAAGCGTAGCCACGGTGGACAATGAGGGCAGAGTTACCGCTGTAAAAAACGGAACAGCCATCATCACGGTTACAGTCGACGGTGTCAGCAAAACCTGTGAGGTCACGGTAAAGAAGCCAAAGATTACCGTCGGACAGGAACAGATTTCGTTAACGGCCGGCGAAACATGTCAGCCGAAGGTAACGGTATCCTCCGGCAACAAACCGGAATACTACAGTTCAAACACAAATGTTGCCACGGTAAATGAAACCGGCATGATCACCGCCATCGGCAAGGGACGTGCATATATTTATGCGAAAGAAGATGGCACGAAGGTACGCATGACAGTAACTGTCAAAGAAAAATAATACTACAGGAAGCAGAACCGAATTATGGTTTGTATGACAGACAATCTGCGGATCATAACCAAAGGGACAATCAGCGAAAGATATTGATGATGCATATATACAATGATATAATTGAAAGAAATGATGGAGAATCGGAGAATAATATTATACGGGGAGGAATGATTATGCTGAGAGTAGATTTTACATTTGACAAAAAAATAATAGAAAAAAATGGATATACAATGTCAAATATTTATGAAACTATAAAAATGGAATTTGATAAAAAAAATATTTCATGTGTGGCAGAAGGAGAAGTCCTTTCTTTCGGTGCTGGAGAAAAGAAAAACGATTTTTCTGATATGTGGACGATTATTATGCGCTTGACACGTTCTAAGTGGTTTTTGAATTATGCAACATCCTGCACATGGAACGAAAATAATAAAAGTGAAGATGTTTTAGCGCAAATAAAGAGAAAACAGATGATAAGTGCATAATATGGAAAAGCTTTCCCAAAAGCTGCCATGGTTATATCTTTGTATGAAGGAGGAAAAATGAATTCGGTAGAAAATTATGCCATACGCTACTTAGAACCAAAGGATGTGAAGGATCTGGATCAGTACAACGCGCTGCTGCGCTATACCTTTCAGGTAACGGAGGATGAGCTGACGGCAACCGGATGGAAAGATGAAGAGATCAAACAGTCGAAGTTCCCGGTACTGGAGCGTGCGGATGTGCTGGGATGTTTTGATGGGGATACCCTGATTTCCCAGTTTGCCGTGTATCCATTGAAAATGAATATATACGGGGAGGTATTTCCCGTTGGATTTGTTACGAGTGTTTGTACATATCCGGAATATACCGGGCAGGGCATTATGAAAAAACTGATGTATCAGAGTCTGGAACATATGAAACAGCAGGGAAGACCGTTTGCCCTCCTGTATCCATATTCCATACCGCTGTATCATCATCTGGGCTGGGAGATCATATCCAATAAGATTTCTTTCAATATCAAGGACCGGCAGATTCCGACGAAAGTAAAAGCACCCGGGTATGTACGGCGTGTGGACTGGGACAATACCGATTTTCATGAGCTGCATTCGCATTTTGCATCAATCACACACGGCTGCCTGTTCCGGAATGCACTGGCGTGGGAGGAATACTGGCGCTGGGATGAGGACGATACGAACGTGGCAGTTTACTATAACACCAAGGACAAGCCATGCGGATTTATGGTCTATCTGATCAAAAACGATATCATGCATATCAAGGAAATGATCTACTTAAACCGCGAGGCAAAAAAAGGGCTGTGGGAGTATATCCACGCGCATGATTCCATGATCGATGCGGTGCATGGCTATACCTATTTCAGCGAACCGATTGCGTTTGAGATGGATGATGGGGATATCAAGGAAACGATCCGGCCGTATGCCATGGGACGGATTATTGATATCGAGAGCTTTTTACAGGATTATCCATGTGATCCGGATGGCGGAACACTGTATATCGAACTTGAAATAGAGGATCACCTGCTTTTGTGGAACAACCGCAGTTTCCGGCTCTGTTTTTCCGATGGAAAATGTATGCTGACCGATGAACCGGCAGAGTATAAGTTAAAAATGGAGATAGGTACGCTGACTACCCTTTTACTGGGATATAAAACGGCTGAGCGTCTGTATGCCCTTGAACGCATTGAAGGGAAGCAGGAAGCGGTAGACCGTCTGGATGATGTACTGTTTCATAAAATTCCATATATTTCCGATTACATCTAAAAAATTCAGCATGGTATGTTATAATGGAAAGTGAAAATTACCGGGATACCGTTCTGCAGATACCGGTATGACCAGACCGATCCGCCAGTTGACCGCTGTGATCGAACAGACAGCGAAACTGGATTTCCGCCCGACCAAAGAGGGAGGCAAATTGCGGAAACAGAAGGATGAGATCGGAAACATGGCAACAAAGATCCACATTATGAGAAAGAAGCTCCGGGAGATGATGGGAGACCTGCAGCAGACACAGCAGGTACTCGAGAGCAACGCGGAGGATTTGAATCATCTGATGAAGCAGAACAGTGCGTATGCAGAAGATAACTCCGCTGCAACACAGGAACTGGCAGCCGGGATGGAAGAGACCAGTGCAAATGCGGCGCACATTGTGGAAAACGTTGGAATTATGAGAGAAAGTTCCGACAATATCCAGCGGCTTGCAGAGGATGGAGAGAAAAATTCCGGACAGATTCAGGAGCGTGCCGGAGAGATGGAGCGGATCAGTACGGAGTCCCGCCACAAGACAGACCAGATGTATGCGGTCATGAAACAGAAGACGGATGCCGCTGTGGAGCAGGCGAAATCTGTACAGAAGATCAATGCGCTGACAGACAACATCAAACAGATTTCTTCCCAGACAAACCTTCTGGCATTAAATGCCAATATTGAGGCAGCCAGGGCTGGTGAAGCGGGCAGGGGATTTGCGGTTGTTGCTTCCGAAATCGGAGATCTGGCAACGCAGACACTGGATACCGTTTCCACAATTGACGAGATTGTAGGAGAGGTCAACAGTTCGGTTTCCAATATGACCGAATGCCTCACAACGATTATGGAATTTCTGGAACAGACCGTTCTTGGGGATTATGAGCATTTCGCACAGGTGGGGGAGCAGTATCATGCCGATGCGGACACATTCCAGCAGATCATGCAGCAGACAAAAGAAGCAGTGGATGCATTAGAGCAGCACATTGGAGAGATCTCTTCTACCGTATCAGAGATCAACTCCATGGTGGAACAGTCCACAGATGGAATCAGCGGTATTGCCGAGAAATCCGGCAGTACGCAGAACCTTGTAACCGAGGGTTACGACAAGCTGCAGGAGTGCACACAGTCCGTCAATGTGATCCGGGATTTTGTCGCGCAGTTTCATTTGGATTGAAAAAGGAAATTTTACATCGGAAACGAGGAAAATTATAATGAAGAAAACATTAAAACCGGAAACCACAAAACCACAATATGTTGTGACAACAGACATTACTTATGCGCAGGTTGATTCCTGGTTCGGTCATTGCCGGAGAGATCTCAAACTGGATCTCATCTATCCGGAGGACGGGGAAGGAAAGACATATCCATGTATTGTATGGATTTGCGGTGGCGCATGGCAGCGCATGGACAAAGCAGCGCATCTGGCATATCTGGGCACACTGGCGCAGGAAGGGTTTGTTGTTGCCAGCGTAGAGTACCGGACATCCAACGAGGGAACGCATCCGATGCAGCTGTGTGATATCAAGGCAGCAATCCGATATCTTCGTGCATATGCAAAAAGATATCGGATTAACAGTGAAAAATTTGGTGTGATGGGAGAATCTGCAGGAGGATATCTGACATGTATGGCAGCACTGGATCAGGATAAAAAACTGGATACAGGTGAGTATCTGGAGTATTCCAGTCAGGTTCAGGCGGCCTGTCCGTGGTATCCGCCGACCGATGCGTCCCATTTTCCATATGATGATGTGGAAAAGGCAGCCATGTCTTCAGAGTCGCTGCTGATGGGATTTAATGTTATGACACATCCGCAGGAAGCTTATGAGAATTCCCCGGTTTCCAAAGTGACACCGGATGCGCCGCCATTCCTGCTGATTCATGGAACCAAAGACAGTACCGTGCCTTTTTCGCAGAGTGAGGAATTGTATGATGCGTTAGAAGCAGCCGGCTGTGATGTGACATTGCTTGCGCTTGATGGTGCAGAGCATGCGGACCTGATGTTTTTCCAGGATGAAGTATGGCAGCAGATCATTGCATTTTTTAAACGGACATTAT
>ERZ773113.1236-NODE-1236-length-12813-cov-18.825835_pt1 | contig 12813 bp, 9 predicted proteins | sample MGYA00580565_ERZ773113 | MGnify/ENA primary metagenome ERZ773113 (study PRJEB29015, sample SAMEA2737827) | human gut metagenome | biome: human gut; feature: human-associated habitat; material: faeces | place: China | collected 2012 ...
GATGCGTGATCTGATCCTTCAACTCAGCAAAAGTTCGATTTATTCAACAAAGCCCTTCGTGAGTCTCAGGGCTGGTTAAGCCGGGGTTATGAGGGCGCTGTGACAGGCGCCGCTCTTGGGGCGGGGATTACCGCTTACAACTCCAGTTCCGCGGGAGCAACCCTGGGAGTAGGGCTTGCAGCCGGTCTGGTCGTAATGGCGGCTGACGCGATGGTGGAAGATGTGAACTACACCATGATCACCGATGTACAGATCGCGGAAAGAACCAAAACACAGGTTCAGACTGATAACGTGGCCGTATTACGTCAGGGAACATCCGGAGCAAAAGTGCAGACAAGTACTGAAACGGGTAATCAGCATAAATACCAGACTCGCGTCGTCTCTAACGCGAATAAAGTTAACCTCAAGTTCCCTGAAGCCCAGCCTGTTCTTGAAGACCAGCTGGCAAAATCGATCGCTAATATCCTGTAAACGTTCTATTCCACGGCCCGGGTACTCCGGACCAGACTGGCATCACCTTTCCGGCGTGTCAGAATTCATTCGTCAAATAATCAGTTAATTCTACATCTAAACGGTGAACAGTTGCGCAATTTATTTGTGCATCTGTGAGGCGTTGCCGCCTTCGGCGGAGTCTTTTCGTCTTTATTTGAACAGAGGTTATTTATGACAATATCTGTGCCTGTCAGGTCTCTTGATACACATGAACTGATGCCTGGCGATATTTACCCACATCCTGCAGCGGGGGGAATTGATTCCCTGTCACATCGCGAGGTCTGTTCTCTCTTCAGTGACCACATCATGTATATCTGCAGCGCGTTAGTTATTCTTCTGCTTGTTTTCATCGCAGGTGTCTTTTTCCGAAAAATAATGACGTCTTCCGTGGAGCGTAAGCGAAACACGGCGTCAGTTATTTCCGATGCAAAGCCAGAAGTACAGAGCAAACCGGAATACTTCCATCTTTCCATATGTGTGGAAGGCCCGGCCAGCACGGATGACTCCGCCTTGTCCTCTCTTGCCTCCCGTGTTGTCCGCGAAGCAGAAAATCTGTATATCCCCGGCGTCAATCGCCGCGACAGCGCTGACGACGTGTTTGCCTGGTCCGTGCAGACTCAGTTTCCTTCTGACAGGCTCTTCGGCACACGGATTTTCCCGTCAACCGGCTGGTTTGAACGTCCGGATATGATTAAACATCCGGTGAAATGCTACTGCGTCTGCCTGCAGTACACGACTGAAACATTGCCATCCACACTGTATGCCCTGGTCGATGAGGCCGGACGGCAGGTGGCGAAGTCGTATATTAAAGGCGGGCACTGCCCTGGCTCAGAGGGCTATACCTTCTGCATAACCTCTTAATAGAAGTCAGTATCCGGCCTGGCCATCAATGGATCCGGGCATGACTGTAATCCTGTTTTGTGCCGGTGTATTTCCGCTGATTAATTTGTCCTTCCGACCCTAATACTTTACTGACGGATTAGTGCCATGAGTTTCAATGCCAAAGATATGACGCAGGGCGGTCAGATCGCCAATATGCGCTTTCGCATGTTTGGTCAGATTGCCAATATTATTTTCTACGTGCTGTTTATTTTATTCTGGGTGCTGTGCGGGCTGATGCTGATGTACCGGCTCAGCTGGCAAACCTTTGTGAACGGCTGCGTATACTGGTGGTGTACGACGCTGGGTCCGATGCGCGATATTATTCGTTCCCAGCCGGTATACACCATTCAGTATTACGGCCAGTCGCTGGAATATACCTCAGAACAAATCCTGGCTGATAAATATACTATCTGGTGCGGAGAGCAGCTGTGGACCAGTTTCGTCTTTGCTGCCGTGGTTTCTCTTGTTATCTGTATCGTGACGTTCTTCATCGCCAGCTGGGTGCTGGGCCGCCAGGGGAAACAGCAGAGTGAGGATGAGAATACCGGCGGGCGCCAGCTTTCCGATAAGCCCAAAGAAGTGGCCCGTCAGATGAAGCGTGATGGTATGGCCTCCGATATTAAAATTGGCGATCTGCCTATTCTTAAAAACTCCGAAATCCAGAACTTTTGCCTCCACGGTACCGTAGGTTCCGGTAAATCAGAAGTGATCCGCCGGCTACTGAACTACGTGCGTGCACGTGGCGATATGGCCATCATTTACGATCGCTCCTGTGAGTTCGTCAAAAGCTATTACGACCCGTCACTGGATAAAATCCTCAACCCGCTGGATTCGCGCTGCGCTGCCTGGGATTTGTGGAAAGAGTGCCTGACGCTGCCGGACTTCGACAACATCTCCAACACCCTTATCCCGATGGGTACCAAAGAAGACCCGTTCTGGCAGGGCTCCGGTCGCACTATCTTTGCCGAAGGCGCGTACCTGATGCGTGAAGACAAGGATCGCAGCTACGAGAAGCTGGTCGATACCATGCTGTCCATTAAAATCGACAAGCTGCGCGCCTATCTGCAGAACACGCCGGCAGCGAACCTGGTTGAAGAGAAAATTGAGAAAACGGCCATCTCCATTCGTGCCGTGCTGACCAACTACGTCAAGGCTATTCGCTACCTGCAGGGCATTGAGAAGAACGGCGAGCCGTTCACTATCCGGGACTGGATGCGCGGTGTCCGTGAGGACCGACCCAATGGCTGGCTGTTTATCTCCTCCAACGCTGACACCCATGCTTCCCTGAAGCCGGTTATCTCAATGTGGCTGTCGATTGCTATCCGCGGCCTGCTGGCGATGGGGGAGAACCGTAACCGGCGCGTGTGGATTTTCGCCGACGAGCTCCCCACGCTGCACAAGCTGCCTGACCTGGTCGAAATCCTCCCGGAGGCGCGTAAATTTGGTGGTTGTTATGTGTTCGGTATTCAGTCCTATGCCCAGCTGGAAGATATCTATGGCGTCAAGCCTGCCGCCACGCTCTTTGACGTGATGAACACCCGGGCCTTCTTCCGCTCCCCGAGTAAGGAGATTGCGGAGTTTGCTGCCGGTGAAATTGGTGAGAAGGAAATCCTCAAGGCCAGCGAGCAGTATTCTTACGGTGCTGACCCGGTGCGTGATGGTGTATCGACCGGGAAAGAAAAAGAGCGGGAAACGCTGGTCAGTTACTCCGATATTCAGACGCTGCCTGACCTGTCCTGCTATGTCACGCTGCCCGGGCCGTATCCGGCCGTGAAACTGGCCCTCAAATACAAGCCGCGTCCGAAAATTGCCGAGGGATTTATTCCTCGCACTCTCGATGCGCGGGTGGATGCGCGGCTCAGTGCGTTGCTTGAAGCGCGGGAAGCTGAAGGCAGTCTTGCCAGGGCACTTTTCACGCCGGATGCGCCGGCATCCGGGACCGCTGATACAAACAGTCACGCCGGTGAACAGCCTGAGCCGGTCAGTCAGCCTGCACCAGCAGAAGTGACAGTATCTCCGGCACCGGTAAAAGCGCCGGCGACAACGAAGATGCCGGCAGCGGAACCCTCCGCCAGGACAGCTGAGCCTCCCGTCCTGCGGGTCACGACCGTACCGTTGATCAAACCAAAAGCAGCCGCAGCGGCCGCTGCTGCCGCAACAGCATCCTCTGCCGGTACCCCTGCTGCAGCTGCAGGCGGGACAGAACAGGAGCTGGCGCAGCAGTCCGCAGAGCAGGGGCAGGACATGCTGCCGGCCGGTATGAACAAGGACGGCGTCATCGAGGACATGCAGGCGTATGACGCCTGGGCTGATGAGCAGACACTGCGGGATATGCAGCGGCGTGAGGAAGTCAATATCAACCACAGCCACCGCCACGATGAGCAGGATGATGTCGAGATTGGGGGGAACTTCTGATGATGTCTATTGGCTCCGTTAAATCGGCCGACAAAGCCGCGGATTACTATACGAACAAAGATAATTACTACGTCATCGGGAGCATGGACGAACGCTGGCAGGGTAAGGGGGCTGAGGCGCTGGGGATCAACGGGAAAGCCGTGGATAAGGCGCTGTTTACGGAACTGCTGAAAGGGAAGCTGCCGGATGGCAGCGACCTGACCCGAATACAGGACGGCGCCAACAAGCACCGACCCGGTTATGACCTGACCTTCTCGGCCCCCAAAAGCGTGTCGGTCATGGCGATGCTGGGCGGTGATAAACGCCTTATCGATGCCCACAACCAGGCAGTAACCGAAGCGGTGCGGCAACTGGAGACGCTGGCCGCGACCCGGGTCATGACGGACGGTAAAAGCGAAACGGTGCTGACCGGAAATCTGATTGTGGCGAAATTCAACCACGACACGAACCGTAACCAGGAACCTCAGATACACACCCATGCCGTCGTCATTAACGCCACGCAGAACGGGGACAAATGGCAGTCTCTCGGCACAGATAAGATTGGAAAAACAGGCTTTATCGAGAACGTGTACGCGAACCAGATAGCGTTCGGGAAGCTTTACCGGGAGGCGTTCAAACCCCTGGTAGAGAAGCTTGGCTATGAGACGGAAGTCGTGGGCAAACACGGGATGTGGGAGATGAAAGGGGTCCCTGTGGAACCCTTCTCCACCCGGACTCAGGAGGTCAGGGAGGCCGCCGGACCCGATGCCTCCCTGAAGTCACGGGATGTGGCCGCGCTCGATACCCGCAAGTCGAAAGAAGCCATCGATCCGGCAGAGAAGATGGTGGAGTGGATGAACACGCTGAAGGAGACCGGGTTTGACATCCGGGGGTACCGTGAGGCCGCCGATGCGCGAGCCGCAGAGCTGGCCCGTGCACCTGCCGCGCCGGTGAACACTGACGGTCCGGATATCACGGATGTGGTGACGAAAGCGATTGCCGGTCTCAGCGACCGCAAGGTGCAGTTCACGTATGCCGACCTGCTGGCACGCACGGTCGGCCAGCTGGAGGCGAAGGACGGTGTGTTTGAGCTGGCGAGAAAGGGCATCGATGCCGCCATTGAACGGGAGCAGCTTATCCCTCTCGATCGCGAGAAAGGGCTGTTCACCTCAAACATCCACGTTCTCGATGAACTCGCCGTCAAAGCCCTGAGTCAGGAGGTGCAGCGCCAGAATCATGTCTCCGTCACGCCCGATGCGTCTGTGGTGCGCCAGGTTCCTTTCAGCGATGCCGTCAGCGTGCTGGCGCAGGATCGCCCGGTAATGGGTATCGTTTCCGGTCAGGGCGGTGCCACCGGCCAGCGGGAGCGGGTGGCCGAGTTAACCCTGATGTCCCGGGAGCAGGGGCGTGATGTCCATATCCTGGCGGCCGATAACCGCTCACGTGATTTTCTCGCCGGTGATGTGCGTCTGGCCGGGGAAACGGTGACCGGTAAATCCGCCCTGCAGGACGGGACGGCGTTTATTCCGGGCGGAACACTCATCGTGGATCAGGCGGAGAAGCTGAGCCTGAAGGAAACGATTTCCCTGCTCGATGGCGCGATGCGCCATAACGTGCAGGTCCTGCTCTCCGACAGCGGGAAGCGCAGCGGGACCGGCAGCGCGCTGACGGTGCTGAAGGACAGCGGCGTGAATACGTATCGCTGGCAGGGTGGCCATCAGACCACAGCCGACATCATCAGTGAACCGGATAAAGGAGCACGCTACAGCCGGCTGGCACAGGAGTTTGCCGTCAGCGTGCGTGAAGGGCAGGAAAGCGTGGCCCAAATCAGCGGGACCCGTGAACAGAGCGTACTCAACGGCCTCATCCGTGACTCCCTCAGACAGGAGGGGGTGCTGGGTGAGAAAGACACGACCATTACAGCCCTGACGCCGGTGTGGCTGGACAGCAAAAGCCGGGGCGTGCGGGATTATTACCGGGAGGGGATGGTGATGGAACGCTGGGATCCGGAGAACCGGACGCACGATCGCTTTGTCATTGACCGGGTGACCGCGAGCAGCAATATGCTGACCCTGAAAGACCGGGAAGGGGGTCGTCTGGATCTGAAGGTTTCCGCGGTCGACAGCCAGTGGACGCTGTTCCGGGCAGATACACTGCCGGTGGCAGAGGGGGAACGTCTGGCGGTGCTTGGGAAGATACCGGACACACGCCTGAAAGGCGGGGAAAGCATCACGGTGATGAAAGTGGAGGAGGGGCAGCTGACGGTACAGCGGCCGGGGCAGAAAACCACGCAGACCCTGGCCGCGGGCGCGGGCGTGTTTGACGGTATTAAAGTCGGCCACGGCTGGGTGGAAAGTCCCGGCAGGTCGGTTAGCGAGACGGCAACGGTCTTTGCGTCGGTGACGCAGCTTGAGCTGGATAACGCCACCCTCAACCAGCTGGCACAGAGCGGAAGTCACCTCCGGCTGTACTCGGCGCAGGATGCGGCGCGCACGACGGAGAAGCTGTCGCGGCATACCGCGTTCAGCGTGGTCTCAGAGCAGCTGAAGTCCCGATCCGGCGAGACGGACCTGGATACGGCCATTGCGCAGCAGAAGGCCGGGCTGCATACCCCGGCAGAACAGGCCATTCACCTGGCCATCCCGCTGCTTGAGAGCCAGGACCTGACCTTCTCCCGGCCCCAGCTGCTGGCGACGGCAATGGAAACCGGGGGCGGGAAGGTTTCGATGGCGGACATCGACACGACCATCCAGGCACAAATCAGGTCGGGGCAGTTGCTGAATGTACCGGTGGCGCACGGCTACGGCAATGACCTGCTGATTTCCCGTCAGACCTGGGACGCCGAAAAAAGCATCCTGACCCACGTGCTGGAAGGTAAAGGCGCGGTGGCCCCCCTGATGGACCGCGTGCCGGCCAGTCTGATGACGGACCTGACCGCCGGACAGCGGGCGGCGACCCGGATGATTCTGGAGAGCACGGACCGGTTCACGGTGGTTCAGGGGTATGCCGGGGTGGGGAAAACCACCCAGTTCCGGGCAGTCATGAGTGCCATCAGTCTGCTGCCGGAAGAGACCCGCCCGCGCGTCATCGGTCTGGCGCCGACGCATCGCGCGGTCGGGGAAATGCAGAGTGCTGGCGTGGATGCGCGCACGACGGCGTCGTTCCTCCACGACACGCAGCTGCTGCAGCGCAATGGGCAGACACCCGATTTCAGCAACACCCTGTTCCTGCTCGACGAGAGCTCGATGGTGGGGCTGGCCGATATGGCAAAAGCCCACTCCCTCATCGCCGCCGGCGGTGGACGGGCGGTGCCCAGCGGGGATACCGACCAGCTGCCGCCCATCGCGTCGGGCCAGCCGTTCAGGCTGACGCAGCAGCGCAGCGCCGCCGACGTTGCCATCATGAAAGAGATTGTACGCCAGATGCCTGAGCTGCGACCGGCGGTCTACAGCCTGATTGAGCGGGATGTGCACCGCGCCCTGACCACCATCGAGCAGGTCACGCCGGAGCAGGTGCCGAGAAAAGAAGGCGCATGGGCGCCGGGCAGTTCTGTGGTGGAATTCACGCCAAAGCAGGAAAAGGCGATAGAAAAGGCGCTGAGCGAGGGGAAAACCCTGCCGGAAGGTCAGCCCGCGACACTCTACGAGGCGCTGGTGAAGGACTATACCGGACGGACCCCGGAGGCACAGTCGCAGACGCTGGTGATCACCCATCTGAATAAGGACCGGCGGGCGCTGAACAGTCTGATCCATGACGCACGGCGGGAGAACGGGGAAACCGGCAAAGAGGAAATCACCCTGCCGGTGCTGGTCACGAGTAACATCCGTGACGGTGAACTGCGCAAACTGTCGACCTGGACGGCTCACAAGGAGGCGGTGGCGCTGGTTGATAACGTATACCACCGTATCAGCAAAGTGGATAAGGATAATCAGCTGATCACCCTGACAGACAGTGAAGGAAAGGAGCGATTTATCTCACCCCGGGAGGCATCGGCAGAAGGCGTCACGCTCTATCGTCAGGAAAAGATCCCCGTGTCTCAGGGGGACCGAATGCGCTTCAGCAAAAGTGACCCGGAGCGCGGCTATGTGGCCAACAGTATCTGGGAAGTGCAGTCTGTTTCGGGTGACAGTGTCACGCTGTCTGATGGCAAACTCACCCGTACGCTGACCCCGAAGGCGGAGCAGGCACAGCAGCATATCGACCTCGCCTACGCCATCACCGCCCACGGCGCCCAGGGGGCCAGCGAGCCGTATGCCATCGCGCTGGAAGGGGTGGCCGGTGGTCGGGAACAGATGGCCAGCTTTGAGTCTGCCTATGTGGCTTTATCCCGCATGAAACAGCATGTTCAGGTCTACACCGACAACCGTGAGGGCTGGATAAAGGCCATCAAGCATTCACCTGAGAAAGCGACGGCGCACGATATTCTTGAACCCCGTAACGACCGGGCGGTGAAAACCGCCGATCTGCTGTTCGGGCGGGCAAGGCCACTGGATGAAACCGCCGCGGGCCGGGCAGCCCTGCAGCAGTCCGGTCTGGCACAGGGAAGTTCACCGGGAAAATTCATTTCTCCGGGGAAAAAGTACCCTCAGCCGCATGTGGCGCTGCCGGCATTTGATAAAAACGGGAAAGCCGCCGGTATCTGGCTCAGCCCGCTGACCGATCGGGACGGACGGCTGGAGGCTATCGGCGGAGGGGGACGAATTATGGGCAATGAAGACGCCCGGTTCGTGGCGCTGCAGAACAGCCGCAACGGAGAAAGCCTGCTGGCCGGGAATATGGGGGAGGGCGTCAGAATGGCCCGCGACAATCCCGATACGGGGGTGGTGGTGCGGCTGGCCGGTGATGACCGCCCCTGGAACCCCGGGGCCATGACCGGTGGGCGGGTATGGGCTGAACCTGCGCCGGTGGCTCCGGTACCGCAGGCCGGGGCTGACATTATCCTCCCGCCAGAGGTACTGGCACAGCGGGCGGCTGAAGAACAGCAGCGCCGGGAAATGGAAAAACAGGCGGAACAGACTGCCCGGGAAGTGGCCGGGGAGGCGCGTAAAGCCGGCGAGCCGGCGGACCGGGTGAAAGAGGTTATCGGGGACGTCATTCGCGGACTGGAGCGTGACCGGCCGGGTACGGAGAAAACGACGCTACCGGATGATCCTCAGTTCCGGCGCCAGGAGGCGGCGATTCAGCAGGTGGCCTCAGAACGTCTGCAGCGTGAGCGTCTGCAGGCTGTGGAGCGTGACATGGTTCGTGACCTTAACCGCGAGAAAACACTCGGGGGCGACTGACGCGCCTGCGGCTTGTCTGCACCGGCAGCCTCCCCGATTAAAATCGGGCAGTCTGCCGGTGCGCTAAAAGGAAAAAAATATGAGAGCACAATACACATTTCCAGGCGCGACAGACAGCTGGCTTCAGCGCCTGCTGACCTGGACACCGGGACAAACGGATATGATTAAAACGGTCGCACTGGTACTGATGGTGACTGACCACACCGGCTTACTGCTGGCCGGAAACAATGAAGTGATGCGCCTGCTGGGACGTGGTTGTTTTCCGCTGTTCGGTCTGGCATGGGGAATGAATCTGGCCCGGCACGCGGAAATACGCCAGTCTCAACTGAACAGCCTGTGGGGCTGGGCGCTGGTCGCCCAGGTGTCGTTTATGCTTATTGGATACCCGTGGTATACCGGGAATATTCTGTTTGCCTTTGCCGTTACGGGCCAGGTCCTGCGGTGGGTCAGCCAGCCGTCCTGGTATTACACCCTCCCGGCGGCTGGACTGCTGGTCACCTGGATACCCCTGTCAACCGGCAGCTACGGCATGGCCGGAGTGGGCATGCTCACCGCCAGCTGGCTGCTTTGTCGCGCACAGCATGCACCGGAACGGCTGGGATACGGGGTGCTGTGGGCCCTCATGGTGTTGCTGATGAATATGCATGACGTGAGTGAATCAGTGGCCGGGCTGGCGATTGCGCTGCTGACGCTGATGGTGTGCTCATCTGCCGGAGAACGTGTGAAACGCTTCTGGCCGCGGCAGTTCTTCGTGATGTTCTATGCCGTGCACCTGGCGGTACTCGGTATTGTCGTCTCGATGTAAAAAAAAACCGGACACAGGTCCGGGGGCGGGCACATTGCCCGTAAACGTGACAAAGGGGACATCATCGTTGTGTCCACTGCATTGCGAGGTGAAACGATGATACCGTTAGCGTATCGTATACCTCAGACCTGTAGCTTTTATTGATATGGCCCCTTATGAGTGAAGAAAAACGCCCTGTACTGAGCCTGAAACGAAAACCGGCGGAGAACAGTACGACCTCCGCAGAGGCGACCCCTGCTCCTGGTGTGGTGCGCCGAAAGAAGGTCGTGGTGGTCTCGTCCCCGCCGGCCTGGAAGGCAAAAAAAGAGAAACTTGAGAAGGTTAAACAAGCGGCCGAAGCCGCCGCGCGCAACGCTGCGCCGGTGCCGGTTAAAGCGGTAAAGACGCCACCTCCGGTGCATTATCTTCGCCTGCTGCCGCCGGAACAGGCCATCATGACCCTGAAGGCATTCTGGCCACAGCTGTTCGACGGAAACTCACCCCGTCTGCTGGCAACGGGTATGCGCGAACAGCTGTTCGCCGACATTGTGAACCGCGACCTGCCGCTGTCGCATAAACAGGTCATTAAGTGCCTGAAGAGTCTGACCCGGTCTGCGGGCTATCTGTCCCGGATGAAGGTGGGGGCCTCCCGCTATGATCTGCAGGGGAATGCCGTCGCGACCGTCACTGCAGAGGAAGCGCAGTACGCCAGTGAGCGCATGATGAAGGAGCTGCTGCGGGCTGAACGAAAGATGAGTCAGACCCTTTAATTATATTTACCCATTCCTGATAATTATACCTGGGAATCCTCAGCTAATAGATGTAACGAAAATTAGCTGAGGGTATGCCTGAAATAGCAACAGGTATTCATTTTATATTTGCCGCATTACAGGCTGCGGCATCATAACTGTCCGTGCAGACAGATTCTGGATGACGATGACTGAAAAAATTATTGCTCTCGTAGATTATGAAAATATTGGTACACTTGAAAGTGTCCGTCTGTCCCGTTATGAACGCCTTATTTTATTTACCGGGCCTCAGCAGGAGTTTATACGTTTTCCAGCTGTAACGTATGCAGGTGATATATCGGTAAGCGTATTCCAGGTTGCGAATGTGTCAAAAAATAATGTGGACTTCCATCTGGTGTTTGAGCTGGGAAGACTTAGCGCGACTGCACCGGAAGAGATGATATTTCATATTATCTCGAATGATAAAGGCTATGATGGCGTCATTGCCGAGCTATGCAGGGCGGGGAGACGATGTTGCCGTATATCATCGCCTTGCTCTGCAGAGAAACCGAAGGCGGCACCTATGGTAATCAGTAACGATGAAGTGCTGCACCTGACCGATAAAGTCCAGTCATTAAGTAAAAAATCTGCAGGGAACCGCCCGGCGAATACTTCATCCCTGATGAATTATATTAAATCCCTGTCCGGTAATACAAAAGGCATGGCGCTTTATGGTCGCGTTAAAGAGGAATTAATCAGGCGTGGTGTGATTGCGGTGTATGAGAAAACAGTGGTCTGGCGATAATGAAATTAAGACGGCTGTGAATGTTATTTTTATCTAAAAAGGAATCAATATGTTCAGATATTTCATTCTGCGCCCTGAGCAGCAGTTATTCTGTTATTTATACGGCTGCGCGCTGGCACTGGTTCAGATGGTTTTATTTTCTCCTGTATCCCGGGCAAGCGGATTTTATCTGGTTGCGTTATCTGTCGCGCTGTTCTGGGCCGGCCTTGCCCTGTACACCCGGCACATCGACCGGATGAGAAAGCCAGAGGTCTCACCGCTGGTCAGTATTCGCGACGGTATTCAGGTGGTGGCCGAGGTGCCGCGCCATGAAAAGGCCCGGCTGGAATGGGAAATCCTCCGGGATGATGAGATGTTTCGCCAGCAAAGGTGTGAGCTTACAGGCCTGACCGGACGGGTTATCAGCCGGGGGCTGTTGTATACGCCGGCGGTGATGCTGGTCGGTATCGGTATTCTCGCCTGGGGTTCCCCACAGGATGCCATCCGGCTGATTAATGCTCTTCGTAATATGCCTGCTGCGGAACTGGTGCATCAGATTGGTTTTGTCCTGTGCCACTTCCTGCAGATTAGCGTCATATCAGTTCTGATTGCTGATGTTGTAGCCGGGAGAGGACTGCCGAATGTATTTCGCCGCGCGTTGCTCGACAGGCTGCCGGCAGAGTTCTGCCTTATCAGAAGAGGGACAGAAAGATGAGGAAGACGACAGGAAAACGCATCGGGAAAGAAAGGAACATCAGGGAATAAAATACATGGCAAAGATATTAATGATGGCGGGCAGTACCGTTGTTGTGCTGAGTTTGCTGGGATTTCTGGTGCTGCTTCTGAAAGGACGCGCAGTAACGAAGACTTCCCCGGTTCTGAGGTCACTGAAAGCCCTGGGTATTCGCCCCTCAGAGGCTGAGCAACGGTTGTGTCGCCAGCGGGTCTGGGTGGGTAATGACACACTGATGACGCCACGGGAACAACATTTTTTCCGGGCATTGCTGAGGCATACCAGCCGAACACGCTGGCTGTTGTGTCCTCAGGTCCGGGTGGCAGATATTGCCACACTCTCTCCCCATATCCGGCCACGATCCCGGACCTGGTGGCAACTCTTCCGGATGGCATCACAGTGGCACTGCGATGTGGTCATCGTTGACATCCATACCTTCGCTATCATCGGCGCAGTTGAACTGGATGATGCCTCACACCAGAAAAAACACCGTATCCGGCGCGATATTCTGCTGGAAGAGGTTCTGAGGCAGGCCGGCATTCCACTACTACGCGATCGGGATTCGGAGAGTCTGGTAAGAAAGGTCGGAGAGTTTCTGAAATACCGCGGAGCCGATGCAGCCGAAAAATCCATAACCGGTATGAATTCAACGACAGAGCATACTGAACGCAAGGAGAATGAAAAATGATTATCGCCGCCGAAGTGAAACGTGATGAACAGGGGTACTGGACACA
>ERZ773113.1238-NODE-1238-length-12813-cov-2.614752_pt1 | contig 12813 bp, 9 predicted proteins | sample MGYA00580565_ERZ773113 | MGnify/ENA primary metagenome ERZ773113 (study PRJEB29015, sample SAMEA2737827) | human gut metagenome | biome: human gut; feature: human-associated habitat; material: faeces | place: China | collected 2012 ...
GCCCTGTGAGTGATAGAGCAAAGCGGCTTCTTTCGTTATTTTAGCCATGGTATATATGTAATTTGTTAATAAGTTATCAATTGGCTGCAAATGTAGGAATAAAAGTTAGAAATTGTTGCTGTTGATTGGTAATTTCTATTAATTTTATAGCAAAATGGCTGAATTTATGATATGAGATACATAGGATATGCATTTATATCCTATTCTTTTTTAAAAGCTTAGATATTGATTTATTGAAATTTTAACAAGCGCTTTGGTTGTCGGCTTTAGTTATTTCGTTATTTTTGAGTCCATATATGATTTAACCTTATTTGATGATGATTACCACCCAACAACTTCAATTATTGAAGGAAGGAAATAAAAATGCTTTTGAAGTGTTGTATCGTGCATACAATGCTCGCATTTACAGTTTTGTCCTTTCTATGATAGGCGATGCCGGGGTGGCAAAGGATATTACACAGGATATCTTTCTCCAAATCTGGGAGAAACGGCTCAATATTGATTTGGAAGGTAATTTTGACGGTTATCTTTTTAAGATATCCCAAAATATGGTATACCATTACGTAAGGCGCGAACTCCTGCTTCAAAATTATGTGGATAAACTATCCAATGAATCGGCTGACGAATCCGTAGAGATAGATGAAGAGTTGGATTATTTATTTTTAGAAGAATATATCCTGAAACTTTTGGAAGAACTGCCTCCTGCCCGTCGGGAAGTTTTTATGCTCTACTGGAAATCCGGGCTGAACTATCGTGAGATAGCTGAACAGTTGGATATATCCGAAAAGACTGTTGCTACACAGGTACATCGTTCTTTGGATTTCCTGCGTGACAAACTGGGGACGATTGCCTTTTCTGTTTCTCTCTTCCTACACCATATTTAATGCTTAATGTTTAATAAAAGTTAATATCTAACTTGTCTTTATTTTCTTGTAGTCCTTTTCTGTCTCTCAAGGCTAGTATATATAGAACAGGAAAATTATGGAGCAACACGATTACATAGTACTATTGGAAAAATTCTTCAAGAAGGAGGCCTCTTCTGAAGAAAGAAGGATACTCATTGAATGGATTCGCAAACCGGGGATTCGTGATGAGTTTAATTCGCTTTGCGAGCAGATGTGGAAAGAAGCAGCTGTCGAAATAGATAAGACGGTGGAAGAAGAAATGTGGAATCATCTGCAGCGGAATTTGGATGAACCCAAAATTCTGTATCCGAAGAAGCGGCGTTGGCAACCTATTATATATAAGGTGGCGGCCACTATATTATTACCGGTTTGTTTGGGGCTGGCCACTTATTTCGGAGTAGGACATATAAATAAGGTATCGCAGGATCCTTTCATGGTTGCAGTAGATTACGGGCAGAAAGCGAACCTGACTTTACCTGATGGAACGAAAGTCTGGTTGAATTCGGCTACTCATCTTTCTTATGATGCGGAGTATAACAAATCCGACCGAAAGATTTATTTAGACGGAGAAGCCTATTTTGAGGTGGCAAAGAACAAAGACAAGCGCTTTATCGTCTGTTGCAATGATTTGGAGATAGAAGCGTTGGGAACAACCTTTGATGTGAAGGGATATGGCGACGATCTTTCCGTCACGACACTGCTGGCGGAAGGAAGTGTCAGGGTTTCTAATAAAACGAATACCACATTGTTGAAACCCGGAGAAAAGGTAGAGTATCATAAGAATAAGCAGACATTTACTAAATCGCCCATCTCGGATCTGCGTGAAATCGACTTTTGGCGTAACAATATGTTGATTTTTAATTCAGCGTCTTTGGCAGAGATCGCGACCACGTTGGAGCGGATGTACGGGGTGAAAGTCGTGTTTGACTCGGAGAAGCTGAAGAATGTGCCGTTTTCCGGAACCATCCGGAACAGCAGTTTGCATAATGTATTTTACATTATAAGCCTTACTTATCCTTTGACTTATAAGTTAGAAGGAGATACGGTGAAAATAGGAAGTAGTATTAACTAAAAAAAGACGATTTATGGAAGACACCTCATAATAAAACAAAGAGGGTAGAATTATGTAGCAGCATAATTCCACCCTGAAATTAAATACGGTTTATACATGATAGTAAAAAAGAAATTTTTCCTTATGCGGATAAGGGAAAGGGAATCCTTTTTGCATCACGATTTCACAAAGATAATAAAAAGTCTGATTTTCAGACTTATATTTTAAAGAATTTAAAGCTAATTACTAATGAGAAAACAATTACATATCATATTAAGGCTTGTTATGTTCTGTTGTATCTTGTTGTTTGTGTCTCAAGAGGTAAGTGCGCAGATCACTTTCTCTGTAAAGAATCAGACAATACGCCAGACGATACGAGTAATTGAGAAGAAGGCTGATTACAGCTTCTTTTATACGGATAAGCTTCCCGGATTGGATCAAAAGATTTCATTGAAAGTGGACAATGAAAGTATCGATTCGGTTTTAGAAAAAGTTTTCAAAGGGTCACCTATTAGTTATAAGATAGAATCGGGCAAGCAAGTAGTGCTTACCCTGAAAACCGAACAAAACGCCTCCCAGAAAGGAGATAAGAAAACAATAACCGGTGTTGTAGCCGATCGGAGGGGGGAACCTTTGATTGGTGTTACCGTGAGAGTGGAAGGAGAGAATATTGGGACCGCTACTGACATCGACGGACGTTTCTCTTTGGAAGCTCCCATAGGGGCAAAAATCAGTTTCTCCTATATCGGTTACGTTTCCCAGTCTCATACGGTCAATAAACAGAACATCTATAATGTGTCTTTGAGCGAAGATTCGCAAGTGCTGGAAGAAGTTGTCGTGGTGGGATACGGTTCTATGAAACGGAAAGATATTACGACGGCAGTATCTGTGGTTTCTACGGCAGATATTGAAGAGCGTCCGATCATGACAGCCGCACAAGCCATTCAGGGAAAAGCAGCCGGTATTCAAGTTGTGCAGCCATCGGGTATGCCGGGTTCCGGGGTGACCATCCGGGTGAGAGGTGCTACTTCCGTGCAGGCATCCAATGAGCCGTTGTATGTGGTAGATGGTTTGCCGTCGGATGATATTTCGAATATCAGTCCGAACGATATTGAAAGTATGCAAATCCTGAAAGATGCTTCATCAGCAGCTATTTATGGAGCACGTGCGGCAAACGGAGTGGTGTTGATTACGACCAAGAGAGGAAAGATCGGTGCACCGCAGGTGAAAATGAGTGCTTATGTGGGTTTTTCTAAATTAGGGAAGAAGATAGATGCCTTGAATACAGAGCAATATAAAGACTTGATGAAAGACTTGAAAGCTGTTTCGGATGTTGCTCCCAATATCCCTGAAAATGAAACACGCTATGTGGACTGGACTGATTTATTCTTCGGTACGGGTGTTAATCAGAACTATCAATTATCTGTGGCAAATGGAACCGAGAAATTACAATATTTTGTATCCGGAGGTTATTCTGACGAACAAGGTATTGTGGAGAAAGCACATTTCAACCGATATAATTTCCGTGCGAATTTGGATAGTGAGCAGACAAAATGGTTAAAGATGGCACTCAACTTTGCGTATTCGCATACAGGAGGACAATGGGTGAACGAAAGCCGCAGTTCTTTGCGTGCCGGTTCCATCTTGTCCGTAGTGAATACTCCTCCGTTTATGCAGAAGTGGAACCCGTATGATCCGAACGAATACGACGAACAGGCTTATGGTGCACGTATTCTGAATCCGCTGGCTGCCAATGCTGCGGACAGCAACACGAATACAGATCATATTAATGGTTCGCTCGGCTTTACGGTTGATATATACAAAGGTCTGAAATTCAAAACAACTTTTGGCATTGAACTGACTAATGAACACTGGGATTATTATCTGGACCCGATTTCAACTTCGGACGGACGCGGTACAAAAGGACGTGTGGAAGAGAGTTTCTCACGAAACTTCGAATGGCTGTTTGAGAATTTGCTAACCTATGATTGTTCCTTCAACAAACATAACCTTTCCATCTTGGGAGGAGCCACCCAACAGCGTGCGCAATATAACGCATCCTGGATGGCTGGTTTCGATCTGGCAGAGTCTTATCCCGATATTCATTCCATCAGCGCCGCCAATCAGTTGGATAAAGACGCTTGTGGTTCTTCCGCCTCCGCATGGACGCTGGCCTCTTTTTTAGGTCGTATAGCGTACAATTATGACAGCCGTTATTTGCTGACGGTCAACTTCCGTGCCGACGGTTCTTCCCGTTTTGCTCCGGGACACCGTTGGGGTACTTTTCCTTCTGTTTCGGCAGGTTGGAGAATTTCAAGCGAAAAGTTTATGCAACCTTTGCAAGACATCGTAACCGATTTGAAGCTACGTGCCGGATGGGGTATGAACGGTAACCAGGGCGGTTTTGGAAACTACGCTTACATGGCTTCCATGAGTGCTAGTAAACTGCCGGTTTCAGAAGGTAACTTATATCCAGGACTTGCCATCAGACCCGGTTCGGCAGCCAATAAAGAACTGACTTGGGAAAAAACAAGCCAGTGGAATCTGGGTCTCGACCTGACAATGTTTGATTCCCGTTTATCCTTCTCGGTGGACGCTTACTACAAAAAAACAACCGACTTACTACTGACAGTCAGCCTGCCGGAGAATGTAGTGCCAAGCAGTGTGACAAGAAACGATGGTGAAATGGTGAATAAAGGTATGGAGTTCACTGTCTCTTCCCAGAATTTGAAAGGCAACTTCCAGTGGAATACCGATTTCAATATCTCTTTCAACCGGAATAAGTTGACGAAGCTCGGCTTGAATAAAGTCTATTATTATGCTGAAATGTATGAATCCAAGGAGAAAGCTGTCATCCTGAAAGAAGGTCTTCCATTGGGAACATTCTTTGGATATATATCAGAAGGCGTCGATCCGGAAACTGGAAATATCATCTATCGTGACCTGAATGGTAACGGCTTTATCGATCCGGAAGATCGCACTACCTTGGGAAATGCCCAGCCTAAGTTCATATATGGTATGACGAATACATTCTCGTATGCCGGCTTCGACCTGTCTGTTTTCTTGCAGGGAAGTCAGGGCAATAAAATTTTTAATGCGTCACGCATCGATATGGAAGGTATGACCGACTTTAGAAACCAGTCGGTTCGTGTATTGGATCGTTGGAAACGACCGGGTATGATTACCAATGTCCCCCGCGTTGGTAATACAGAGAACAATCACAACTCCTCCCGTTTTGTAGAAGACGGATCTTATTTGCGCTTGAAAACAGTCACTTTGTCCTATAATTTCCCTAAGAAATGGTTGAATAAAATACATCTGTCCAGATTGCAGGCTTACGTCACCGGACAGAATCTTTTCACGTTGACAAAATACAAGGGATACGATCCTGAAGTAAATGCTTTTGGCGGCGACTCCGTTGCCCAAGGAGTGGACTATGGTACTTATCCTCAATCGAGGGCGGTAATTTTTGGTTTGAATGTTGAATTTTAATAGGTGCGAAAATGAAAAACATAATAAAGTTAGCTTATGTCGTACTCTGCGTCTTAGTCGTTTCATGCAGTAATTTTCTGGATGAGAAACCGCAATCGGATTTTATGCAGGAGGGTACCGGAACGGAAGATCAGGAGTCTAAATACGGAAGTCTGGCAGATGCGCAAGCCGAGTTGCAAGGTGCGTATGAAAGCTTTAAGGCAGATATATTCCAGTCGGAAAATTACACCATTGGAGATGTACAATCCGATAATTGCTATATTGGTGGAGACGGCGTGGCCGAACAAGAATTTGATTTGTTGAAGCTGACTTCTACCAATTATAAGGTAGAATTGGTCTGGTCACAGTATTATTCAATGGCTGGCACTGCAACCAGTGTGATTGAAAATACGAAAATGATGGATCCTGCCTCTACCGTAGCAGAAGAGCGTAATCGGGTCATCGCAGAAGCAAAATTCTTGCGCGCATGGGCCTATTTCGATATCGTTCGTTTATGGGGAGACGCTCCGATGGTGTTGGATTTGATTCCGACCATTACAGCCGAGAATCTGGATAAATGGTATCCGGTGATGTATCCTGAACGTTCTGTCGCAGATAAAATCTACGACCAGATACTGGATGATCTGAACGAAGAAAATACCATTCGTTACCTGGCAAGCAAAAATAAAGGAGTTTTCCAGGCCACCAAAGGCGCCGCTTATGCTTTGCGTGCCAAGGTGTTGGCAACCAGAGGAGAGAAATCAACACGCGACTATGCCAAAGTGGTTGAAGCTTGCGACAAAGTGATAGCAGAGGGTTATACGCTGGTCGGCAACTTTGATGAGTTGTGGCAACCTGACAAGAAATTCTCTTCCGAAAGTATCTTTGAAGTCTATTACACCTCTGATGCTCCCAACTGGGCTTATTGGGTGTTGCTGAAAGAAGACGACGGTTCGGTGACCTGGAGACGTTATTGTACGCCTACTCATGACTTGGTTGCTAAATTCGACAAGGAGAAAGATACCCGTTATGCATCCAGTATCCTTTGGAAATCGGTTCCTTATGACACCTATTGGCCGGCGGACAGTTATCCGTTGTCTTATAAAATTCGCGAGAAGACTTCCAACATTATTCTGATGCGATTGGCGGATATACTCCTGTTGAAAGCCGAAGCACTGGTAGAGTTAGACCGCACTCCGGAAGCGATTCGAATCGTGAACGGCATTAGAGAACGTGCGGGCTTTGCTCCCTCTTCTCTGGATGAGAATATGGGACAGGCTAGGGGCCGCTTGGCGGTAGAGAATGAACGTCAATTGGAGTTGTATATGGAAGGTCAGCGTTGGTTTGACCTGGTACGTAATAACCGTTTGCTGGAAGTGATGCAGAAACATAAAGACAAAGATGGCAGATTGCTGTTTGCAGGTTTGCAGGCTTTCCGGCAGTTGTGGCCGATTCCTCAAGGAGAGAAAGATAAAAACACCAATCTGACTCAAAATGAAGGTTATTAATGAAAAGAGGAACGTAAAATTTTAAAAGAAAAAATGATGAAACACAATAATCTGTTTTTATGGTTGCTGGGGCTAACCGTTTGCTGGCTGGCTTCATGTAGCGAAGAAGATGGTCGGGTGAAGTATCCATATTCATGTCCTGAACTATCAGGACTACAATTCTCGACTACCGATCAGACTCCTGCTGCCGATTCTCTTTATTTCTCTGTAAAAATCCACGATCCGGAGACTCCTTTGTCTACGCTGGAAGTGAAATTGATGGTGGGTGAAACCTTGGTAAGTTCGCAGTCGATTCGTACGAAAGGCACTGATGTGTCGATTGTTGAGAAAGGAATTTATATCCCGTTTGAGGCTGACTTGGAAGAGAATCAGGAGGCTAAAGTAGTATTGACTGCCATCAATGTGGAAGGTAGTGAAGTCACTCAAACGTTTGATTTCCATATCGTCCGTCCACAGATTCCGGAAGTGCTCTATCTTCACTATAACGGTGAGGTGGTAGAAATGACCCGGAGCGCAGAGAATCCTTATCTGTATCTGACGGAAGTTTCCGGCTCGGAAGAGGGCTATCCGATGGAGCTAACCGGAAAAATTTCCACTACGGAATCATTGGACGATGCGGAATTGATTTGGGGAGCTGCTGAAAAGAGTAATACAGCTGTCCTTATTGAAGCGTCGGGACCCAGCTTTGCCTTTGACTACCGGGATTGGTTTGTTGAACAGATCACTTTCGACGTGATGACTTTTAAACTGGGTGTCGTCGGTTTCCAGAAGAACCTGAAAATTAAAGAAACCGAGTTGATAGCCAGTGAAGGATTTTTCCGTGCCCAGATTAGTTTTACTCAAGGTGAAGAATTTGAAATGAGTGGATTTGAAGATGTGGAACATGCTTACAACCGCGACTTCTTTAGTTATAATCCGGACAATGGTAAGTTTACCTTCCTGCGCAAATCGGGAACTTGGGAAATATACTATTCTTCTAAATTCAATTATATTTGGGTTGCACGGATGAGTGATACCGCACCTACTTGTTTCTGGTTGGTAGGACACGGATTCACTTGTGCTCCTGTCTGGAACGAGGCTTACAATAGCGGAGGCTGGAATTTGGAAGATATATCACAGTTGGGATATATTGTGCCGATTGGTGAACAAAAATATCAAACTACTGTGTATTTGAGTAACACTCATGAATGGGAGTCTTTCGAAATCGAAATTTACAGCGATTTGCAATGGAATAAAGATAAAGGTATGGAGTTGCAAGCAGGTTCGTTGTCCGGTGATACGGATGGAATTGAAATATCGGCTTCCAATGGAATAACGAGTGGCGACGGCTTCGTACCTGGCTATTACCGTTTGACTTTCGACACTTCGCAGGGAGTAGGCAAAGAAACATTGCACATCGAACGATTGAGTGATTAATGTCTGAAAGAGTGATATATAGAAAAATAGGAAAGCCTATGAGAAATATACTATATATGATAGGGGGAAGTCTGTGTCTCCTGCTGTTCATGACTGGCTGTAAATCGGCTGACGGGGCGAAAGCCCCCGTGTCATTGACTTGGGAGATGGGAGCTGCCGAAGTGCAGCCCGGTTACTATGAGAACTCATTTATCCTGAAGAATATATCAGATGTTCCTTTGGGAAAGGACTGGATCATCTATTATTCGCAGTTGCCTCGTGAGATTCTTCAAGACGAATCTGCATCGGTCAAGGTAGAGGTCGTAAATGCGAACTTCTTCCGGATGTATCCGGCGGAAAACTTCCAGCCATTGGCACCGGGAGATTCGCTGATTGTGACGTTCTGTTGTACCAACGGACTGAAAAAACTGTCACATGCTCCCGAAGGTACTTACTGGGTGAGTCAGGCAGGCGGCAAGCAAGGTACTCCCTTGCCTGTCGAACTGACCATACAGCCGCTACAAGGAATGGAGACGGAAGACTGGTATCCCGCACCTGATAAGATATATGCTTCAAACTTGGCGTTAGAAACTACTGCCAAGTTGCAACAAACTGATATTTTCCCGTCAGTAAAGGAAGCGTTTCCGGCTGTCGGTAAAGAAAACGTTACCATAGAAAATAAGGTTGGGACGTACTTTTCACCCCGATTTTGCCAACGAAGCAGGATTGTTGAAAGAAAAATTGGAAACACTTTATGGGTTGGAAGTCATTTCCGAAGCACCGGTAACGGTTCATCTGGATTATTTGCCGCAACAGGAGACGGCTACGAATGACGAATACTACCGGATGGACACAGGAAATAGTCTGATAAATATTTCAGCTCCTACGTCACACGGCATTTTCAATGGCACGCAAACCTTGCTCTCTCTCTTGAAAGGACAAGAGAAACCGTTCCGTTTGGAAGCTGTATCTATCCGTGACTATCCCGACTTGCCGTATCGCGGACAAATGCTGGATATTGCCAGAAACTTCACGACGGCAGACCAATTAAAGAAGCTGATAGACGCCATCTCTTCTTATAAACTGAACGTGCTGCATTTCCACTTTTCGGATGATGAAGGTTGGCGTCTTCAGATTCCCGGTTTGGAAGAACTAACCTCGGTCGGTGCACGTCGGGGACACACCACGGATGAACTGGAATGTTTGTATCCGGGCTACGATGGCAACTATGATCCGTCTGCGCCTACCTCCGGTAACGGATATTATACTCGTGAAGAGTTTATAGATTTATTGCGTTATGCAGCTCAAAGACATGTGCGTGTAATCCCGGAAATAGAGTCTCCGGGGCATGCACGGGCGGCAATAGTGTCCATGAAAGCACGTTATCATAAATATATAAACACCGATCCTGAAAAGGCTGTCGAATATTTGTTGAGTGACGCGCAAGATACTTCCCGCTATGTTTCCGCACAGTCTTATACGGATAACGTGATGAATGTGGCATTACCCTCCACGTATCGGTTTATGGAAAAAGTGATTCGTGAGCTGATGGCTATGTATGAAGAAGCGGAGGTACCTTTGACTACCATTCACTTGGGAGGCGATGAAGTGCCTGATGGAGCTTGGATGGGTTCGCCTGTCTGCCGGGCGTTTATGGATGAACATGGAATGACGAGTGCGCATGAACTGTCCGAATACTACATCACGAAGATGGCAGACTATCTGCAACAATATCATGTGCAGTTCAGTGGCTGGCAGGAAGCTGCGTTGGGACATTCGGAGGCTACCGACCGCCATTTGAACAGGCTTGCGGCAGGAGGATATTGCTGGAATACAGTTCCCGAATGGGAAGCGGACGAAATACCTTATCAGGTAGCCAACAAAGGCTATCCGGTGATCCTCTGCAACGTGAACAACTTCTATCTGGATTTGGCCTATGATGCTCACCCCGATGAAAGAGGGCTCTCGTGGGCCGGATATGTGGATGAATCTAAAGGCTTTTCCATGCTTCCATATCACATCTATCGCTCTTCGCGTACTGATATGGCTGGCAATCCGGTCGATTTAGGTATTGCGGAAAGAGGAAAAACAGTTTTGACCGCATCCGGCAAGGAGCGTATCCAAGGAGTACAAGCGCAATTGTTTGCAGAAACGATCCGTGATTTCAAGTGGGTGGAATATTATACCTTTCCTAAAATCCTCGGACTGGTAGAACGCGGGTGGAATGCTTTTCCCGCTTGGAGTATGCTGGCAGGAGAGAAAGAACAGCAGGCTTTCAATAAAGCGCTGGCTTTGTTCTATTCGAAAGCGAGTGAGAAGGAAATGCCCCATTGGGCGTCCCGAAACATTAACTTCCGTTTGCCTCATCCCGGACTTTGCCTCAAAGAAGGCAAGCTCTATGCCAACACTCCCATCCGGGGAGGGGAGATACGCTATACGACCGATGGAGCGGAACCAACTCTTGATTCAGCGCTTTGGGAAGCTCCCATAGCCTGTGATGCTTCGGTTGTGAAAGCTAAACTGTTTTATTTAAACAAAGAAAGTGTGACAAGCACTCTCAAAGTAAATTAATCCACAAAAAGTAGATAAGTTATGAACTATGATAAGATAAAAAGAAGCGGTATATTATTCCTGTTGGGAATAGGTGCGATCACATCGTTGTCGTGCAATGACAATGATAATGGAGGGTATCCGGAACGGGTACCGACCCGCCTGTCGGTAATGCCTTTGCCGGAAAGAGTTGATTATAAAGAATCGGTGGTCACTCTTCCGCAGAATGTGACTGTTAGCCAGAATATTCCGGCTTCTACGTCACAACTGTTGAAATCCACGCTGGAAGAGAAACTGTCTCTTTCCGCGAGTGACGCTTCCAACGATCATGCCTTTATCCGGGTGAAACAAGAATCTGATCTGGCCAAAGAAGCCTATCGTCTGACCGTAACCAAAGAGGGGGCCTGCATCTATTATTCGACGGAAACCGGACTTCTTTGGGGAATCCAGACGTTGAGGCAAGCACTCGAACAAGCTAATTTCTTCACTTCGGGAAACTCGAAATATCTTCCGATGGTAGATATAAAGGATGCTCCCAAATACGACTGGCGCGGATTCCATATCGATGTGGTACGGCACATGTTTACGGTTGATTATCTGAAAAAGGTGATAGACTGTCTGTCTTTCTACAAGATAAACAAGCTCCACTTGCATTTGACCGACGATCAGGGCTGGCGCATCGAAGTGAAAAAATATCCTTTACTGACGCAGGAGGGAAGCTGGCGTGACTTCGACGAGTATGACAAGAGATGCGTAGAGCTTTCCCAACAAGATTATAACTACGAGATAGATCCTCGTTTTGTGAGAAATGGTTCGCAATATGGTGGTCATTATACACAAGAAGAGATGAAAGGCTTGGTGAGTTACGCATTGGAAAGAGGTATTGATATTGTTCCCGAAATAGATATGCCAGGGCATTTCTCGGCGGCTATCAAAGTGTATCCCGAACTGTCGTGTACGGGAGAAGCTGGTTGGGGAGAAGAATTTTCTTATCCTATTTGCCCTTCCCGGCCGGAAAACTATCAGTTTGTGCAATCTATCATTGATGAAATGGTCGAAATCTTTCCTTCGGAATATTTCCATATAGGAGCTGACGAGGTGGAAAAGGATAACTGGGAGCAGTGTGAAGTCTGTCAGCAGTTGATGCAACAGGAAGGTTATCAGAAAGTGGATGAATTGCAAAACCGCTTTGTGAAGATAATGACGAACTATGTGAAGGGTAAAGGTAAGAAAGTGATGGGATGGGACGATGCTTTTCTTGAGAAAGATCCACAAGACCTGATCTATACCTATTGGCGTGACTGGCTGCCCGACCAGCCGGGAAAGATTACCCAGAAAGGTTATCCGATTGTATTTATGGAGTGGTCTCGTTTCTATTTGAGCGCAACGCCTTCGGACGAAGGATTAAGCTCTTTGTATAACTTCGAGTTCGAACCCCAGTTTCCTAGTATTGTGAAGCAGAATGTATTAGGCTTCCAAGCCTGTGTCTGGACGGAAATGATTCCCAATGAGCGGAAGTTCGGTCAGCATGTTTTCCCTTCTCTTCAGGCCTTTTCAGAATTGGCGTGGGGAAGTGACCGCAACTGGATTGATTTCACCAATCGCCTGAAATGGCATGTTAAATGGTTGAATGAGAATGGATTTTACTTCACCAAACCGGGATTTATTTAATCCCGGTGTCATCAGAACGATATGAAATCAGAACGTTTACTTTCATTAGACGTGCTTCGGGGAATCACCATTGTCGGAATGATTTTGGTGAACAACCCCGGGACGTGGGAGTCTGTTTATGCGCCCTTGCGGCATGCCGAATGGAACGGACTGACACCGACAGACCTGGTCTTCCCATTCTTTATGTTTATCATGGGTGTTTCTATGAGCTTTGCTTTATCCAGGTTCGATCATCACTTCAGCCGTAGTTTTATCACCAAAC
>ERZ773113.1262-NODE-1262-length-12633-cov-3.796470_pt1 | contig 12633 bp, 12 predicted proteins | sample MGYA00580565_ERZ773113 | MGnify/ENA primary metagenome ERZ773113 (study PRJEB29015, sample SAMEA2737827) | human gut metagenome | biome: human gut; feature: human-associated habitat; material: faeces | place: China | collected 2012 ...
CTCGCGCCTGCAAACCCGAATACAGTAAATCGATATTGGATACCCCTCCCCCTAGCACGATAACATCGGGATCGAGCGTATTCACCACACCCGCCAACGCACGCGCCAGTTGATCGCAATAGCGTTCCCATAACAAACAGGCATCTGCATCACCCGATTCTACCCGCTGCATAATATGTGGCACATCTGCATGTTGTGCGGTGTGACTCATATACTGACGCTCCAGGCCGCTGCCGGAAATAAAGCTCTCAATACAGTTCAACTGCCCGCAATAGCACATCACTCCAGCCCCGTCCTGAGATTCGTGGTAGCGCGGCAATGCATTATGTCCCCACTCTCCTGCACAGGCGTTAGGTCCGGAGATCAAACGGTTATCGATGCATAGTCCACCGCCGCAACCGGTACCGAGGATCACGCCAAATACCACGCTATGCCCACGCCCACTACCGTCCATCGCTTCTGACAGGGTAAAGCAGTTGGCATCATTGGTAACGGGCACTGGCATTCCTAATGCACGCTCGAGATCTTGCGCAAAGGCCTGCTGATTCAGCACCAGAATGTTGGAATTCTTAATCAAACCTTCGCTATCCACCGCACCTGGCACCCCGACGCCAACCGATAAAGGCTGATTAATGGCCTGCATAGCCCTGGCTATCATCTCCGTCACGGCTTGGAAAAAATCACCGTAACGCTGCTTTGGTGTCGCACATCGTTCGCGGTAAACAATTTCACCCGCGTTATCAATCACCACCGCTTCGATTTTAGTCCCGCCGATATCCAGTCCGAGCCTCATGGTTTTCCTCGTTTGCGCCTTGCAATTTGATTGCGTCTAGTTTGCCAATTTTGTTTACTAAACAAAAAGAGACATGTCACAAAAGCTAAGTTTTATGATGAATAGATAGAAAAAACATGTTTACTAAAAAATGTGGCGAAAAAGAGAAACAACGAGACCGGGCTTGCACCCTGTTAGAAGAAGTAAGGTTGGTGATGGATGCGCCGGAAGGACCCCGGCGCACAGCGCTTAAATGAACGCGAAAGCGTCGCCAAACAGGCGATCTTCGCGCGCGCCGCGTTCGTTGCAGAACAGGTCGCGAGCAATCTTAGCCATCTCGAAACGCCCGGCAATATAGATATCGTGATCGGCCAGGGTACCGTAATCCTGCAGCACCGCGGTCAGCACGGTGCCGGAACGCCCACGCCAGCCCTCTTCCGGCTGCTCAACCACCGGCTCAATGCGCAGGTTAGGATGGGTTACGCTCAGCGCTTCCAGCTCAGACAGGTCATATAGATGCTTCTCTTCGCGGCCACCCCAGTAAATGGTGATGTCACGGTCCGGGTTACGTGCCAGAGCGGTCAACAGAATAGAGCGCACATAAGAGAATCCCGTACCGCCAGCGATGAGGATCAGCGGACGATCTTCGTCATCGCGCAGCCACGCTTCGCCGTGAGGGATGTCGACCACAATCTCACGTTCTTTCAGGATGCGGTCCATAACGGCCATCGCGTACAGGTTAAGCTCAGACGCACCAATATGCAGCTCAATAAATTCTTTCTCTGCTGGCGTAGAGGCCATAGAGAAAGGACGCTTATCACGCTCATCCATCACTACCATTAAGTACTGACCAGCGCGGAAAGAGAATGCCGCTTCTGGCACTAAACGGACGCGATATACGGTGTCGGTGATGGCATCTACCGAGGTCACTTTACAGCTTAAGGTTGTCATTCGCTCTCTCTGTCGTGAAGTCTATAGGGCTTAACGGCCTGTTTCAGGTTTACCGTTATTCATTATGGCCAGTTCATCCCAGATCGCGTCAATACGCGCGGTCACGGCAGGATCTTTTTTGATCGGGCGACCCCATTCACGGTCGGTTTCGCCAGGCCATTTATTTGTGGCATCCAGTCCCATTTTTGAGCCAAGACCGGAAACCGGCGAGGCAAAGTCCAGGTAATCTATCGGCGTGTTCTCGACTAACACCGTATCGCGCGCCGGGTCCATTCGCGTGGTAATCGCCCAAATGACGTCATTCCAGTCGCGAGCGTTAACGTCATCATCGCAGACAATAACAAATTTGGTATACATAAACTGGCGCAGGAAAGACCAGACGCCCATCATCACGCGTTTCGCATGACCGGGATACTGCTTCTTCATCGTCACTACCGCCAGGCGATACGAGCACCCTTCAGGGGGCAGGTAAAAATCAACGATTTCCGGGAACTGCTTTTGCAGGATCGGCACAAACACTTCATTCAGCGCCACCCCCAGTACTGCGGGTTCATCCGGTGGACGCCCGGTGTAGGTAGAGTGATAAATCGCATCTTCACGCTGCGTAATGTGCGTCACGGTAAACACCGGGAAGTTATCCACTTCGTTGTAATAGCCGGTGTGGTCGCCGTAAGGGCCTTCTGGCGCCAGTTCACCCTGCTCAATGTAACCTTCCAGCACAATTTCTGCACTGGCCGGAACTTCGAGATCGTTAGAGATAAACTTCACGACTTCCGTTTTCGTTCCACGCAGCAGGCCTGCAAAGGCATATTCCGAGAGCGTATCCGGTACGGGCGTGACGGCCCCGAGAATGGTGGCCGGATCGGCGCCGAGCGCGACAGACACCGGGAAACGTTCACCCGGACGCGCAGCACACCATTCCTGGAAATCGAGCGCGCCGCCGCGATGCGACAGCCAGCGCATGATGAGCTTATTCTTACCAATCAACTGCTGGCGGTAAATACCCAGATTTTGCCGTTCTTTATGCGGACCGCGCGTGACGGTCAAACCCCAGGTGATCAGCGGCGCAGCATCTTCAGGCCAGCACTGCATAATGGGAATTTTGGTCAAATCAACCGCATCGCCTTCCAGCACTTTTTGCTGGCACGGCGCACCGCGCAGGCGTTTGGTTGGCATGTTCAGCACCTGCTTAAACTGCGGCAGCTTGTCGAACAGATCGCGGAAGCCTTTCGGTGGCTCTGGCTCTTTCAGAAATGCCAGCAGCTTACCCACTTCACGCAACGCGGTAACGTCTTCCTGCCCCATCCCCAATGCGACACGACGCGGTGTACCAAACAGGTTGCACAGCACCGGCATGGAGTAACCTTTCGGATTTTCAAAGAGTAACGCGGGGCCACCGGCACGCAGGGTGCGGTCAGCAATTTCTGTCATTTCCAGATAAGGATCAACAGGAAGTGTAATGCGTTTGAGTTCGCCCTGCTTTTCCAGCAGCGTCAGGAAGTCGCGGAGATCGTGGTATTTCATGCAGTTAGTCATGGCCTCTTTGTAAGCGCTTCATTATACGGCGTAAGCCTGCTTGATGCTGTAATTTTGTTAAATTAGCGTGAACTTATGCGTTCTGTTCCAGGTTCACCCATTATAATCAACTTAGCGATCCCTCCAGGGTTTTGATATGCTTGCGCCCCGAACTAAGGGAAAGAGTGATTATGCAGGCCTGGTATTTACTGTATTGCAAACGCGGGCAACTTCAGCGCGCGCAGGAACATCTTGAACGTCAGTCTGTAAATTGTCTGACACCCGTGATCACGCTTGAAAAAATGCAGCGCGGGAAGCGCACAACCGTCAGTGAGCCGTTATTCCCGAACTACCTGTTCGTGGAGTTCGACCCTGAGGTGATCCACACCACCACCATCAGCGCAACGCGCGGCGTCAGCCACTTCGTTCGTTTTGGCGCCCACCCGGCCACCGTTCCGTCGACGGTCATTCATCAGCTTTCGGTGTATCAACAGCCCGAAGGGATCACCGACCCGGAAACCCCTTACGCGGGTGATAACGTCGTCATTACGGAAGGTGCATTCGAAGGCCTGCAGGCGATTTTCGCCGAGCCGGACGGTGAAGCACGCTCCATGTTGTTGCTCAACCTGCTGAACAAGCAGGTGTTGCAGAGCGTCAAAAATACCGACTTCCGTAAAGTTTAAAAACTGATCCTGAAGAGATGGCGCACGTTGTCATCCGTCTGCGCAGAAAGCCAGTGCGGATCGTCTCCACGCCATCGCGCCACGCGCTCAACAATGTGCCCCAGGTATGCAGGCTCATTTCGCCGCGATGACGGTTTGGGCGTCATATCTCTCGGCAGCAGATAAGGCGCATCGGTCTCAATAAGCAAACGGTCGGCCGGAATCAACGGTAACAGCTCGCGTAGCTCAAGCCCGCGGCGCTCATCACAAACCCAGCCGGTAATGCCGAGAAACAGCCCGCGCGCCAGGCACTCCTGCGCCTCCTGCCTTGAACCGGTGAAGCAGTGCAGCACCGCGCCGGGGAGTTTATCCAGCCAGGGATCCAGAAGCGCGAGAAAACGTTCGTGCGCGTCGCGGCAATGCATAAAGACGGGCATTTCAAGCTCTGCCGCCAGAGCAAGCTGGGCAGTGAATGCCTTTTCCTGTTCGTCAGGCGTGGAGAAGTTGCGGTTAAAATCGAGCCCACACTCGCCAATGGCCACCACCTCAGCGGTTTTCGCCAGCCTGTAAAGGATTTGTGCGCTCTCCTCGGTCCACTGGCTACTGTCATGAGGGTGGATGCCTGCGGTTGACCAGCAGTGTTCATAACGTTGCGCCAGAAGCTGCGCCTGCTCGCTCTCATGAAGGTTAGTTCCGGTCAGCAGGAGTCCTTTAACGCCGGCGTCAAAAGCACGCGCAACAACGTCATCGCGATCTTTTGCAAACTGCGAGCTGGTCAGGTTGAGTCCGATATCAAACATGCGAATCCCCATATAACAACCGCCCTGACGGGCGGCTGGTTTTACTCTTCAGTGGTCTTTTCAGACGCATCGTCTACATCGTCCGATCGGCGTCCTTTACCCACGTAGAAACGCGAGAAGAATACGCCAACCTCAAAGAGGCAATACATCGGTATGGCCAGTAACGTCTGCGAGAAAACATCCGGCGGCGTGAGCAGCATGCCGACCACAAATGCACCTACCAGGATATACGGACGCTTTTTACGCAGGTCTTCAGGGGTCGTTACCCCAACCCAGCAAAGCAGCACAATGGCGACCGGCACTTCAAATGCCACGCCAAACGCCATAAACAGCGCCATGACGAAGCTGAGATAGCTGGCGATATCTGTCGACACCTGCACCCCTTCCGGCGCGGTGTGCGTCAGGAAGCCAAAGGCCAGCGGGAAGACAACGAAGTAGGCAAACGCCATACCGATATAGAACAGCAACGAGCTGGAGACCAGCAGCGGGATCACCAGTTTACGTTCATGTTTATACAGCGCTGGTGCCACAAACGCCCATACCTGATAAAGGATGACGGGTGCAGACGCAATCAACGACACCCAAAAGGTGAGCTTAATAGGGGTAAAGAACGGTGAGGCAACATCTGTTGCAATCATCGTTGCCCCCAGCGGCATCTGCTTAATCAGCGGTGCAGAGACCACCTGATAGATATCGTTGGCGAAATAGACCAGGCACAGGAATATCACCAGAACCGCAATAATGCAGTTTAACAGGCGCTTACGCAGCTCAATAAGGTGCGTAATAAGCGGTTGAGTATCATCTACTGCCATGGTTACGCTTTATCACTCGACGAGGGGGATGATTCGGAAACAGGCGCGACGGGTTTCGCTTCCGCCACTTTTATCGTGGGGTCTTCCGGCTGCGCCTGTTTTTTCACTTCGGTTTCCTGCGGCGTCTGTTCTGGCGCGGCGGCCTGGTGCTCAGCACTCGCTGGCGTCACGCCCTCACGTTGCGCTTCGCTGTCCTTCACCACCGGGTTATGAATGGTGTTCGCTTCATCGCTCGCTTTTTCAGGATCGTTAACGCTGTAAGAGCGCTTCATGGATTCCGCCGCTTCGCGCAGCTCATCCATTGACGCTTTCAGTTCCGGCGTCAGGTTATCCATGCTCGCCTTCTCAACCTTTTTCAGGCTTTCCTGAAATTCCTGCAGCTTAAGCTCCTGGGCCAGTTCATTCTGAACGGTCGATGCCAGCGATCTCAGCGCACGAACCCAGCCCGCAACGGTTTTCACCGCCACCGGCAGACGCTGAGGCCCCAGCACGATCAGGCCAATCACAAAGACCAGCAGGAGCTCACTAAAACCAATGTCGAACACGACTTACACCTGCTCTTTATCGTGGCGTTTAGCGTCTTCCTTTTTGGCTTCTTCTTGCTTATCGGAGATGTATTTCGCAGTAAAATCAGCATCCTGGCTGGTTTTATCCTGCTTGTTCTCATCATCGCTCATTGCTTTCTTGAAGCCTTTGATAGACGCGCCCAGATCGGAACCGATAGAACCGAGCTTTTTAGTGCCAAACAGCAGCACGACGATGACGGCAATAATGACTAATTGCCAGATACTGATACCACCCATACAAATTCCTCAGGAATAGATGATTAATTGGTCAAGTCGCATTATACGTATGCGACCCGTCGATGGCGACGCAAACTCAGCGCGTTTTTCTCCATCCGGCTAGCCAGACAACAACCCCGCTAGCCATCAGCCAGGCGGGCATCATCTGCCAGTCCGGACGATTGATTAGCAGCAACGTACCGCTCAACAGCAGCGTTGCGCCAATCCCAAAGAGATAGCGTGATTGTCCCTGGCGCACGCGACTGGACTGAAGCTCGCGGGCGATTTTATCCATGCTGTGCTGAAGGTTCTTGCTCTGACGCAAACTGTCGTAAACCAGTTCAGGAATTTCGGGCATTTTTTCAATCCAGAACGGGCCTTTCTCTTTCAATGAGCGCACCAGCGCTGGAAAACCTACCTGATCCTTAATCCAGGATTCCAGGAACGGTTTAGCCGTCTTCCACAAGTCTAACTGAGGATAGAGTTGGCGACCTACCCCCTCAACGTAAAGTAATGTTTTCTGAAGTAAAACTAATTGCGGCTGAACTTCCATATTAAAGCGGCGAGCCGTATTAAACAGGTTTAACAGCACGTGCCCGAAGGAGATTTCTGCCAGCGGCTTTTCAAAAATCGGCTCGCAGACGGTACGAATAGCAAACTCAAACTCTTCGACGTTGGTGTCCGGCGGAACCCAGCCGGAGTCAACGTGCAGCTCAGCCACCTTACGGTAGTCACGGTTGAAGAACGCGATAAAGTTCTCGGCCAGATAACGCTTATCTTCTTTATTCAGCGACCCCACAATCCCGCAGTCGATACCGATATACTTCGGATCCTCAGGATGCTCGTAGCTCACAAAAATATTGCCCGGGTGCATATCCGCATGGAAAAAGCTGTCGCGGAACACCTGAGTAAAGAAGACCTGAACGCCACGTTCGGCCAGCAGCTTCATGTTCGTTCCCTGCTTCTCCAGCGCCGCCACATCCGAAACCGGAATACCGTAGATGCGCTCCATGACCATCATGTTCTGACTGCAGTAGTCTGAATAGACCTCAGGCACATAAAGCATCGGGCTGTTTTCAAAGTTACGACGCAGCTGAATGGCGTTTGCTGACTCGCGCAGCAGGTTAAGCTCATCAATCAGCGTTTTTTCGTATTCCCGCACCACTTCCATCGGACGCAGACGACGGCCATCAGGTAACAAACGTGGTACCCAGCGCGCCAGACGATAAATCAGCTTCATGTCAGCTTTGATGACCGGCAGGATATCCGGGCGGATCACCTTGATCACCACCTCTTTGCCGTTCTCTTTCAGACGCGCGGTATGCACCTGAGCAATAGACGCCGACGCCAGCGGGGCTATTTCGAAATCGTCAAACCAGGTTTCAACGGGAAGATTACCCATTGCCTCTTCGATCTGTTTCTTTGCCCTCACTCCGTCAAACGGGGCAACACGGTCCTGCAGCATCGCCAGTTCATCGGCAATGTGCGGCGGAAAGAGATCGCGGCGGGTCGACAGCATCTGCCCGAACTTAATCCATACCGGGCCAAGCTCCTGCAGCGCCAGACGCAGACGTTCACCCAGCGGCTGACCTTTATGACGATTAGGCATCCAGAACAACATCCGCCGCCAGATTCTAAGCGGCAGCGTGATACGCATTTTGGGGATAAGCTCATCGAGCCCGTAACTCAAAAAGGTGTGGACGATAAAATAGAGGCGCCGAATTTCACCAGGCGTCATTTGCCCTCCAGTTTTTCCAGCCGTTTGGTTAATGCATCAACCGCACGTTCAACAGCAGCGGTTTCTTCCGCAAACCATGCCACTTCCAGCGGACCGGGGGCCATGCGCCACTCTTCAGTCAGGACTTCTGCGGCATAGCGCTGCTGCCGTTCCAGATTTTTGCGCAAGAACGCCGTGCCGCCATGAATAGCTTTCCCGATCCCTTCAGCGGCGATGTCACCAATAAAAGGCGCGAGCAGTTCTGCCGGGTCAAACTCCGCCAGATCGCTGAGCGCAACGAAGTTTTGTACGACCTGGATGTCGCCCTCCACTTCCAGCTCACCGCTGCGGATAAGCGCCGTCAATTGCTGGCGATCGCGCAGTTTTGGCAGTACGCTCATATGGGTAATGACCGAGCAATCCGCCTCGCCTTCCCACTCACCCAGAACATCGAGCTGGCGTTCGCTGAAGACCAGCACGAGCGGCGTTGAGAACTCTTTTAATACAATGCGCAGGACCTTCCCGTTAAGTCGCTGACGTGCAGCTTTTAGCGCCGGCGCGCGATACAGGAAGGCATTGAGCACATTCTCGATGCCTGCGGTGACTAAGGGTTTAAAGGGCACGGGACACCTCCACTCAGAATTTGTAACCGCGATGCAGCGCAACGACACCCGCCGTCATGTTGAAGTATTCAACGTTCTCAAATTCCGCATCCTGCATCATGGCTTTTAGGGTGTCCTGATCCGGGTGCATGCGAATGGACTCCGCCAGATAGCGGTAGCTCTCCGCGTCGTTCGCCACCAGTTCACCGATACGCGGCAGCACGTGGAAGGAATAGGCGTCGTAGGCTTTGCTCAGCGGCTCAATGATCGGTTTAGAGAACTCGAGCACCAGCAGACGTCCACCCGGCTTCAGTACACGGTACATGGAGCGCAGCGCTTTTTCTTTGTCGGTGACGTTACGCAGGCCGAAGGAGATCGTGATGCAGTCAAAGGTATTATCCGGGAATGGCAGCGCTTCGGCGTTAGCCTGCACGTATTCCACATTGCCCACCACGCCGATGTTACGCAACTTTTCGCGTCCCATTTTCAGCATGGAGTCATTGATATCGGCCAGAACAACGCGGCCAGTTTCACCCACCAGACGGGAAAACTTCGCCGTCAGATCGCCTGTTCCACCAGCTAAATCCAGCACGGTTTGTCCACGGCGCACACCGCTGCAGTCAATGGTGAAGCGTTTCCACAAGCGATGAATGCCGAACGACATTAAGTCATTCATCACATCGTACTTCGCCGCCACGGAATGAAATACGTGGGCCACCATGTCAGCTTTCTGCGCTTTGGCGACAGTCTGAAAGCCAAAGTGCGTCGTGTCTTGTGAATCGTCAACCATCTCAGAGCCTGCTAATCAGTCAAATGTTCGTGAAGTGTAACAGATTGGGCGCGTTTGCCCTACGATTCAACCGCCGTGATAGAAACGTGTCGGCGGCTCGTCAGACGATAAATCCGTCGTTAACTCGTTGTCTTCGCTGGGTGTCTTTTGTTCATCTGCGCCTTCACGCAGACGGAACTCTTCGTCTTGCGCCGTGGCCTGCTCCACCAGTTCCGGATTAATCTCGCGTTTGACCTCCACCCCCAGGCCGCGGAATGCTTCAGCCTGAGCAAGTAGGTTGCCCCGCCCGGAGGCGAGTTTTTTCATCGCCTGACGGTAGTTATCCTGCGCACGGTCCAGGCTTTGCCCGACCGAGGACATATCGTCCACGAAGAGGCGCATTTTGTCGTACAGCTTGCTGGCACGCTCGGCAATCTTCTGTGCATTGCGGCTCTGGTGCTCATAGCGCCACAGGTTAGCAATGGTACGTAATGCCACCAGCAGGGTGGTGGGGCTCACCAGCATAATATTATTTTTGAGCGCTTCGGTGATCAGTTCGGGCTGTCTGTCGAGGGCCAGCAGGAACGCCGGTTCGACCGGAATAAACATCAGCACATAGTCCAGCGAGCGCAGCCCCGGAAGCTGCTGATAATCTTTTCTGCCCAGCAGTCGGATATGGTTACGCACGGAGGCAATATGCTCCTGCAGCGCCGACTCGCGCGTGTAGTCGTCTTCCGCATTAAAGTAACGCTCATACGCCACCAGCGTCATTTTGGCGTCGATCACCACATCTTTCCCCTGCGGCAGACGCACAATGACGTCTGGCTGCATCCGCGAGCGGGCATCGCTCTCGATACTCACCTGCGTTTCGTATTCATACCCCTCGCGCAGGCCAGAGGCCTCCAGCACGCGGGTGAGCACCACTTCTCCCCAGTTACCCTGGGTTTTGTTATCCCCTTTTAGCGCCCGAGTGAGGTTGACCGCCTCCTGCGCCATTTGCGCATTCAACTGCTGAAGATTACGAATCTCGTGCGCCAGCGTGTGCCGCTCGCGGGCTTCCTGTCCAAAGCTGTCCTGCACCTGACGGCGAAAACCGTCCAGCTGTTCACGCAGCGGCGTCAGCAGACTGTTCAGACTCTGGCGATTCTGTTCGTCAACGCGGCGGTTGCTGTGTTCGAAAATGCGGTTGGCGAGATTCTCAAACTGCTCGCTGAGGCGCTGCTCGCTGTTAATCATCTGACGGATTTTGTCTTCCGCATGCAGCTGCGTGGATTCGAGGCGGGTAGTCACTTCGCGGAGATCGGCCTCCAGCGACGTGTTGATATCACGCAGGTTGCGCAGTTCGTTATTGAGCAGCTCGCACTCGTCGCGCCAGTGGTCACTTAGCGCAAGCTGTTGCTTTACCGCGCTGAGCTCGGCGACGATCTCTTCGCGCTCCGCCAACTGATCGGCCTTCTGCTGCGCATGCTGGTAGCTGGAAATCAGCCAGCCTATCGCAACGCCCGCCAGCGCAATCACCGCATAAATCAGGATTGAGATATCCACAATGCCCCCTGCATCAACGTATTACCCGCACAAAATAAGATTGTGCTGTATAAACGTCCAGTTTGAAAGGGTTTTCCTGCGAGGCGCTACGCAAAAAATAAAGGCCGAACGCGTCGGCCTTTGATTTGAGAAGAGAGGGCTAGATCAGGCGACGAGCCGCTTCCACCACAATTTTCACCGCATGACTTTCGGTCTGCTTCATGGTTTCAGCGTTCGGGATCTCCTGCTGAGTACGGTTGACGATAACGCCCGCCACCATACCGGCACGCAGACCCTGGCTTGCACACATGGTCAGCAGCGTCGCGGATTCCATTTCGTAGTTCATTACGCCCATGGACTGCCACTCTTCCATTGAGCCTTTGAAACGGCTCACAACGCGGCCAGAGAAGGTGTCGTAGCGCTCCTGGCCCGGGTAGAAGGTGTCGGAAGAGGCGGTTACGCCAACGTGGGTGGTCGCGCCCACGGACTTCGCGGCTTCAACCAGCGCGGTGGTGCATTCGAAGTCAGCCACTGCCGGGAATTCCATAGGCGCAAAGTGCAGGCTTGCCCCGTCCAGACGAACGGATGCCGTCGTCACCAGTACGTCGCCCACGTTGATGTGCGGCTGAATCGCGCCGGTCGTGCCGATACGCAGGAAAGTACGAATGCCCAGCTGCGCCAGCTCTTCAACTGCAATAGAGGTAGACGGACCGCCGATACCGGTGGAGCACACAATCACCGCTTTGCCATCCAGCTCTGCACGCCAGGTGGTGAATTCACGATGGGCAGCCAGTTTGACCGGCTTATCCATCAGCGCGGCGATCTTTTCCACACGCTCAGGGTCGCCAGGGACGATAGCGAGCGTAGCCCCTTGTAAATCATTTTTAGTGAGGCCGAGATGAAAAACATCAGACTTAGACATAGGTGACTCCTCTGTGGGTCGGTTAGTCAGAAGAAGTAAAACGGTACTTTACAGAAGCAGTAAGCATAATTTCGTGATGCATCTCACCATGAATGAAAATGATTGCAGTGAATTTCCATCAAAAAGTGATTTACATCACATTAACAAGTTATATCGTCAGGTGCTGCACAAAAGATAGACCGTTTAAGGCACTGTGAGTTGTTAACCTGGTGTCTATATTTACCTTTGCGCTAACTCATTGGTACGGAGAATGCCATGACTGAAAAAACCGGTTTTGCACCTGCTGCAGCCCCGCTTGCTTCAACCATCGTTTCAACCTCAGAAGAGGCCATTACGGCGGGAGAGACCTCCATTCCCTCTCAGGGGGAGAATATGCCTGCCTGGCACGCACGACCAAAATCGGCAGACGGTCCGCTGCCCATCGTGATTGTGGTTCAGGAGATTTTTGGGGTTCACGAACATATTCGCGACCTCTGCCGTCGCCTGGCACTTGAAGGATATCTGGCCGTTGCGCCAGAACTCTACTTCCGTCAGGGCGATCCAAACGACTATAGCGATATTCCAACGCTGTTCAGCAATCTGGTCAGCAAAGTCCCGGACGCGCAGGTGCTGGCCGATCTCGACCACGTTGCCAGCTGGGCGGCGCGTAACGGCGGCGACCCGCACCGTCTGATGGTCACCGGCTTCTGCTGGGGCGGACGCATTAGCTGGCTGTATGCCGCACACAATCCGCAGCTCAAAGCGGCTGTCGCCTGGTATGGCAAACTGGTGGGCGAGAAAACGCTGAATTCGCCAAAACATCCGG
>ERZ773113.1265-NODE-1265-length-12615-cov-97.486783_pt1 | contig 12615 bp, 8 predicted proteins | sample MGYA00580565_ERZ773113 | MGnify/ENA primary metagenome ERZ773113 (study PRJEB29015, sample SAMEA2737827) | human gut metagenome | biome: human gut; feature: human-associated habitat; material: faeces | place: China | collected 2012 ...
AGCTGATATTCAATGCTGGTCGGGGTGATATTCATGCACAGTGTCCAGGCGCCGTGCTCGGGGATCTGGTAGCTGCCGCTGTTCACGCCCCGTTTGCTCAAGTGTTCCGTTGAGTGACCGATCAATCCCTCGCTAAGCAGCTCGGCCAGAATATTGCTCACCGCCGGAATGGAGAGACCGGTGAGTTGAGAGAGCTGTGATTTACTGAGCTGCTTTTCCCGCCACAGATGGGAAAGAAAAATCGACTTATTGGCCTGCCGGACCCGGGCGTTATTAAAGCCAGTACGCTGCATACACTTAACTCCCTTAACTATATTGCGTGAGCATTGCGCATTTTAACAGCGAATTGGCGATATAGACTCCTGTTATTGCAACTTTTACTTCGTTTTGTTTAGTGGAGGCATCATGTACGGTTCGGTTAAGGTCTGGCAGGAAATCATTTCATTACCAACGTGGACGACGGGAGCGGAAGATCCGAACCCTATGTTTCTGGAAAAACGTGTTTATCAAGGATCTTCCGGCAGCGTCTATCCCTACGGCGTGATTGATACCCTGACCGGCGAACGCGAAATGCGCGATTATCAGGCAGTGTGGATGGAGAATGATTTCCTTCGGGTCATGCTGCTACCGGAGCTTGGCGGCCGTATTCACCGGGCATATGACAAAGTCAAACAACGTGATTTCGTCTATTACAATGAGGTGGTTAAGCCAGCCCTGGTAGGGCTGCTCGGGCCCTGGATCTCCGGCGGAATCGAATTTAACTGGCCGCAACATCACCGGCCGACGACCTTTAAGCCGGTCGATTTTTCTATTCAGCAGGGAGAAAACGGCGCGCAGACCGTATGGATGGGGGAAGCGGAGCCCATGCGCGGTTTGCAGGTTATGGCCGGGTTTACGCTCTATCCTGACCGCGCGCTGATTGAAATCACTGGCAAGATCTTCAATGGTAACGCCACGCCGCGCCATTTCCTGTGGTGGGCCAACCCTGCAGTAAAAGGCGGCGATGCCCACCAGAGTGTATTCCCACCCGATGTCACCGCTGTATTCGACCATGGTAAGCGTGATGTTTCCGCTTTCCCGATTGCCACCGGTACCTACTACAAAGTGGACTATTCTGCGGGGGTTGATATCTCCCGTTATAAAAACGTCCCGGTACCCACTTCGTATATGGCGGAGAAGTCGGATTACGATTTTGTCGGCGCTTATCATCATGACGAGCGAGGCGGGTTACTGCATGTTGCCGATCACCATGTCTCTCCTGGTAAGAAACAGTGGAGCTGGGGGTACGGGGATTTTGGCCAGGCCTGGGATCGAAATCTGACCGATGAAAATGGCCCTTATATTGAGCTGATGACCGGCGTCTTCACCGATAACCAGCCTGACTTTACGTGGCTTGCGCCTTATGAAGAGAAGGTGTTTGTGCAAAATTTCCTTCCCTACAGCGAGTTAGGGATGGTGCAAAATGCTAATACACAGCTGGCAATGAAGCTGGTTCGCGAGTCTGGGCAACTGCAGCTTGGCGTATATGCCATTGCTCCGCTAAATCATATCGTGGTTGAACTCAGCGCTGACCATCAGCCATTGTACGAAACTCAGCTGACGCTGAAGCCCGGTGAGAGCTGGCAGCAGACGCTGCCGGAAAATGGCGTCGGGCGCTTAACCCTCAAAGTGAAAACCGCCGAGAACCAGCCGCTGCTGGATTATCAGGAACATATAACCCAACAGACGCCGCTGCCCGAACCAGCTATAGCGCCCGCGTTACCGGAAGCGATCCACAATGGCGACGAGCTCTATTTTATCGGCCAGCACCTTGAACAATACAACCACGCAAGCCGCTACGCCGGGGATTACTATCGTCGGGCGGTTGAGCTCGATCCGCAGGATTATCGCAATAATGTTGCCCTCGGTACCCTGGCGTTCAACAGTGCCGACTGGGCGCTGGCGGAACAGTGTGCCCGTGCTGCGCTACAGCGCGCGCATCGTTTGAATAAGAACCCGCGAGATGGCGAAGCCAGTATGCTGCTTGCCAGCGTGCTGGAAAGGATGGGGGATGATGCAGGCGCCTGGGAGCACTATTACAAAGCCTCCTGGAGCGGTAACTGCCGTGACGCCGCCTGGTGGTCGCTGGCGCGGCTGGCGATGAAGCGCGGTGATGTTGCCGATGCGCTGGAAAAAGTAAACACCAGTCTGCGGTTCAACGCCAGCAATCCTCTGGCGATGGGGTTGAAAGCGCTGGCATTAGCCAACAGTGGGCAGAAGAAAGCAGCGCTGGAGTTTATTTTCGCCTCTCTTGAGCAATACCCATTGAGCTATCCGCTGCACTGCGCGCGCTGGATGATTGAGCGGAGCGACGACGCGCGAGAAACCCTGCTGCGCATCACGGGGCGCAGAGGGGTCAACGCCAGCCTGCTGGCGGGCTGGCTGCTCTCTATCGGACAGACGTCGGCGGTGAAAGAGGTTCTTGCGGTTCTGGACAGTCAGGAAGCGCTGCCGATGCTCTGGCGTGCGTCGCTAAGTGATGATGCCAATGAACGCCAACAGTTTATTGCCGCCGCCGAGCACTGCCATGCGCACAATGTTCGTTTCCCTAACTCGCTCGATGAAGTTCAGATGCTGCAGTCGCTGGGCGACAGCGCTTTTGCCCGCTATCTACTCGGTTGCTTCTGGTACAGCAAACGTCGCTATGACGAGGCGGTGAGCTGCTGGCGCGAGACGCTCGAAAAATCTCCCGATTATGCGCCCGCTCATCGTCTGCTGGGCGTTTACTCCTGGAATAAACAGCAGGATGCAACGCAGGCGCTGGCTTATCTGCAGCGCGCCGTAGCGCTGGAGCCGGACAATGCGCGCTTCCTGTTTGAACTCGATTTTTTGCAAAAATTACTGGCCAGGCCGGTACATGAGCGACTGACGACGCTGGTGGAACGTAAAGCCGTGGTGCTGAAGCGGGACGACCTGACCGCTGAGCTGCTAAGCCTGTGGAACGCGTCCGGTCATTATGCCGATGCCGCCGCGATTCTGGATACGCGCGTATTCCATCCCTGGGAAGGAGGAGAAGGGAAAATCACCGGCCAGTATTTGCTCAATCAGCTCCATCGGGCATTACAGTTCATCGAGCGTGGGGCGTTTAAACAGGCCACGGACTGTCTGAAAGCCGCATTACGCTATCCCGACAATCTGGGGGAGGGGCGACTGCCTGGGCAAACGGATAACGATATCTGGTATTTGCTGGGCTACTGCGCAGAACAGGCTGGGGATGCGCAGCAGGCGGCGGAATATTACCAGCTTGCCCGGCAAGGGGGCTCAACGCTGGACGCCGGGCGGTACTACAACGATCAACCCGCCGATTACCTTTTCTGGCAGGGCATTGCGCTGCGTAAGAGCGGTAACCCAGCGCAGGCCGAGCAGCACTTCCGCCATTTTATCGACTGGGCCGCGCAGCATCGGGATGAAGTTCCGCAAGTCGATTTTTTTGCCGTCTCTCTTCCGGACCTGGTGGTTCTCGATGTATCAGCGCAGCAGAGACATCAGCAGCACTGCTTGTTTATTGAAGCGTTGGGCCATCTGGGGCTGGGCAACGTATCCGCCTGCCAGCAGAGGATGCAGCAGCTTCTGCAAATAAATCCGGCTCATGATAAGGCGCATCTGATTCGCCATGCCCTGCAAAGCGGCATTTTTTCCTGAACCTCAATGGGCGGGCTCGGCCCGCCTGAACCCTACTGTTCCCTGCGTTTCCCTTATAGAGGAATCATTATGAACAACGCGCAGACACATCTCAAAATGGGCTACGTCTGGACGATTTGTCTGGTCGCCGCCTGCGGTGGTTTACTGTTTGGCTATGACTGGGTGGTGATTGGCGGCGCTAAGCCATTTTATGAAGCCTGGTTTTCAATTACGGACCCGGCGCAGTCCGGCTGGGCGATTAGCTCAGCGCTGTTGGGCTGTATTTTCGGCGCATTAATTTCGGGATGGTGCGCAGACAAACTGGGGCGCAAGCTGCCATTAATTCTTTCCGCCGTGCTGTTCAGCGCGTCGGCCTGGGGGACGGCGGTCGCCAGTCATTTCGATATGTTTGTGGTTTACCGCATTGTGGGCGGCGTAGGGATTGGTCTGGCTTCCGCTCTCAGCCCGCTTTACATTGCCGAAGTCAGCCCGGCAGAGAAAAGAGGACGTTTTGTCGCGGTCAATCAGCTCACCATCGTGATTGGCGTGCTGGCCGCTCAGTTAATCAATCTGATGATTGCTGAACCGGTGGAGCCGGGGGCGACGCAGCAGATGATTGTGGACAGCTGGAATGGGCAGATGGGCTGGCGCTGGATGTTCGGTGCGGAACTGGTGCCGGCGCTGGCGTTTCTGGTCCTGATGTTTTTTGTCCCCGAGTCGCCGCGCTGGCTCATGAAGGCCGGTAAACCGGAGCGCGCCCGGGCTGCGCTGGAACGCATTGGTTCTGCCGACTATGCCGACAGGATCCTGCGTGAAATCGCGCATACCCTGGAAAAGGATAACAACAAAGTCTCCTACGGCGCGCTGTTGGCTCCCCAGGTGAAACCGATTGTGATCATTGGCATGGTGCTCGCCATATTCCAGCAGTGGTGTGGGATTAACGTCATCTTTAACTACGCGCAGGAGATTTTTGCCTCGGCGGGGTTCGATATTAACAGCACGCTGAAATCGATCGTCGCGACGGGCGTCGTTAATCTGGTCTTTACCATTGCGGCGCTGCCGCTGGTGGATAAAATCGGTCGCCGTAAATTAATGCTGCTTGGCGCTTCGGGATTGACGCTGATCTATGTGCTGATCGCCGGCGCTTACGCCATGGGCATTATGGGGTGGCCGGTACTGTTGCTGGTGCTGGCGGCGATTGCTATTTATGCGTTGACCCTGGCGCCGGTGACCTGGGTGCTGCTGGCGGAGATTTTTCCAACCGCGTACGTGGACTCGCGATGTCTTTAGGTACCCTGGCGCTGTGGATCGCCTGTTTCCTGTTAACCTATACTTTCCCGCTGCTTAATGCCGGTCTGGGCGCGGCAGGAAGCTTCCTGCTGTATGGTGTTATTTGCGCTGCCGGCTACCTCTATATCCTGCGCAACGTCCCGGAAACGAAAGGTATCACCCTCGAAGCGCTGGAAGAGCAGCTGGCGCAGCGTCATACGGGCGTGAATGCGGCGAAGCAGGAGCAGATGCGCTAATGGCGGAAGAGTGGATTCTGGAGAACGCGCATCTGCGGATGTGCGTCTCTTCTCTGGGCGGCAAAGTGCAAAGTTTATTCTCGCGGCAATATCAAGCGCCGGTGCTATATGAAAATCCCGCCGGCGGCATGTTTCCGATGCTGCCATTGGCCAATCGCGTCGCCGGCAACCGTTTTATTTTTCATGGGCAGGAGATTGTCCTGCCTCGCCACCATGCCGACGAGTATTTCTTTCTTCACGGTGACGGCTGGTTACAGCGCTGGGATATTATTGAGTGCGGCGCCGAGTATTGTGTATTACAGCTGCGTCGGCAGCATGCCTGCGGTTTCGATTATCTGGCGCAGCTCCGCTACCAGTTGCTGCGTAACCAGCTGATAGCGGAGCTAACGCTTACCCACTATGGGGAGGTCCCTGCGCTTTACGGCTGCGGCTTTCATCCCTTTTTCCCTTTCGATGAACGCAGCAAGGTTCAGTTCCAGGTCAGCGGTTACTGGCCGGAAGGGGAGAATCACTTACCTCTCAACTGGCAAGGAAACTTGCCCGACTATGCCAATTTCAGCGTGGCTCAGTTCGGTGAAGATCGTTGGCTGAACGTGGGTTATTCCGGCTGGGGCGGGCGGGCGAGGGTAAGCAATGACGTGATTAATATCACAATTCTATCGCAAACTCCGTGGTTGATGCTGTTCAGAATGCAAGGTGAATCATTCCTTTGCCTCGAGCCGCAAAGCCATCCGGTAAACGCCCACAACATGGACGGGCAGCCGGGGCTGCGAGTTTTAGGCGCGGGAGAGAAGCTGAATTTTTCGCTGAAAATCATCATCGAGGGGGCATAAATAACGAGCTATCAGCAGACAAGAGCATCTTGCGCCCGCCGGGGTTTATCGCCAGACTATCGCCACCATTCGGGAGGAAATCATGGTCTTGCACTCCACGCGCTGGCTGGCGCTCAGTTATTTCACCTACTTTTTTAGCTACGGTATTTTTCTGCCCTTCTGGAGCGTCTGGCTGGCCGGAAACGGGCTGACTCCGGAAACCATCGGCATTTTGCTTGGCGCCGGTCTGGTGGCCCGTTTTCTCGGCAGTCTGCTGATTGCCCCGCGGGTGAGCGATCCCTCCCGGCTGATCGCCGCGCTGCGCGTGCTGGCGCTGTTAACCTTGCTCTTCGCGCTGGCCTTCTGGGCCGGCAGCCACGTAGCATGGCTGCTGGCGATCATCATCGGCTTCAACCTGTTCTTTTCGCCGCTGGTGCCGCTGACGGATGCTCTGGCCAATACCTGGCAAAAGCAGATCACCATGGACTATGGCCGGGTGCGGCTATGGGGCTCTATTGCCTTTGTAATTGGTTCGGCGCTGACCGGCAAGCTGGTGAGCCTGTTCGATTACCGGGCGATCCTGCTGATGCTAAGCCTGGGGGTCGCCTCGATGCTGCTCGGCATGCTGCTTAAGCCGTCGGTGATGCCCCAGGGGGAGTCGCGCCAGCAGCAGGGGGCCGGAATGGCGGCCTGGCTGACGCTGGTGCGCCAAAGCTGGCGCTTTCTCGCCTGCGTTTGTCTGCTGCAGGGAGCGCATGCCGCCTACTATGGCTTTAGCGCCATCTACTGGCAGCAGGCCGGCTATTCCGCCTCGGCGGTCGGTTATCTGTGGTCGTTAGGCGTGGTGGCGGAAGTGGTGATCTTCGCGTTGAGTAAAAAGGTGTTCCGCCGCTTCAGCGCCCGCGACCTGCTGTTGCTCTCCGCCGCCTGCGGGCTGATTCGCTGGGGACTGATGGGCTGGACCACGGCGCTGCCGGGACTCATCCTTGCGCAGATCCTTCACTGTGGCACCTTCACGGTGTGTCATCTGGCGGCGATGCGCTATATCGCCGCCCGTCAGGGTAGCGAAGTGATCCGTCTGCAGGCCGTCTACTCCGCGGTGGCGATGGGCGGCAGTATTGCCATCATGACCGTCTTCGCCGGTTTCCTCTATCAGCACCTGCACCAGGGCGTATTCTGGGTGATGGCCCTGCTGACGCTCCCGGCGATGGCTATACGGCCAAAAGCGGTGGCGGCCTAGTCCTCGAGCATGGCGCAGATATGCTGCTGCTGGCGTTCAGTGAAGTAGTTCTCCGCGTGGATCAGCGGCGGCGAAAACAGCGGCAGCGCCGTCGCATAGGGGGTGACGATAAGCGTCACCCCTTTGGGCGCACCTTCCTTCTGAAAGCGCTCTACGCTCTGGTATTTGATATTCAGCGGCAGCAGCGTTAGTTCGCGCAGCTGTTGTTCCAGGGCCTCTTCAATAGCTGGGTTGTCATCGGTTAGCAACAGCACCTGTTTCTCGTGCAGGTCGCTTTTCTGCATCAGCCAGGCGCCAAAGATCACCGCGATTAAACCGGTCTCTTCCTCATTAAAACGGATGTGCCAGGCCTCCTCGAATTCGCTCAATGCCGCCTGGGTGGTACGCAGTAAGCGAGGGTAGAGCCGGGTCACTTCCTCTGTGAGCGTGCTGTCGATGCCGATAGCAAACACGCTGCGGATCAACGCCTGCGACAAATGAATATAGAGTTGATCGCTGAGCCCCTGCTCATCACTGAACGCTCTGCCAGCGAGGATCTGAAAGCGGTGGATCAGGCCGGAGATAGCCAGCCGCAGGCGGCGATCGTGCGGGTGACCGTCGCGGACCGGGTCGGGGGTTTTGAGCAACATAAACAGCAGCGAGAGGAAAAAAGGTTCTCCGACATGGGGCGGAGCGCCGACCCGACGCTGCCAGTGGCGGACAATCTCCTGCGCCAGGGTGAACTCGGCGGCGGTTTGAGCCCAGCGTTGCTGTTCCTCATTGAAGTCCGGAGAGTATCCCCGGTGATGTTCGAGCAGACAGTACTGCAGGTACAAGCGCAGAAACTGCACGTCGCGGCAGTCAAACTGGCGATTGAGCGCCCGCGCGCAGCGGTTCACCAGCGCCTGCAGATTGGTATCATCGTATAAGGTGCGGGCAATGCCTTCCTGTTTAAGCTGCGTTTTCAGCGCCGGGGTAAAATGATGATTAACGAACTGTGGGCAGAGGCGCAGCCCCCGCCGCAGCGCATGCAGCAGACATAAACGTTGGTCGAGCGCGGCGCCTTCAATCCGATAGCTGCCGTCCACCTGTGACTGGAGGGTCAAACGGTGGTAACGCTGAATTTCGCGTCCGGTCTCCTCAATATCCTGCCGGGCCGTGGTCTCATCAACGAGGTTGATCCTGCCAAGCCGTTCAGTCGTCACCGACTGTCCGGGCAGATAAAACATCAGGAGCACCTGGCTACGGCGCTGTGGACTGGAAAGCGCAGATGGTGGTTCAATGACGGTCATCATCTGGTAAGTTCCAGTTAGGGTTTCCGCTAAGGATAGACAATGACCGCGGCGTGGGCAGGGAAGAGCGTCCGCTTTTACTCAGGATTGCTGGCGAAGTTCACAGAATTTTTCACGTGAGGAACAGATGAACAGAGTGAAACAATGCACAAGCGCGGCGTTTTTCATGGTTTTATCATGGTCGGCCGCTGCGCATCCGCATAGCTTCATCAGCCTGCAAAGCGAGCCGGTGGTCAAGGATGGTCTGCTGAGCGCCTTTAAAATGCGCTGGACGATGGATGAAATTACCTCATCGGATCTGCTCTATGATGCCGGAAACGCCAAACCGGGCAGCGAAGTCTGGAAAAAGCTGGCGGCAGAGGTGATGGCCAACGTGCTCGGTCAGCACTATTTCAGCGAGCTGTGGCATAACGGTCAGCGGGTTAAATTTAACAATCGTCCCGACGGTTACGGCCTCGAACGTGACGGACTGCAGGCGGTACTCACCTTTACTCTGCCGCTGGCGACGCCGCAACCCGTTGCCGGGCAGACGTTTACCTTTTCCACCTTCGACCCGACCTACTACGTCGATATGTTTTATGACAAGGATAGCGATTTTTCCCTGCCCGCAGGGCTGCGGGCCGCCTGTAAGGCAACGGTGATGACGCCAAAACCGAACGACAAAATGCTCTCATACGCCCAGTCGCTGGATAAAGCGGATGCGCCGCCGGAGGATATGGCGCTGGGCAGCTATTTTGCCCAGAAGGTGACCCTGACATGTCAGTAATTTTTACTCCGCGCGCGCGATCTTCGCGCTGGAAAGCGCTGTGGCCGCTGGCGCTGTTGCTGGCGGTGAGCATCATCGGCGGCATTTGGCTGTGGCGGGCGTGGCCGCAGGTGCTGATGCAGAGCGCAGTCTGGCAGCGTTCGCTAAACCTGGAACTCAGCCGCCTGCTGCAGGCGGTGGCGGAGAACCCGGCGGCGGCAGGGCTGTCGCTGCTGGGGTTTAGCTTCGTTTACGGGGTGCTCCATGCCTTAGGGCCCGGACACGGTAAAATTGTCATTACGACCTGGCTTGCCACCCATCCCGCGAAGCTGAAATCAAGCATTGGCCTGACGCTGGCCGCCTCTTTATTACAGGGGCTGGTGGCCATCGCGCTGGTGGTCGTGGTGCTGGCGCTGCTGCAGCTGCCGGCGCGCCAGCTGCACCTCAGCAGTTTCTGGCTGGAGAAGGGGAGCTATTTGCTGGTGGGTGCGTTAGGGCTGCTGCTGTGCTGGCGGGCGTTAAAAAAGCTGCGTCTGCTGCTGCGCCGGCCAACGTTTACCGCTTTTACCCCGCATCATGTTCATAACGAACACTGCGGCTGCGGGCATCAGCATCTCCCGGCCCCGGAGCAGCTGCAGGCCGGCGACGACTGGCGGGCTCGCGCCGCGATCGTCCTGTCGATGGGTATGCGTCCCTGTTCGGGGGCGATCATGGTTCTGCTGTTCAGCAAGGTAATCGGCGTTTTTGGCTGGGGGATGGCGGCGGCGCTGGCGATGGCGGCGGGAACCTCGTTGACTATCACGGCGCTGGCGCTGTTGGTGCATGGGTTCCGCCAACTGGCGATCCGCCTCAGTCGCCATCAGGCGCCAGCGTTATGGAAGCAGGTTAGTTGGGCGACGCTGGCGCTGGCCGGCGGCGTCATATTGCTGGCGGCGGCAGGGGTGATGTGGCTCAGCGCCGTCCCTGCCGGCGGTGGGATCCGTCCGTTTTAGACAGACGCCGGGCGCAAATCCTAAAGTGGGCGCCAGCGCTTGCCGCTGGCGAAGCGATGCTCTAGTTTTCCGCTTTTCGGCGGATGACAAGGAGTCGCTATGGCCGCAAATATCGTTTCTCCCGCGCAGAGCGGGCGGTTCTATTATGGCTGCGCCGGCGCCGCCGGGCTGCTGGCGGGCCTGGCGATCGTATTCTGGTTTCCAGCCCTGGCCAGCTGGTGGCCGTCAGATCTGGTGCGTGTCTACCACGCCATGCCGTATGTTATGCGATTCGGGGTGGCGAGTGTCGCGGATATTCCGCTGGTGGCCTACGCCACCCTAACGCTGTCGGGCTTCGTGCTGGCCTTTTGTCATCCCGGTCACAGTAAACTGCCCATTGTTGCCTGGGCTGTGCATAACCAGCCCTCGCCGCGGGAGATGGTCGACTGGATCCTGCGCAGCTGGGTGTTGCAGTTCGGTTTTCTGGTGATCATTTTCTGGCGTTTCGCGTTTATGGGTAAGCTAAGCAGCGACAGGCTAATGCAGATCGTGGGCATCTTTAACGACGTATGCTATCTGGCCACGCTGGTGCTGGCTGGAATACTGCTGCGCGACGGCTGGCGCGACTTTCAGGGCGTTGCCGCACCGGCAGGGAATATTCGCATTCCGCTGATCTTTGCCCTGAGCTTTTATCTGCCGTTTCAGCTGGTATGGATTTTACTCAGTGCGCAGCAGTATGAGCTGCCGCTGTGGGGATGGCTGCTGCTGGTTCCGGCGATGGTCGGCGTGCTGTTAGCCCGCCTGGCGACGGTAGGGATAGCGCTGTGTTTCCGGCGCTGGCTGGGGACGCAGGGCTGTCTGCGCTGGCGCGGACCGCTGGCCTTATTTAGCGGCCTGACGGTGCTCTGTATTGGCGGCAATGCGGTGATTCGCCAGATCCTCAACATGATAAAATGACATAAAAAAAGGAAGCCGCGGCTTCCTTTTTGACATCAGTAAGAGATTAACGCTTCAGCGCGTCGCTCAGCTGCTCGCGCATGTTCGCCAGCATCGCTTTCACCACGCGCGGGTTACCGGCAACGATGTTGCCCGTCAGCATATAGTTATGACCGCCGGTGAAGTCGCAGACAATCGCGCCAGCTTCACGGGCGATCAGCTCGCCTGCGGCGAAATCCCATGGTTTCAGGGCGATCTCAAAGTAACCGTCAACGCGGCCGGCGGCCACATAGGCCAGATCCAGCGCGGCAGAGCCGGTGCGACGGAAGTCGGCACATTCGGTAAACATGTTGCCGAGAATATTCATGTAGGTGGTGGCGTGCTGCTTCGCTTTGAACGGGAAGCCGGTCGCGATAATGGTGCCGTCGAGGTCGCGAGCGTTGCTGCCGCGCAGACGGTAGCCGTTCAGCTGCGCGCCCTGGCCGCGGGTCGCGGTAAACAGTTCGTTACGCATCGGATCGTAGACCACCGCGACTTCAGTACGCCCTTTGATGCGTACGGCGATGGAAACAGAGAAGTGCGGCAGACGTTTAACGAAGTTGGTGGTACCATCCAGTGGATCGATAACCCATTGAACATCCTGCTCTTCGCCAGCGTGTTCACCGCTTTCTTCGGTGATAATGGTGTGCTGCGGGTAAGATTTGCGAATGGTTTCGATAATAATCGCTTCGGCGGCTTTATCGACGTTGGTCACAAAATCATTGCTGCCTTTCTGGCTGGTTTCTACGGTGTCTGGCGTTTCGTAGTGTTTGGCAATTAAATTACCCGCCTTGCGCGCGGCGCGCACGGCGATGTTCAGCATCGGATGCATCGGTCTCTCTCACTGGATGTTAAAGAACGGGAAAAAACGGCGCATATAATAGCAGCCAAATCTGCTTATGTCTCCGTTTTATGGTAGCATGCACGAATAATCTTTAGCCGAAGAACCATAATGCTGCAAAATATTCGAATCGTACTGGTAGAAACCTCCCATACCGGCAACATGGGCTCCGTAGCCCGCGCGATGAAAACCATGGGCTTAACTAACCTGTGGCTGGTCAATCCGCTGGTCAAACCCGATTCGCAGGCGATAGCCCTGGCCGCGGGCGCCAGCGACGTGATCGGCAACGCGCAGATTGTCGATACCCTTGATGAAGCGCTGGCAGGCTGTAGCCTGGTGGTTGGCACCAGCGCGCGCTCCCGCACGCTGCCGTGGCCGATGCTCGACCCGCGCGAATGCGGTCTGAAAAGCGTCGCCGAAGGTCAGCATGCGCCGGTGGCGCTGGTCTTTGGCCGCGAGCGCGTTGGTCTGACCAACGATGAACTGCAGAAGTGCCACTATCACGTGGCGATCGCCGCCAACCCGGAGTACAGCTCGCTGAACCTGGCGATGGCGGTGCAGGTTATCGCCTATG
>ERZ773113.1270-NODE-1270-length-12573-cov-4.915482_pt1 | contig 12573 bp, 7 predicted proteins | sample MGYA00580565_ERZ773113 | MGnify/ENA primary metagenome ERZ773113 (study PRJEB29015, sample SAMEA2737827) | human gut metagenome | biome: human gut; feature: human-associated habitat; material: faeces | place: China | collected 2012 ...
TACTGATGGTGCTACAATTAATGATATCGCCGCAAATACATCAACTCCGGTTCTTTTGCAAAAATTATTTACCGCTCAAAAACCGGCAGGCGAGAGCATGAATCGAAAACTCCTTCGGGATTTCCGTCTATATATGCTGGTTGGCGGAATGCCACAGGCTATAGATGAATATATCCAGACGAACAATTTTCGCAAAGTGGATGCTATAAAACGTGATATTTTAAGTTTATATGAGGATGATTTTAAGAAAATAGATGCAACCGGAAAACTCTCTCTTTTATTTGACTCCATTCCAGCACAGCTGAACAAAAATGCTTCCCGCTATCAGGTATCCAGCGTTCTCTCCAATGAAAGAGCTGACACAATTTTAGAACTGATTGCAGAACTGAAAGATTCCAAAACTGTTCTCGTATCCTATCATGCAAATGATCCAAATGCCGGCATGGCAACCAACAAAGATTTATCAAAATTCAAGTTGTTTCTCTGTGATACCGGATTATTTACGACTTTAATGTTCAAAGATAAGGATTTTACAGAAAATATTATTTATGAAAAACTTTTAAACGACAAACTTGGAACGAATCTTGGATATCTGTATGAAAATGTCGTGGCACAACTTCTGCACTCCAATGGAAACGAGCTGTTTTACCATACATTTATGAACAAAACCTCACATCATAACTATGAGGTCGATTTTCTTCTTGCACAAAAAAATAAAGTTTGCCCGATAGAAGTAAAATCATCCGGTTATAAAACACATAAATCTCTGGATGCATTTTCACTGAAATATTCCGACCGTATTCTACAGAAATATCTGGTATACACCAAAGATTTCTGCAAAGACGGCGATATTATATGTCTTCCAATTTATATGGTTCCTTTTATAAATCAGAGCAGCTTCCGCAGCCCCTTCGGGTAGTGATTCTTCATCACAGAACCTGCAAGTTTGCCCCAGCCGAGACTGTATCCATCTACCGTGATCAGATACCAGCCCTTCTCCCCTTCTGCCGGAAACGTCTGCCCGGCCAGATACGCGCGTGCTTCATCCACAGACAGATTCCAGCTGTGGCATGCTTCCTGCGGAGAAATTGCAAGTGCCAGTGCGTGTGCCGGTTCCAGCCGGTTCTTTTTAACTGTGCCAAGATGCAGGCCCGGACGCAGCACATGCAGCCGTCTGGTTGCCGGCATATGTTCCGGCATCAGATACAGCTGCTCTCCAAAAAGAAACAGCCTCCCGGCATCATCTGCCGGTATCTTTCCAAGAAACTCCTGTAATCCTGCAAGATACGCTTTTGCTTCTCCCTTTGCCAGCGGTTTTTCTTCTCCATTCGCACAATATCCCCGGTAATTTTCCGAAACGGTTCCCTCTTTTTCCAGAACCGCAACGAAATGTCCCTCTCCGTGCAGATGATGCGGAAATAACCGGATCGTATCGCCAATCTCCGCTGCCGGATGTTTTGTCCATGCCGCTACACCGTCTGCCATTCCCGGATATTTTTTCACCGGCACAATATGAAACTGCGGATGCTGTTCCAGAAAACGGCTGATCGTTCCCTCGTTTTCCTCCGGTGCAAAGGTACAGGTAGAGTAAACCATACGTCCTCCCGGCCGGAGCATGGAGGCCGCACATGCAAGAATTTCCTGCTGCCGCACCGCACAGACCTGAACATTTTCAGGACTCCACTCCTCACATGCCTGCTCATTTTTACGAAACATTCCCTCCCCGGAACACGGGGCATCTACCATGATCCGGTCAAAATATTCCATAAACATTCCCGCAAGTGTCTGCGGACTCTCGTTTGTCACCATCACATTTTTTACACCCATCCGTTCCATGTTCTCGGAAAGAATCTTTGCCCGCGCTGGATGAATCTCATTGCTGACAAGGAGCCCTTTTCCCTGCATCGCTGCCGCAATCTGTGTACTTTTGCCCCCCGGTGCCGCACATAAATCCAGAACTTTTTCGCCCGGCTGTGCATCCAGATATGCAGCCGGTGCCATGGCACTCGGCTCCTGAATATAGTACACGCCCGCCTCGTGATACGGATGTTTTCCCGGCTGATCTTCCTTTTCGTAATAAAACCCGTTCGCTTCCCATGGCACCGGCTGCAGGTGAAAGGAAGTTTCCTCAGCAAACCGATTCCGGTCAGTTTTTGACGGATTGATCCGCAGTGCCTGATAACGCGCATCTTCGTAACTGTTTAGAAATGCCGGGTATTCTTCCTCCAGCATTTGTTTCATTCGATCTAAAAAAAGTTGTGGAAGCATATCATTTCTCCTAAATTTCTCCTAAAGTTTTCCAAAAAAACTTGGAAAAATATCCAACAAATAGTAAAATATAAATATGATAAAACGAAAGTACATGAGAACAAGACAATTAAAACCGGGCATGAAGCTCGATCATCCGGTCGTTGACCGTCTGGGACGTAATCTCGTTGCCAGAGGCGCCGAACTGGATGATTATATGATTGATTCCCTGTTGAAACTGGGTATTATGTCTGTTTACATTCAGGAGGGGGAAGAAGAGGAAAATCCAGAACAGGTTCCTGCTTCTCCAAAAGCAGAAAAAAATATCGAACGGCTCCGTACCGAAGACCGCGCAAAAGTTACTCTTTCTGCCAGTATCCGTGAACGTGTCTCTACCGGTATCCAGTTTATCTACAACAATACAACCTCCGAGGAAATGGTTGCCACCACAGAGAGCATTGCCGATGACCTGATGCGTTCCATTAAAAACAATGATGCCATCGCAATTGATATCTCCACGCTCAAAACCAGTGACGAATACACCTTCAAACACAGCGTGGATGTAGCAACCATTTCCATGATCGTTGCCAAGCAGCAGGGACTCTCTCCCGAAGAAGTACGGGAAATCGGTGTCTGTGGTTTGCTGCACGACATTGGAAAAACCAAAATTCCAAATGCTATCTTAAACAAACCGGGCAAACTTGATGATGATGAATTTGCCATTATGCGGCAGCACTCGACATACAGTTACAACATGATCAAGGATCGTCCGGAATTTTCTCCGGCTGTCTGCCTTGGTGTTTTGCAACACCATGAAAAGATCAATGGAAGCGGATACCCGATGGGTGTGTCCGCAGAGAAAATCTGCCCCTATGCCAAGATTCTGTCCGTATCGGATATCTATGATGCCCTGGTTACCGAACGCCCCTATAAAAAAGCCTATTCCCAGAGAGATGCCGTGGAAATGATTATGTCCATGACCATGGAACTCGACATAACTGCCATGAAGAGCTTCCTTGAAAGCATGATTCTATATCCGGTAGACAGCATCGTAGAACTGAGTAACGGCGAACAGGCGCGTGTGGTCAAAAATATTCCGCACTATATTCTCCGTCCTATGGTTGTCGGGCTTACCAGCGGTAACGTTTACAACCTTGGAGAAGATATCAATTGTGCCAATATCATCATTCTTTAAACAACCGGGAACAGCTTTCGCTGTTCCTTTTTTATTGTGTTACCTCTTCACTTTCAAAAGGCTGTGCCGTCTCTGGCAGAAACGCATCGTAAATATCCACATGATCATAGATACAGCGCCAGCTGCTGGTGGACCCTGCAGTCACACAGATATACTCTTTTCCATCCGGTGTCTGTGCCATACTTGCCGCACAGCTTCCGGACTGATTCACAAAGCCTGTCTTTGCCCCGATAATTTCACTATGTGTATCCTTATCTTCAATTCTCCGCAAAAACCAGTTGGATATTGTAATCCCATCCGGATGTGGTTTGGATTTTGATGTCGTATAGGTTCGCGTTCCAAGAACTTCCCTGCACAGATCATTGTCCATTGCGGCTTTTAAAATCATTGCCATATCATACGGCGTACTGTAATGGTCATCATTGTATATGCCGACACAGTTGGTAAAATGTGTGGTCTCCGACAATCCCATTTTTTCCAGTTCCTGATTCATCATATCCACAAATGCTTCCTGTGAACCGGCCACATAAGTTGCCAGAGAAACCGCAGAATCTGCCCCTGATGGCAAAATGGTTCCATAAAACAGATCCCTTACCGTTACCTGCTCATCCACTTCGTATCCGGTATTGCTGCAGTCATTACTATAACTGAAATCTGTGGCATCAATACTGATGGTAACCAGCTCGTCCAGCTGCTCTGGCTTAATATTTTCCGCTGCTACCAGCACGGTAAAGATTTTGGTCATAGATGCTGGAATCATACGTTTTAATGCATCTTTTCCAGCCAGAATCGTTCCGGCATCCACATCAATGAGAATTCCCTGCTTGCTGACAACGGACTTCGGAAGCGATTTTGTCTCTGCGGTCTCCGTAGCGGAATAATCAAATACTCCCTCTGTTTCCGTCGGTATTTCCGATGCCTGCTCCTGCTGCGTCGGCTCAATCATCTTTGGATCTTTTTTGTTCTTTCCCTTTTTCCCCGGCACAACTGCCAATACCAGAACAACTGCTAAAATTATAACTGCTGCAACGGCTATGTACCATCTGTTTTTTCGTTTCTGCATTTTCTTATCTCCTGTCCTGCCTGAATTGCTCTTTTGTATCATAGCACTTTTCGGCTATAAATTGCAATCCATCAGATACAAACGAGACGCAAAATCCGGAAAATACCGTACGTTCTCATCATATCCGGTGCCTCCGAATGCCTGGTGCAAATGTACACCTCCATACATCAAGGCATCCCCGTATGCACAGAAATCCTCCTTTTCCCCATCCATCTTTACAAATTTTGCCAGCAGATGATGTGTCACGGAATCCGGGCGGATATGTACCGGAGCAACCGTGTTGACCAGATCCCCAAACTCCAGAATACTGTACGTTAACGCGCGGTTGGTAAAATGGTACCGTTTCTCTTTTGCAAGTCCTTTGGGATAATACGCATGAAACTGTGTATTCGGTTCCGCAAGTTTCTGCATCAGCATGCCGACTGCCTGTGTCTGATCTTCTGAAACACAGGTCCATTCTGTGAGATTTCCGTCAGCAAATGTCCGCCCACGATAAAATATGCCCTGCTGCAATACACTACGCCACTTCCTGTACAGTGCAATCTGAGCCCTGATCTCCTCAAGTTCCTCTCTGGTACAGTCACAGAAATTACATTCATACCCCAGCACTGCGAATGCGGCAACTGCAAAGCGGGTCGTAAGCGGTGTCCGGCGCAGCGTCTGATGGTTCGGACACGCAGATACATGTGCACTCACCGTCGAGAGCGGATACCCGTAACTGTAATTTGTCTGTATGTCCGCCCTGCAACAGGCATCTGTGTCATCGCTTCCCCAGATCTGCGGAAAATAGCACAAAATGCCGGGATCAAAACGGTTTCCGCCTGCTGCACACCCTTCAAATAAAATTTCCGGAAAACGACGGGTCAGTTCCTCCATGCACCGGTACAGTCCCAGCACATAACGATGTGCCACCTCTCCCTGCTGTGCGGCCGGCAGGCTCTGTGAATAATAATCGGAAAACGTCCGGTTCATATCCCACTTCACATAAGAAACCGGTGCCGAAGAAAAGACCTTTGTCATACTGGCAATGATATACTCCTGTACTTCTCTCCTGCCAAGATCCAGAATTCTCTGGTTTCGTCCTTCTGCATGCGGTTTTCCGGGAATTTCAATGGTCCAGTCCGGATGCTTCCGGTAAAGGTCACTGTCCACACTGACCATCTCCGGCTCTACCCAGATTCCAAAAGAAAGCCCCAGATCTGTAATTTTTTTGGCAAGGCGCGATAAGCCGCCGGGCAGTTTTTTTGTATTCGGCACCCAGTCTCCCAATGAAGAAGTGTCATCGTTTCGTCTGCCAAACCAGCCGTCATCCACCACAAACAATTCGATTCCGGCATCTTTTCCCGCCTTTGCCAGCTTTAAGAGCCTGCTCTCACTGATATCAAAATAGCAGGCCTCCCAGCTGTTTAAAAGTACCGGGCGCGGCCTGTTTTTCCAATATCCGCGCACGATATGCTCCCGGATAAACGCATGCATCCGCCGGCTCATGCCTCCCCATCCATCCGGTGCATAGGTCATAAAGGCCTCCGGTGCCTGAAACTGTGCTCCCGGCTCCAGTTTCCACGAAAATTCCCGTGGATTGATCCCCGTAAGAAGCCGGAGTTTTCCAAAACTGCTGACCTCCGCAGTCTCACAGTGATTTCCACTGTAGATCAGATGAAATCCGTAACATTCTCCCTGATCTTCTCCCGTTTTCGGACGGCTCAGCATCACAAACGAATTTGCCCGGCTCGACGTGGTTCCGGTAAAAGAATCATTGACAATTCTGCCACCGGTCAGCGTCTGGTCACAGCGATGCATCTCCCGCGCCCATGCGCCGCGAAATGTCGTAAAAATATAATCACTGTCATCAAAATCCAGCTGCAGACTCATCAGACGCGTAAGCTGTACATCCTGACTGCTGGCATTGACGATCTTCGCACTCCGTCCGATCACATCTGCCGCCTCATAGACATAGTAGTAGAGCAACAGCTTCAGATCATACTGCCGGTCCACCATTGTCACACACAGCTGTTGCACTTCTCCCGCACTTCCATAGGAACCCGGAAGTCCGTCCAGCGCATCTTTTTCCCCGGTAATAACGGCATCTTCATAGCGGAAATCCAGAGTCTTTGCCCCATCATAAAGAATAGCCTCAACAAACGGCTCACGGATATCGCCCTTTCCGTACGAAGACATTTCCAGCCGCACATCCTCCAGCGAAAAACCGGCATGCTCTTTTTCACAGATATTCACATTTCCCGGTGCAAACACATGCTTTTCCACAAGAATTTCAAGATCATCCGGATGCTCGATATGAATAGTTCTCCCGTAATACAGATGCTCCGGATGTCCCCCCGGCAGAATGGAAAATGCATATGTTGTATGTGCCGTATCCAGTACGAATGCCTGTCCAATTTTACGAATCATAGCTGTCATCCTTTCTTTTAGCAGTTCTCCTGATTTTTAATTGCTGCATTAATCTCCTGCAGCTTTTTCTCTGTCAAAATATATTTTTTCCGAAATACCAATACCGCGATGAAAAGACCGATCATCGGAATTCCCGCCATCGTCAGCCGCAGTCCCAGCACCGAAGAATCCGCTGCACGCGCAACAACCGCCGCACTTGTATCCTGCTTGAGGTTACAGAGAGACAGACAGATCGCTGCGATCAGCACGGCAACTCCCGAAGCCAGTTTCACAACAAACGTCTGCATGGAAAAAATCACACTTTCATCACGGCGGTGATTTTTCATTTCCCCATAATCTACCGTATTTGCCAGAAATACTGTGGTAAGCACGGTCAGCATGCCAAATGCCGCAAAGATCAAAAATCCCGGCACCACCAGGGCTCCAAGCGCAGTATGACCGCCAATCATCAGCACAAGCAGAATCGCATACCCTGCGATTGCCATTCCAAAACTCAGGTAGAACACACGGATACTGCTCATAAACTTCCGCAGCAGCGGAAACAATACCATCATGGACAAAATCTGTACCGCTCCGCCAAATGTACTAAAAAGTGTATAGCTGTTATACCAGCTCTCCCCACTCACATCATACTTGAAAAAATACAACAGCAGATTGGACGTAATATACAAAGAGCAGTTGATCAGTACAATGGTGATGACAACCGTCATTGCCTGATCGTTGTGAATCAGCGCCGAAAACATCTGCCGTACGGTCGGCGTTTCCATATGAACCGTGGATTTTTCCCGGATCGTCAGACAGGTGATCGTAATAAACAGCACAAACAATACCGCAACAATAAGTGCAAACCAGCGGAAACCCGTGCGCTCATTTCCCTGTCCCAGCATATACACACATTTCATCGTAATAATCGTAACGAGAGCGGAACCGACACCCGAACAGGAACGCGCCATAGTTGTTAAATTTTCGCGCTCTTTTCCGCCTTCTGTAAATGCCGGAATCATCGACCAGAAAGGAATGTCCATCATGGTATAGGTGACTCCCCACACAATATAGGTAATGGCTGCATATGCCACAATCCCACTTCCATTCCATGCCGGCGGTGCGGCAAACATCAGATACAGCACGATCGCATTGCACAGGGTTCCAACCAGAAGCCATGGACGGAATTTTCCCCAGCGTGTTCTGGTTTTTGCAACAATCACTCCCATAATCGGATCGTTAAATGCATCAAACACCCGCGCTGCCATGAGAATAATTCCCATTGCCATCGCACTTACTCCGAGAACATCCTGGTAATAATACAGAATATAGCTCGCCGAAAGCATATATACCATATCTTTTCCGACAGCCCCCAGGCCGAATGCCGTTTTTTCTTTTGCTGATAATTTCATTGTATTTCCCCCTTACTCTTCCCGTGCCACCTGAAAATGTTCACAGATTTTCCCCGTCTGCGCATTTTCAATTGTCAAAATTCCTTCTCCGGCCTGTCCGGTCGTCTTTACATAAGTACCGCCCATACCTCCCTGTAAACATATGGTCTTTGGGCCGATCAGTTCCAGAACACCTTTCACTTCAAACTGCACCGGTTCATTGAAAAATCCCAGCACATTTCCATTTTCATCCAGTGCCCGGATACGAACCGCCGCCATATCATAGGTTCTGCCTTCGGTCAGGTTATGTGCACTTACCTTCACCTCCAGATGTGCCTGCTGCATCGGCTCCTTGATCACGGTCTTTACCACTTTTCCGTCCCTGACAGCCTCAAACTTATAGACCGTGGAAGTCGTCCCCCAGTCCCCGACATAACGTGTGTAAAGCGCAACCGCATCCTTTGGTTTCATGTGATAGCAGACCATCAGCCGCAATGCCAGAAGGTAGAACTTTGCCGGAAGATTGTTCAGCCCGTAATACGCCGTCATGTTAAGCAGCTGCCCTATCAGTCTGGCCTGTTTCGGTTTCATCGGCTCATTTTCGACAATCGCATTTCCGATAAAGTCATTCACAGGAATCGGTCCATGCGCCAGTGCACGATATGGGGAGTCCTCCCGATGATACTCTTTGATTAATTTAGAGTTTTTGTACATCCGCACGGCATCCGCATTTGTAATCATCCAGTTTCCGCTGCGGTTTCCGCCCGGATGCTCTCCGATATCCATCGAAGAACTCAGTTCTAAAACCGGTGTATCTTCCTGCTGACTGCTATACACCGCCGCCGCAAGTTTCGGGTTGCGGAACATATCCATCACGCCATGGTAACAGATCCGGTCACCACTGCCAAAATCCTTGTGCGTATTATAGTCAAACATACACCAGCCAAAACTTCCTGCAATATCCGGCTCCTGTGCCACCGCATTTAATACATTTGCATGACGGATTGCATGCTCCGTCCGGTGTTCCTCATCGTCAAACGGCTTGGTCGGAAACATATGCCCGTTATACTCACTGATCAGATACGGTTTTTTCATATCCGGTGTAACTTTTCGTTTCGGATTACACCCCGGATGTCTGCCATCGTGAAGAAAATCGTTGTACGTATAAACATCCTCCAGAAGATGGCTTTTCTTTAGCATCCGCACTCCGCCGGTTGCCCGCGTATCGTCCAGTTCATGTGCCACCCGGTTTGTTTCCCTGTAAAAAACATCGTCATCCTGCGACTCATTAATCCGCACACCCCAGAGAATAATGGAAGGATGATTGCGGTACTGCACGATCATTTCCTTTAAATTCTGCACCGCCTGCCGCTTCCATTCTTCATCCCCGATGTGCTGCCACCCCGGAAACTCGGTAAACACAAGCAGACCGATTTCATCACAACGACGGATAAAATCCTGCGACTGCGGATAATGGGAAGTGCGCACAGCATTCACGCCAAGTTCTTTTTTGAGAATATCGGCATCGAAAATCTGCATGGATGCCGGCGCTGCATATCCCACATACGGATAACTCTGATGACGGTTTAACCCACGAAGCCGCAGTTTCTTTCCGTTCAGATAAAAACCATCTTTTCGGAATCCGGCTTCCCGAAACCCTGTGATATCCACACGCGCATCTATCATTTCCCCATTTTTCCACAAACTTGTCCGGATTTCATACAAATGTGGATTTTCCGGTTCCCACAAACAGATCTCCTGCACTGGAAAAACGGTTTGCACATTTGTCTGTTTTACCGGCTTTTTTCCCAGGGGACTATATGCACCCTCGCCTTTTTTGCGGTTCCCGCTCTGGTGGGCGGTACCTTTCAGATCGTATACTCGGTGCCTGGCCTTTGTGTCGGCATAATGATTAGCATGTTGCTGCTCTATATCATCTGCCAGGAGCAGCTCATCTCGACCGACCCGTTGACTGGCCTCAACAATCGCAACCGTTTTGAGACCTATATGCTGTCGCTCTTCTCAAATGTGGATCAGGCCGAAGATGTATATCTGCTTATGATGGACGCTGACGGCTTTAAGCAGATTAACGATCGCTATGGACATGTGGAGGGGGACCATGCTCTTCAGGTAATATCCGCTGCGCTCAAAGAGGTCTGCTCGGCGTCTGGTGGCTTTATCGCGCGTTATGGTGGCGATGAGTTCGTGGTGCTCCAAAAGGCAGCGGCGGAACAGGACATCATACGTCTGTGCGCGGCAATCAACGACGAGCTCGCGCGCGCCGAGGTGCCGTATCTGTTGCGGATGTCCATCGGCTACGCACGGGTCGGTGACGGCGTCGATACCTGGCAAGACTTGCTTCGCGCTGCCGACGCGGAGCTCTACCGCGTCAAGGCCGAGAAAAAGAAAGCCGGCGTTCAGATACGCTAGAAAAAGGGGCGCACGCTTGCGTGCGTGGCGGCCCTCAGCTCATCGATGTATTCCATTAAGCTAAAGTGTGCGAACGCCCTCCCTAAAAAGGCGAGCTTGCTAGGCTTTTTAGGGTTTGTTGACGATGATGATGCCGCCGCAGACCAACAACAGGGCAACGATGACGGTAACGGGGCTCGTGCCAGCGCCCTCGCCGAGCAGCAGTGCGCTCAACAGCACGCCAAAGACCGGGTTCATAAAGCCAAAGACCGACACGCGGCTGACGGGGTTGACGGCGAGCAGGCGGGACCACAGCGAGTAGGCGACCGCGGAGATAAGCGCCATGTAGATGATGAGCGCGATGGCGGGGGCGATTTCGGTGGGGGACAACGTGCCGCCCATCAAAAACCCGATGGCGGTAAGGACCACGCCACCGACTAAAAACTGCCAGCCGGCGAGCAAGACGCCGTCATGCTCGCGCGAGAAGATGCCAATGAGGCAGGTCGACAGGGCGCCCGCAACCGTGGAGGCCAAGATAAATCCCTCGCCGTCGAGCGTAAAGCCAAAGGTGCCATCCGCGCCCGAAAGGTTGACGAGCGCGACACCGGCAAAGCCCAGTACGCAGCCGAGCACTTTGGCCGCATCGAGCTTTTCGGTGCGAAACGCCAGGGCGGCAAAGAGGATGGCTAGGAAGTTGGCGCTGGCCTCGATGATGGAGCTCGACATGGCGCTGGCGCGCGAGAGGCCCAGATAGAAAAAGAAGTATTGACCGATGGTCTGAAAGAGCGACAAGATAAAGATGGGCTTGATATCGCGTACCTGTGGGACGAGCGGGCGGCGCTGGGCCGCACTCATACCGGCGATAACCAGGATACCGGCAAGCGTGAAGCGCAAACCTGCAAAGAGCAGTTGCGAGGCGCTATCGTGCGCCGGGATACCAAAGAGTGCGTAGCCGATCTTGATGCAGGGAAAGGCCGATCCCCAGAGTGCACAGCAAACAAGACAGCCCAGGATGAGTCCGGGCAGGGTGGCGAGATACGGCTTGCGGCTTTCCATGATGTCCTTCCTACATGCGCGAAGTAAAAAAGAACCCGCCACCGGATGTGTCGGTGGCGGGTGTTGTTACCCGAAGGGATTGTACCTGATGGGAAAGGTTTAAGCGAAGTAGGCCACGCCGCTCTCAAAGATCGGCATGAACTTATCGCCGGGGACATGCTCAGGCACGTTGCGGTACAGGTTGTCGCCGCGACGCTCGGCATGGCCCATCTTGCCCAGGACGCGGCCGTCGGGGCTCGTGATGCCCTCGATGGCGAGTGCGGAGCCGTTGGGGTTGACGGAGAGATCCATGCTGGGCTTGCCGTTCTCGCCCACGTACTGCGTGGCGACCTGGCCGTTGGCGATCAGCTGGGTGAGCACTTCGTCATTGGCGACAAAGCGGCCCTCGCCGTGGCTGATGGCGACGGTGTAGGGGTCGTCCAGGCTGCACTGCGACAGCCACGGGGACAGGTTGGACGAGATACGGGTGCGCACCAGACGGCTCTGATGGCGACCGATGGTGTTGAACGTAAGCGTGGGCGCATCAGGCGTGGCGTCGACGATGTCGCCGTAGGGCACCAGACCCAGCTTGATCAGGGCCTGGAAGCCGTTGCAGATGCCCAGCATCAGGCCGTCACGGGCCTTGAGCAGGTCGCGGACTGCCTCGGTGACCTCAGGAGCGCGGAAGAACGCCGTGATGAACTTGGCGGAGCCATCGGGCTCGTCGCCGCCCGAGAAGCCGCCGGGGATCATGACGATCTGGCTTGCACGGATGCGGCGGGCAAGCTCGTGGGTGCTCTCGGCGACGGCCTCGGGCGTGAGGTTGTTGATCACGAAGGTGT
>ERZ773113.1276-NODE-1276-length-12528-cov-77.810711_pt1 | contig 12528 bp, 9 predicted proteins | sample MGYA00580565_ERZ773113 | MGnify/ENA primary metagenome ERZ773113 (study PRJEB29015, sample SAMEA2737827) | human gut metagenome | biome: human gut; feature: human-associated habitat; material: faeces | place: China | collected 2012 ...
AGGGAATAGTGGGAATGCTAATATTTCATTTCCTCGCCGGTTTTTAGAGGCCTATAGTTTTTTTACCTGCAGAACATCCACTAAGGTTAAAAAACATAAGGACATAATAATGATTGTTTCAGCCCCCAGTGATTATCGCGAAGCCGCTCGTCGCCGTCTGCCCCGCTTCCTTTTTGATTATATTGACGGTGGCGCGGTGGCGGAAAACACCATGAACGCCAACGCCGCCGAGCTTGCCTCGGTAGCTCTTCGCCAGCGCGTGCTGTGCGGGGCGGGCGAACCGACCCTGGCGACCACGATCCTTGATGACGCATGGGCGATGCCCGTGGCGCTGGGGCCGGTCGGCGCCACAGGAATGTACGCCCGCCGCGGCGAAGTCCAGGCGGCCCGCGCCGCCTCCCGCGCCGGGATCCCGTACACCTTATCCACGGTGTCAGTCTGCTCCATAGAAGAGGTGGCGAGCCAGGCCAGCGGCGCGCTCTGGTCCCAGCTGTACGTACTGAAGGATCGCGGCTACATGCGAAACGCGCTGGAGCGCGCCTGGGCCGCTGGCATGAAAACCCTGGTATTTACCGTCGATATGCCAATCCCCGGCTCGCGGTATCGCGATAACCGCTCAGGGATGTCCGGGCCGCACGCCACCCTGCGACAATATCTCCAGGCTTGCACCCATCCGCGCTGGGCGATGAACGTCGGGCTGGCGGGCAGACCCCTGTCGTTTGGTAATATCGAAGCCTACACCGGCCACAAAATGACCATGGACGACTATATGGGGTTCATCAGCAACAACTTCGACCCGTCCATCGCCTGGCACGATCTGGAGTGGATCCGCGACAGCTGGCAAGGAAAATTAATCATCAAAGGGATCCTCGATGCCGACGATGCGCGCAATGCCGTGCGGCTGGGCGCCGATGGTATTGTGGTGTCAAATCATGGCGGCAGACAGCTCGATGGCGCCATCCCCACCGCCCGGGCGCTGCCCAGGGTGGTGGATGCGGTCGGCGACGATCTGACAGTGCTTGCCGATTCCGGGGTGCGCTCCGGCGTGGACGTTATACGTCTGCTGGCCCTCGGCGCGAAAGGCGTACTGCTCGGTCGGGCCTATATTTATGCCCTGGCCGCGGCGGGCGAAGCGGGCGTGGCGCATCTGCTGCGCTTATTTGCCGAGGATATGAAGGTTACCATGACCCTCACCGGCGCGACCTCGCCATCGGCCATCAGCCTCGATTGCCTTGATCGCCTCGAACAGGATCAACACCGCACTCATGCGGTGCCGGTATCCTTACCCGCCTGACGCTGCCCGGGACCTGGCCTGGCCATGTGCCTCGCCCAGGTCCGGCAAAGTGGAATTACCTCTGAAGGTGCAACTCTGTCTGCTGTACCGTGTTCTCCGGGCGGATGCGGAACCAGATCGCGTACATGGCCGGCAGGAAGATAAGGGTCATGATGGTTCCCCCCAGCGTCCCGCCAATCAGCGTATAGGCGAGCGTTCCCCAGAAGACCGAATGAGTGAGCGGAATGAACGCCAGGATCGCCGCCAGCGCGGTCAGCAGAACCGGGCGGGCGCGCTGCACCGTCGCCTCCACCACCGCGTGGAACGGATCGAGCCCCGCCTGTTGGTTATGATGGATTTGGCCAATCAGGATCAGCGTATTGCGCATCAGGATCCCCGACAGGGCGATCAGGCCCACCAGGGCATTGATGCCAAACGGCTGATTGAACAGCAGCAGCGTCGGGACCACGCCAATCAGCCCCAGCGGCGCGGTCAGGAAAACCATGACCATCGCCGACAGCGAACGCACCTGCAGGATAATGATCAGCAGCGTGAGGGCGATCATTATCGGAAATAACGGCACCATCGCCCGGGTGGCCTTGCCGGATTCCTCAATCGACCCCGCCGTCTCGATGCGATAGCCAGGCGGCAGCGAGTCGATAATGGGCTGCAGCGGCTTCATCAGCGCGGTGGAGACATCCGGCGGCTGCAGGTTCTCCGCAACATCTCCGCGGACGGTGATGGTCGGCGTGCGGTCGCGACGGCGAAGCAGCGGGTCCTCCATCCTGATCGACACGTCGCCAATCTGTGACAAGGGAACCCGCTGCCCGCCGCTGCCCACCAGGGTGAAGTCGGCGATTTTCGCCGGATCCAGACGGATGTCGCCCGCCGCGCGGCCGATCACCTGCACGGCGCGAATATCTTCCCGGACGGTGGTGATCGGGATCCCTGACAGCAGGAACTGCAGCTGCTGGGCGACGGACTGGGAGCTGAGTCCGCTCGCCTGCAGCCGGTCCTGATTGAGGCTGAAATGCATCACCGGTACCCGCGAACCCCAGTCGGTATTGACGGTGCGCATCAGCGGACTGGCCTGCAGCACCGATTTAACCCGCTCGGCGATGTCGAGCAGAGCGTGCGGATCGGGCCCCATCACCCGCCAGGCGACCGGATAAGGCGAATAAGGGCCAAACACCAGCTGAGTGACGCGCACCCGCGCCTCCGGCGCCAGGCCATTGGCCACCGCCTCCCGCAGCCGCCGCTTGAGCGCCTCGCGGGCACCCTGCCCGTCGGTCAACACCACCAGTTTGGCGAAGGAGGGATCGGGCAATTCCGGAGCCATCGCCAGGTAAAAGCGCGGCGCGCCCTGGCCGATATAGCTGGTGACAATCTTCGCCTCCCGCTGCCGCTGCAGCCAGTGCTCAATTTTCGCCGCCGCGGCGCTGGTCTGGCTAATCGACGACCCGTAAGGCAGCTGCACTTCAACCAGCACTTCCGGACGATCGGAGGTGGGGAAAAACTGCTTTTTCACCACGCTCATGCCCAGAATCGCCACGATAAACAGCGCCACCACCCCGGCGGCCACGCGCCATTTGTGAACAATAACCCGGGTCAGCAGCCGACGGAAGCGCTGATAGCGCGGGGTGTCATACAGCGCGGCGTGGCCGGCCGCCGCGGGTTTTCTGTCCGGCAACAGGTGCACCCCCAGCCAGGGGGTAAAAATCACCGCCACAATCCAGGAGGCAATCAGCGCGATACCGACGATCCAGAACACATTGCTGGCGTACTCCCCGGCGGTGGACTGCGCAAATCCATTGGGCATAAAGCCCACGGCCGTCACCAGGGTACCGGCCAGCATGGGCGCGGCGGTATGACTCCAGGCATAGGCCGAGGCTTTGAGGCGGTCGTACCCCTCCTCCATTTTTACCACCATCATTTCGATGGCAATAATGGCATCATCCACCAGCAGCCCCAGGGCGAGGATCAGCGAGCCGAGTGTGATGCGGTCGAAGTTTTTGCCGGTCGCCGCCATCACCACAAACACCACGGCGAGGGTTAAAGGCACCGCCGCCGCGACCACCACGCCCACGCGCCACCCCATGCTGACAAAGCACACCGCCATCACCACCAGCAGGGCGACAAAGAATTTGATCATGAACTCATCGACCGCGGCGCTGATATTCACCGACTGATCGGTCACCTTGGTCAACGACATGCCGAGCGGCAGGTTCTGATTGATGCTGGCCGTTTCGGCGTCCAGCGCTTTCCCCAGCGCCAGACCATTCCAGCCCTCGCGCATCACCACCCCCAGCAGCAGCGCCGGTTCGCCCTGATGGCGGATCAGGAAGGTCGCGGGATCTTCATACCCTCGCTCAACCGTGGCGACATCGGCCAGTTTCAGCGTTCTGCCCCCGGCAATAATCGGCGTGTCGCGGATCTGCTGCAGGCGGTCAAACGCCCCGTCGAGGCGGATAAAGATCTGCCCGCCCCGGGTCTCAATGGCCCCGGCGGCGGTCAGCACATTCTGGCTGTTCAGCGCGGCAAAAATCGCCTCCGGCGAGAGACCCAGAGTGGCGAGACGGTCATGAGAAAAGGAGAGATAAATGCGCTCCGCCTGTTCGCCGAGAATATTCACTTTTTTCACCCCGGGAACATGCAGCAACTGCTGGCGGAAGGCTTCAGCGTCACGCACCAGCTGCCGCGGCGGCTCTCCCCGCGCCTTCAGGGCAAAGATCGCAAAGGTGACGTCGGCGAATTCGTCATTCATCATCGGGCCGGAGACGCCGGCAGGCAGGTTTTTCGCCTCATCCCCGAGCTTTTTGCGCGCCTGATAAAACTGCTCCGGCACCTCGGAAGGCGGGGTCTGATCCTGCAGCGACAGGGTGATCAACGCTATGCCAGGGCGGGTATAGGTCTCCGTGCGATCGTACCACTTTAGCTCCTGGAGTCGTTTTTCCAGCGGCTCGGCGACCTGATCCTGCATCTCCTGCGCGGTGGCGCCGGGCCAGACGGTAATGACCGTCATTTGCTTGACCGTAAAGGGCGGATCTTCCGCTCGCCCGAGTCCGAAGAACGCCACCAGCCCGGCGACGGAGATAAGGATAATCAAAAACAGGGTCACCGACCGCTCGCGGACGGCCAGCGCGGAGAGATTAAAACGCCCGGCGCTCATGGCTGGCTCCCGGCGGCATTATGCTCGCGTCGTTCCGCCAGACGTACCGCCTCGCCCTGGTGCAGAAGATGGGCGCCCAGGGCGACGATCGGCTCGCCGGGCTTCAGCGGGCCGGTCACCCGCGCGGTTTCAGCATCCAGGCCGAGCACGGTCACCGGTTGCCAGGAGACGGTGGCCGGACGAGAGGCAATGCGCCAGACGCCAGGGCCGTTACCCGGATCGTAGACCGACGCCAGGGGCACCGCCAGCACCTGGCCTGGCGCCTGGTCGTTGCCGATGCGCAGGGTCACGGTAGACCCCAGCGGGGCATTCGCCAGCGCGCCGTTCAGTACATAGCGCGCTTCAAAGGTGCGGGTGGTGGCGTCAGCCGCGTCCGAAAGCAGGCGCAGGGTCGCCGTGACCGGCTGAGATTCGCTGCCATAGCGTGTCGCCAGCGCCTCGCTGCCGACCGCCGGGCGCAGCGTCTCCGGCAGTTGCACCCGCGCTTCGCGCTGCCCCGCCCGCGCCAGGCGGATCACCACCTGCCCGGCGCTGACCACCTGCCCCGGCTCAGCGAGGGTTTCCACCACCACGCCGTCAGCATCCGCCAGCAGTCCGGCATAGCCGGTGGCGTTTTGCGCCACATTGGCCTGCGCCTGGGCCGCGCTGAGGTCGGCTCTCGCCGCCTCTGCTGCCGCGTTAATCTGGTCGAATTCCGCGGCAGAGATGGCGCCGCTCGCCACCAGGCCGCGATAGCGGGCCAGATCGTTGGCCGCCTTTTTGGCTCGCGCCCGCGCGGCATCTACGGCCCGCTGTTGGGACTGCGCCTGCAAGGCTAGATCAGCCGGATCCAGGCGCAGCAGCAGCTGACCGCGCTTGACGCTCTGCCCGGTTTCCACCCGCCGTTCAAGCACTTTTCCCGCCACCCTGAAGCCGAGGTCGCTTTGGGTTCGGGCCACTACCACGCCGGTAAAGGCCCGCGAGCTGGCCTCCGCGCGCTCGACGGTCGCCACCCGGACCAGCGGCGGCCGGATGCGGGGGTCGTCATGATCGGCAGGTTCGCCGCAGCCCGCGAGGGCCAGCGGCAGGAGGCAGACGGCAAGATGGACGGCGTTGAGCCTGAGCATGGGTCACCTTAATGAAAAGACCGGATGGTGACCGCATTCTCAGACTAGTGACCAATAAAGTCAATAGTCACTAATCAGGGGGAGAGACTTCTCAGGATCAGGGAGGCAAGCAGCACCGCCGCGGTGGGCGCGGTGTCGAGATTGTATTGCAACTGCACCGGGTTGATGAAAGGACAGATCACCATATACACCGCCAGGGTCGCTTCATCCAGCGGGGTTTTGCGCTCGAACTCGCCCGCCTGGCGGCCTTCGACAAGGATTTGACCAATCAGCTGCTGCAGATGACCGGCATACTGTTCCGTTGAAGGCCATTTATCGCGCGCCGCGACGGCGGCGATGTCGTACAGTTTGCGATCCTCGAAAAACAGTTCACTGCCGGCCTCGGTCAGCGCCCGGAACAGGCGGCGCAGTTTCTCGCTGGCGGACGGCGCATCGGCGATGGCCTCGCTGACGGCCACCATGATCTTCTCCAGCCGGCTGGCGCAAATCGCCTCGCCAATCGCCTGCTTGGAGTCAAAGAATTTATAGATATAGGCTTTGGAAAAGCCTATCGCTTTGGCGAGATCGGTGACCGTCGTTTTCTCATAGCCATAGCGACTAAAGTGCGCCATGGCCGCGTCAAGAATCTGGTCCCGAACGCTGTGGTCATGGGGACCACGGCTTGCAGGGGTGGGGGTATTTTTCGTCATCCGTTTAGCTTAATGCGATCGTTATCGTTTGACAACGAGTGACGTTATTATGATTTGGTCACAATAACGCCCCGGTTTGCGATCCGCTTCGCCGCGTCACGCCTCGGTGTTTATCGCGCCGGAGGGCAGACAACCCAGGCCTTGCAGCGTCTGATAAACCGCGCTGTCGAGCGGGGTATGCGGTTCCGCGCCTAAAAAATCAACCAGTTTATCGTTGCGCAGGCGTACCGGCAGACGCCAGAGATAGTGCATCTCGACCATTTCGCGCAGGGTGGCGTTGAAGGGCGCCGCCAGCTTCACCAGCCACCAGGGAAAAGACTTCACTACCGCCCTGCCGCCATAGCGGGCGACCACCCGCTGGATCGCCAGACTCATTTCGCTGCCGTCCGGGTCCCAGTGGCCCTGCATATGAAAGCGGGCGAACGGCTCAAGCTCGCGCCTGCGGGCGAGCAGCGCGGCGATGGTGGCGGCGACGTCGGGCAGCCAGGCCCACTGATGCCCCACGCCGATCGCCCCCGGGTAGCTAATGATGCGGGGAAGCTGACCAGGCTTGACCAGCCCCTGAGAAAACCAGTTATTTCCGGCGCGTGGACCAAAAAAATCGCCCGCCCGAACAATCAACACCCGGCCGCCGCGCTGCACGTAATCCTTCAGCGCCAGCTCCATCGCCACCCGGATGGCGCCTTTGCGGGTCACCGGCTGTTGTGCGGCCTCTTCAGCAATCAGCGGAAAGGCATCCGGTCCATAGTTGTAGACCGTGCCGGGCAGGACTACAAGCGCCCGCTGCCGTTCGGCAGCCTGCAGGGTGTTGTGCAGCATGGGCAGTACCTGTTGCCGCCAGTGCCGGTAGCCCGGCGGATTCACCGCATGGACGATGACGTCGCAACCGGCAGCCGCCGCCGCGACCTGGCCGCCATCCAGCGCGTCGCCGGCTATCCACTGTATGCCATCTTCGGGATCACGCATCCGGGCGCCGCGCTTCAGCGCCCGAACCTGCCAGTTGTCCGCCACCAGCCGGCGCGCCACTTCCCCGCCGATGCCCCCGCTTGCTCCCAGAATAAGTACCTTGCCGCTGCTGTTCATCCTCTTTCCCCGTTCGCTAATGGATGCTTGACAGCCTACCTGCGGCTCATATCAAATGAAATTGCATACCACCATTGAGCGGCTATACATATTTGTATGAATACCTCTATTCCCTGGGAGTGGTACCGAACCTTTCTCGCCGTCCTGCAGGAAGGCTCTTTATCGGGCGCATCGCGCACCCTGAACATCACTCAGCCGACGGCGGGGCGCCATATTGCCGGGCTGGAAACCGCCCTCGGCCAGGCCTTATTTACCCGCTCGCAAACCGGCCTGCTGGCGACCGACGCGGCGCTGGCGCTGCGGGTGCATGCCGAGGCGATGGACAACACCGCCCGGGCGCTGGAACGCACGGCGGCCAACTTTAGTCGCGACAGAGCCGATCTGCGTGGCGTGGTGCGGGTGGCCGCCAGCGAGGTGGTCGGCGCCGAGGTGCTGCCGCCGCTGGTTGCCCGGCTCAGGCAGGCGTGCCCGAATATCGTCATCGAACTGATGCTCTCCAATCGGTTTCAGGATCTGCTTCACCGGGAGGCGGATATTGCGGTGCGGATGGTCGCCCCGCAGCAGGAGCAGCTTATCGCCCGCCGTCTCGGCAGGATCGAGCTTGGGTTACATGCCACCGCCGCCTACCTGACGCGCCAGGGCCTGCCCGCAACCCTCGACGATCTGGCCAGCCACGCGCTGATTGGTTTCGATAGCGCCACCCCACTTGTTCGCCGGGCGCTGCAGGCTTACCCTCGTTTTCAGCGTGAGGCCTTCGCGATGCGGACCGATAGCGACCTCGCCCAGTTGAGCCTGATCCGCGCCGGAGCGGGGATCGGCATCTGCCAGGTGCCCCTTGCGGATGGCATCATTCCCCTGCAGCGAGTGCTGGCGGCCGACTTTTCTCTGTATCTTGATACCTGGCTGGTAATGCATGAGGATCTGCGCCACAGCCCTGCCTGTAAGCGGGTATTTGATTTTCTCGCCCAGGGGCTGCAGGCGTATATTTGTGGCCCACAGGCGAGCTGACCCGCCCCATCGCGCGGGCATTTCATTGCCTGCGGAAATAGTCACTCATTGACACTGTAAATATGGCATTGTATAAAACCCCGCCCCAATAATGAGTTTCATTTGCATTACTCCCATTTGCTGGTCATCCACTCGCCTGTTTACAAGGATAGCGTTTAATGAAGAAGGTCCTTTGCGCGTTAGGCTTGATGTTCACCGCCGTCAGTTCCGCGCTGGCAACAACCTACCCCCTGACGATTGAAAACTGCGGCTATCAGGAGACCTTCACCCGGCCGCCGGAGCGCGTGGTCGCGCTGGGGCAAAATACGGTCGAAATTCTGCTGCTGCTCGGGCTGCAAAAGCAGGTGGTCGCCAGCGCCTTCTGGCCGACCAGCGTTTTACCGCAGCTGGCTGAGCAAAACGCGAAGATTAAAACCTTGACGGTGGAAATACCGAGCCTGGAATCGGTGCTGGCGCAAAATCCTGATTTCGTTCCCGCCCAGTTGCCGCTGCTGCTGGGGCCGGAAAGCAAAGTCGCCAGGCGTGAAGATCTCGCCACCGTCGGCGTGAACAGCTACGTCTCACCGGGGATGTGCGCCACCAAAAAGGCCACCGGCGATATGTACGGCAGCCGGCAAAAGCTGTGGGATATGACCTGGCTGTATCAGGAAATTAGCGATTTTTCCCGCATTTTCAACGTCGAAGATCGTGGTCAGGCGCTAATTGCCGATTTCAAAAAACGTGAAGCCGACCTGCGCCAGGAGTTTGGTAAAAGCAAAAAAGATCTCTCCTTCGTCTTCTGGTTCTCCAGCGCCTCGCCTTCGGCCGATGCCTATGTTGGCGGCAAAAACAGCGCCTCCGGCTTTATCGCCAGCGTGCTGGGCGGACATAATGCGATAACCTCCGAGACCGAGTGGCCCACGGTGAGCTGGGAGAGCATCATTGCCGCCAACCCGGATGTGATCGTGGTCGCCAGCCTGGATCGTAACCGCTGGGCGCTGGATAAGGCCGAGGAGAAGATCAAATTCCTCAAAAGCGATCCCGCCGTCAGCCAGCTGGAGGCGGTGAAAAAAGGCCATATCGTGGTCATGGACGGTCAGGCGATGAATCCGACCATTCGCACGCTTTACGGCGCGGAACAGGTGGGCGAGCAGCTGAGAAAAATGGGGCTTAACTGATGAGCGTCGCCGCGATTGAGACGCGCCGCAGCATACTGCTCACCGGCTGGTGTTTACTGGCCGTGATCGTGCTGGCGCTGGTGATAGCGGTGGGCGTCAGCGTCGGCGAGCTGGCCATCCCGCTGCAGAATGTCTTTTACGCTATCAGCAACAGAACCGGCTTAACCGCTGAGCCTCTCAACCGTATCTATGAGAGCGTAATCTGGGATTTCCGCCTCAGCCGCGCGCTGGTCGCCGCCTGCTGCGGCGCAGGCCTCGCTATCTGCGGCGTCGTGCTGCAAAGCCTGCTGAAGAATGCCCTCGCGGAACCCTACGTCCTCGGCGTCTCCGCCGGGGCCTCCACCGGCGCGGTATCGATCGTGGTGCTGGGCCTTGGCGCTGGCGCAATTTCCCTCTCGGCCGGGGCCTTTGCCGGGGCCTTCGCCGCCTTCGCCTTTGTCGCCTTGCTGACTAACGGTGCGCGCGGCGGTAATGAGCGTACGATTCTGGCGGGCGTTGCCGCATCGCAGTTATTTAACGCCATCACGGCTTACACCATCAGCACCTCCGCCAGCGCGCAGCAGGCGCGCGATGTGATGTTCTGGCTGCTGGGCAGCTTCAGCGGCGTCCGCTGGCCCGAATTCCAGCTGGTCATCGTGGTGGTGCTCGCGGGCCTGGCGGTCTGTCTGTGGTATGCCCGGGCGCTGGATGCGTTCACCTTCGGCGACGATGCCGCCGCCTCGCTGGGGATTGCCGTGCCACAGGTACGCCTGATCCTCTTCACCACCGCGGCGCTGATCACCGCCACCATCGTCAGTATGGCCGGCTCGATCGGCTTTGTTGGCCTGGTGGTGCCGCACGTGATGCGTTTCTTCTTTGGCCCGCTGCACCGAACGTTGCTGATCGCCAGCGCGCTGGCAGGGGCGATATTGATGGTACTGGCGGACATTGCGTCGCGCCTGCTGATTGCCCCGCAAAGTCTGCCCGTTGGGGTAGTAACCGCCCTGGTTGGGGTGCCTTTCTTTGCCGTGATTATCTACCGCTCAAGGAATAAGTGATGAGTATTTGCGCTGAAAATATCACCTGGAAGGCAGGCAAAAAGGTCATCGTCAATAATGTCTCGCTGCGGGTGCCGCGAGGCGAAACGGTCGGACTGCTGGGGCCCAACGGCTGCGGCAAATCCTCGCTGCTGCGCGTTCTGGCGGGCCTGCGCCGCCCGGATGCAGGTCGCGTCACCCTCGACGGCCAGGATATCGCCCGGATGGCGAAAAAGCAGCTCGCCCGCCGCGTGGCTTTCGTCGAGCAACACGGCATGACCGAGGCCAATATGCGGGTGCGCGACGTCGTGCGCCTGGGACGCATTCCCCACCACTCTCCGTTCTCAAACTGGAGCGCTCAGGATGACGAGGCGATTGCCGCCGCGCTGCAGCGGGTAGCGATGCTGGAGAAAAGCGAACAGGGATGGTTAAGCCTCTCCGGCGGCGAGCGGCAGCGGGTGCATATCGCCCGCGCGCTGGCGCAGAGCCCGAGCGAAATCCTGCTGGATGAGCCGACCAACCATCTGGATATACACCATCAGATGCAGTTAATGCAGTTGATCAGCGAGCTGCCGGTAACCAGCATTGTGGCCATTCACGATCTTAACCATGCCGCGATGTTCTGCGATTCGCTGATCGTGATGCAGCAGGGGCAGATCCTCGCCAGCGGGACGCCGGAGGAGATTTTGTCCGAAGGGCTGCTGTGGGACGTTTTCCGGGTGAAAACCAAAATCGAGATCTCCCCTTACCACGGCAAAAAGCACATTCATTTCATCGTTTAGGTTGGGCGGATATGCCTCTTTTCTCCCTGCGCCCTGCGGCAACCCTCTGGCCTCCGGTGTTACTGGGAAGCCAGTTCGTTTTTAATATTGGCTTTTACGCGGTCGTTCCTTTCCTCGCCCTCTTCCTGCGCGACGACATGCTGCTCTCAGGCGGACTTATCGGCCTGATCCTCGGGCTGCGTACCTTCTCTCAGCAGGGCATGTTTATCCTCGGCGGGACGCTGGCCGACCGCTATGGCGCTAAGGCGATCATTCTCGCCGGCTGCGTCGTTCGCGTCGCCGGTTTTCTCCTGCTGGCGTGCGGGGCGTCGCTGTGGCCCATTATCCTCGGCGCCTGCCTGACCGGCGTCGGCGGCGCCCTGTTCTCCCCGTCGATAGAGGCCCTGCTGGCGCGGGCCGGTACCCTCAGCCAGGCCAACGGGAAACGCAGTCGCGCCGAGTGGTTTGCGCTGTTTGCGGTATGCGGTGAACTGGGAGCGGTGATCGGCCCGGTGGCCGGAGGCGTGCTGAGCGGGATCGGCTTTCGGCATATCGCCCTCGCCGGCGCGGGAATATTTCTTCTGGCGCTGGCGGTGCTCTTTTTCTGTCTGCCCGCCGACGGGCACACGACAACAACGCGCAGACGAGTCCCATGGTGGACGCCTTTGCGCCAGCCGCGCTTTGTCGCGTTTATTCTCGCCTACAGCTCATGGCTGTTGAGCTACAACCAACTGTACCTCGCCCTGCCGGTGGAGATCCAACGTTCCGGCGGCCGCGAGCAGGATCTGGCGCCGCTCTTTATGCTGGCCTCGCTGTTGATTATCACCCTCCAGCTCCCTCTCGCCCGCTTCGCCCGGCGAATGGGCGCCGTGCGCATCCTGCCGGTGGGCTTTCTGCTGCTGTCGGCTTCCTTTGCCAGCGTGGCGTTATTCGCCGCCGCCCCACCCGCCGAAGGTTGGCTGCGGTTAATGCCGGCGGCTGGTTTTGTCACGCTGCTCACCCTCGGCCAGATGCTGTTAGTGCCCGCAGCCAAGGATCTGATCCCGCTGTTCGCCGAGGAGTCGACGCTGGGCGCCCACTACGGAGCGCTCGCCACCGCAGGAGGGTGCGCGGTGTTAGCCGGGAATTTACTGCTCGGTCATTTGCTTGACCAGGCGCTCATTCCGTCGCCGCAGGCGGTTTATCCCTGGCTTCTGCTGGCGCTGTTTCCGCTGTGCAGCGCCGTCGCCCTGCGGGCAATCTGTCGCCCGCTGGCGGCAACATGAC
>ERZ773113.1277-NODE-1277-length-12525-cov-6.042101_pt1 | contig 12525 bp, 7 predicted proteins | sample MGYA00580565_ERZ773113 | MGnify/ENA primary metagenome ERZ773113 (study PRJEB29015, sample SAMEA2737827) | human gut metagenome | biome: human gut; feature: human-associated habitat; material: faeces | place: China | collected 2012 ...
TGATTGCAATGCTTTGCCGCCTGCGGGCGGCAAACTCTGCGAGGCTTTTTTGACATGCTGAACATCCCCGCCGGGCGGCGGGGATGTCTGCTTATTTTTTATTTTTGAGGTCTCAGTACGTGGTCACGCCGGTGAAGGCGAGCTCGGCGTTGCCGGTCAGACGCACGCCGTCGTCGTCATAGGTGACGATCAGGTCGCCGCCGCTGACCTTGACGGTGATGGGTTCGCCCTTCGGGCACAGGCCGTTTTCCGTGGCGGCCACCACGGCCGCGCACGCGCCGGTGCCGCAGGCGCGGGTCTCGCCGTTGCCGCGCTCCCAGACGCGCATCTTGATCGTCGTGCGGTTGACGACGCGGATGAACTCCGTGTTCGTGCGCGCGGGGAAGATGTCCGCGTGCTCAAACTGCGGACCGAGGTGCGCGACGTCCACCTCATCCACGCGGTCGGCAAAGACGACGCAGTGGGGGTTGCCCATCGAGAGGCACGTGATGCGGTACTCCCCGCCGGCGATCGTCACCGGCCGGTCGATCACGCGCTCGCCCTCGAGCGTCACGGGCACATTGGCGGGCTCAAACGCGGGCTTGCCCATGTCGACCGTCACGAGGCCGACCGTGCCGAAGCGCGTGTACAGATGCAGCCGGTGCACGGTGCCGCCGGCCTCGATCGTGAGATCGTCGCGCGGCACGATGCCGTTGTCGTACAGGTACTTGGCCACGCAGCGGATGGCGTTGCCGCCCATGCCGCCGGCGCTGCCGTCGCGGTTGAAGACGCGCATTTTCGCGTCGGCCACGTCACTGTGCTCGATGAGCACGATGCCGTAGCCGCCGATGCCGCGGTGGCGCGAGCAGAGCGGGATGCACAGCGACTCGGGGCAGGTGATGTGTCCGTCAAAGTTCTCGACGTAGATATAGTCGTCGCCAGTGGCCTGCATTTTCGCAAACTTCAGGCTCTGGCGCTCGGTGCGCATGTGGTTGATGTCCACGAGCTCGGTGTTGCGCTCGTTGTAGCGGCTGGCGATGATGTCCGCCAGGGCGTTGGCCGTGTCGAGCGAGGTGAAGCACGGGATGCCGAGCTGCAGCGCGCGGCGGTGCAGGGCGATGTAATCGTCCATGGTCGCGTCCTTGAGCGCGCCGGTGTAGACGATGTAGTCGATGCAGCCGCTCTCGAGCAGGGCGAAGGCGTGGTCGCTCTCGCGGATGCCGTCGACGGTCACGACGTCGATGCCGAGGCGCGCGATGGCGGCGGCGGTCTCCTCGGTCGCGTAGAGGGCGAAGTGCAGGTCGTCGAGCTTCTTGGCCAGCGACACGATCTCGCCGAGGTCGTGCGTGTCCACGCTCACGAACACGCCGTGGCGGCCGTCCGGGTGCTGGCCGACGACCATGCCGGCCGAGGTCAGGCCCTTGAACAGCGCCTCCTGCATCGTCTTGCCGAGGCCGAGCACCTCGCCCGTGGACTTCATCTCCGGGCCGAGGTAGGCGTTGACGTCGCCGAGCTTTTCAAACGAGAACACCGGCACCTTGACCGCGTAATACGGCGGGATGGGGTGCAGGCCGGTGCCGTAGCCGAGGCCAGCCAGCGGCGCGCCGAGCATGACGCGCGATGCCACGTCCACCATCGGCACGCCCGTGACCTTGCTGATGTACGGCACGGTGCGCGAGGCGCGGGGGTTGACCTCGATGACGTAGAGCTCGTTTTCCCAGATGAGGTACTGGATGTTCACAAGCCCCTTCGTGCCGAGCGCGAGGGCGAGCTTGCGCGAGCTGTCGACGATCTTGTCCGTCATCATGTCGTTGAGGTTGTACGGCGGGTAGACGGCGATGGAGTCGCCGCTGTGCACGCCGGCGCGCTCGATGTGCTCCATGATGCCGGGAATGAGCACGTCCGTGCCGTCGGAGATGACGTCCACCTCCAGCTCCGTGCCCATCATGTACTTGTCCACGAGCACGGGGTTGTCGATGCCCTGCGCGAGGATACGCTGCATGTACGTCGTGACCTCGGCGTCGTCGTGGACGATCTTCATGTTCTGGCCGCCGATGACGTACGACGGGCGCAGCAGCACGGGGTAGCCGAGCGCCTGCGCGGCGTGCAGGGCCTCGGGCAGCGTCTGCACGCCCATGCCCTTCGGGCGCGAGATGTGGAAGCGCTCGAGCAGCTCGTCAAACCGCTCGCGGTCCTCGGCGATGTCGATGCCCTCGGCCGACGTGCCGAGGATGCGGATGCCGTGGCGGTCGAGCGTCTGCGTGAGCGCGATGGCGGTCTGGCCGCCGAAGGCTACTACGACGCCGACGGGCTGCTCCACGTCGATGATCTGCAGCACGTCCTCGGCCGTGAGCGGCTCGAAATACAGCCGGTCGGCGGTGTCGTAGTCCGTGGAGACGGTCTCGGGGTTGTTGTTGACGATGACGACGTCATAGCCCATGGCCTTGAGCGTCCACACGCAGTGGACGGACGAATAGTCAAACTCGATGCCCTGGCCGATACGGATCGGCCCGGAGCCGAGCACCATGACGACGGGCTTGCCGCTGCGCGGGAAGGTGCGCGCCTCGCAGCGCGCGTCCGCGCTGGCGTAGAAATACGGCGTCTGCGCGTCAAATTCGGCGGCGCAGGTGTCGACCATCTTGTAGCCCGCACGGAAGGGGGGCAGCGTCTCGCTGCCGGACAGGCGGCGCAGCGCCGCGTCCGGATAGCCGAGGTACTTGCCGCGCTGATAAAGCTCCGGTGTCAGGCCGTTTTGAATGCTCGCCTCGTAGTCCACGAGGTTTTGCAGCCGGGACAAAAACCAGCGGTCGATGCGGGTGATGTCGTGGATCTCGTCGATGGACACGCCGCTGCACAGCGCCTCAAAGACGGTGAACAGGCGGTGATCGTCGCAGTCGGCGAGCCGGTCGCGCACCGGGCGGTCAGACAGCGGTTTGGCGTGCAGCGTGTCGAGATGGATCTCGGCGCCGCGCACGGCCTTGAGCAGCGCACTCTCAAAGTTCGTGCCGATGGCCATGACCTCGCCGGTGGCCTTCATCTGCGTGCCGAGGCGGCGGGACGCGCCGACGAACTTGTCAAACGGCCACTTGGGGAACTTCACGACGACGTAGTCCAGCGCGGGCTCAAAGCAGGCGCAGGTCTTGCCGGTGATGTCGTTTTGAATTTCATCGAGCGTGTAGCCGAGGGCGATCTTCGTCGTGATCTTGGCGATCGGGTAGCCGGTCGCCTTCGACGCGAGCGCCGACGAGCGCGACACGCGGGGGTTGACCTCGATGACGGCGTACTCAAAGCTGTCGGGGTTGAGCGCGAACTGGCAGTTGCAGCCGCCGACGATATCGAGCGCGGAGATGATGTTCAGCGCCGCGCTGCGCAGCATCTGAAACTCCTTGTCCGAGAGCGTCAGCGCCGGGGCGACGACGATGCTGTCGCCGGTGTGCACGCCGACGGGGTCGAAGTTTTCCATGCTGCACACGGCGATGACGTTGCCCACGCCGTCGCGCATGGTCTCAAACTCAATCTCTTTCCAGCCGTAGATGTAGCGCTCGACGAGGATCTGCGTGATCGGGGACGCATCGAGGCCGGTCTGCGCAGCGACGGTGAGTTCCTCCGGGCTGTAGGCCACGCCGCCGCCCGCACCGCCGAGCGTGAACGCCGGGCGGATGATGACGGGGTAGCCGATGCGGTCTGCTACGGCGAGCGCCTCCGCCACGGTGTTGGCGATGCCGGAGGGGATGGTCGGCTCGCCAATGGCGGCCATGGTCTCCTTGAAGAGCTCGCGGTCCTCAGCCTTGTCGATGGCTTTGGCGTTCGTGCCGATGAGGCGGACGTTATGCTGCTGCAAAAAGCCCTCCTTGTCGAGCTCCATCGCCAGCGTCAGGCCCGTCTGGCCGCCGAGACCGGCGAGAAGACTGTCTGGCTGCTCCTTTTCAATGATGCGCTTGACGGAGGTCAGCGTGAGCGGCTCGAGATAAATCTCATCCGCGAGGGCCTTGTCGGTCATGATCGTCGCGGGGTTGGAGTTGACGAGCACGACGTTCACGCCCGCGTCGTGCAGCACGCGGCACGCCTGCGCGCCGGCATAGTCAAACTCCGCCGCCTGACCGATCACGATCGGGCCAGAGCCGATGACCATGACTTTGCGGATGCTGGAATCAATCGGCATGGTGCGCACCTCCCATCAGGTCACAGAATCGGTCGAAGAGAAAGGCCGTGTCGTGCGGGCCCGAGCACGCCTCGGGGTGAAACTGCACGGAAAAGGCCCGCAGGTCGGGGTAGTCCACGCCCTCACACGTGCCGTCGTTGGCGTTGATGTAGCGGATGACGCCGGTCTTCACGCTCTCGGGCACGACGGCGTAGCCGTGGTTCTGGCTGGTGAGGAACGTGCGCGTGCCGCACACGTCGCGCGCCGGCTGGTTCACGCCGCGGTGGCCGTATTTGAGCTTCACGGTGCTGCCGCCCTGCGCCAGCGCCATGAGCTGGTGGCCGAGGCAGATGCCGAACATCGGGATGCGGCCGAAGAGTTTGGCGATCTCCGCGATCTGGTCGACGTTGTCCGTCGGGTCGCCGGGGCCATTGGAGAGCATGACGCCGTCATACCCGGCGGCGAGGATGTCCTTCGCTTTGGCAGAGCAGGGCAGCACCGTCACGGCGCAGCCGCGGCGGCAGAGCTCGCGCGCGATGTTGCGCTTCGCGCCGTAGTCGATGAGCGCCACGCGGTGCAGCACGCTCCCCTCCGGCTGGAGGGTGTAGGGCTCCGGCGTCGTCACCTGCGGCACGGGGTCCGTGATGCGGTAGGCGCGCAGGGGCGCAAGATCGTCCGGCACCGTGTCGCAGATGGCAGCGTTCATCGTGCCGGCCTCGCGCAGGATGCGCGTGACGGCGCGGGTGTCGATGCCGGCGATGCCGGGGATGTTGTTGGCTTTCAAAAATGCGTCGAGCGTTTCCTCGCACCGGAAGTTCGACGGCGTTTGGCACTGCTCGCGCACGACATAGCCGCGCACGCAGCACTTGCCCTCAAAATCGGCCGGGATGATGCCGTAGTTGCCGATGAGCGGGAACGTCTGCAGCACGATCTGGCCGCAGTAGCTCGGGTCGGTGAGCGTCTCGATGTAGCCGTTCATGCCGGTGGTGAACACCAGCTCGCCCACCGTGTCGCACGGTGCGCCGAAAGCGAGGCCCGCAAAGACCTCGCCGTTTTCGAGTACGAGATAGCGCTTCATAGCTCGATCTCCGCAAGCGTCGCCGCCATGACGGCCTTGATGGTGTGCATGCGGTTTTCGGCCTCCTGGAACACGACCGACTGCGCGCTTTCAAACACATCGTCCGTGACCTCCATCGCCTCGCGGCCGAAGCGCGTGCACATCTCGTTGCCGATGGCGGTCTTTTTGTCGTGATACGCCGGCAGGCAGTGCATGAAGATGGCGTTGGGGTCGGCCTTGGCCATGAGCGCCGCGTTGACCTGATACGGTGCGAGCGCGGCAATGCGCTCGGCCCAGACGCTCTCGGGTTCGCCCATGGAGACCCAGATGTCGGTATAGATCACGTTCGCGCCCTGCACGGCCGCGGCGGGGTCGGAGATGAAGTCGAGCGTCGCGCCCGTCTGCGCCGCGATGGCCTGACACTCGGCGACGAGCTGCGCATCGGGGAAGTAGCCCTCGGGTGCGCAGGCCGTGAAGTGCATGCCCATCTTCGCGCAGCCGACCATGAGGGAGTTGCCCATGTTGAAGCGCGCATCGCCCATGTAGACGAGGTGGATGTTCTCCAGCGAGCCGAAGTGCTCCCGGATGGTCAGAAAGTCCGCGAGGATCTGCGTCGGGTGGAACTCGTCCGTCAGGCCGTTCCAGACCGGGACGGAGGCGTACTGCGCCAGCTCCTCGACGATGCACTGGCCGAAGCCGCGGTACTCGATGCCGTCGAACATGCCCGAGAGCACGCGCGCCGTGTCGGCGATGCTCTCCTTCTTGCCGATCTGCGAGCCGGTGGAGTCGAGATACGTGCTGCCCATGCCCAAATCGTGCGCCGCGACCTCGAAGCTGCTGCGCGTGCGCGTGCTCGTCTTTTCAAAGATGAGCGCGACGTTTTTGCCCTCGCACAGGCGGTGCGGGATGCCGGCCTTTTTCTCTGCCTTGAGCTGGGCGGCGAGCCGGAGCAGATAGTCGATCTGCTCGGGGGTGTAGTCGAGCAGCTTGAGAAAATCGTTGCCTTTGAGATTCATGACGGTGTTCCTCCTTATTCTCCGGCGCAGACGTCTTTGAGCACGCTGACCGCCTGCTCGAGCTGCGCCATGGGGATGTTGAGCGCCGGCAGCAGGCGCACCTTGTTCTTTGCCGAGATGACGAGCACGCCGCGCGCCATGCATTCACTGATGACGTCCTTGACCGGGCGCTCGGTCTCCACACCGAGCATCAGGCCCAGGCCCGTGACGCTCCTGACGCCCTTGGCGCCGGTGAGAGCCTTGACGATGAAGTTGGACTTTTCCTGCACGGACTGCAGCAGCGGGCCGTCGAGCCGGTGCAGAATGCTCAGCGCGCCGGCGCAGCAGACGGGGTTGCCGCCGAAGGTAGAGCCGTGGCTGCCGGGGGTGAGCACGTCCTGCACCTTCTCGCCGAGCAGCGTCGCGCCCAGCGGCAGACCGCCGCCGAGGCCCTTGGCCGTGGAGACGATGTCCGGTGTGATGCCGTAGTGCATGTAGCCGTAGAGCTTGCCGCTGCGGCCGTTGCCGATCTGCACCTCGTCGCAGATGAGCAGCAGGTCCTGCTCGGCGGCGAGCTGGGCAGCACCTTTGACAAATTCCTGCGTCAGCGGGATGACGCCGCCCTCGCCCTGCACGACCTCCATCATGATGGCGGCGCACTTGTGCGCGGCGACCTGCGCCTTGAGATCGTCGAGGTTATTCGCCTCGGCGTAGGCAAAGCCCTCCGTCAGCGGCAGAAAGTCGTGGTGGAACACGTCCTGCCCGGTCGCGGCGAGCGTTGTGATCGTGCGGCCGTGGAAGCTGTTTTTGAGCGTGATGATGGTGTGGTACTCCGGGCCTTTGTGGTCGGCGGCGTACTTGCGCGCGGCCTTGATGGCGCACTCGTTGGCCTCCGCGCCGGAGTTGGAGAAGAAGACCTTCTTCATGCCAGTCTTCTCGCACAGCAGCTGCGCCAGCTGCGCGTCGGGCGCGGTGTAGTAGAGGTTGGATGCGTGCTGCACGGTGCACAGCTGCTCGGTCACGGCGCGGATCCACGCGGGGTCGGCGATGCCGAAGCTGTTGACGGCGATGCCCGTCGCCATGTCGATATAGACCTTGTCGTCCGTGTCCCAGACGAGCGAGCCCTTGCCGCGCGCGATCGTCACGGGGAAGCGGGCGTAAGTGTTGGCGATATAGGTACTGTCAAGTTGCGGAATGTTCATCTGTTTTTCCTCCTTGCCCGGCAACGAACATGGTGCCGATGCCTTCGTTTGTCAGCATTTCGATCAGGATGGCGTGCGGCACGCGGCCGTCGATGATAAAGACGCGGTGCACGCCCCAGCGGATGGCGTCGATGCAGCAGGTCACTTTCGGCAGCATGCCGCCGTTGATGACGCCGGACTCGATGAGCTGCAGCGCGTCCGCCGTGTGGATGACGGGGATGAGCGTGGAGGGGTCGTCCTTGTCGCGCAGGATGCCGCTGATGTCGGTCATGGCGATGAGGCTCTCGGCCCCCAGCTCGCCCGCGATGCGCGCGGCCGCCGTGTCGGCGTTGATGTTGTAGACGTGGCCCTGCGTGTCGCACCCGACGGTGGACACGACGGGGATGTAGCCCTTGTCGATCACATCGAGGATGGGGCGCACGTCGACCTTCGTGATCTCGCCCACGTAGCCGAGGCGCTCATCGCGCACGCGCGCCTGGATCATCTGCCCGTCGATGCCGGACAGGCCGATCGCCCGGCCGCCCTTGTGGCCGATGAGGTTGACGAGCGTCTTGTTGATCTTCCCGGCGAGGACCATCTGCACGACGTCGGCCGTCTCCGCGTCCGTGACGCGCAGGCCGTCGACAAACTGCGTCTGCTTGCCGAGTTTTTCGAGCGTTTCCGTGATCTCGGGCCCGCCGCCGTGCACGAGCACGACCTTCACCCCGATGAGCGACAGCAGCACGATGTCGCGCATGACGGAGTCTTTGAGCTTGGCGCTGATCATGGCGTTGCCGCCGTATTTGATGACGACGATCTTGCCGCTGTATTCCTGTATGTAGGGCAGCGCGTGGACGAGTACCTTCGCGCGCTGCGGATTCGTAATGTCCATGATGGTGTTCCTCCCGGTTCAGGTGCGGTAGTCGCCGTTGATCTTCACATAGTCATACGTCAGGTCGCAGCCCCAGGCGGTCGCGCCCTCGTCGCCGGACTTGAGGTCGACGAGGATCTCAATCTCCTTTTCGAGCAGGACCTTTTTGGCTTCCTCCTCGGAAAACGGGATGCCCGCGCCGTCGACGCACACGCGCACCGTGCCGGCCGCCGAGCGGAAGGCGACGTCCACCTTGTGCACGTTTACAGGAGCGCCGCTGTAGCCGATGGCGCACAGCACGCGGCCCCAGTTGGCGTCCGCGCCGAACATGGCGGCCTTGACGAGCGACGAACAGATGATGCTCTTGGCCACGGTTTTCGCGGTGCAGTGGTCAGCAGCACCGGTGACGCAGCACTCGAGCAGGCGCGTCGCGCCCTCGCCGTCGCCCGCGATCTGGCGGCAGAGCCAGACGGTCACGCTGTTGAGCGCGCTGCAAAACGCCGTGAAGTCCGCGCCGGGCGCGGTGATCTCGGCATTGCCGGCGAGGCCGTTTGCCAGCACGGCGACCATGTCGTTCGTGGACGTGTCGCCGTCGATGCTGACCATGTTGAACGTGTCCTGCACGTCGCCGGAGAGCGCGGCCTGCAGCATGGCGGGGCTGACGGCGCAGTCCGTCGTGAGGAAGACGAGCATGGTCGCAAGGTTCGGGTGGATCATGCCGGAGCCCTTGGCGATGCCGCCGATCGTGCAGGTCCTGCCGCCGGCGGTGAACTGCACAGCGATCTCCTTCGGGTGCGTGTCGGTGGTCATGATGCCCTCGGCCGCCTGGTCGGAGTGGTCGCCGAGCGCGGCGGCGAGCTGCGGCAGGCCGGAGCGGATGGGCGTGAGATCGAGCGGCTGGCCGATCACGCCCGTGGACGCGACGATGACGTCCTGCGGCGCGATGTGCAGCTGCGCCGCCGTGAGCGCGCTCATCTCCTCGGCGACGGCGACGCCGTCAGCGTTGCAGGTGTTGGCGTTGCCGCTGTTGCAGATCACGGCCTGGGCCTTGCCGTCAGCCAGGTGCGCCTTCGTCACGGTCAGGGGTGCGCCCTTGACGAGGTTCGATGTATAGACCGCCGCGGCGCTGGCCGGGACGGCGCTGTAGATGAGCGCGAGGTCGCGCTTGGACTGATTTCTGCGGATGCCGCAGTGGATGCCTGCGGCGGAAAAACCCTGTGCGGCGCACACGCCGCCGGTGACTTGCTTCATCGTTCGTTCCTCCTTACAGATCGAGGCCGAAGCCCTTTTCCCTGCCCATGACGAGGTTCAGGCACTCGAGCGCGGCGCCGGACGCGCCTTTGCCGAGGTTGTCGAACACGGACGTGAGCAGGATGCGCTCGTCATTGCCGGAGACGGACACGACCATGCTGTCCTTTCCGGACATGGCGGCGGCGGACAGGAAGCCGTCGTCACATGCGGGGTCGCGGTAGGTCACGACAGGGCCGGTATATTTCGCGGCGTAGGCGGCCTTGATATCTTCGGCCGTCTTGCCGGGGCAGAGCTGGGAGGCGAAGAGCGCGACACTCGTCTCCATGCCGCTGTAGAAATTCGCCACGATCGGCGCAAACACCGGCGTGTGCGTCAGGCCCGGGATGGCGCACATCTCGCGCAGGTGCTTGTGCTGCTGCGCAAGACCGTACTGCCGGGGGGCAACGTACAGGGGGGCGAGGGTGTCCGCCTCATACTCGGCGATCATCTTCTTGCCGCCGCCGCTGTAGCCCGTGAGCGAGTAGCACGTCAGCAGCGCGTCCGGCGGCAGGATGCCCGCCTCGACGAGCGGGTAGACCAGCACGATGAAGCCGCTGGCGTGGCAGCCGGGCACGGCGATGCGCTTGGCGGTACGGATCGCGGCCTCGCGCTCGGGCGACAGCTCCGGGAAACCGTACGTCCAGCCGGGGGCCGTGCGGTGCGCGGTCGAGGTGTCGAGCACGACCGTGTCCGGGTTCTCGACCAGATCTGCCGCCGTGATCGCCGCCGCGTCCGGCAGGCACAAAAACGCGATGTCCGCGCGGTTGATGAGCTCGCGCTGGGCTTTAATGTCGTGGTGCAGCTCGGGCGGCAGGGTCAGCAGGTCAATATCTTCGCGCTGGGCCAGCCGGTCGTAAATGCGCAGGCCGGCCGTGCCGGAGCTGCCGTCGATGAAAATGGTCGTTTTTTCGTTATGCATATCTCGTCCCTCACAAGCGGATAAAAATCCATTTATATAAGGCCAATATACTACTGCGCGAATAAATATGCAAGACATTCATGAAAAATCCACTGCGATTTGTGGAATTTGAAAAAACACTCCCAGCGAGGGAAAAATGCCTTGTGCAGCATGTACATACCTGACCACGCGAAATTGGCACATTTGCCGGACGACGGGGGCAAAAAACCGCCGCCCGGCCATTTTTACAAATGGATAGGCGGCGGATATATGCATTAAATCTGGAATTCTTTGCTGTATTCGGAGTAGTATTCGTCAAAGCTGTGCGAGTGCATGGCCATGACGCTGTTGATATATTCGTGGGTGTCGAACGAGTCGGACTCGAGCTCGATCATGGCGACGGCGATGTTCGAGCAGTGGTCGGACACGCGCTCGCAGTTGGTGAGCAGGTCGTTGAACGCGAAGCCGTGGTTGAGCGTGCACTCGCCGGTCTGCAGGCGGTCGATGTGGTGCAGCTTCATCTCGTCGCAGAGGTTGTCGATGAGCTCCTCGAGCGGCTCGACGCGGTAGGCCGCGGCGACGTCGTTGTCGAGGAAGGCGTTGATCGTGATCTCGAGGATGCGCGTCACGGCCGCGAGCATGACCTTGAGTTCGCGCGCGCCGGTGGGCGAAAAGACGATCTTCTTCGTGTAGAGCTCCTGCGCCGTCTCGCCGATGTTGAGCGAGTGGTCGCTGATGCGCTCGAGGTCGCTGATCGTGTGCAGGTACTTCGACACGTCGGCCGTCTGGCGCGGCGTGAGCTCCTTGCTCGTGATCTTGATGAGGTAGGTGCCGAGCTTGTCCTCGTAGTGGTCGATGGCCTCTTCGTTTTCCTGCAGGGCGGCGAACTGCTCGTCACTGAACTTGTCGAGCAGGGAGAACGCGGACAGGATGTTGTCCTGCGCCTGACGGGCCATGGAGTCGATGGCCAGGCGGCTCTGCTCGATGGCCAGCGCCGGGTGCGCGAGAAAGCGCTCCTCGAGCCGGTCGATGTCGGCGAGCGCGCCGGTGGACGCTTTGTCCGGGAACAGGAACGAGACGAGCTTTTCCAGCAGGGGGATCATCGGCGTGAGCAGCAGCACGGTCGCAAAGCGGAAGATCGTGTTGAGCAGGGCGACAGCCACTCCATCCCCGTGTTGGGCTACTATGGCAGCTGGACCGACTCCTCTATGTTCGATATCGGCAGCTATATCGCCTATGCCAATGGTTTGGAGACCCGCGCCCCCTATATGTATGTCTATAATGGTGACAATTCCGTAAACAATCAGGCCCTGACCATCAAGGCCGTGGGCGAAACGAAAGGCTACTACTTCGGCGGCAACCCCTTCGGTCTGGACGAGTTCTATGATGCTGCCCGTGATGCCATCAATCCGGAGATCAACAACTTCTACAAGATGACCTTCACCGCCATCCGCAACGCCGCTGCTTCCCGCCTGTCCATCACCGACGGCAACGGCAAGGTTCTCTCCAGCAGCGATCTGGGAGAGGTCTCCTCCGCCTTCTACTCCAGCAGCGACGCCACTTGGAGCATGACCCGGTACACCCTGAACATGGGCAATACCCCCAACACAGCTGACGGCACCTACATGAATGTGGACCTGACTCTGGCCCCTGAGTACTACGCCAGCTACGACAAGGACGGCAACGTCACCGTGGATTGGGATGCTCTGTCCGACGGCGCTACCATGCACTATGGCATGGTCGTGGATAAGACGGCTCCCACCGTCTCCAACGTGAATCTGGGTACCGACGCCGAGGGCAACAAGGTCCTGACCTTCACCGCCGGCGACGACCAGTATATGTCCGCCGTGGCCCTGCTGGACTACGACAAGGGCAGCGTCGTCAGCGTAGCGGCCGGTTCTCCCGAGGGCGCTGCCAAGGGTGCCAGCCAGAACTTCACCCTGTCTCTGAACGATTCCAAGGCCACTCACCTCCTGTTGCAGGTATATGACTACGCCGAGAACTACGTCACCTACAAGCTGAACCTGAACCCCGATGAGTTGGCCGGTGATGTCACCGTGAAGCTCAACACCGAGGCCCTGACCCTCTTCAAGGGCAACGTCGCCAAGCTCAC
>ERZ773113.1278-NODE-1278-length-12524-cov-4.557783_pt1 | contig 12524 bp, 10 predicted proteins | sample MGYA00580565_ERZ773113 | MGnify/ENA primary metagenome ERZ773113 (study PRJEB29015, sample SAMEA2737827) | human gut metagenome | biome: human gut; feature: human-associated habitat; material: faeces | place: China | collected 2012 ...
TGGAGGCGACAATCAAGAGCAAATTATATCAGAAGGGGAGAGGACTGTCAAAATAGGATTTAAATCAGCGACGGGGGGAGTGGAATTCATATTTAAAGGTGTTGCATATAATATAATATTCAATATAAAAGATATACCACGATGACCAGGTTCAAAAAACTTGGCAGATGCGTTTTGTAGTACGGAAGGGACTTGATGAGTGAATGCCACGAAACAGAAAAGTGAAAAATAATTTTTGGAAAATCAAGATGTAGTGAGAAAAAAGAAACTTGACACAAGATACAACTTGACAGCTACAGCAATAGCTTGTATAATTAAGTTACAAAAAACCTTGACAAAAATGGAATGTGTGGTATAATATATAACTCGCATTTTATTGTTTTTATACCCGGTCGAAAGGGGGCGTAGTTATGCAGAAGGCAAGAATGCTTGGAAATAATGTTCAATGGCTAGCAGACAAGAAAAATGTATCAATTGAAGAGTTGAGTTCGTTATTGAATTGTAGCGAAAATCAAATGAGAGCATTTTTCAAAGGAAGAACTTTTGCGTCCTATCCCCAAATTCAGATACTCGCCAAAAAATTGGGCGTGTCGGTTGCTACCCTTTTGAAAGGCAATGAAGATGTTTACAAAAGAACAGTTGTTCATTGCATGAATAGCTTTGATGATGATAGCAATCGCGAAAAAATTTTAGATATCATTGATGATTATATGGACGTATTAAATGCCGTTCAATAACTACTTGGAGCATGGCTGGCATAGCTATGCTCTTTTTCATTAAAAGAGGAGAAGAGATGTATGCTTAATGCTAACAGGCAAAGAGAACTGACGAGCAACGAAGTGACGGCAATCAAAGAATGTGTTAAAGAATATAGAGCTGAGATAAAAGCAAAATTTCCAAACAAATTATTAAGAGAAGATGTATTGGATTTGCTGGAAGATTATTGCAAAGTAGTATATTATCCGCTGGAAAAAGAAGCAAATAATGGCTTTCACGTGGCAGACATTCCGGACAAAGATGGGAATCCGTTGACATTTGTTTTTATCAATACAGCGCAAACACTGGAAAAACAGATTTTTACTGCTGCACATGAACTAGGGCATATATGGCGTGTAGATGATTATGTGGCGGAAAAGTGCAATGAGAAAGTTGATGAAGAATTAAGCGAAAAAATCATGAACCGGTTTGCGGCGGAGTTGCTTATTCCGGAAGAAGTCTTTCTAGAATTATATAATGGAGAGTACGACACATTAAAAGAAAAAACGGGAAAAATAACCTTGGCCAATATGCTTAAGGTTATTGTTAGCTTGATGAATCAATTTTGTGTTCCTGAAAAAGCAATTGTTATGCGCTGCTTTGAACTCCATAAAATTAGTGCAAAATCGAAAGATATTATATTGGGAGAAACTGAAGAAGCAAAAAGAGCAATAGACCAAAGAATAAAAGAAATCATTCGGGATAATGGATATATAAAATTTCAGAATCCAACGAATAAAAAGTATATAACGGATTACCCAGTATTGCTCGAACGGGCAGGCAAGTTGGGGACGATAGCACAAGATAAGATAGATAACATAAGAAAGACCTTTGAGATGGAAAAAAAAGAAACTCAGAGGAAGATGGATGATCTTATTGATTGAGAGCTTTCTATAAGGAAATGAAAGATAATGAGTATTGATAAAAACTCGGCTGCTGTCGATAATGACTTTATTAATAAAGTGGCACAAATAAAAACAGGAACGATGTCACCTGAGAACATACTTGGAGAAATATTTGCGGCGCTACAAATTCATGGAATAATGCATCCGCTTGTTTATGAGAAAGAATTGCTTAAAGATAGACCAGGGATAAAGGCAATCTTTGATAAGAATGTAGTGGAATATGTAAGTTTCGATGACATATTTCAAGGGGATGAGGGGAAAAAAGCGTATTACATGTTTTTGGTGCCTGAACTGTATAATGCACTGATGGGGAGAAGGTTCCCTGAGGACAAGGATGTTTTTACATTTTGGATAAGACAGAACAGTCTAGGAGAGATACATTCAGTGTCCATGTGTTTAGTGTCAGAATGTGCAATTTTTCTTTCAGATGATGGGGATTCCAAGGCGTTAAAAAACATTGTAAACCAAAGAGCAATGGGCGCGATTGAAGTATTCAATCGAAACGAAATTGTGAAACAATATAAAAAAAGTGGTGCAAAAGCTCTTAAACGTACGGACTGCAAGGCATTTACGCATAAGGAACGACCCATTAGAGGGAAAAGTGGTAAACTATGAGTACGCGCAACTAAGGAGAGCAACTGACTCTTAATCAGTGGGTCCTGGGTTCGAGTCCCCGATGGTGCACCAAATTTTGAACGTCAAATCGTAAGATTTGGCGTTCTTTCTTTATGTAGGAAAGTGGCTGCACACTTTCTGCACACCATTTGCACATTTCCCGAATAGTGGGTCTTTCTGCGCAAGATGCGCACAGCCTGCTTTCCTTTGCATAAAAAGAAGAAAAGTTAGGCGAACAAGGCTCTCGTCAACTCTCTGCGTTCCTCTGCATCCATCAGCCGGATGGCTTCAAGGATCTCCTTACCGGAGATTTTTGTTGCCGCCGGCTTTTCGTTTTGCCGGGGCTGGGGTGCTGCCGGGGTCAGGTCTTGGGTGTAGAAGTTCGCTTCGATCTTCTCTGCCAGTTCCAGCCGGGGCTTGTCCTGCGTGTGAGCGTAGGTGTCCATCAGGACGGTAGCAGTTGCATGACCTGTGTTGCCCTGCACCGATTTGAAGTCGCCGCCAGACTGCAACAGCTGATAGGTGGCACTGGAGTGTCGCAGACCATGAAACACGATCTTCTCAAACTCCGTGTGCTCCGCTCTCCACTGGCGATACCACTTGGTCAGAACGTCCGGGGCAATGGGTAAGCCGTCTGGTAAGCGGAACAGCTGACCGCAGTTGCTGTACTTTTCCGGGGCGTTCTGTTCGTCCTGCTTCATCTTGTCGAGCCATGCCAGAAGTTCCTCTTTCAGCGGTTTCGTCATATACAGGACACGGTTGGACTTCTTGGTTTTGGTCTTTTTCAGAATCAGCGAGGACTTGCTCCCCTCCCGTCTGTCCGGGAAGGTGTGGTAGATCTGGCTGGGGTCGATCTTGGACAAGGCTTCCTTGTTGGCGCGCTGCATTGCCTTGTTCACCGTGATAGCTCCACGACCATCGGCGGCATCGAAGTCGAGGTCTCCCGGCTGTAAGCCGAGGATCTCACCCTCTCGCAGGGAGAGAATCATGCTCAGATGCACCGCCAGATGGAGGGCGGGGTTCTCAATAGTCTGCAACGCTGCCAGCATGGTGCGCTCATCCCAGATCGTGCGCTCCTCGGTGTTGACCTTGGGGGCTTCACGAGGGGTAGGCGATTTGTGAATCAAATCCCAGTCAACAGCATACGAAAAGGCGGTCTTCAGGAGTGTGTGGACTTCGTGAATGGACGTGCTGGATAACAGCCGTTTCTTCTGATTTTCCGTCAGCTCCTGCTTCTCGCCGTGAACGTACTGGCCACAGGGGGTCTGGCTCAGGGTGGCGTAGAACTGCTCAATGTCATAGGTGCGGAGGTCTTGCACCTTCCGCTTTCCGATATACGGCACGATGAGGTTCTGCACCATCGCCACAGATTGGGTGTAGGTCTTGGGAGACCACTTGTGTTTGCTGGACTGAATGGGAATCCACTTGTACAGCATCTCCTCGACCGTCATGGTGTCGGGCACGAGGAAGGTGCCGTCCAGCAGTTCCTTCTCCACCGTGATCTTGCGCTCCTGCGCTTCGGCCTTGGTCTTGAAGGTTTCCCAGCCCTTGCAGGGCTTGCCAGCATGATCTTTGTAGTTGTATCGGACGGAATACGTGTTGCCACGTTTCATAATAGATGCCATAGATGTTCCCTCCCTCAGACCGCTGCAAACCAATCATCGAAGCTCTGCTTGCTTACCCGGATGCTGGTACCGAGGCGGATCACCTTGAAATCTTTCGTGGTGTTGCACAGATTGTACGCAGCACGGTTGGAGATCGCCAACAGTTGGGCGATCTCCTCCACCCGGTAAACGAGCGGGGCGTGTCGGACAGTTTTGCTGGTCTGGTCAGAAGGTTCTACGGCAGGGGTTTCGGACAATTTCATTGTAGGGGATTCGGGCGCGATTTTCAAGTCCTCACGGGTCAGTTTGGCGGAATTTTTGCGGACATTCGTCATAGGCATGTCTCCTTTGCACTTCTCCAGACCCGGTGCAGCTCCGGTTGAGTTGCACCCTTGTGGGCCGGTAAATATGTAAGGGCCTGCCGCTCCTGACCCGAAGCAGCAGCCCAAAAAAGTGCGAGAACTTGAATTTACGCGCCCTACGCGCCCTAAACCACACAAAAGTACCTTTCTGTGTTGATTTTATGGGGCGCATGGCTGGGATGCACGCGCCCTCTTGGGGCGCATCCTGGTTTCTCTCCCGCCCCGAAGGGCGTGTTTCCGCCCTGTATCCGCCCGAAAGGGCGGATACGCGCCCTAAGAAAACAGCGATAACAAGTCGAAACCACTGATTTGGGGCGCGTAGGGCGGGAGATTTTCACTTTTCGTGTGTTTTATGCCGCAGCAAAGGCGGGGTGGACGCATACGCCCCGGAAGCCGCGGTACTTTCCCTCGATGTGCTTGGAAAAGGTCAGGCCATACTTCCCGGCATTTTTCAGCAGGAACTGGCTGAACTTCTTTTGCGGAACAGGCGATTCCAGATTATCCTCGCACCACTTGGTGTAGGCGCGGTAGAGATAGGTGGAGCGTTCCTCGGTGTCGGGCTTGAAGCGGACATAAGCACTGGCCTGCATGAACTGGGTCAGGTTGTCGCTGTCCGCCATGGCTGCTTCGAGGTTCTGGATGGAGCGCTCGCTGATGGTGAACTGATAGCGGTTTGCCAGCAGACGGTGTAACCCCTCCAGCATCCACAGCAGGATGCCGGGACGCTCCTCGGACAACTCTTCGATGAGGAAGGGATTATCTACGCGGGCAGGGTCACGGTCTTTCACCGTGATGAGGATCTGCCTGCGCCAGAAGCCGTCGCTATCATCGTGAGCAGCCACAAGGTTGCCGTTGCCGAAGCAGATGAAACGAACGTACAGCAGGCCTTGGACAGCCTGCTTGTTTTTCCGCTCGATGCACAAACGGTCCTCGGCGGTGACGATGGACTTGATGTTCCGTGTTTCGGGCAAAGCCACCATGTTCAGGTCGTCATCGACCATGACCAGCTTGTATTCGAGGTTCGCGCTTGCAAAGCGGTTCGTTTCGATGCGGAGGATGGATTCGGAGTGGGACGCTTCCCCGAACAGCTTCTTCAGCAGCAAGCCGATGCGGGATTTTCCCTCGCCGCCCTTGCCGGTCATGACCAGCATCTTCTGCGCCTTGGTAGACGGGATCAGGAGATAGCCAAGGTATTCCTGCAAGGTCAGAATGTCCTCCGGGATGAGCAGACCATCCAGAAATTCCAGCCACTTGGTCGGTGCGGGGGCATCGGGCTGGTATTCCACGGGGAGCCGGTTCAGGCAGAGTTCCTTTTCCGGCACAAAGCCCCGCTCGTCCAGAAAGTAGGTTCCGTTCTGGAGATGGATGCGGTCAAGCTGGGGTTTCCATTCAGGGGTATAGGTTTCGATACGGAGTGCGTCCAGAACCTGCTTCTCCTTCTTGGCAAGGTTGTCGAGCACAAAGTCACGGAGGTCGCTGTGGACTTCGTAGAGCAGTGCGTCCTCGTCCACCTCGCCGTTCTGGTCGAACAGCTTCTGTTTCAGGCACATCATGGGGTGCTTCTCTAAAAGGTACTGGCAGTAAGCGGTTTCACGCACTTTGCCCTTGCTGTCTACCCAAGGGCATTCGCATTCTTCCTCTTCTTCCAGTTCGTCCTCATCACGCCAATCTTCGTTCCTCTTTTTCCAGTCGCTCATGCAATCCCTCCCAATACTTCCGTAGCTCATTTTCGGTCTGCGGGTCCGGGAGCACCGAACAGTCCAGATAATATTCAACGATGTCAAGGTTCTTTATCGCTTCAAGAAAGCAGGGGTGAAGTTCTTCTGTGGGTGACTGCGGTGCATATCGGACCCGCCAACGCTGCAGACAGTGGTAATAGTCCAGCAGCTGCTGCCGGACGGTGGGCGGTCTGCGGGGAGCAAGCAGCACCTTGCCGTCGGCAAGTGCCATGCCGAAATCGTTCTTCAACTTTTCCACAGCCTTATAGGGAGAAAGTTGAAAAAGTCTGCCGACAAAATCGATCACATCGCCATCTGCCTGACAGGCAAAACAGTGGAAACGGCTGTCCACCTTCATGCTGGGGTGTTTATCCCCGTGGAAGGGGCAGCACATCATGCCGTTCCGGTTTACGGCGAAGCCGTACAGCTCCGCTGCCTGCCGGGTCGAGATGGCGTTCTTTACGTCCGAAAAGACAGAGGTGCTACCCTCCGTCCCAATGGGTGGGGTACAGGCGAAAGGACGAAGCCCGGTGAGGGGCGTGGGTGAGGTTGGGTTTATTCACACATCGATCCGTCAGAGTGTTGTTCATTTGACCTCCTGCTGCGGTACGGCGTGGCTGCGCTCTTCCTTGCGGAAGAAGGCTTCCACGTTTTGTTGTGCGGTGCGGAGTTCACGCAGTTCGATCTGCGCTTTCTTGTAGCGGGTGTAGAACCCGTTTTTCTCCGAGGAAAGGGTCTGGTATTCGGTATCCAGTTTTTTGAGGTCTGGCAGTGTCCTGAGCCCGTTGGCCTTGAAATAGGCGCAAGCGGCCTCGTACACGGCAAACTCTGCACGGTGCTGCTCCTTGAACTTGGCGGGATTCCGCACAGTCTGGAGCTTCTGTGCAAGAGGCTTGTACTGCCGATAGACCACAAGATGCCCGCGCATCTCCTTGAGGGAGACCATGCGGGCATCCAAGTCTTTGACCACCGCCAGTGCATCGTCGTGCTGGATTTTCAGTTCGGCAATGCGCTGGTGCAGGGCATCTTCACTGAGCAGCTTTTTCTCCTGCAGGAGACACAAGGTCTGCGACCAGCGTTTGAGGTTGAACTTTTTCGCCCAACGCTCATAGCCGATGCCCTTGCCCGCAGCAACGTTCGCCTGAATGTCAACCAGTTTCCTGATCTTATCCAGCTTCTTCTCGCTGCTGGGCTGGATGATGGCGGCAAGCTGGATGTTCTGGGAGAGGGCGGTCAGCACCTGCTCCTTTTCCAGCTTCTTGCTCAGTTTCTTGGCGGTGATGAACTTTGTCCGGCCGGGCGGGCAGTAGCTCAACCGGCCTCGGCTCTCCTTCACGGCGATGCCGTGTTCCTGCATGAGCAATGCAGAAAATTCCTCGAAGGTGGTGGTCTTGTTCAGCACAGCGTAGATCTGCTTTCGCAGCTTGTCCAGTTCGGTCTGGTAGACGGTCTGGGTGGGCTGCTGCCCTTCGGCGGCGAGTTTGGCGTTGGCATGGTCGAGGCGGCGTTGTCCGCGCCGCTGCGCCCAATACTCGCGCTCCGAAACATGGTCGCCTTGGGCTTCCAGCAGATTGATCTGGTTCAGGTCGGCTTGCTCGCACATCTCCATGACTGCGACACGGAGGTGCCGGAGCATGGCAGAGGTGCAGCGGTGCTTCTTGCCCGCTTCCCAGTCGCAGGGCTTGTCCATAAAGGGCTGCCGTTCCACGGTGCGGACACGCAAGCTGCCGATGACGATGTGGACGTGGATGTTTCCCGCACTGTTGTGACCGTCCGGGTGGGTGCAGACGATGGCGGGATGACCGGGGAAATTTTCCTTGCAGAACTGCAAGCCAAGGGCTTGCGCCCGCTCCATGGTCAGGCCGTTCTCTACTGCGTCCTTCGGGTCGAAGCTGATGATATAATGATGGGCCTTCACGTCCTCCCGCCCGCCGTTCTTGCCGTATATGCGGGTATTATATGCAAAAACGCAGCCCTCACGATTCATCGTGAGGGCTGCCGTTCTATTTTGGATTTTGGTTTGGCCGTTCTCAGCCGATTTACTGAGCTGCGGACTCGTCGCCCATGCCCATATCCTCCATGCCGAAATCATCGTCGGAGGGAACATCGGTCTCGTCTGCCGCCACCTCGTCCGGAGAGGGGATAAACTCGCTGAGGTACGCCTCTTCGGGGAGTCCCGCCAGGAAACCGGGCAGGTTGATGATCACATTGTCCATCTTCCGGGGAACGGGGATGTTATAGGCGTAAACCTCTTCCGTTCCGCCCTTCTGCTGGGTGATCTCCAGCGTCACGGTCAGCGTCTGGCCGATGCAGGTAGCAACGCCGCGCTCCTTGTCATAGAGCTTGGCTACCTGCTGACCATCCACATACACCACCGTCTTATAGGCGGGCTTATAGGTCTGGCCGTCATATTCCAGGGTCTTGCTGTCCAGATAGATCGTATGCCCACGGCCAATGATGGTCATGGTATAGCCGATCGCCACCAGCAGGACCACCGCTAAGATTTGAAAGAGAAGTCTCCGCTTTGCTTTCATTTCGATGCCTCCTCTTCCGCAGCCTGCTCGGCAGCCAACTGCTGGCCTGCCAGGCTCTTGTTCTTGCGCTTCTTGGACTCATACATGACCAGAGCCAGCGTAATGACCGCATAGGACACAAACACGCGGAAATACTCGCCGATCATGGAGTCGCCGGTAATGGCAGCACCGGTCTTGGGTGCCACAATGAACATGGTGTGGAACAGGATCACGCCCAAAAATACGTTGCCGATGCTCGCCCTATCCACAGAGGCACCGCCCACCAGCAGAGCCGCGATGGCGAACATACCGATCTGGGTATGAGCTGTATAGGTGGGGAAGTTACCTACGTTCTGCAGATAGATGATCATGCCGAAGCCGGCGAACACCGTGGAGATCACCATGGAGATCACGCGGGTGCGCTCCACATTGATACCGGCATCCCGGGCCACTTCCATATCCTGACCCACAGCCCGCATATCCTGGCCCAGCTTGGTCTTACGGAACCAGACGATGAACAGGCAGGCCAGACCGATGATCAGCAGGGTCAGTACAGGGATCTTCACGCCGCCCACCTGAACAGCCAGCAGGTTGTCCAGGCTCTGACGCATGCTCAGCAGGCTCACGGTGTTGCGGATGCCGTAGCCGCGGGGAAGCTTCAGGGAATCATGAACGATGGGAATGATGGGTCCCATCATAAACAGCACTACAAACTGATACACGCCGTTCATGGTAAAGGAGATCATATAGCTGGTGATCATCTCCCGGCCCTTGGACCGGTTCAGGATCTTGCCGATCATCACGCCCAATGCCACAGAAATGGGGATGGAAACGATGGCGGCCAGGATCATGCCGGGGATGCCCCAAACCTGCCAGTCGGCAGCGAAGATCAGGCCGATCTCACCGGCCATGGCGCCCAGCGTCATGCCGAAGTTCATGCCCATGCCTGCCATAACAGGGATCAGCAGGCTCAGGATCAAGAATGCGTTACGGCCCAGACGGGTCATGACCTCATTCAAGAGGTAGGACCAGGAAAAGCCCGCCTGCGGAATACAGTACGCACAGATCAGGATGAACATAATGGGGACGGTGTTGTTGCGGATGAACTGCAAAAGCTTCTGCCCGAAGCTCTGGCTGCCGGGTACATTCGTCTTTTTCATGCTCATTTCCCTCCTTCCGTCTTACGGGTCAGAGCGTAAACGATCATGCCGTTAGAGACGATGATCCGGATGACCTCGCTGATGTCCAGGTGCACGATGGCGTTCATCACAGTGGGTGTCATGGTGACAAGGCCCTGATAAAGGATCGTGCCGATGATAACATTGGTAATGCTGGCCTTGTTCACGCTGGCGCCGCCGATCAGAATAGCCGCCACGGCGGGGAACGCCATGTTCAGGGGCGCCATATAGATCTGTACAAAGCCGAAGCCCTGCTCATACAGCAGGATGCCCACAGCGCCCAGCCAAGTGGAAAGCACCACAGACAGCAGACGGGTCTTGTCCACGCTGATACCGGCAGCCTTGGCGAAGGTGGGGTTGGAGCCCACAGCCGTCATGGCGGTACCGGTCTTAGTGTGCAGGAAGACCCACATCAGGAATGCCAGCAGAGCGAAGAACAGCAGGCTGCCGGTGGGGATTACCAGATTGATGCCGAACCGGTTCAGGTCGATCTGCAAGAACTTTGCAAGGAACTGATCGTAGAAGCCCTCCAGAGAGATGGTGGTACGCAGGCCCTTACCGGCAAAGCCCCAAACCATCGTTGGGCTCTTGTAGGGCAGCAGCAGCCACATCATGCACATGAACGAGATGGCGGAGAAGCCGACATACGTCGCGATCATCATCTCGCCGCCCTTGATCTTGTTAAGCAGCCACCCGTAGCCGCCGCCAAACAGGAACGCAAACGGCGTTGCGATCACGATCGCCATCACAAAGCTCATCGCACCCGTGAAGCCAAACTGAATGGAAAGCGTCGCGCCGAGAAGACCCGACACGAGGCCGAGCGGCAGACCGAAGTTCAAGCCGCAGCCCGAGTGGATCATCGGGACCATCGCCAGAACCATGACCGCGTTCCAGCTGAAGCGGTTGAGGACATTCGTGATCTGCGTGAAGAAGTCCACACCTGCGACCGGCGCGAGGATGAATAGAAGGACCAGGAAGCCCGTGATGATCATGCGCGGCAGGCCGAACGAGGACGTCAGCTCGCCGAGAGACTTCATTTCGCGGTTAAATTTTGCCGGGCCCCAGATATTATCTTGTTGTTCTTTTTTCATGACGCCCTCCTTATTTCACCTGACTGACCATCAAAGCACCAAAGGCCTCGGAGGAATCGGTTGCGGGCAAAATGCCGGCAATGCGACCACCCGAAACGATGGCGATCCTGTCGCAGGTCTGTCTGAGTTCTTCGAGCTCCGAGGAGATCATCACAACGGTGACGCCGTTTTCGCGGTTGAAGCGCTTGAGCGCGTCGAGCACCAGCGCCTTCGCGCCGACGTCGATGCCGCGGGTGGGCTCGGAAACGAACAGGAATCTGGGCTCCAGCGCGAACGCCTTGGCCAGACAAATCTTCTGCTGGTTGCCGCCGGAAAGCTCTCTTGCCTTTTGCAGGGAGCTGGTGCACTTGATCATCAGTTCACCTATGTACTTCTGGGTTATATCATGGATGGCCTTTTCATCACGCCAGGTGACGGGGCCGATTTTTTTGAGGAATTTGTTCTGGATCTGCATGGCGGGGAACGCAACGTTCCACTCCAACGTTTCGTCCAGCAGCAGACCCACGCCGCGCCGGTCCTCGGAGACGAAGGCCAGCGATGCGTCGAGGCACTTTCTCGGGCTGTTGAGGGGAATTTCCTTCCCGTCAAACTCGACCGTGCCGCCCGCTTCATAAAGGCCCATCACGCCGTTCGGAATGCCGAGCTTGCCCTGACCGGCCAGACCGCCGATGCCGAGGATCTCGCCTTCCTTCACGTCCAGCGTCACATTACGCACGGTTTCGCCCGGCATATCGACCCAGAGGTTGCGGATGGACAGAATCGTTTTTGCGCCCGAATGATCGACGATCTCGCGCTTTGCGGACGACAGATCGACTGAGCGGCCGACCATACAGCGCGTAATTTCGGAAACGTCCGTTTCGCTTGCCGGGGTATCCTTGACCACGACGCCGTCGCGCATGATGACGACCTTGTCGCACACGGACAGGATCTCCTGCAGGCGGTGCGTGATAAAGATGACGGAAATACCGCGCGCGGCCATCGAGCGGATGGAGTCCAGCAGCGCCGCCGCTTCTTTCTCGGTCAGAACCGCGGTCGGCTCGTCGAGAATGAGGAGCTTGAGGTTGTCCTTACTGAGCTCACGGGCGATTTCCGTAAACTGCTTATGGCCGACCGGCATGTCGCTGATGACCATATGCTGATCGATGTGAACGCCCATTTTCTTGATGGCTTCCGCCGAGCGTTCGTTCATCTGCTTATAATCGAGGGTATTGAGACGGTCGCCGAAGATCTCGGAGACCACGTTGCTCTTTTTCGGTTCGCGGTTGAGCAGAATGTTTTCTGTCGCCGTGAAGCCGGGAATCAGGGAAAATTCCTGATGCACCATGCCGATTCCGGCCTTGAGCGCATCAAACGGCGTCGAGAAGGAGACCTTCTCGCCATGAATCAGCACATCGCCGCCGTAGCCGCCGGTTTCCCGGATGACGTCCATGCCGAACAGGATTTTCATCAGTGTACTTTTACCAGCGCCGTTTTCACCGACCAGACCCAGCACCTCGCCCTCGCGAAGCGTAAGGTTGATGTCCGTCAGAACCTGATTGCCGAAAAAGTCCTTCTGGATATTTCGCATCTCCAACAATGGAGCATTGTTATTTACCATTCGTTTTCCTTCTCCCGCATAGCTTAAAACAGCAGGGGGGCTCCCCTGCTTTGCGTGTCAAAAACCTCGTAGAGTTTCACCCCACAGGGCGAAATAACGTGAAAATTCATGTTATCCGGCGGCTCTGCCGACCGGAAACATACTTCTCACCTCGCAAGTGTGAGTTTTTCGCGCGGAGCGCGAAA
>ERZ773113.1280-NODE-1280-length-12515-cov-10.345666_pt1 | contig 12515 bp, 14 predicted proteins | sample MGYA00580565_ERZ773113 | MGnify/ENA primary metagenome ERZ773113 (study PRJEB29015, sample SAMEA2737827) | human gut metagenome | biome: human gut; feature: human-associated habitat; material: faeces | place: China | collected 2012 ...
TTTTACGCGTATGACAGGATACGGAGGACGGTTGTGGCGCACGTATTCGGTGAACCACTTCAGACCGCGTTTCTGACAGGAACCGGGTGAAACAAGCAACAAACCCCCAACAAACCTACCAGAAACGCAGGAGATGAATTTTACCTCGCTGCATATAAATACACAAAAGTGCTTAGGTTCTAATTTCAATACATTTGCCTCCCCTCCCCCCTGTTTCTGCAACTTTTCTCATTAAGTCATAACATGCCCCCGGCATTTTCACCGGGTAGAACTCAATTAAAAGCACCTTTAAGAATGCTTTTAAACGCGCTACAATGAACACTTAAACCCAGGAGGTAACATTATGGCATTTCAGGTTCTGACCACTACAGCAGCTAGCATTACTGAACTTAAACGTGACCCTATGGGTACTTTCCACGCCGGGGATGGCGCTCCGGTAGCCATTCTTAATCGTAATGAGCCTGCATTCTACTGTGTGCCACCGGCACTCTATGCCCAGTTGATGGAGCTTCTGGAAGATGAAGAGCTGGGACGGATGGCTGATGAGCGAAGCGGAGAAAAGGTTATAGAGGTCAATATTGATGACCTATAAGCTGGCTTTCAACGAATCCGCTCTGAAAGAATGGAAGAAGCTGGGTCATACACTACAGGTACAGTTCAAAAAGAAACTCAAAGAGCGCCTGGAGAACCCCAGAGTTCCGGCATCACAGCTACATGGACGTAAGGACCAGTATAAAATTAAGCTACGTGGTGCCGGATATCGCCTTGTCTATCGTGTAGAGGACGACATTGTCACAGTCACTGTTATCGGCGTAGGCAAACGCGAAAACGACGACATTTATAATGCAACCCTTAATCGCAATTGACGAATGCTGTAAGCACTATTTTGGGGTCGTATCCGGGCCTACTTTCTTTCTGGGTAACGTTGGCGGCTTCACATCATCTTTACTCTGCGTTCTCCGTGTCATCCAGGGATGGTCAGCAGCAGGTTTTACGTAATATTTTGATCGCAAACCAAACCTTGCATTATCCACACGCTCATGTACGCTCTTTTCATCATCAAGCGGTATTGGTTCAGGCCCATCGACATATTTCTCGTAACCCAACGACCGACTTTCATGAAGCACCGTTATTTCACCGTTAAAGTTCTCGCAAACCGTGACAATCGCATGCCTGAGACGGTATACCTGCCCTTCTGAACGGATCTGATATGCACTCGTTTTATACTGAAAGGTCAGATTCTTGGAAAGCACACGAGGGGACTGATAACTGAGTATGTAGTTAAGTTCTTCCGGAGAATGAAGAATCTCCCTGTGGGCGTTACCATTTTCACGGGGGATCGAAGCGAAGCGAGAGTTGTAATCTTTCACAAACTCAGACAACCACAGGTTAGCTGTTTCGATATCACTGATATTGCGAAGACGTAATTCTTTAACCAGTCTGTCCTGTAACGTCTGATTGGCACGCTCAACCCGGCCTTTAGCCTGAGGGCTGTTAGCGTGAATTGGCTCGATCCCAAGAGTTTTAATTGCACGGGTAAATTGCGTCAGCTCGCCTTCACGTTCCGGATTATTCACGCGGAAAATACTGTGTCTGTCAGAATACAGGGCAAGGGGACGCCCATATTTGTCGAGATAATCACGTAACGTTTCCATGTAAGCGCGGGTCGTTTCTGAAGGAGCGAAGCGGAGCGCCATAAGTGCACTGGTGGCGTCATCAATAAAGACAATTAATGTACAGCGAGGCCCTCGCTCTTCAAACCAGTCATGCGGAGAACCATCAATCTGGATAAGTTCGCCATAGCATGGGCGCCGTTGCCGACGCTGATAAATGCGGGCAGTTTTTCGGCGGCGCTCACGCCATAAACCTTCCTCAACCATCCACTTGCGCAAAGTTTCGGCCGACAAAGCCAGCTCATGGAGCTCCCGTAATTTCTCACAGGCAAAAGTGGGGCCGAAATCCGGATATTTATCTCTGACAAGTGAGATGACGAGAGTCCGAAATTCCGACGTAAAAGCATTAGGGGCCACCAGACGTTTCAGACGCTGATTTTCTTCCTCAAGCTGGCGCAGGCGGCGCAGCTCTGTCACGCCCATGCCGCCAAACTTTTTCTTCCAGTTGTAAAATGTGGCTTCAGAAATGCCCATCTTTCTGCAGACTTCCTCCACCCGAGTGCCGGTTTCGGCCTGTTTCAGCGCAAATGCTATCTGTTCTTCGGTATAGCGGGTCTTTTTCATGGCGATGTGCCTCTCTGTGAGATGGAAGAAAGACCGGAGACTTCAGTTTAGCCTGGCACTGTTTTCAGGGAGGAGATCAACACCCCCACCGTAGTTCGCGGAAGGATGTAATGAAACGATTGGCGTTAGCCCTGCTTTTATTTATTTTCAAAGAATTGGTTGTAGCTTCCGTTCTCACGCCGGAAGCCGACCTTTATGACAGCTATCTGTTAGTCGGCACTTAGCCCGCAACAGCCATTGCTGGAACAACTTACGACCTTCTGTTCCGGCCAGTGTTCTCCAGACTGCAGGCCAAGCGGTGCCATATTCTAAGCAACCACCAAAGGTGAAAGAACATACTCGCTAGATAAGTTCCAGCGTCACCAGCTTTACCAGCAACACCGGCTAACAGGTAACCACAAGTAATTTACCGGTCCGCGATACCGCCGCCCTGATCCAGCTTCACAAAAGACAGGCTCTTGCTCTGTTGGAATGCAGGCAATTGTGGAAATCTCGTCTGCAACTGACCGTGCGGATAAACACTATCCATAGCTGGCGACCTGCTCCCATTGATTAACATACTTTGATTTTATTACAATTGCTCATTTACTCGCCAACACCAAAAACTTACACTTCCCACATGGAATTAAAAGCAAAAATAAGGATAAGGACGAATGGCTATTGGTCATTTTTTATTTAGGGGTGATAAGACCGCTTGTGGTGGCAGGATTCTTGAAGGATGCCCCAACCATCAATTTTTCGATAAAGATATGGCATGTGAAGGCCATAAAGTAACCTGCGGCAAACATCCAGGGCATTATCGTATCTGCGGCGGCCTTGATAGTGACGAAATACATGGTAAAAGAGTAGCCGGAACACTGCACAGCCGTTGTTCCTGTCCCTGCAAATCACGTTTTATTCCTTCCATCGATGACACTTATGAATTTTCTACAGGGGCAGCGAAAGCCGACACAGCCCAATCTCAAGTCGTCGAATTTCCCGTTCTCCCCGGCCCGATTTATGATCCCCAAGCTGATAATGTGACTGACACCTGCAAGCCAGAAGATAACCCGCTGCTGAACGGCGTTTATATCTGGACTGAAACGACAAGTGCAGGTCATGTTTTCGTTTCAGTGCATGAGAATAACAATATCTTCCTCTACACCTATGGACGCTATGGACGCACTGATAAAAGTACCTTCACTGGGGATGGGATTTTAGACTTTTTCCAGGATGAAGATGCGCGTAAGTATTACCGATACGAACTTTATGAAATGGGAGCTCGCGCTTTCCGCATTGATGATGCAGATCCTAAAATAATCCGTAAATTCTTCGAAAACCTTTGGAATGGCGGTGTAACACCAATTCAAACGCCAAACATGCAAGATGGTACAAAGCGAAGAGGCCGAACCATTGATAAGTATGATGTCACTGGTAGCAACTGTACCACTCACTCAGTCGAGGGGCTCAAGTTTGCTGGCTCAAAGGTATTCGAACACGGTTACACATCCACGACAACACAGCTACCAATCGACATAGAAGAAGATTTTACTATTCCGGTTTCACTGCAAAGATATCTTGAATCAAAGAGTGCAGACTTCTCATCAATCCTCGTTGTCGAAATGACTAATACATTCAAACAGCAGTCCCCTAACACCGAGAACAAAAGCCCTCAATCAATGGGAGGGAGTGCAAAAATTCAACAATCTGCTGCCGATTCCGCTGCTGTTGCTGGCTCAACATCCCCCTACTCAGGCGGTACAGTAGGCGGTTCATTGGGAAGCACTTACGATGATGAATAAGAAGTTCTGGATCAGATGGGTGAGTATCGCGCTGATCTGTGCAGCGTATTACGCTATCGTGCTTTATTTCGATCTGGTCTTCGCTCTTAACTTTACAGAGACAATGAGTCAAGGCGGAGAATTTACCCCTTCTCAATGTACCTGGTTTGTTAAGGAGCTAGTGCAAAATCACGCTGATTCGGCTTTAGCCTCCATCATTGGTTTCGCTGTCTGCGTCCCTTTGATCCTGCTCATCTTCAAGAAAATGAAATGACCGTCAAAGGCTGGCGAGATCCAGCCTTTTCCTTCCTCCCTCATTTTAGACAATATGTAGTGGCACACTGAATTTGGCCACCCTGGACTGCCCCCACCACTCCGGTAGACGATTCTGCCCTAAAGTTTGAGTATAGGAGGTTCGACTGGCGCTTCGTCAACATCATCACCCGCGCCCTGGTGGCACTGGGCCAGCGCCCGGACTACGCCCGTATCGCCCGCCACGTTATCAACATCGACGAACTATTTATCGACTACGCCCGCGTCTTTTTGCCCAGCCACGACCGCCAGGCATGGGACAACGTGGTACGGATTGCCGGTGGCATCACTGAGAAAAACACGCCACGTAATCTTCAGGGAAGGGACAGCTACTCGTCGCGCTGGAGCAGTACCTTTCAACCACCCGATTACACGACACGATCCTCGACGGTCTACGTACTGCCGTGCGCTATGACAAAACCTATTTCGATAAGATCGTCGCCTCGCTGCTGCCACTGCTGGAAAAACTGACCACCAGAAAAATCTCCCAACTGCTGGCCCCGGACTACGGCGACCTTAACGACCCGCGCCCGGTATTTAACTGGCAGCAGGCGATTATTTATGTCGGGCTGGATGCATTGTATGACGCAGAAATTGCCGCCGCTGTCGGCAACTCAATGTTCGCCGATTTGGTCAGCGTCGCCGGACATATCTACAAGCACGGCGTGATGGATGGCCTGCCGCAGACGGAAGAGAACCCGGCCATCAACCTGCACTGCGATGAGTTCAGTGAACTGATGGGCGATGAATTTATTCCGCTAATAAATAAAGGCGGCGGCGCAGGTGTAGAGGTTACGGCCTACACCCAGACGCTCTCCGATATCGAAGCCCGCATCGGCGACCGCGCCAAAGCGGACCAGGTCGTCGGCAACTTCAACAATCGGATCATGATGCGGGTGCGGAAATCTGCCACCGCCGAATTGTTGACGAAGCAACTGCCGCAGGTGGATGTGCTCAGCAACAGCATCAGTTCCGGCGTTGCCGACAGCGCCGACGCACAGGGCAACATCGGTTTTTCCAGTAACACCCAGGATCGGATGAGCAGCATACAGGTGCCGTTACTGGAACCCGCCTCACTGGTACAGCTTCCCAAAGGGCAGGCGTTCGCTCTGCTGGAAGGTGGTCAGCTCTGGAAGCTACGCATCCCATTACCGGACGCAGCACACGATCCGCTGATGCCGGAAAGCATCACACACATAGCCCACTATATGGAAAAACAGTACGACAGCACGCCCATATGGTGGGACCGCCCGGAGACAGTTGTAACGGCGAAAAATGACCCTATTTTATGGCTGAACGACAGCGAAACCACGGAGAAACAGACCGATGATACCCCGGACACACCGCCAGCTCGTGAGCGTTGAAGTGATGTGGCCTGCACAAACACTGCCTCTTCCCCTGCAACAGGCGGTGGAAGCGCTGACGCAGGGAGAAACGCCCGACCAGATTATCGCTCGCATGAATTTGCAGGGCTTTCAGGCATGGCGCGAAGCTACATCGCCGCAAGGCGAACACGACATTTTTCAGATACGACTGGATGAGGCACACGAGGCACGGTTCCTCTGCCGCTACATTACTCTGCCGCTGCACTGATGCCCGAACATGCGCCACCAGGCCCCGTGCGTCGCCCCGGACTGCTCGGCTGGATAGCATTACTTCCCGGCGTGCTGATCGGTTTTTGCCTCGGCGCGTGGATGCTGGCGATAACGCTGGAGTGGCTGGGCGAGGCGTTTTTCTGGCGGAACACCTGCGCCAGTCACAGTGAGCAGGTATTGCAGGCGACATGGCAGTGGTGGAAAAGCTCTGCTGGCGCACCGATGTGGTTAGTAGAAGACCTCGCGATTGTCAGCGATACGTTGCAGCAAGGGATTGCGGCGCTGGTTCATTCGCTCAACGGGCAAAGCGGGTTGTTCTGGACGGAAACCATCACTACGGTGATCCGCTGTGGGTTACTGTCTGTGGGCAATGTCACCCTCACCTTTCTGCTACGGCTGGTGGTTCTGTTGCAGGCACTGCCGCTATTTGCGATGATTATCGTCGTCGGGCTTATTGACGGGCTGGTAAGACGCGACTTACGGCGGTTCGGCGCAGGCCATAAGTCCGGGTTTGTTTATCATCATGCAAGGCGTATGATCGGCTCTAGTCTGGCGGCAACGGGGCTAGTGTGGCTGGCGGTGCCGGTTTTTACTGTGCCAGAGTATATTTTAGCATCGGCATCGGTGGGAAGTGGTTTGGCTGTATTAATAGCTATTGGGTCTTTTAAAAAAATTTATAGAACAGGATTTTAATTATGGAATACCAGTTGGACCTTAAAGAAAACGCATTGGATAGTTTTAATGAGGCACTAGAAAAATTTAAACAAGGTGAGAGCGGTGAACTACGTCATTATAAATTTGCCATACTACATATTTCTCATTTCTTAGAACTAGTTCTTAAGCTATATATCTCATCTGTTAATGAAAATCTGTTATTTAGCAAATGTTATAGGCATATAGAAAAACGTTCAAAGAGAGACTCTATCGAACTTCTCCAAGCATATGAATTGATTTGTAAGGAGGACTTTGAATTATCATCATTACTAGAAGGTATTCAGCACCCTCACACAATAACACTCGATCAAGCGTTGGAGTTCGCTAAATGTGAAAAATGCAGTATTACCGGTGTCGATTTTGTAGACATTAACTTTTGTAATGACATTGAGTGGATAAAGGGTCTAAGAAACAATATCGAGCATTATCAATTCAGATTATCACCCAAAGAAGCCCGTTTATGTATAGGACGATTAGTTCGCGGAGTGGCAGAATTTGTTGATATATTTAGTTTATTCAATCTTGAAGATGAAGTAGGAAAAGATAATTATCAATTATTTGAAATATTAGCTGATGAATACTCACATTTGCTTAAAGAGGCTGAAAATGAGGTCGCAGAAAAAGAGGCAGAAGCATTTCGAGGCGTTAGACCTAAACACTATGCATTAATTGAATGGAATATATATCAATGTCCTGAATGCTCGAACAATACAATGATTCCGTCTGATGATTCCAGCACTGGATATAAATGCACATTTTGTTCAAACGAAGAGAGTGATGAGATAGAATTTCCTTGTGATTGTTGTGGTACACTGGCAACACTTGAGGAAATGGAAACATGGCCCATGGATGATGGTTCAATTGAACACAGATGCTATTTCTGCTCAGGGCAATACTATGCAGATAAAGACGATTAATATAGTAAAGGCATGTAAAGACCGCGAGCACACTTTATATACCTGAAGGGGTATGCCCACATTCAATTAACAATTTGAATCAGGGAGTTACAATGAAAGATGAAAACTTCCCAAACACAAACAGTTATACCTAGCTGTTTTTCACTCAAAAATAAGGAAGTGTGTTGTGGATATATTTTTAGATACAAACATACTATATAATAACTGGTTTCTTACTAACGCCAACTTTAAATTTTTATTGAATTTTATAAGTAACGATGGGCATACTCTTTTGATATGTGATGTTGTTAAAAATGAAATTGAGCACAAACACGCTGAGGAGTTACAAAAGAACATTAAAAAACTCAAAGAATCTCTTGATGAATTATATAAGCTCACGAATATTCGTGAAAAAGTAGACACTGAAAAGTTCGACATAAAATATAGCATCCTAGATATTTTTAATTCAGGTGGAATTGATTATAAAGAGATTTCTTGCGATTCCATACCTCAATCAACTGTAATGTACAGAGCAATTAATAGAATACGTCCATTCCAAGATAATGAAAAAGGATATCGAGATACTTTAATATGATTAACATTATTAAATTACGCTAACTCAGAGGAGTCAGATAATTATATCATTTTCATTTGCGAAAATAAGAATGATTTTTATGATCCTGCGAAGAAGTCATTAGTTGAATTTCACCCAGACTTATGTAAAGATTTACTGTCGGTAAACGTCAATAAAAAAATAGTTCCATTTCTAGGCTTATCTTCATTTATTAGTTCACGAATAGATAAGGATAAACACGCCATAAATCATAATAAATTGGAACAACTCATCGAGCCAGATATAGAAGTAGAAAGTGCAAAATACCTTTCAAACTTGCCATCGAAAGAATGTTTTAATTTATTAACCAAAATTAATCCTGGGTTAAAAGCATTTTCTATATTAAATACTTCCTCTGCGATTATAGAGGGCATCGAAGATCCCAGAGTGATTTCATCAAAAGAAATTAGCGATAATAAAATTTATATACAATATTATTACAATTTAAGAATAGTAGTTCTTAAATTAACAATAAATGCAGAAGATTATTTATCAAATAAAAACATGATCGATAATAAATTTATCAATATCCAGTCTCATGATAACAATATTACATTGGAAGCATTAATTAGACCACATTTTAATGTTTCATTTATATTTGATGAGAAACTTGAAACTCTAGATGGATTTTCTGTTAATTACATACAGCTATCTAATTAGTAATGTGAAATTATACTATCCACTTTTCTTTTTGAATACGATTATATATCGAGGCAAGCTACCTCGCTGATAACTGGTCCTCCAGTTAGTATTTAATTAGTATGAACAATAGGATATTTTTGTTAAGATATCCTATGATCGTTAATAAGTGATGCTCAAGAGGACGCAATGGTTAAAGAAGTAACGCAATACATAGGTGAAGAAAAATGCGAACTATGTAAGAAAACTGCAATATTGAAGAATAGCCATTTAATGCCCAAAAGTTTATACAAAATTATAACACGGACTTTCTCACCGTATGACTCCGCTCCAGTTTGGGCCAGTAACAGTCAAAAATCAATATATTTTTCAAATGCACAAATCACAAAAAAACTCTTATGTGGTATTTGCGAAGATCGTTTTAATAAACATGGAGAAAAGTATGTGATAGAAAAATGCTTGAAGAACGAATATACTTTTGAATTAAAGAAAATGCTAGATAGTTCTATTCCGAGCATTCATGTCAATGGTTCTTCTTATTTCTCACCAAATGACATACATAAACTCAATTCAGAGAAATTTATGTACTTTGTAGCAAGCATAGTATGGAGAGTAGCTACAACGAACTGGAGTAATGATGATATCGCAAATCTGAATGGCTCGTTACCAGATGAGTACAATGAATCTTTGCGAAATTACTTACTTAAGAAAACAGAATTCCCTAAAAATATCTACATTACCGTATGCATAGATAGTGATACAGATCCAGTACCAATTATGTCTTTACCTTCTGGTGATATTATAAATAATATGCACGTATCATTTTTTATCCCAGGAATTAAATTCAATATTTTTTTCGGCGAAAAAGCTGACCAAACACTTTCAGCAATCTTAAATAAACTAGATATTAACTTAATATATATGTATCGTTCATTCCGTAGCTCCTATGAATACAAGCAAATGAAAAATCTATTAGGTTCTGAACTTACGCCAAAAGGAAAACTAGCAAAACAATGAAAAAACGTGTAGCAATGTTAATAGAATCGCACTATAACCACTTATTTCCATTACCTCTCATGATATTTAATCGAGCTCTGATACAGGGCTCATCCAATAAGAACTTAACGAGTGCAAAACTCTTAATTATGCATGCAATAAATAAACCATGCTATCAGGCAACTATATTATTCACACGTTTTATAATTTTTTTCGCCCAACATACAATTCGTTACAGATTTTTCTGTAACCCTCACTTACTCTGCTTCAAAAATGAGTTTGCAGGAGTTTTATCATGAAATCCCATTATATATTTCTCATATTCGCCATAGTTCTATACCCAGCGATAACAGCCTTCCCTGCCCCCCCTCACCGAGCGCGAAGAACTAACTCTGTCCCTAAACCTGACCCTGGCCCAAATTCAGTGCAGTGCTAAATCAGAGAGCTTCGTCTTTCCGGAGACTTCGGATGAATTCAGCCGGAGTCATGTCATTTAATGATGAATGCGTTCTCTCATGATTATATTCCCTGCGCCAGTTGTCGAGTTTGTCCTGCGCATCTTCCAGCGAGAGAAACCAGTGAATGTTCAGGCATTCATCCCGCAGACTGCCGTTCAATGATTCAATAAACGGGTTATCCGTTGGTTTTCCGGGGCGGGAGAAGTCCATTGTAACACCGTGCTGATACGCCCATTTATCCAGACTTTTCGAGATAAACTCGCTGCCGTTATCTGTCTGAATACGTACCGGCAGGCGCTTGCCCAGCACCCGCAACCTTTCCATCACACCGACCACATCCTCACCTTTCAGCGACTTTCCGGCATGGATCGCCACACACTCCCGACTAAAATTATCCACTACAGTCAGCGCCCGGAAACGTCGTCCGTTAAACAGGTTATCCGACACGAAATCCATACTCCAGCACTGATCGACTCCGCTCAGGACCGGACGTTGCTGACGATGTGCTGCACTGACATGCCTGCGGGGGCGCTTTTTGCGCAGGTTGAGGCCTTCCAGACAGTAAATCCGGTGTGTTTTCTTGTGGTTAACAGGCCAGCCTTCCCGCCGCAGCTGAATATGAATACGCGGGCAACCGTAGCGGATCCGGGTTTCCGCTATTTCCCGGATACGCAGGGTTATCGCCCGATCATCCCGCCGGCTCTGCCAGTGGTAAACGGTTCTGCTCTGCATCAGCAGTCCGCATCCCCGTCGGACACTGATACGGTAAGCCTCCCGCAGAAAATGCACCGCCTGACGCTTCTGAGCCGGCCTCAGAACAGTACCTCCTGCAGCATCTCCTTGTCCAGACTCAGGTCAGACACCAGTTTCTTCAGCCGCAGATTTTCATCCTCCAGTTGCCGCAGACGCCGCAGTTCGGTCACGCCCAGACCGGCGAATTTCTTCTTCCAGTTAATGGGATGGACTACCTCCTCCCGCTGCGGTTAACTGTACGAAATGTGCTCACCAGGAGAATCACCATGAATATCGTATTTCTGGGTATTGATCTGGCTAAAAATGTTTTTCAGCTCTGTGGGTTAAACCAGGCCGGCAAACCGGTTTATACGAAACGAACTGGCCGAAAAGAATTGCTCTAGACGCTGGCAAATATTCCTGCATGTCTGATTGGGATCGAAGCGTCCACCGGGGCATTTTACTGGCAGCGTGAGTTTGAGAAACTGGGGCACAAAGTAAAGGTCATCAGTCCTCAGTATGTAAAACCCTTTGTCCGCGGGCAAAAAAATGATGGTAATGATGCACAGGCCATCGCAGTGGCTCTGATGGAACCGACAATGCAGTTCGTGTCGCCAAAAAGCCCCGAACAGCAGGATATCCAGGCTTTACACCGGGCAAGGCAGCGTATTGTCAATCACCGCACTGCTACAGTCTGTCAAATAAGAGGGCTGTTACTTGACCGGGGGATCCCCATTGGCAGTGCTGTCTCCAGAGCTCGCCGGGCTATTCCTCTTATCCTTGAAGATGCAGAAAACGGTCTAAGTTCCCGTATGCGCAGAACAATTGCCGAGCTCTATGATCTCTTTAACGATCTCGAGCGTCGGATCCATTTTTTTGATAAGGAAATTGAAACAGTATTCAGGCAATCAGAAGCCTGTCAGCGTATCGCCAGAGTTAAAGGCATTGGCCCTAAAACGGCCACTGCCGTTGTTGCTGCTATTGGCAAAGGAACTGAATTTAAGAATGGCCGCCACATTGCTGCATGGCTGGGTCTGGTTCCACGCCAGCATTCGAGTGGCGACAGACAAGTGCTGATGAATATGACGAAAAAAGGCGACAAGCATCTGCGGACACTTTTTATTCATGGTGCCCGCGCTGTCGTCAGGGTTGCCACGAATAACAATGATGGCCATATGAATCAGTGGGTTAACCAGTTAAAGGAACGGCGCGGATTTAATAAAACGACCGTGGCGGTCGCTAACAAAAACGCGCGAATAATCTGGTCGATGCTGAGAAATGAGACCGAGTATCAGGTAGTGTGAAATTAATCCCCTGCCAGAAAAAGTTGCAGCGTACTGAGAAATGGTGACAGGTTGCACCTGCACAATCGGAACCTGATTTTTATACTGGCCTCAGAGGCCGTCCAGTTGTTGAGGCGATTGTGTGCGAATTACCCATTTGGGCACAGATTTTCCTGATGCCGGATAGATGTAAGCAACAACCCAAAACCAGGTTCAGTACTTGCAAAACGGAGGTAGTCCATAGATATAAAAGGTGGCGTCGGAAATGGCGTGCTTACGG
>ERZ773113.1284-NODE-1284-length-12476-cov-3.759520_pt1 | contig 12476 bp, 10 predicted proteins | sample MGYA00580565_ERZ773113 | MGnify/ENA primary metagenome ERZ773113 (study PRJEB29015, sample SAMEA2737827) | human gut metagenome | biome: human gut; feature: human-associated habitat; material: faeces | place: China | collected 2012 ...
CAAGCTGCTCAAGGACAAAACGTTGCTCGTCAAGCTAGTATCAAAGCTGGTCTACCTATTGAAGTTCCTGCCGTAACATTAAACGTTGTTTGTGGATCTGGTTTAAACTGTGTTAACCAAGCTGCTGCAATGATCATGGCTGGTCAAGCTGACATCGTTGTTGCTGGTGGTATGGAAAACATGTCAATGGCACCATATGCTATGACTAAAGCACGTTTTGGTTACCGTATGAACAACGCTACTATCGTTGATACAATGGTAAACGATGCATTAACTGATGCATTCAACCACTATCACATGATGATTACTGCAGAAAACATCTGTGATCGTTGGCACTTAACTCGTGAAGAATTAGATGAATTCTCAGCTAACTCTCAACAAAAAGCGGAAAAAGCTATGGCTGAACACAAATTCGATGATGAAATCGTTCCTGTTCCAGTTAAAGTTAAAAAAGAAATCGTTGAATTCAAAGTAGATGAAGGACCTCGTCCAGGAACAACAGCTGAAACATTAGCAAAATTACGTTGCTGCTCTGGTAAAGAAGGCGGAATGGTAACTGCTGGTAATGCTTCAGGAATCAATGATGGTGCTGCTGCAATCGTTGTTATGAGCGAAGAAAAAGCAAAAGAATTAGGTGTTACACCAATGGCTACTTGGGTACAAGGTGCATTAGCTGGTGTTGAACCAGAAATTATGGGTATTGGACCAGTGGCTGCTACTCGTAAAGTTATGGAAAGAACTGGATTAACAGTTGATGATATGGACTTAATCGAAGCAAACGAAGCATTCGCTGCACAATCTGTAGCTGTTGCTAAAGAATTAGGATTCGATATGAGCAAAGTTAACGTTAACGGTGGAGCCGTTGCATTAGGACACCCTGTTGGAGCTAGTGGATGCCGTATCCTAGTTACATTACTTCACGAAATGCAAAAACGTGATGCTAAGAAAGGTTTAGCTACACTTTGCATCGGTGGTGGTATGGGTTGTGCTACTATCGTAGAACGTGACTAATTTATATATAATAACTAACTAAACTACTTCTAAAAAGAGATTCAGACAAAACTGAATCTCTTCTTTTTTTCTTACTTTTTACAATTCAACAATTTTTTGTTATAATCAATTTAAAGGAGTTACTATAACTATGAAATCAAATCTAAATCGAATATTATTTATTTTCGCAGGGATATGTTTTATATTCACATACTTCTTAACAAAGAATTTTACTTATCTACCATTAGGACTCTGTTCCTTAATACTATCGACAAACAAAAATAGAGAAGACCACTAAGTCTTCTCTATTTTTCGATTTCCTTTAAAATGTTTTCAATCTTATTTCCCTGTTCAAGACTTGTATCTTGTACAAAAATCAATTCTGGCATTTTACGAATCTTAATTTTTTTTGCTACTTGAGAACGAATGAAACCCTTTGACTGATTTAACACACGCATACCCGCATCATTACGCCCTTGTTTTCCAAGGAATGTAACATAAACTTTAGCTTGCGATAAATCATTTGTACATCGTACATCCGTTATCGTACAAAAACCTAAATTTGGATTTTTCAATTCAAATTGAAGAATACGTGAAATCTCTCTTTGAATTGTCATCTCCATACGTTCTGTTTTTAATGACATACTATTCTTCCACTTCCTGATCTTCGAAGCCTTCTATAATATCTCCTACTTTAATATCGTTAAAGTTTTCAATTGTCATACCACATTCGTAACCATTTATAACTTCTTTAACATCATTTTCAAAACGACGTAATGATCCAAGTTTACCAGTATAAACAACAATACCTTCACGAATCAAACGTACTTTACAATCACGCTTCATCTTACCATCTGTAACCATACATCCGGCAATCGTACCCACCTTACTTACCTTATAAATCTGACGAACATCCGCCTGACCAATGACAACTTCTTCATATACTGGTGCAAGCATACCTTTCATTGCAGCTTGTAATTCTTCTAAAGCCTTATAGATGATGTTGTGTAAACGAATTTCAACACCTTCTTCTTCCGCTTTTTTACGAATAGCTGCACTTGGACGAATGTTAAATCCATAAATAATCGCATTTGAAGCACTTGCCAATAAGATATCTGATTCAGTAATAGTACCTACAGTGGAACGGATGACATTGATACGAACATTTCCATCCACTTCTAGCTTTTCCATACTTGCCTTTAAAGCTTCGGCAGAACCTTGAACATCGGCTTTGATCAAGACATTGATTTCTTGAACATCACCTTCATCAATTTTCTTAGCCAAATCTTCCAAAGACATAGCACTAGTTGAATTACGTTCTTTTTCAATTTGTTTATCTAAACGATGACCCGCAATTTCAGCAGCTTTCTTATAGCTATCATAAGACATGAATACATCACCAGCTCTAGGAACTTCATTTAAACCAATGATTTCTACTGGACAGCTTGGTTCAGCATGTTTGATTTCCATACCACGATCGTTTGTCATTTTTCGAACACGACCATAAGAAGTACCAACTACAACACTATCTCATAGCATACCGTTTTAGTGGGAAATATTCCCGCAACCCCAACCAAAAAAGGAGAGTCCCGCCTCATGTCCGAACGCCTGTGGGGAATCCTTGTGGATTCCTTTGGTAAAATATTGCTGCCCGGCCTGACCGTAACCATCCCGCTGACCGCCATCTCGTTCACGCTGGCGCTTATCATCGCGGTGGCGGTGGCGCTGGTGCAGTTTGCCCATGTGCCCGTTTTGCAGCGGCTGGCCCGGTTTTATATCTGGGTCATCCGCGGCACGCCCGTGCTGGTGCAGCTGTTCGTTGTGTTCTACGGCCTGCCCGGCGTCGGCATCCTGATTGAGCCGTTCCCCGCGGCGGTGCTCGTCTTTTCCATCAACGAGGGCGCGTACTGCGCCGAGACCATCCGCGCCGCGCTGGAATCCGTGCCCAAAGGCCAGATGGAGGCGGGGCAGTGCGTCGGCATGAGCTACTTACAGATCATCCGCCGCATCATCCTGCCGCAGGCGCTGCGCACGGCCTTCCCCACGCTGGCCAGTACGCTGATCGCCATGGTCAAGGATACCTCGCTGGCCGCGAACATCACCGTGACCGAAATGTTCATGACGACCCAGCGCATTGTGGCCCGCACCTATGAGCCGCTGGCCCTCTACATTGAGGTCGGTCTGGTTTACCTGCTGTTCTGCACCGTGCTGACCCGCCTGCAGGCCGTCGGCGAGCGGTACCTCAACAGCAAGGGCGCGCAAAGGAGCTGAACTATGCTGCAAATCAGAAATCTGCGCAAGTCCTTTGGCGATTTGCAGGTGCTCAAGAGCATCGATCTGGACGTGAACAAGGGCGACGTCGTCGCCATTTTAGGCCCCAGCGGCAGCGGAAAAACAACGATGCTGCGCTGCCTGAACTTTTTGGAAAAGTCCGACGGCGGCACGATGCTGTTTGACGACCAGCGCGTAGACCTGGCCCGCGTCACCCACGCCGAGGCCAACGCCCTGCGCCGCCGCACGGGGTTTGTCTTTCAAAGCTACAACCTGTTTGCCAACAAGACCGCGCTGCAAAACGTGACCGAGGGGCTTATCATCGCGCGCAAAATGCCGCGCCGCCGGGCCGAGGAGATCGCCCGCGCCGCGCTGGTCAAGGTCGGCATGGATGACCGCGCCGACTACTACCCCAGCCAGCTTTCCGGCGGGCAGCAGCAGCGCGTGGCGATTGCCCGCGCCATGGCCGCCGACCCGGAGATCATCTATTTCGACGAGCCTACGTCCGCTTTGGACCCCGAGCTGACCGGCGAGGTGCTGGCCGTCATGCGCAGCCTGGCCGGGGAAGGCCGCACAATGCTCGTCGTGACCCACGAGATGGATTTTGCCCGCCATGCGGCCAACCGCGTGGTGTTCATGGAGCAGGGCGTCATTGTGGAGCAGAACACCGCCGAGGCGTTCTTCAACGACCCGCAGCAGCCCCGCACCAAAGAATTTTTGCAGACCTACAAGCAAAGGAGCCTATTGAAATGAAGAACCTGACCAAGCTGACCGCCCTGACCCTGACCGCCGCGCTGGCCCTGACCGCCTGCGGCAGCAGCGCCGCCACCACCGCGCCTGCAGCGGAATCCGCCGCCGGGAGCACCGCCGAGGCCGCGTCCGGCGACCTGTTGAGCGAGATCCGGGCCAAGGGTACCATCACGGTTGCGATGGAGGGCACATGGGCACCCTGGACCTACCACGATGAAAACGACAACCTCATCGGCTACGACGTCGAGGTCGCCACCGAGATCGCGAAGAAGCTGGGCGTTGAGCCGCAGTTTGTCGAGGGCGAGTGGGACGGCCTGCTGGCCGGTCTGGACGCGGGCCGCTATGACATCATGGTCAACGGCGTGGACATCACCCCCGAACGCGCCGAAAAATACGATTTCTCGACGCCCTACGCCTTCAACCGCACCGCCGTCATCACCAAGGCCGACGATGACAGCATCAACACGCTGGAGGACCTGAAGGGCAAAAAGACCGCAAACACGATCTCCAGCACCTACGCCGAGCTGGCCGAGCAGTACGGCGCGACGGTGACGGGCGTTGACGACCTGAACCAGACGTTTGAACTGCTGCTGAGCGGGCGCATCGACGCGACGCTGAACGCCGAGATGACCTTCTACGATTACACGAAGGAGCACCCCGACGCGAATGTGAAGATCGCCGTGCTGACTGACGATGCGAACCAGATCGCCATCCCGATGCGCAAGGGCGACGAGACTGCCGCTCTGCGCACGGCCATTGATGCCGCCATTGACGAGCTGCGCGCCGACGGCACGCTGAAGGCATTGAGCGAAAAATACTTTGGCCGCGATATTTCTACGGAAGAATAACCTTTGTAAAAAACATAGAAGGGGCTGCTGCACACGCAACAGCCCCTTTTGTTTTTGGGGAAATTATACCTTGTGAAGGATGCCGTCGGTCAATTCGACGCTGTCGCCTTCCTCCATCCCGCCGCGGCGCAGCGCTTCGTCGGGGTAGGGGAGTATGCGCCGCGTGCCGTCAGCACCTTCCAGCACTACGTCAACCAGAATCGGCTGGTCGGCGGGCGGCTCCTCGCAGCCGTACATCTGTTCCTCAATGCGGAAAATTTTGTATTTCATGCGGCTTCACGCTCTTTCCGGGGCGGTGGGTCCTGTCTCCACGGCCTCGATTTCTTTGATCAACATCTCATGGCCCTGCAAAAGGTGGGTGCGCGGGCTCTGGCAGTGGGGGCAGGTGCGGCCAAACTGCACGGTGGGGTACTGTTGGCCGCAGTCCTCGCACACGGTCACGGCGGGGATGGTCTCCACGGTCAGCACCGCGCCGGGCAAAAGCTCCGATTTCGCCGCCGCCCACTTCCAGCAGTCCTGCAGGTAGCTCTCCACCACGCCGGAGACCTCGCCCAGCTGCAGCGTCACGCGCCGGATGCGCGTCACGTCGTTCTGCCGGGCCACGTCCTCCACCGTGCGGATGATGTGGAATACAATGCCAAGCTCGTGCATTACTTCTCCTTCTTGGCAAAGCGGATCTTGATCTCTCGCTTCGCCATGTAGGGCAGAATGGCCTTGAACTTGTCCTCGCTCCTGACCATCTTGCTGCACTCGGGCAGGTCGCGGTGCAGGCGGATGGCATCAAACTCGCACTTTGTCGTGCAGACGCCGCAGCCAATGCACTTGTTCGGGTCCACAACGCTGGCACCGCAGCCCAGACAGCGCGCTGTCTCGATTTTGACCTGATCCTCGGTCAGCGTCAGGTGCGCGTCGCGGAAGGAACGGTGCGCGTCAATGCCTGCATCCAGCGCGGCGGACTGGCGCGGTGCGCGGTCATACTCGCCCAGCGCCAGATTCGACTTGTCCAGCTCGTGGAAGTCGCGGCGGTTGCGGCCAATCGTCAGGCTTGTGTTGGGCTGCACAAAGCGGTGGATGGAAATTGCCCCCTGCTTGCCCGCAGCAATCGCGTCAATGGCAAACCGCGGCCCGGTGCAGACGTCACCGCCGACGAAAATGTCCGGCTGGGCGGTCTGGTAGGTCAGCGCGTCGGCCACAGCGCCCTGGCCGCGGCCCAGCTGCACGGCCTCGCCGTTCAGCAAATCGCCCCACTCGATGCACTGGCCGATGCTTAAAACAACGTTGTCGCACGGCAGGGTGATAGTATCGTTTTCATCGTAGGTGGGCGCAAAACGGCCCTCCGCGTTGTAAAGGCCGGTACACTTTTTCAGCACGACGGCGGTCACATGGCCGTTCTCGGAGAGGAACTCCTTCGGGCCGTAGCCGCAGGTGATTTTGGTGCCCTCCTCCTCGGCCTCGGCAATTTCCTCCGGCGAGGCCGGCATCTTGTCCCGCGGCTCCAGACAGACCATCGTCACGCCGTCGGAACCGCAGCGCAGAGATACACGCGCCGCGTCAATGGCAACGTTGCCGCCGCCGATGACGACGGTCTTTCCGGTCATTTTGCGGCTCTCGTCACCGCCGACGGTGCGCAGCAGGTGGACGGCGGTCTCGATACCCGCGGCGTTCTCGCCGGGCACACCGGCCCGGCGCCCGCCCTGGCAGCCGATGGCGATATAGAACGCCCGGTAGCCCTGTCGGCGCAGCTCGGCCAGCGTGACGTCTTTGCCGACCTCGACACCGCAGCGGATGTCAACGCCCAGCTCCCGCAGAATGTCGATCTCGGCGTCAATGACGTTTTTCTCGAGCTTGAACGAAGGGATTCCGTAGCGCAGCATGCCGCCGGGACGCTCGTTTTTCTCAAATACGGTGGGCTTGTAGCCCTGCACTGCCAGAAAATAGGCGCAGGACAGACCCGCGGGGCCGCCGCCGATGATGGCGATCTTCTGCGGCCACGGGCCCTGCAGCGACGGCTGGACAACGTCGGGCACGTAGCGGTGCGCGGCGTTCAGGTCCTGCTCGGCAATGAACTTCTTGACGGCGTCGATGGCCACGGCCTGATCCACGGTGCCGCGGGTGCAGGCGTCCTCGCACCGGCGGTTGCAGACGCGCCCGCAGACGGCGGGGAAGGGGTTCTCCTTTTTAATCAGCGCCAGCGCGTCGCGGTAGCGGCCCTGCGCGGCCATTTTCAGGTAGCCCTGCACGGCAATGTGCGCGGGGCAGGCCGTCTTGCAGGGGGCCGTGCCGGTGTCATAACAGTTGATGCGGTTCTTGTCGCGGTAGTCGATGGCCCACTTGTCGGGGCCCCACTTCACGGCGTCGGGCAGCTCCTGCTTCGGGTAGGTGATGGGGCCGTCCTTCGTGCAGAGCTTCTGGCCCAGCTTGACCGCGCCCGCGGGGCAGTACTCCACACAGCGCCCGCAGGCCACGCAGTTCTCCGGCTCGACACGCGCCACGTAGGCCGAGCGGCTCATGTTCGGCGTGTTGAACAGCTGGCTTGTGCGCAGCGCATTGCAGACGTTGACGTTGCAGTTGCAGATGGCAAAAATCTTGTTCTCGCCGTCGATGTTCGTGATTTGGTGCACAAAGCCGTTGTCCTCGGCCTTCTGCAGGATCTGCATGACCTCATCGTAGGTCACGTAATGCCCCTTGTTGGTCTCGACGAGGTAGTCGGCCATATCGCCCACGCCGATGCACCAGTCGTCGGGGTCGTCGCCGCAGCCCTCGCCCATGGCGGCGCGGGACATACGGCAGCTGCACGGACCGGCGGCATACTTGCCGTCGTATTTTTTCAGCCAGTGAGAGATGTGCTCAATGTCGGCGGACCGGTTCTCGGTCTCGATGGCTTTTTCCACCGGGATGACGTGCATACCGATGCCTGCGCCGCCCGGGGGCACCATGGCGGTGATGTGCTCTAGCGGCAGAAACGTCATCCGCTCAAAGAAGGCTGTCACCTCGGGGTGGTCGGCGATCTGCTGCTTGTTCATGTTGAAGAACTCTGCGCTGCCGGGCACGAACATCGGCAGGATGTACTGCTTTTCGCGGCGGGGATTCTCCCAGTTGTACTCCAGCAGACCGACGACGGCCATCTGCTGCAAAAGCGGCTCCAGCTCCCCGGCTGGCTTGCCCGTGGCCTTGATCAGCTCGGGCAGGGTCATGGGCTTGCGGACCTTCATTTTTAAGGCAACGTCCGCCATCTCGTCGGTCACGATGGACGCTAGGCCCCAGTATTCGGGGTCATCCTTCGTCAGGATGCCCTTTTTGGCCGGGATGCGATCCGTGATCATCTGGCCCAGCCTGGCAATTTTCTCGCGGTACGGCTCGTCCCTCGGAATCTCGAAGGGCAGCCTGCTCTCATCCAGCGGGAACGCAGTGGGTTTGCTCATGGTGTGCTCCTTTTTTGTGCCGTTGCTCCGTTTTTTGCACAGTAGGGGCCGGGCATGCCCGGCCTGGTTGTAAATGGCGGACGGGCGATTGCGGCAAGGCCGCGGGCCGCACATGTGCGGCCCCTACAACGCGGCTGGATTATTTACGCCTGCCACGCCCGGACCTGCTCTTTTAGCCAATCGGCCCATTCGTCAATGCCCTCGCCCGTCCGGGCGCAGATCGGGATGACCCTTGCGTTCGGGTTGCGCAGGGCCACATACTCGCGGCATTTGTCCATGTCAAAGTCAAAATACGGCAGCACGTCGATTTTGTTGACAAGAACGACGTCGCAGACCTGGAACATCAGCGGATATTTCAGCGGCTTGTCGTGACCCTCGGGGACCGACAAAATCATCGCGTTCTTCACCGCGCCGGTGTCGAACTCGGCAGGGCAGACAAGGTTGCCGACGTTTTCCAGAATCACCAAATCGAGCCCCTCGGTGCCCAGCCCGGCCAGTCCCTGCCGGGTCATCTCGGCGTCCAGATGGCACATGCCGCCGGTGTGCAGCTGAATGGCCTTGGCGCCGGTCTCGGCGATGGCGCGGGCGTCCACGTCGGAGTCGATGTCGGCCTCCATCACGCCGATGCGCAGCTCATTTTGCAGCGCAGCAATCGTGCGGCGCAGTGTCGTGGTTTTGCCGGACCCCGGCGCGCTCATTAAATTCAGCAGAAAGATTTTTTCCTGCTTCAGCTCGGCCCGCAGCGCGGCGGCCTGTTCGTCGTTGGAGGCAAAGATGCTCTGCTTGACCTCGAGAATTTTCACGTTGTCCATGGGGTGCTCCTTATAAATTGGTATACGGCCTCTGCTAACATTTTAACACCGTGTCAAAAAATCCGCAATCGACGAATATGACAAAGAACTGACGAAAGAACGGGCAGGTTGACGAAAAGAGCGCGTAAACTCATTAGCGGCAGATGCCGCGAACTGGCGGCGGGGGGTGGGCACCCCGCCCTACGTATAACGGGGAAAGTGGAACGTAGGGCGGCATGCCCACATGCCGCCGTGGCCGTGTGCGAAAGCAGGGACCTGCCGGTTTGCGGTTAGTCCGGTTTTATAAAATGCTCCACCACCATCCGCTGCGCCTCCGGCGTAAACAGCAGCACTGAATACGGCGTGCCGCGGGCGCTGACCTTGTCCTCGCTGCGCAGACCGGCGTCCACACCGGCAGGGGTCGGCACGTAGTAAAAGCCCTTCGTCGGCAGACGCTCCATGCCGATGAGCCGCTGCGCCAGCAGCCACTCGTCGATCTCCTTGATGGTCGGTGCCTTCACATCCGGGTCACCGGCGGCCTCGATCAGCGCGGCCTTCAGCTCCGCGCCGGTATAGCTGTCCTGATAGTTGAAGCTGCGCACGTCCTCCGCCGTCAGGTAAAACGCGGGGCGCTCGGCCTTCGGCGGCTTTTTCTTCTTCTCGGACGGCAGCGGCTTTTCCGGCTCCGGTGCGGGCGGGTCCAGGCTCAAAACGGCGTCGGGGTGGTCGGTGCGGTAGGCGTCAATGACCGCAAAGAACGCGGCACCGTACTTTTCATACTTGCGCTCACCCATGCCGTAGATGCCCAGCATATCCTCCGCGCGGCGCGGCGCACGCAGGCACATATCCACCAGCGACTTGTCGCCGAACACGACGTAGGGCGGCAGTCCCTCGCGCTGGGCGGTGTCGAACCGCAGCTGGCGCAGCTGGTTGAACAGCTCCAGTCCGGCGCTCGTCAGCGCGTCCATCGGGTTGCGGCGCTTCGGCTTCGGTGCGCGGGCCTGCTCCGGCTCACGCTGCGGCGGCAGCTTGACCAGCACCTGCCCGCCGGCCTTCAGCGGGGCAATATCCCCGATGTGCAGCACGGCGTACTGGTCGTCGCTCTGCACCAAATATCCATCCTCCAGCAGCTGGGCCAGCAGGCGTTCCAGCGTCTCGCGCGGGGTGTCCTTCATCCGGCCGTAGCTCTTGAAGCGCTCGGCTCCCAGCTCCCGCAGACGCGCACGGTTCGCGCCTTGTAAAGTGCCGAACAAAATCGCTTTGCCGTACCGCCCGTGCAGCTCGGCCACGCAGTTGATCATCCACTTGGCGGCGTCGGTCATATCGATCTCGTCAAAATCGTTGTTGCAGCTGCCGCAGTTGCCGCACGGCGCGGTGGGATGCTCGCCGAAATAGGCCAGAATGTAGTTGCGCAGGCACTCCGTCGTCTGGCAGTAGCGCTCCATCGTCTGCAGGCGCTGCAGGTCGCGCTGGCGCAAAAGGTCGGCCTCCTCGTCGTCCATCTCGGCAAAATCCTTTTTGTCCAGCAGGAATTTGTTGATGATGACGTCCTGCGCCGAAAAAAGCAGTACGCACTGCGACGGCAGCCCGTCACGCCCGGCACGGCCCGCCTCCTGGTAATAATTCTCCATGCTCTGGGGCATGTTGTAGTGCAGCACGAACCGAACGTTGGACTTGTCAATGCCCATGCCAAAGGCGTTCGTCGCCACAATGACCGGCGCGGTGTCGTAGATGAAGTCATTCTGATTTTTGCGGCGTGCTTCGGCGGGCAGGCCTGCGTGGTACTTTGTGGCCGCAAAGCCGTATTCGGTCAGAAGCTCCTGCAGCTTGTCCACATTCTTGCGGGTGGCGCAGTAGATGATGCCGCTCTCGCCGGGGTGGTCGCGCAGATATTGGATGACAAAATCGTCCTTGCGGCGGGTGCGCTCGACCTGAAAGTAGAGGTTGGGCCGGTCAAAGCCGGTCACAAGCACCTTTGGGTCGTGGAGCCGCAGCGTGCAGACAATGTCGTCCTTGACCTCCCGCGTGGCTGTGGCCGTGAACGCCGACACGATGGGGCGGCGGGGCAGACTGTCGATGAAGTCGAGGATCTTTAAGTAGCTCGGGCGGAAATCCTGTCCCCACTGGCTGATGCAGTGCGCCTCATCCACCGTGACCATCGAGATGTCCGCCCCCGCGGCAAAGCTGCGGAACACCGGGCTTTCCAGGCGCTCGGGCGCGACGTAGACGAGCTTGTAGCTGCCCTCGGCGGCCAGGTCCAGCGCGCGGGCGATCTGTGTCTCGGTCAGCGACGAATTGATAAATGCCGCATGGATGCCCGCTGCGTTCAGCCCCTTGACCTGGTCCTGCATCAGCGAGATCAGCGGCGAGATGACGAGCGTCAGCCCCGGCAGCAGCAGGGCAGGGACCTGATAGCAGAGCGACTTGCCCGCGCCGGTGGGCATGATGGCCAGCGCGTCCCGCCCGGCCAGAAGGGCGCTGACGATCTCCTCCTGCCCGGGGCGGAAGGAGTCGTAGCCGAAATATCGTTTTAACGCTTCACGCGGAGTCATGAAGGGCCTCCTGAACTTTTTCTTCCATTATACCACATCCGCACCCCTGCGGCCAGAGGAACGCGCACTTTACACCGCGCGCCGTCTGCGGTATACTGGTAGCAAACCATAAAAACAGGAGCTGTCGCTATGATTCTGGATATTGTTGTGGACGTACAAAAGGACTTTATCACGGGTGCGCTGGCGAACCCCCAGGCACAGGCCAACGTGGCCCACCTGGCCGAGACCGTTAAGGCCCATGCCCGGGCCGGGCACTGGCTGTTCCTGACGCGGGACACCCACCCCGACAACTACCTTGCCACGCGGGAGGGACGCCACCTGCCTGTGGAGCATTGCATCGAGGGCGAGGACGGCTGGAACTTTGCGCCCGAGCTGGAGAACGCGCTGGACGGTACCGAGCCCGAGGTCTGCCACATCGTCAACAAGCCCTCCTTCGGCAGCTATATGCTGCCGAGCGAGATCCTTGACGAGCTGATGGCCCACAACAAGGCCGTGGACGACATTGAAAAGATCGTCATCTACGGCTACTGCACCGACATCTGCGTCATCAGCAACGCCATGGTGCTGCGCGCGGCTTTCCCGGAGACGGAAATCGAAATTCTGTCCGACTGCTGCGCCGGGGTCACGCCCCAGTCCCACCAAACAGCGCTGGACGCCATGCGGGCGTGCCAGTTCACAATCGTATAAAGCGTATAAAGGCAAAATTGAAACCGACGCACTCTTGCGTTTCTCACCGCATTGTGTTATACTTTACACCGTAAAACTGAATACGACAGCAGGTGCCTTTTTATGCCGCCGTTCGGCGCATGGGAAAGGGTAAAAGGGAAGCGGGTGCAAATCCCGCACGATCTC
>ERZ773113.1287-NODE-1287-length-12457-cov-3.084019_pt1 | contig 12457 bp, 10 predicted proteins | sample MGYA00580565_ERZ773113 | MGnify/ENA primary metagenome ERZ773113 (study PRJEB29015, sample SAMEA2737827) | human gut metagenome | biome: human gut; feature: human-associated habitat; material: faeces | place: China | collected 2012 ...
GACAAGATTTTCGGATACGTGAAATTCAACGCGACTGCCCGACTACCAATCAGCCGTGTTGCAATACCGCGACTAGATTAAGAAAATAATTTTTTCTTTTTTTCTTCTGACATTGCATCTTTAAGGCATGTGTGTGAGACTTGCTCCAAGGGTTCTAGTAGTAATGATTGTTAAATATTAGAACTTTGTTATAATATTTAATCAATTATTAGTACTAGGTTCATTGGACTTGTCTCGCGCGCATACCTATCTTTGCAATATCATAAGATTAAAAGGGAAAAGTATTTTCCCTCTGCGTGAAACGCAAATTAATAGCAACTTTGTTGCGTGCGTTAGGGATTGAAGCGAAAATCCTCGAAGAGATTGTAGCGGAAAGCCCGCTCGAACGCCCAAATAAATATTAAAATTTTAAATTTTACAATTATGGCAAGAAATACAAAACCGGATTACACATTAGCGAAATGTGAATTTGATGTACAAAAAGATTTTGAAAGAACTAAACCTAATTTAGGTTTAACACCTCAACAAGTAGCCGAAATGGCAAAACGTGGTATTCCCGTTTCTCCTATGAATGTGAATTTTATTGACGTTAACGGTGATGCATCTTGGAATATAGAGCCCCAATTCCGTCGTGATATGGATATGGCTACCGCTTGGGAAATGGAAAAGGCTTCCCAACGTAAAGCACTTCAAGTTCTTCGCCAAAAGAAGTTTGGTGATAAGTATATTAATCCTCAAAACAATTGATTATGCCTAGTCCTGCTGCTGGTGCTGCTACTGGCGCTGCTGCTGGTTCTGTTGTTCCCGGTATTGGTACAGCTATTGGCGCTATTGGTGGCGCTGCTATTTCTGCTATTGGTAACTGGTTCGGAAACAAGAGTAATCGAAAAGCGTCTCGTGAAGCCTTTGAGCGTGAAAGTAAATTCGCTCGTGAAGAACGTTTGGCGCAACAACAATGGATTGAACAAATGTACGAGAAAAACAACTCGTATAATTCGCCTGCTGCGCAAATGCAACGTTTAAAAGATGCCGGATTGAATCCGGATTTAATGTACTCTCGTGGTGACGTAGGAAATGCGACTGCTCCTGAAGCTCCTGCGCAAGCTCCTACACCTCGGTTTAATGTGATACCTACGAATACTTATGGACAGACTGCACAAATCGCTGCTGATGCTGGATTGAAAGCTGCGCAAGCTCGTTTAGCAAATTCCGAAAGTAAGAAAACAGAGACTGAAGAAAGCTTACTTACGGCTGACTATTTGCTTCGTAAAGCTCGTACGGAAAGTGATATCGAGTTGAACAATTCAACTATTTACGTAAATCATGAACTTGGACAATTAAATCATGCTGAAGCTGAAGTTGCTGCAAAGAAACTTCAGGAAATTGATGTTGCTATGTCCGAGGCTCGTGAACGTATTAATACGATGAAAGCTCAACAATCACAGATTGATGAGAATATAGTTCAGATGAAGTTTGATAGGTATCTGCGTTCTAAGGAGTTTGAACTTCTTTGTAAGAAAACATATCAGGAAATGAAAGAGAGTAATTCTCGTATTGCTCTTAATGCTGCTGAAGTGCAAGATATGATGGCTACACAAATGGCTCGTGTGATGAATTTGAATGCGTCTACTTATATGATGAAAAAGCAAGGATTGTTAGCTAGTGAACAAACTATGACTGAATTGTATAAGCAAACTGGTATCGATATTTCCAATCAGCATGCTAAGTTTAATTTTGACCAAGCCAAAGACTGGGATTCAACCGAACGTTTTACCAATGTTGCTACAACTTGGGTTAATTCCTTGTCGTTTGCTGTTGGTCAATTTGCTGGCGCTACTACTTCTTTGCAGAAAGGCGGTTTCCTTGGAAAGTCTATGTCTCCTATTGGATTCAGATAATGATTGGTGCGGTGTCCCCGCACCTTTCACGATTTATTTAAAAATCGTACCACCCTAACTCGATAAGTATGTAGTAACTGACACACCTTCTAAATCTGTGATTTATTTCCACCGGAAAAGTTACGATTTGCCCAAAGTGCGGCTTCCGTCCCGCTTTACTATTAAATCTTTCCGCTGAGCGGAAAAAATTTTTTGAAAAATATGAACAATATTTATTGCGAAAATCCGAAAGTAATTTGGCACCCGCATGCCTCCAAGTTGATACAAAAGTACCGTACGTTCACAATGCCATCAGGTGTATATCATGGTTCTGTCCTCCATGTGAATAAGAATCACGTCAATAAAAACAATATTGATAAATATACTATTGTGAATCCTGCTACTGGTGAAACATTTCCAATGTTCTTGATTGTTCCCTGTAACAAGTGTGCTTTATGCAATGAAAAAAAAGCCCAACAATGGTCCTTTCGTGCTCTTTGTGAATCATACACTTCTAATAAACAAGCCTATTTTGTAACTCTTACCTATAACAATGAACACTTACCGAAAAACGGAGTATTTCCAGAAGAGATTCAACTGTTTTTTAAACGTCTTCGTACCAAACTTGATAGACGTGGTATTTCTCATAATCTTCGCTATATTGCAGTTTCTGAATATGGACACTGGTCTAAACGTCCGCATTATCATATTATACTATGGAATTTCCCTGATAACTTCGAGACCGCATACTCGCGGCTTACACTCATTGAAAGTTGCTGGCGTCGTCCTACTGGTGACTACAATCCTGACGGATCACCTGTTACTAGGTCTATTGGTTTTGCTTATTGTGTTCCTGTTATCAATGGTGGTATCAATTATGTTATGAAGTACATGGGAAAGCGTGAAAAATCTCCTGAAGGAATGAATCCTACATTTATGCTCGCTTCCCGTAAGAATGGTGGTATTGGTTCTGCTTATGCTGAACGCCTTCGCGCATTTTATGAGCAACAACCTGATACATGTGATATGTCCGTTATTAATATTTATACTGGTCAATCATTGACTACAATGTTACCTCGTTATTACCGTATGAAGTTTATGCCGTCTACTTCAATGTGTTATGACCCTAATTTTATTAAGTATTTTAAAGACACTGTACGCTGGTTTGAAATTGCTCGTTATCTTCATAAGCAATATAAACTTCCGTTTAAGTTTACTTACCCTGAAGAATATCTTCGTCTCGTTCGTATGACTGGTAAAACTCCGTATTATAATTCTTATAAAACTGTTGTAAATGATACATTTATAAAGTATTATCTTCCTCAATTTTGTTCACAGACCGTTTATGAGGATTTGTATTATAAAGCATTTAGTTATGCACTTGACTGCCTGTCTACCTCTCTTATATTCTTTGACTCCTCTCAAGTCCTGAAGCACGAAAAATCCTTACAAATGAATGCTCTTCAACAAGCTGCTATTAATGCCCGTATGTCTATGAGAGAGGAGCTTAATCTTAAAAAGGCTTCTTATGATGTTCGTGAGAAGATGAATAAACATTATAGAAAAGAGAAAATTTAAACTAGATTTAACAATCAATTAACACTTTATTAACAATAAAATTCTTATTTTTGTAATGTAGAAAAGAAAAGAGTACTAATTATTAAAATTTTAACATTATGAAATCTTTATCATTTACTTATGTTGTAGTTTTACAAAACGAGGATTCTGAAAAAGTTACTTTGGTTTATTATGGAACGTTTAATGAAGTTCTAAAAAAAAGCAAAGTTTGCTTGTCCTAAAAATTATTTTATAAGGAGTATTAGTATTGCTTAAATTGTGTATTATGAATAAGTATACGTTTATTTTTGAAATTGGTTGGCGCGACTCTCAAACGGGTCGCCTTAAACCTTATGAGTATCGTAAGAAGTCCCAAATGTCTATTAATGACGCTCGCGCTTATGCTCGTTATTTGTCTAATATCCAAAACGTTCTTCATGTTCGTTTTTATAAAGAAATGTACTAATATGTATAAAGGTGTTTTAAAGTTTATTAAAAGAGAAACACTTCATGAAGAGTTTCTTATAAATATTGGTATTTTTAACCGTCCTTCAACCGCCGAACGTTTTCGTAAGCAATTGCAGGATGCTAATATAGGCTATGATGTTTTACTAATTCTTGAAAAATTATGAAAATTACCCCTAATCAGTGGATAGACTTGGTTAAGTTGATTTCTACGTTTATCATTGGTGTGATTACTGCTCTTACAGTACAGTCTTGTACTGCGTCTATGTCTGTGTTTTGGAAAAATCAAAATTCAAAACAGGATTCTCAACAAACTACCCAACAAAAGGTAGATTCCGTAACTATTAAACCTTGTTTTTAAAAATGGCACAAAGCATTTTTGATGCTACATTTGATGCGAATAATCGTATCGATGTAAATTCGTTTGATTGGTCTCATGTGAATAATTTGACTACTAATTTTGGTCGTATTACTCCTGTATTTTGTGAACTTGTTCCTGCAAAAGGCTCTCTTCGTATTAATCCTGAGTTTGGTCTCGAGCTTATGCCTATGGTGTTTCCTGTTCAAACTCGCATGTTTGCTCGTCTTAACTTCTTTAAGGTAACTCTTCGTTCCATGTGGGAGGATTATTCCGACTTCATCTCTAATTTTCGTGATGATTTGGAAGAGCCGTATATTTTGCCTGATGAGTTTCATTTTGAGAGGATGCTTAAAACTAATACATTAGGTGATTATCTTGGAATACCTACCCAAAGAACTTCTGTTAATGTTAGTCAATCATCCTCTATTTTGCGTTGTTCTCCTGCTGGTGGTAGCAATCCGCTAGGTATGTATTTTATTAACTCTAGTCAGTCTTGGGATGATATTTTTTCCCAATGGAATGGCTCTTATACTAGTATTAATACTGTTACTTGCGCTAATAATGCTTCTGATGCAAAGTCTACTGTTTATCTGTCTTGTTCTGATGCTCTAAGTATTGGATCCTATACTTCTGCGTCGTTGCAATTTTCGTTAACTACTACATTTAGTTTTAACCAAATGCCATGTCGTGTTTTGGTCTATAATAATGTGTTGAAGACGAAATTTTATGTTGATTCTATGTTTACTATTTCTAAGGATGGTAAGAATGCTAGTTTAAGTATTCCGCTTGGTAATATTTCGGAAAAGCTTAATTCTTCTGGTGCCACTTCTGCTACTGCTTGCTCTGTGGCTGTTCTTATTCCTTATTCTGGTATAAATTCTGCTACGACTGTTGTTACTGCTGGTACCCTTACTGTTTATTCTGATTCTGAATTATCTGAAGTAACTTATGGTACTTATCCCTTTAAGACTGTTGATAATGATACGGATGTTTTTCCTAAATTACTTGCTTATCGTTTCCGCGCTTATGAATCTGTTTATAATGCTTATTATCGTGACATACGTAACAATCCGTTTGTAGTTAACGGTCGCCCTGTCTATAATAAATGGCTTCCGACAATGAAAGGCGGAGCTGATACTACGTTATATGAACTTCATCAATGTAATTGGGAACGTGATTTCTTAACTACCGCTGTAACCTCATCATCCGACACAAATGCGCCCTGTACTCTGACCGGCTTAGGATAGCCTGTCGGATAGAACAGCATATCTCCCTTTCCAAGAAGTTTCTCTGCTCCTACCATATCAAGTATGGTTCTGGAATCAACTCCCGACGAAACTGCAAATGCTATTCTCGATGGAACATTTGCCTTTATGAGACCTGTTATGACATCAACCGACGGTCTCTGTGTTGCTATGACAAGATGTATACCCGCTGCTCTGGCAAGCTGTGAAAGTCTCACTATAGCATCCTCGACTTCGCCGTGTGCAACCATCATAAGATCTGCAAGCTCATCCACTATGACCACTATCTGTGGCATCTTGGTCAGCTTTTCTCCATCAGCTCCCGCTATAACGGCATTTTCAACCTTGTCATTATATCCCTGTATATTACGTACACTGTGCTCAGCAAAAAGCTGGTATCTTCTTGTCATCTCCATGACAGCCCAGTTGAGTGCCCCTGCCGCCTTCTTTGGATCTGTTACGACCGGTATCAGAAGGTGTGGTATGCCATTGTAGCATGCAAGCTCAACCATCTTAGGATCTATCATTATGAGCTTTACCTCCTCCGGTGTGGCTTTGTACAGTATACTCATTATAAGTGTATTGATACACACTGATTTACCCGAACCTGTGGCTCCGGCGATCAGAAGATGCGGCATCTTGGCAATATCCGTTGCGATGACCTGTCCACTTATATCCTTACCAACCGCAAATGCCACTTTGGACTTGAGGTTCTTGAAATTATCTGATTCTATAAGCTCCCGGAACGCCACAATTGAGTTCTCCTTGTTAGGGACCTCTATTCCTATGGCTGCCTTGCCAGGTATCGGTGCCTCTATACGTATATCCGCAGCCGCAAGGTTGAGCTTTATGTCGTCCGCAAGGTTCAGTATCTTGCTGACCTTGACACCCTGCTCCGGCTGCATCTCAAATCTCGTTACAGCAGGACCGCAGCTATAGTTTGTTATGGTTACATTGACGCCAAATGTCTCGAGGGTATTCTTAAGCTTGATGGCTGTCTCCCTGACATGGGCATCCCTGTTGGAATTGTTCGTCTTTTTAGGCTGGGACAGCAGATCTGCCGTTGGGAATTTATATTTTCTTCCCTCCTGATACTGCTTTGAGCTCTCAGTCTGTACCGCCGGCTTCTTTTTGCTTTGAGCCGCGGTATCCGTCTTCTCCTCCTCCGCAAATGCAGAGTCGTAGAGCGGATTGTAATCTGACACACTCTCTGGATGCATATTGCCATTTACCGCTCCCGCAAGGACATCCTCCGCATCATCAGTAAATGAAAGTATCTCTGCATCCTCCATATCAGTGTCCACAGCAGCCAGCTTTGGTTCTTCAGGAGTTACGACCACCGGCTTTCTTCTCTTCACAGGTGCAGGCTTCCGCACCGGTTTATGCACAGGATCCTCTCTGTCTATCTGAACTGGATTGACAATCTCCTCTCTGTCGGTCATGACGATCTTCTCTATATCATTGTTAAATTCATCATAGGACATATCCACAGCACCATCTCCAGGAGTGAGCTCGTGGACATCCTCCATGGCAAAGAAATCCCTGGCAGGCTCCCTCTCTACATTCTTCTGTGGCTTAGTCTTCCTTGGCTTGACCTGCGTTGCAGCAGTCCTGTCGGAAGCTCTGTCATCCTTGGACTTATCGCTGCTGTACACATTGAGATTTGCCATCGATGGTCTCACTCTGCGAACCGGAGTATCATTTACATCATGTGAGTAATAACCATCGTCATATCTGTCACTTTGATACTCCTCATCTTCATACTGTTCGTCATCATCGCTTTCTCTGCGCTCACGGATAGATGCTATGAAAAGTTTGATCTCGTCTATAACTGATATCTCCGTTATGAGAATGAACATGATAACCGCAGCTATAAATATTACTATGCACGCACCCGGAACTCCAAGCAGTGTCCTTATCGCAAAGAATATTCCTCCGCATATAACTCCTCCGCCCGATCTGTCCTTATACCCATCCATGTACAGAACCTTGACCGACTCAAAGGTCGATGAATATATAGCCTGAAATACCATGGACAACAGGATGAGCACAACGCCAAAATATACAACCTTTTTGACAATCTTCCCCCTGAAATCATTTGATATAAGATAGGCAGCCGACACAAACAGATATACCGGGAATATGTACTCGCTGAAACCGATTATTCCAAAGAAAAATCCCGATACTGTATCTCCCACTATTCCGCAGATCCTGAAGTTTGCAAGTAGCAGAAATACTGAAAATGCAAAGAGAACTATGAGTATGATCTCACTTCTCATCTGCTTCTGCCTTGCCAGTTCCTCTTCCCGGGCTTTGCGTTCTATGGCAGCCTTTGATCTGGCAGATGTTTTTTTCGATGCAGTATTCTTCTTCGCAGATGTCCTGTTATTTGATCCACCTTTTGAAGAGTTCTTTGCCACAGTCTTTTTAGACGCAGCGTTTTTGAACGTGCCATTCTTTGATGTATTGTTCTTGTATGACTTTTTATTACCAGCAGCCATTTTCTACCTCTATTCTAAATCTTAAGCAACAAAATACCATATTACAGACACGATTCCCGCGATCATACAATATATGGAAAAGCCCTTAAAATTCTTTTTCTTGACCGTATAAAGCATAAATTTTATACATAAATATCCAACAACACCTGCAACTACCATTCCAACTATGTAATTTACAACATCAGTTCCTGAAATAGATGACTTAAACAGATCAGGTATCTCCAGTATGACTGCTCCCAGAACAGCCGGTATCGACATTATAAATGAATACTTTACCGTGAATTTTCTTGTGTAGCCGCATGCCAGGCCTGCAGTTATCGTACTTCCGGATCTTGATATTCCCGGAAGCGTAGCAACAGCCTGTGCCAGACCTACAAATATGGCGTTTCTGTATGTAGCCTTTGCCGCACTTTTCTTACCAGCCGGCAGTCTGTCCGCAAAATACAGGATAACAGATGTTATACACAGACAGATACCCGGTATCAAAAGTGTATCTCCCGCATGTCCTATAGCTTTGTCAAATGGGACTGCGATCACCGTCGTCGTAAGAGTTGACACGAGTATGAGCATAACAAACTTTCTGTATGCCGTACACACAATCTTCCTATACGGATATATCTGTCCCTCCTTCGAGGTCTTGTTCTTTATGAAATTTACCAGATTGACACAGCAGTCTCCAACTATCTTGAGTCCCTCTATAACAAGCTTCTTTATATCTGCCCAGTAGACTATAAATATGGCAACCAGCGTGCCAAAATGGAGCAGTATGTCAAATAATATACCCGTATCGGTCTTCACTCCAAAAATATTCTTGAAAATAGCCAGATGTCCCGAACTGCTGACTGGAAGGAATTCTGTAGCTCCCTGTATTATTCCCATCAAAATTGCCTGTAATAAGCTCATGACCAACCTCCCTTGATCGATGTTTATACAATATCCTATGGAATTTTACTATCATTTTCTTAATTAATCAAGTCATACAGCGTTTTTAAAGCCGCCGACATACCACCGATCCTGTCTATAACCCTTTTTTCGACAGCCTGTTTTCCTATCAGAACCGAGCCCACATCCTTGGTCAGCTCTGTCGTGTTAAACATAAGTTTCTCCAGTTCTTTCCTGTCTATAGATGAGTGATCCACTGTGAACTGTATGATCCTCTCCTGCATCTTCTCTATATATTCAAAGTTCTGCTTAACTCCAAGCACCGCCGTATTTGTCCTTATTGGATGAACTATCATCGTTGCGGTCGGCACTATAAAAGACACATTTCCCGACACCGCCAGAGGAACTCCTATGGAATGTCCGCCGCCAAGCACGATATTGACGACCGGCTTTGACAGGCTGGACAACATCTCAGATATGGCAAGTCCGGACTCAACATCGCCTCCGACCGTATTTATCAGAGTCAAGACTCCCTTTACATCTCCGCAGTTTTCTGCCTGGGCTATCACCGGAAGCAGCTTCTCGTAGCTTGTACTCTTCATACCGGCAGGAAGCTTGTCATGCCCCTCAATCTCTCCATATATTCCACATAACAGGATATAACCTCCACCTGGAACATCCATAACATGTATGTTGTCAGTGAGTTTTAACCTCTCAGCGATCGATACCGATTCCACTTCGCCTGCACCACCTTCCAACCCCAATCCACTCATTCCGCATCAGGGCAAAAATTAAGAAGGGCTGAGCCCTTCTTAACTTAATATGGTATAAATAATGTATTTATATTCATTACATTACAAGCACGATATCGTTTGTATCAGCAAGCTTGTCAGCAGGGATATAATTTGCCTCAAGTTTCTCACCATTTAATGTGAGGCTCTGGAAACCGCTCTCATGTCCATCAGGATTCTGAACCTTGATTGAGAGCTTCTTACCCCTGAACATCTTCTCGATCTCAAACTCCTTCCAGTCTGATGGGACTGAAGGCGCGATCTTGATTCCGCCAAAGTCTGGTCTCATACCCATGATACCCTCAACGCAGCCAACCATACATGTGGATGCTGTACCTGTAAGCCAGTGTACATGAGCGCGACCCTCAAATGGACTTCCAACAGACTCTGTGAACTGTCCATGGCAGTATGGCTCAAGCTTTCTGATCTCTGCCTTATCATTCATGGATGCAGGAGAGCTCTCGTTGAAATACTCAAACGCTCTGTTTCCATGTCCCATGAGCGCCTCGGCAAGTATTATCCAGCCCTGTGGCTGTGAGAATATACCCGCATTCTCCTTTGTTCCTGCATTGAACAGAAGCATGAGTGCTCCGTCAAATGCATGCTCTCTGTATGGTGGGAACATAAGTCTCACACCGTACTCTGTGTTAAGCTCCCTGTGAACAGACTCAAGGGCGATCTCAGACTGCTTTCTTGTGGCAAGTCCGCTTATAACTGCCCATGACTGAGGATTCAGCCACATGCTTGCCTCAGGATCATTCTTTGAACCGATGACCTGTCCGCCTTCCTTGTATCCACGGATGAATCTGTCATCCTCCCAGCACTTCTCCTGAATGGTCTCACCCATCTTGTACTGAATGCTGTTGATGTAATCTATGTACTCTGCATCATCCTTCATCTCAGCAAAATACTTGATAACTGTCATCGCATAGTAGAGCTGCATTGCAACAAATGTTGACTCGCCTCTCTTTCCAAGTCTCAGACAGTCATTCCAGTCTGCCCAGAGTCCTGCCGGCATACCATTATCTCCAAGTCTGTTCATGGAGAAATCTATCGCTCTCTTAAGATGCTCATAAACTGTACCCTCATCCTTGTTGGCAAATGGAATAACCTCGTCTATGAAGTCAAGGTTGCCTGACTCAGCAATATACTTATATACAGTTGGGAACAGCCAAAGTGCGTCATCTGCACGGTATGCAGGATGTCCTGTCTCCTGTACATATGATGGATCATCCGGTGTATCCTCATGACCTGCGTTATGTGTGAACTTTACAAGTGGAAGTCCACCGCCGTTGTCAACCTGTGCTGACAGCATGAATCTGATCTTCTCAAGAGCCATCTCAGGTGCAAGGTGGATAACGCCCTGGATATCCTGAACTGTATCTCTGTATCCATATCCGTTTCTCAGACCACAGTATGAGAATGATGCAGCTCTTGACCATATGAATGTCATGAAACACTGGTATGCATTCCATGTATTTACCATGTTGTTGAATGAATCACTAGGTGTGTGCACCTGGAAGTTGTTGAGCTTTGAATGCCAATACTCGATCAGCTCGTCAAGCTCCTTCTGACATGCTGCGGCAGGATCTGCGTATCCGGCTATGACAGCATTTGCAGCGTCATTGTCCTTCATTCCGACTATGAATGCAAAATCCTTTGACTCGCCCGGAGCAAGTGTGAACTTTGTCTGGAGTCCACCGCAGGCATTGCTGTTGTAGTTGAGCTTGTTGCCAAGATCTCCATTTATAACTCCGATCGGATTGCCGTAGCCGTGATATCTTCCAAGGAACTCCTCCTTGTCACCACAGTATGATGCAACATCACTTCCGGCAAGTGCAAAGAATCTTTTGTTTGCCTTACTTCCATTGATCTCAGCCTTCTCAACATTCTCATTGATGACCTGAAGGATCTTGTTGTTGTCCATGAAATATGTTCTGGTTATGAACAGTGTATACTGGAGATTTACCTGATCCTGCTCATAATTGCAGTCATTTGTAAACTCACAGTATCCGATAGCTGAAAGGTTACGAGGCTTATCAGAGTTGTTGGTAACTCTCACCTTCCACACTTCATGTGTCTTGTTAAGTGGAACATAATACATCACCTCTGACTTGATATCAGAATACTCTGCATACATCTTTGTATATGCCGTTCCATGGTGACATTCACTCTTATACACATCAAGACTCTTGCCTACCGGCTGCCATGATGCTGACCAGTAATCCTTTGTGTCATCATCGCGAAGATATACATATCTTCCAGGCTGATCAAAGCTGTTAAATATGTATCTCAGTATTCTTCCGTTTGCTCCTGACTTCTCAAAGCTGTAGCCTCCTGCGTTGTTGGAGATTATAGCTCCGTATTCCGGTGAACCAAGGTAGTTTGCCCAAGGTGCCGGGGTGTCTGGTCTGTCAATTACATACTCTTTGTTCTGTTCGTCAAAATAACCGTATCTCATATGTTCCCCCTTAAATATGCATTTATTTTTTAGTTTGTTTATGTATGCCTTTATTTACTACAATGCCCCGGAACCGGCCATATGACAGACCGGCTTCGAGACATCAGATTTACCCTTATAAAAAATATCCTTATTATAGTTTAGCTCAGAACTGTTATTTACTGTACATCCTTGAGACTCAGGCTTATTCTTCCTGCTCTCTCGTCGATCTTGATGACCTTAACGTCAACCTCATCACCTACATTTACAACATCCTCAACTTTTGCAACTCTCTTGTCTGAAAGCTTTGAGATGTGGATGAGTCCATCCTTGTTAGGT
>ERZ773113.1295-NODE-1295-length-12418-cov-3.471002_pt1 | contig 12418 bp, 10 predicted proteins | sample MGYA00580565_ERZ773113 | MGnify/ENA primary metagenome ERZ773113 (study PRJEB29015, sample SAMEA2737827) | human gut metagenome | biome: human gut; feature: human-associated habitat; material: faeces | place: China | collected 2012 ...
CCGTGGGCCGTTCCTCGACCTGCGCGGCCCGGGCAGGAACGACGCGCGCCATTATACGGCCTATTGTTGCCGAAAATGTTCCATGCTCCGAGTTCCGGCCGTTTTCGCTCCTCAACGCATAGGAAATTCGCCGCTCGCTGGCATGCATGATGCCATGTGGGAAAGCCAAGAAGCCGCGCATCCAGTCCAAAATGCGTGGCTTCTTGCTTGAGCAAGCACTGTTTCAGTGGGGAATGACTTCAGCAACGTCCTTCGTACAGGAAGTAAGACATGGGCTCGTCATCCGCCAAAAGGCTTGTCGTGCCGACCGTCAACCCGCTGGACGAGCTGTCTGTCGGATTCGGCCGCGAGGAACCATCGTTCCGGTCATCACGTTCGGCTTTGCGGATTAGTCCGCGATGGTCGTAGAAGCCGACATCGCATGTGCTGTCGGTGAACAGGAAGTATTCGCGCAGGCCGGCGTCATGGAATACGCCAAGCATATGGTTGAACAGTCTGCGCCCCACTCCCATGCCTCGTGCGGCCGGGGAAACGACGAACAGCACCACTTCGGCCTCGTATTCCTTGCCCGCGTCATGTTTCAACGCCTCGTCGGCCTGCAGAATGGCCAACTGCGCAAGCAGACCGTGACGTCCCTCGTGGCTTGCCAGCAACGGCAACGTGAGGCAATGTCGGCGCAGCATATGGCGTGTCCGCTGCCGACCGGTGATATCCGAACGCAGCGATCCGAGAATCGCGCCGAGCACCTGCCCATTAAGTTCGGCCACGTATGCTTTGGTGGTGCGGGCCAGGCAATCCTGCATGTCGATTGCGGCAAGTCGATGCATGTTGCGCAGACGGGTCGCCTTGCGTAGTTCGGCGCGATGCTTATCTGGGCCTGACGTCTGTCCGACCTCGTCATGCGTGTTGTGTGAATCGTTGCCATCGTCGTACCATGCGAGCCGTATCAGCTCTTCCAAAGCGGGAAAATCGGTGCGACGCAACGGACGGATGGTAGGTGTTTCACAAGTCATGCAACCATCCTATACCTCGCCCCTATCGAAGATGCGCTCAGGGCAAATGCGAAAGAATCGTTCGCATTCGGGCACGGTACGGCACTCTGCGGGAACGATTTCATTACGCTGATACACGGTATGAAGTGATGTAGAACGATGACGACACGAGGCTTGCGATGAAGATGATGCTGCGACGGCTGGCGATTGTGGTGTGCGTTACGCTGGCGTTGCTGTCGGCGGCCTACGCGTTCGCCGTGTTGAGGACGCATTCGGGCACGGGATTTTGGAAGGTCTGGCTGGTTCTCGCCGTTGTTTTCGCATTGCTGGCGATTGGCATCGCATGTCACTGGTGGGCGGCGCTTCCCCGGATCATCAGGGGCGCCATCATCGCTGTGGTGGCCATCGGCATTGTCGCGTTTTGCACAATAGAGGGTTGCATCATCGGCAATATGAACGCTCAGGGCGAACCGGATCTTGATTATGTGATTGTGCTGGGCGCGCAGGTGCGCGAGTCAGGCCCCAGCAAAGCGTTGCGCTATCGGCTGGACAGAACCATCGATTATCTGGAGGAGAATCCGGATACCATCTGCATCGTTTCCGGCGGTCAGGGCCATAACGAGCCGTTCGCCGAAGCGCAGGGCATGGCCGATTATCTGCAGAAGCATGGGATTGCGGAAAACCGCATCATCCAGGAGTCCAAGTCGGAATCCACTATGGAGAACATCGTCAACAGCAAGAAGCTTATGCGGCAGGAGAACGCTTCGGTCGGTATCGTCACCAATGATTTCCACATGTTCCGTGCCTTGCAGATCGCACATGCCAATGGTCTGAAGCAGGCGCAGGGCATCGCGGCAAGTTCCCCGAAGGACATGCTGGTCAACAATATGGTCCGTGAGTTCTTCGCCGAAATCAAATTCCTGTTCTCATAAGCGCCAATCAGCGTTTCAGTGCCCGTCGTTACTACGCAAGATGCGTGCCGCGCGGCAGCCATTCCTTCTTCAGCAGGGTTGCGAATGTGGGCCATTGTTCCGCAGCGGCACCGGCCGCGTCCAGCCGACGTTGGAAGCCGGGCCATTTCGGGTCGGCTTCCAACAGTCGTCCGAGCAGTATGGCGGTGGCGTGAGCGTCGCTTAACGCGCTATGCGCATCCTCGTTGGCAATGCCGAAATACTCGCAGCAGTCGGCGAGCTTGCCCCGCCCGATCAGGGAACGCGACAGTTTCATCGTGCACAGCATGGTGCTTTGATCGACCGGAATGGAAGCTCCCATACGCGAGTATTCCGCAAGTAGGAACCGTGAATCGAACGACACGTTGTGTGCCACGAACACGCGTCCGGCGAGCAGGTCGCGCAGCTCATGCGCGATACCTTCGAAATCGGGAGCATGCAGCAGTTCGCGTGCGGTAATGTGATGCACCCATGAGGCGCCGACACTGCGATCGACATGAATCAGCGTCTCATGCTCGTCTTCGAGCGTACCGTCCGGAGCCACATGCACCAGGCCGATTTCGATGGCCCGGTCGCCTTTTGCGGGACTTAAACCCGTGGTTTCGAAGTCGACTACCGCATATCCTTGAGAATTCATCACATCTGCCAGTATATAGGTCCGGTTAAGGTCCGGTTAGCTATCTCTGCTGCTCGTCAGACGTTCGCCGAAGCGGCCTGCGCTATGGTTCGGATATCGTCTGGAGTCGTTCGGCAGCATCCTCCAATGAGTCGGGCTCCCGCGTCGATCCATTGCGGTACCAGATGGGCGAAGGCCGGTTCGGAACCAGTGGGATTAGGCGACCAGGTTTTGGTTTTCGGATCGTAGATGTCACCGTTGTTCGGATACACGATGATCGGCTTGTCCGTAACCTGTCGGATGGCCCGAATTGCTGGAAGCACACGGTCCATCGGCACGCAGTTGACGCCGACGACTTCGATTTGCGGCACGTTCTGGATGTAGGAGACGGCTTCGGCCAGGTCCGTGCCATCCGCCATATCGCCGTTTTCGGACAGGCTGAACGACAGCCATGCGGTCATGTTCGGGAATTCGTCCCGTAGGAGACCGGTCAAGGCCTTCACTTCGCCGATGTTCGGCATGGTTTCGAATGCGAACAGGTCCACGCCGGATTCGGCCATGACCTGCATGCGAACGCGATGGAAGTCCCGGTATTGTTGCCCGCTCAACGCGTAGTCGCCGGTGTATTCGCTGCCGTCCGCCAGAAACGCGCCATACGGGCCGACGCTTCCGGCCACCAACGGCGTGCGACGGGAGGGGTGCCGCTGCGACCAATCCGTGCACGCGCGTTTGGCTTCTTGCACTGCCTGCGCGATCAGCGTCCGTGATTCGCTTTCGCTCAGTCCGATGTTGGCGAATGCCTCGGGATTCGCATGATAGGTGTTGGTGGTGGCGAAGTCGGCGCCCGCTTCAAGATAGCTCATATGCACGTCGTATATGGCTTGCCGCTGATGCAGCAACGCCGCGGCCGACCACAGTTCGCCGCTGGTGTCCACGCCATGTTTTTCCAATTCGGTCGCCATGGCTCCATCTACGATCGCAACATGCCTGTTATGCAATAATTGCCGAATCGAACCGTTTTCCATCATGCCTTCTCCTTCTGTGCCGTGCGCTTATGCAGGAATTCCTTGCCGTAATACACGGCATAGCAAGCCGCGATGAACGGGACCATCCACAACAAGGCGCTTCGCCGAGATGGGTCGAACACGATCAGCACGCATGACAGCAAGCTGGTGATGAAGGCGGCCCACGGAACAATCGGATATCCTGGCGTGCGGTAGGTGAGTTCGTCCACGGTATGTCCGGAAGCGATCCACTGCTTGCGGAACCGAATCTGGCAGATTGCGATGGCCATCCACACGATCACGACGGCCAAACCGGACACGGACACCAATACCAGATAAACCGTGGAAGCGGCCACGACGCTGGACAGCAATGCCAGCAGACCGCCGATCATGCTCAGGCGAAGCGCGGTCATCGGCACTCCCCTGCTATTGGTTTTGGCGATGTTGTGTGGGATCATGTCTTCGTTCGCCAAGGACCACAGCATGCGTGTGGAGGCGTACAACCCGGAGTTCGCAGCCGAAAGAATCGCGGTGAGCACAACGAAGTTCATCACGTCGCCGGCGAAAGGCAGACCAATGGAGTTGAACACCAGCACGAAGGGGCTTTCGTCCACACCGGCGTCCTGCCAAGGAATCAGCGAAGCCATGACCACGATGGAACCGATGAAGAAGATGACGAGACGGAACAGGGTGGTGTGGCTCGCCTTCGGGATGGCTTTGTCAGGATCTTTGGTCTCGCCGGCCGTTACGCCGATCAGCTCGGTGCCGGAGAAGGCGAAGTTCACCGTCAGCATGGTGGTGAACACCGGCATCCACCCGTTGGGGAACAATCCGTCCTTCACGAAGTTCTCGAATAGCGGCGCATGGTCATACCCTTGAATCGGCAGCACGCCGAACACCGCGCAACCGCCTATGAGGATGAACAGCACGATGGCCGCCACTTTGATGAAAGAGAACCAGAATTCGGTTTCCGCGAAGAAGCGCACGGAAAGCACGTTCGAGGTGAAGATCACCACGATGAACAGGGCACTCCAAATCCATACCGGCGTGCCGGGGAACCATTTGCGCAGATAAGTCCGGCAGCGGTGAATTCGGACCCCAATGCGACCGTTCAGGTCAGCCAATACAGGATCGCGACGGTGAAGCCTGTTCCAGGACCGATGAATTTGGTCGTATACACATGGAATGAGCCGGTTTCCGGCATGGCGACGGAAAGCTCGCCGAGGCTGAGCATGACCAGATACACAATCACCGCGCCGATAGCGTAGGCGATGACCGTACCCAATGGGTCCGCCTGGTTGATGGTGTAGCCGGAGCTGAGGAACAGTCCCGTACCTATCACGCCTCCCAGTGAAATCATGCGGAGGTGGCGTACCTCCATCTTGCGTTTCAAATCGGTATGCGTGGTCTTCGCAGGGTTCTCCCGCGTAGCGTCCTTCATTTGATTCTCCCCTCTATCGTCGGCGGAACATGTCGCCGACGCCTGATTCATAATATTGGTTGCATCATTGAGGAGAGTCGAACCTCCAGTATTTGAGAGAAAAACGAAGAAGGCTGGAATCATCAAAGGATTCCAGCCTTCTTTACGCGTTTGTCAGCGCTTTAGCCTATCGGCGGCAGCGATTCACTCGGCGTCCTTGTCGGCGGCGAGCTCGTCGGCCACAGCGGCGGCTGCGGAAGCGGCTTCAACGCTCTCGGACTCTTCGTCTTCAGCGGCTTCGCCGAGGAAGGCGCTCAGGTCCAGGGTCTCGCCCTCGGACTTGAAGGTCACGGCGCGCATGCCGGAGAGCAGGCCCTTGGAGCGGCCGACTTCCTGCACGGCGGAACCGATCTGGCCGTTGCGGATGATGGCCTGGATGAAGGCGTTCGGGTCCATGCCGTACTGCTGGGCGATGGAGGCGAGGAAGTTGAAGACCTCACCCTGGGAGACCTTGACGTCCATGGTCTCGGCGAGCACGTCGAGCACCATCTGGTCGCGCAGTTCCTTCTCCACGGTTTCTTCGGCTTCGGCCTTCTGCTCCTTGGTGGCCTTGGACGGATCCGCGGTCACGTTCTTGAGCTGCTGCTCGACCATTTCGGCCTTGACGCCCTTCGGCACCGGAATCTCGAGGCCATCCTCGAGCTTGGCGATGAACGCGTCACGAGCGGCGGTGGCCTGACGGCCTTCGGCGTCCTGAGCGGCGACCTTCTTCAGGTCTTCCTTCAGCTCGTCGAGGGTGTCGAACTCGGAGGCTTCGGAAGCGAAGTCGTCATCGAGTTCCGGCAGTTCCTCGGCCTTGACGGAGTTGACCTTGACCTTAATCAGGGCCTTCTCGCCTTCGTGCTTGCCGGCCTCGAGGGTGCCTTCGAAGCTGGTTTCCTCACCGGCGGACAGGCCTTCGAGGGCCTCATCCAGGCCGTCGAGCATGGTGGCGGAGCCGAGCTCGTAGCTCACGCCCTCCTGGGAGTCGACGGTTTCGCCGTCGATTTCGGCGTTGAGGTCGATGTTGGCGTAGTCACCCTTGGCGGCCGGACGGTCGACGCTCACGAGGGTGCCGAAACGCTGGCGCAGGGCTTCCAGACGGTTGTTGATGTCCTCATCGGTGACCTCGGCCTTGGCGACCTCGATCTCCATGCCGTCAAGAGCCGGCAGTTCGATGTCCGGGCGACGCTCAACGGTGGCGACGAACTTCAGCTTGGTCTCATCCTTGGCGGATTCCGGCACGTCCTGAACGTCGATCTCCGGCTGGGCCATCGGGTGGATCTTCTTGGTTTCAAGAGCCTTGGAATACAGCTCCGGCACGCCGTTGTTCACAGCTTCTCCGGCGACGGCACCGAAGCCGATACGCTGGTCGATGATCTTGCCGGGCACGTGGCCCTTACGGAAGCCAGGCACGTTGACCTGCTTTGCGATTTCCTTGCGAGCCTCGTCGAGATACGGGTTGAACTCCTCCGGGTCGACGGTGACGGTGAGCTTCACCTTGGTCGGCTCAAGATTCCTGACGCTGATTTTCACGCTTGCGCTCCTGAAAAATACGGTTCTTCATATTTCTGCCGTTAGGCAACCTCTACATAATAGCGCGACTTACGGACTCTGCAACTAGGGAGACCTGCCAGTCGCGTGCGCCCTGTTCGCTGAGGAATCGCGCGACGTCACGCTTACGAGGTTCGTCCGTCCAGCACAGGTTACGCAAATACTGCGGTTTGATGACGATTTCCACAGGCGTGCGCGTGTCCTCCGCTATCTGGGAGACCGCCTTGCGCACCCTGTTGAGCACTTGCAGACGTTCCGGATACCGTTCCTTCCACACGCGAATCGATTTGGGAGCCGAGGCTGACTGCGATTCATGACGCCGCGCGGCGCCGCCGTCCACGTCCGGCCATTCGCTTGGCGGCAGGGCGAGCGCGTCCTGGATGATGTTCTTCCACATGCTCGGTTTGATTTTGCGTTGAATCGGCGCGTACCGTTCGAACATCTTGTCCTGTTCGGAATCGGTATGGATGCGCACACGTTCGTTGATGGAGCGAATCGAACGGAATTGCGCAGCGTTGTGTGGTTTGCGTTTCGCCACTTCGATGATGGAGCTGTCGGACAATAGCAGGGTCGGCGCGATGTCGTATTCGCGCGCGAGTTCGTCGCGTCGGGTCCATAGCGCGCGGACGATGGCCAGCGCCTGCCGGTCACGCATGACTTCAGTGATGTGCGAGACATGCATCCAGGGAATCAGATGCTCCTTGCGTGGTCCCAGACCTTCTTTGAGCGCGTAATCGAACTCTTCCTGAGCCCATTCCATCTTGCCTTGGCGTTTGAGTTCGGCGCGCATCTTCGTTTCAAGCTCGATGAGCAGTTCGACGTCCAACGCCGCGTAATTTCGCCAGTCGCGGGGCAACGGACGATACGACCAGTCAGCCGCAGAATGTTCTTTGGCAAGGGTCAGTCCAAGAAAATGCTCGGTGACAGCGGCGAGTCCGAATCGTTTCAATCCCAGCAGACGCGCGGCGATTTCCGTGTCGAACAGCCGTTGCGGTTCCATGCCGAGTTCGTCGAATCCCGGAAGATCCTGCAGGGAATCATGCAGAATCCATACCGCATCTCCGACGGCACGGTTGAAATCGTTCCAATCCGCCCCGGCCGCGGCGAGCGCCTGCGGATCGAGCAGGCCGATGCCGGCTCCGTCGCGTTTGAACTGCACCAACCAGTCCTCATGCCCATACCGGAAGCCGGATGCGCGTTCCGCGTCCGCGGCAAGGGAGCCATGTGAGGAAGCCAGCTCACTGCAATAGTCACGGAATGCCGGCAACGTGTCGATCACGTTGGGCACGCCTTCGCGCGGTTCCGCCAGCAGCTTCGGATCGTCAGTCAACGGGGTTTTCCTCCTCGGATTGCGTCATGGACCGGAGGAACGACGCCCACTGTCCGACTTGGGAGCCGGCGTCAAGGCCTCCATCGGCATAGTCTAGTGGAGTCCAAGACACCCGGATCTCGCAGCCCACCCTGGGCACATCGGGGTCATGGCCGAATGCTGTGTTTTGGGTGACTGTGACGGTGCCGGATACATGTTCGGAATCGTTTGGATTGAGACGTTCCATCATCATGTCCCAGTACATGCCCGGAGTCAGGCAGTCGTCCTCCTTGTCGGGCAGTGGCAGGGATGCGAAAGCCACGCAACGCCAGTGGGAATGCCAGTCCTCTCGGAATTTGAGCGAATACAGGATCATGATCCAGCCGGATGCGTATGTTTCATCGCATTCCAACGCGACGCCGATGCCGAAGTTCGCCATGGAATTGGGCACCGGAATCTCACGGTATGTCATGCCTTTCAAACGCCGCATACGGTCCACGGAAAGCACCGCGTTCCAGACTTGGTCGGGAACGCCCTGCGGTCGCATAAGCATGGTCTGTGGGGCTTCGCCGCCCATATCCGCTCCCTTGCCATCGGCGCGCGCCACGTTGCGCGCATCTCGTGGAAAATCAAAGATGTCTGCCATAGTTCAAGGCTACGACAGAGAAGGGCATTTCGTAGTATTTCGAACCACTTTGCCACGCGTCGAATGTGAAGATTTTTCAGCGTATGAATAAATTGGTCCATGCCATCGATTCAGTCGGCGGCATGGACCAATATGAGGCGTTCCGCATATCCAGCGAATATGGGGAAGCCATTGAGAGGACGGGCGTTTAGTACACGGTGAAGCCGTGCGACTGGAACTGCTCGACCACACGTTGTTTCATTGCCGCGGACGGGCCTTTCTGGTCCTCCAACGGGTATGGGATGTTCAGCATGTGCCACTTCGGACGGCCAAGCTGGTGGAAGGGCAATACGTCGATATGTTCCAACGCGTCGCCGAAGGTCTCGCAGATCTTCGCCACGTTCTCGACGTTTTCTTCGGAGGATGTGAGGCCCGGCACGAGCACGAAACGCACCCAGATCTTCTTGCCTGCCTTGGCCAGACGCTGTCCGAAGTCGATGGTCGGCTGCAGGATGCCGCCGGTCACCTTATGGTAGGTCTCCTCATCGCCGGATTTGACGTCAAGCAGGCACAGGTCGATGTCATCCACCATGTCATCGGTGTAGCTCGCACCGAGGAATCCGGACGTGTCGAGGCAGGTATGCACTCCCATCTGCTTGGCGGCATGGAACACGCGGGACACGAAAGCCGGCTGCATCATGGATTCGCCGCCGGAGAAAGTGATGCCACCGCCGGTGGCCTTGAATAAATCGGCATACCGCTCGATTTTCTTGACCATGGCTTCGTAGTAGACGGGCTTGCCGTCGCGCATCTTCCAAGTATCCGGATTCTGGCAGTACTGGCAGCGCAGAGGGCATCCGCTCATGAACACGGTCATTCTGGTGCCAGGACCATCCACGGAAGTGTTGATGTCCCACGAGTGCACGAAACCGATATCGCCGCTTTTCAACGCCTTGATGCGGTCGAGACGGTCCAAGCCGATTGGCGATTCGAATCCGGACAGGCCTCCCATCAGCGTCTGGTTGACGTAGTCCTTGGAATCCCTCAGCATGTGTCTGGTCGTGGAACGGAAAATATGTTCAGACATCAATGTCCCCTTTCATCTGCCATCCCAATCATATGGGAAAACGATATGGGAAAAGCGAAAGGGACGAAGCCACGAGCTCCGTCCCTTCGCATTACCGTCGTTTCATGCGACGGCTTTCATTTGGCTGATTGTGCCGTTCAGTCGACGACAGCGCCCTGGTGGAACGTACGGGAGATCACGTCGAGCTGCTGTTCCTTGGTGAGCTTGACGAAGTTCACCGCGTAGCCGGAGACGCGCACGGTCAGGTGCGGGTACTTCTCCGGATGCTCGACGGCATCCTCGAGCTGCTCCTTGCGCAGCACGTTGATGTTGGCGTGGTACAGGCCGTGGCCATTGCCGGCGTCCAGGATGCCAACGAGGTTGCCGATACGCTCTTCCTCGTCGCGGCCCAGACCATCAGGGGTGATGGTGTTGGTCAGCGAGATGCCGTCAAGAGCGTCGTTGTAGTCGATCTTGCCGACGGAGAACATGGACGGCAGCATGCCGTGGGAGTCCATGCCGTTCTCCGGGTTGGCGCCCGGAGCGTACGGGGTGCCCTTCTTGTGGCCGGACGGGAAGGCGCCGGTGGCCTTGCCGTATTCCACATTGGAGGTGATGGTCAGGATGGACTGGGTCGGGACGGCGTCGCGGTACACCGGCAGACGCTTGACCTGGCCCATGACGGTGGAGACGACCCACTTGGCGATGTCGTCGGCACGGTCATCATCGTTGCCGTACAGCGGGAAGTCGCCTTCGGTGCGGTAGCCGACGATCAGGTCGTCGTCGGCGCCCTCAACGTACTCGTACTCGTGGCCTTCCAGGGTCTTCGCGTCCTTGTTGTAGATCGGGTAGACCTTGGCGTACTTGCATGCGGACAGGGAGTCGGCCGCGATCGACAGGCCGGACATGCCGCAGCCGAGGGTGCGATACACTTCCTTGTCGTGCAGAGCCATCTCGATGGACTCGTAAGCGTACTTATCATGCATGTAATGGATGATGTTCAGAGCCATCACATAGGTCTCGGACAGCCATTCGAGGGCCTTCTCGTAGTTGGCCTTGACCTTCTCGTAATCCAGCGTGCCATCGGCTTCCGGCTTGATCGGGTCGATGACGCCCTTGTCGATGACCTGCATGCCGGTCATCTCGTCACGTCCGCCGTTGATGGCGTACAGCAGGGCCTTGGCGGAGTTCACACGAGCGGCGAAGAACTGCATCTGCTTGCCCACGCGCATCGGGGAGACGCAGCATGCGATGGCGGCGTCGTCGCCCCAGTGAGAGCGGATTTCCTTATCGGACTCGTACTGGATGGCCGAGGTGTCGATGGAGATTCGGGCGCAGAAGCGCTTGTAGGCTTCCGGCAGCTTCGGATCCCAGAAGATGGTGATGTTCGGCTCCGGGCCAGGTCCGAGGTGCTCGAGGGTCAGGGTGTTGAGCAGACGGAACGAGGTCTTGGTGACCATCGAACGGCCGTCATCGCCGAAGCCGGCGTCGGACCAGGTCGCCCAGTACGGGTCGCCGGAGAAGATCGAATCGTAGTCCTTGGTACGCAGGAAGCGCACGATGCGCAGCTTCATGACGATGTTGTCGATGAGCTCCTGGGCGTCGGTCTCGGTGATCTTGCCGGCCTGGAGGTCGCGCTCGATGTAGCAGTCGAGGAAGGCGGAGTTGCGGCCGAAGGACATGGCGGCGCCGTCCTGGGACTTGATGGAGGCCAGGTAGCCCATGTAGGTCCACTGCACGGCTTCCTGCGCGGTCTGGGCCGGGCGGGACAGGTCGAGGCCGTACTCGTTGCCGAGGTTGATGAGCTGCTTGAGGGCCTTGATCTGCTCGTCGTGCTCCTCGCGGAAGCGGATCCAGTGCTCGATCTCCGGCTCGGTGAAGTCGTTGCGGTACGGGATGGAGTCCTTGTCGCGCTGCTTGAACTTGATCAGCGCGGCGACGCCGTACAGGGCCACGCGGCGGTAGTCGCCGATGATGCGGCCGCGGGCGTAGTTGTCGGGAAGACCCGTCAGGAAGCCCAGCGAGCGGAACGAGCGGATCTCCTCGGTGTAGACGTCGAACACGCCGTCGTTGTGCGTCTTGCGGTAGTGGGTGAAGATGTCCTTCACCTTCTCGTCGACCTCCACGCCGTTCTCCTTGCAGGCGCGCGATACGACATTGATGCCGCCGAAAGGTTTGATGGCGCGCTTGAGCAGTTCGTCGGTTTGAAGGCCCACGATCAGCTCGTTTTCGCGGTCGATGTAGCCGGCCTTGTGCGAGGTGACGGTCGAAACGGTCTTGTTGTCCAGCGCGCGGACGCCGTTATGCTGACGCTCCTCTTCGAGGGCCTTGAGGCAGAGGTTCCAGATGTGCTTCGTTCGCTCGGTAGGTCCTGCGAGGAACGAGGCGTCGCCCAGGTAGGGGGTGATGTTTGTCTGTACGAAGCTCGTCACGTTGATCTCTTTGCTCCAAAGCCCGTCGATAAAGGTTTTGTTCAGTTCCATAGATGATATTGTTCGTTTTGAGATGATAATTGTCCTATTTCGGTCGGCAAAGATACGTTATTTTTTTCACACCGGCCAAAGAGCGGTTACAATTTTTTATAAAAATTTAAAAAATACCTACGATCAGGTATTGACGGCGCCTTCCGGGACATGCAATAGTTACAGGAAGGCGTTGCGGCGTTTGTGGCCCTGCTTTTGCAGGGGCGGGAGTGTATAAATACGAAAAACGATGAAAAGATTCTGGATTGCCCTGCTGGGTGCGGGGCTTTTTGCGACGGCGGCGTTCGCCGGCGGTGACGAAGTTCCGGTCAGGATGCACGAACTGCCCGATGCGGCGAAGACGTTGGTGAAAAAGTATTT
>ERZ773113.1315-NODE-1315-length-12308-cov-4.656166_pt1 | contig 12308 bp, 10 predicted proteins | sample MGYA00580565_ERZ773113 | MGnify/ENA primary metagenome ERZ773113 (study PRJEB29015, sample SAMEA2737827) | human gut metagenome | biome: human gut; feature: human-associated habitat; material: faeces | place: China | collected 2012 ...
GGAGCGTCTGCGGACGCTCCGGTGCTTGTTTTTATGATGTTTTTACCATGCGGAAAGTCTTTCCGCGCTTAATGCAGTCCAGCAGCAGGTCGTATTCTGCGGGCACTTCACCGATGACGTTCACCTTTTCGTCTGCAGGCAGGTCGGCGCGCACAAGCTGGATCTCGCCGGAATAGCGGCCGTAGACGATGTTATCCATGGTCACGCAGCGGCGGCGGCGCTCTGTGCAGTTGTCCGGCTGCACGGTGCTGCCAAAGCAGGAGTAGAGCCGGGATTCCTGATACCGCACAAGCCCTTTGGGCGAATCCGGGCGGCAGGTAAAGGTGCGGTCGTACAGGGTCTCATAGCCGGGGCGCAGGGCGACCGGCAGGCAGAGCTCGCCGGTGGTGCAGAAGTGCCGGATGTACTCCTGCTCCCGGGCGCTGACCTCCGGGTCGCCCGCAAAAATGCCGTCCAGCCCATAGTTCAGTGCCAAGTCCGCAAAGGCCGCCGAGGGGGCAGCGGTGCGGTGGGCTTCCAGCGTGGGCAGACCCTGATACAAGGGGCCGCGCAGCAGGGCGTCGCCGGGGATAAAGCCGTACACCTGCAAGCCCTCTGCCTGCAAAGCTGCGGTGCTCTCGCGCAGAAATTCCGGGTCAAGGCCGGTCTCCGGGCGGGGGTAGAAGTTGTGCATGGCGATGACCGTGCCGCCGCCCGCCGCCAGCTGCCGCGCCACCTCCGGGGTGGTGGTGGAGGCGTTGACGGCAACGGGCAGCTGCTGCGCAAGGGCGCACATCTCCTCCACCGAGAAGCCGTAGTCCAGCCGCAGACCCCACAGGTGCAGCCGCTTTGCCAGCGCGGTCAGGTCGGCACAGCCGAACTGCCGGATGGTCTTTTCCGACACGTCTGCCAGAATGCGCCAGCCCTGTGCGGAGAGAAAATCGCACATTTCCTGCACGCGGGCGCAGTAAGCGGCATCAAATTCTTCGCTGATATGCAGTGAGATAAAAACAGGCGCGCCGCCTGCCGCAAAAGCGGAAAGCGACGCACGCTGTTCCTCAAACTGCGTCAGATACACTGACCGTCCGAGTGTTTTAAGCATTGGCAACGTCCTCAACAGAGACCATTGCGTTGGTCACGATAAAGCCCATGATGTAGCAGATGACCAGACCCACTGCGTAGCAGCCAACGGAAGCAGCCACACCGTGAGGGCCGGCGGTCATGACGAACAGAGCCAGCAGACCGGAGGGGCCCCAAGCGGTAGCAGCCACCTGCATGGCCATGACGAAGGCACCGCCGAAGCCGGCACCCAGACCGGCGCTGATGAAGGGCTTGCCCATAGGCAGGGTGACACCGTAGATCAGCGGCTCGCCGATGCCCAGCAGACCTGCGGGCAGTGCGCCGGTGATAACGTTCTTCAGGCGGGTGTTGCCGCACTTCTTAGCCTTGAAGTAGATAGCGACAGCAGCGCCAACCTGACCTGCACCGGCCATAGCCAGAGCGGGGTACAGGGTAACGTAGCCAAAGCTCTCCAGCTGCACGGAGTACAGAGCAACCAGACCATGGTGCATGCCCATAGCGACCATGGGCAGGAACAGAGCGGTGGAAATATAACCGGCAATGATGCGCACGATCAGGATATCGCTCATGCACAGCTTTTCAACCACCCAGCACAGCGCGGTGGAAACATAGCCGGTAGCGGGCATGATGATCAGGATATAGGGCACGAGGCACAGGATCATGGTGATCAGCGGGGTGAACACAATGTCCAGAGATTCGGGCATCCACTTACGCACCCAGCGCTCGATCTTGACAAGGCACCATGCGCCCAGCACAACGGCCAGCACGCCGCCGCGGCCTGCACGCAGGATGGAATCCAGCGGCACAGCCTCGTTGAAGAGACCCAGAATGGAAGAGATCTTGTTGATACCGTCCAAACCGGTGATCATGCCCAGCATACCGCCCAGAATGGGGGTGCCGCCGAACTTTTCGGCTGCGCGGTAGCCGACCCATGCGGTCAGGTAGCCCAGGAAGCAGGTGTTCATCAGACCCAGCAGGGTGCTGATCAGAGCCAGTGCGGGGATGTCGGCGTAGTTCGGCACCACCTGACCGATCAGGGAGTTGATGCCGGCGCACAGACCGGAAGCCACAACGCCCGGGATCAGGGGGATAAAGATATCGCCGAAGGTCTTGAACAGCTCCTTGACCTTGCTCTGCTTCTGTCCGGCCTTGACTGCGGCCTTGTTGGTCTGCCAGTCGTTGGCGGTGGAAGCGGCGGCGTCTGCCGGGATGCCCATGTCGCGGCAGATATCTGCGCACTTGCGGCACTTGCCGGGGCCGACCACGATCTCTACATAGCCGGTACGGTCATGCACGATGCCCATCACGCCCTCGATGGCCTTCAGGCCCTCGTCATCGATCTTGGCGTCATCTTTAACGCGCACCCGCAGACGGGTCATGCAGTTGGTTGCAGTGAGAACGTTGCTCTTTCCGCCGACTTTCTCCAGCGCCGCGCGGACCAGTTCTTCATTCGTCATAAGTGGGTCCTCCTTTAAAACAGGTGTATATCCGATGCGGCCTTTGCCGCTAAGGAACTTAGAGATATCTTACAGCACTTCCAGCCGGATGGCCTCCCGCACATGGCCGCGGGCCTTTTCCAGCCGCCGGGCGGCTTCTGCGGCATCGCAGTCTGCCAGCAGCATGGTGATGGCAGTCTTTACGCTGCCGCCCGCTGCGTCAATGGCGGCGCGGGCTTTCTCCCGCTCCACGCCGGTGGCGTCAATGACGATGTTCTCGGCGCGGGTGTGCAGCTTTTCGTTGGTCTGCTGCACATCCACCATCAGGTTCTGGTAGGCCTTGCCGGTGCGCACCATAGAGCCGGTGGAGATCATGTTCAAAATCAGCTTCTGTGCTGTGCCGGACTTGAGCCGGGTGGAACCGGTCAGTACCTCGGGGCCGCAATTCACCTCAATGGCAAGCTCTGCGGCCTTGCCGATGGCGCTGCCGATATTGCAGGCAATGGCGGCAGTGTGGCAGCCCACGCTCTTGGCGTAGTCCAGACCGCCCAGCACATAGGGCGTGCGGCCGGAAGCGGCAATGCCCACCACAAAGTCATTCGCGGTCAGGCCGTGGGCTTTCAGATCCTCAACAGCCAGCTCCCGGCTGTCCTCTGCGCCCTCCACAGCCTCGATAAAGGCTTTTTCGCCGCCGGCGATGAGCCCTACCACCATCTCCTTCGGCACACCGAAGGTGGGCGGGCACTCGGCGGCATCCAGCACGCCCAAGCGGCCGGAGGTACCGGCGCCCATATAGAACAGCCGTCCGCCTTTTTCAAAGGATTCTGCCGCCCATGTGACCGCCTGCGCGATCTGCGGCAGGCACTTGGCAATGGCCAGCGGTACCCGGGCGTCCTCCTCGTTCATGACAGTCACGATCTCCAGCGGGGACATCTGGGCCAGCAGCATCTTGCGCAGTGCATCGGATTCCGGGGAGGTTTCCTCCTGCAGGGCCAGCAGCTGCTGCAGCAGGCCCTGGATGTGGTTCTGCTGCTTGACTGTGATATTTGACAGCAGGTGGTTATGCTCCTCACTCAAGAAGGAGAAAAAGTCCACTTCCGGGAAGATGTCCATAATTTTGTCGAGGTACTCGCGGCTGAAATTCATCACGATACGGCTCGAGGCTGTGTCGCCGAGCGAGGCAGTCTTGTGGATCTGGTTTTCACCGATCAGCACCACACATCCCGCGTTGACGATATAGGCGGCATCCTCAATAAAATAGCGGCGGCTGCCCTCTATCTCATAATAGATCTCGTATTTATGATGGATATGGAAGCTGACCATCTCATACCCGGAGTCACGGTCCACGCGGTCAATAAAAAAGTCAACGTGGGGCGAGTAGACATATTCCGAAACCATAACGCTGCTCCTCACTGCCGTGGTGCGGGGCACCCGGCGATTGGTTATTGTTGTCTTTTTTAGAATAGCACATTTTTTGCTGTTTTTCAAACTATTTTTATACTATTTTTGAACACTTGGGGGTTCACACATGAAAATCACGCTTGTACGTTCTATGGCGCGCAGCGCAGTGTTTGAGCTGGTCAACTCCGGCTGCTACCGCGCCCCGGCTCCTTATACAGTCTCATTGGACGGCGCCACAGTCTGTGAGGGCGATACGAATGTGTTCTCACTCTATTCGCTGGAGCCGGGCCGCAGCTACACGCTGGCCGTCACCCTTGACGGCGTGACCGATACGCTGGACTTTACCACCGCGGAGGAGAGCTTCTTCGTGGATGCCTCCCGCTACGGCCTCGTCGCCGACGGCGTGACCGACAACACGGCCAAGCTGCAGGCGGCGCTGTCCACCTGCCCCGCGGGCGGCACGGTCTACGTGCCCGCCGGTACCTACCGCACCCAAAGCCTGTTTTTGCAGAACAGTACGACGCTGTATCTCGAAAAGGGCTGCACGCTGCTGGGCGGCACCAACCGCACTGACTACCCCATTCTGCCCGGTGTTCTCCCCTGCCATAACGAGAAGGACGAGCACTACCTCGGTCTGTGGGAGGGCAACCCGCTGGACAGCTTTGCGGGTCTTATCAACGTCATCAACGCCGAGAACGTGACGATCACCGGCGAGGGCACGATTGACGCCAACGCCCAGAACGGCGACTGGTACCAGAACCCGAAGGAAAAGAATATTGCCTGGCGTCCGCGCCTGTTCTTCACCAGCGGTGCCAAAAACGTCGTGCTGCACGGCGTTCTGGTCTGCAACAGCTATTCCTGGACCATCCACCCGACCTACTCCGAGAATGTGGACATCCTGAACATCCGCATCCGCAACAGCTCCACGAGCCCCAACACCGACGGCATCGACCCCGAGAGCTGCAAGAATGTCAACATCATCGGCAACCATGTACACGTCGGTGACGACTGCATCGCGCTGAAATCCGGTAAGCTGTTCTTAGGCATGAAGCTGCATGTTCCCTGTGAGAACGTTATCATCCGCAACTGCTGCCTGAGCCGCGGCCACGGCGGCCTTGTCATCGGCAGCGAGATGAGCGGCGGCGTCAAGAACGTCACCGTGACCCAGTGCCTGATGGACCATACGGACCGGGGTCTGCGTGTCAAGACCCGCCGCGGGCGCGGCAAGTACGCCATCATCGACGGGCTGGTATTCCGTGACGTCGTTATGGATGGCGTGCTGGCGCCGTTTGTCATCAACATGTTCTATTTCTGCGACCCCGATGGCCGCAGCGACTATGTGCAGACCCACGAGGCCCTGCCTGTCGACGAGATGACCCCGACACTGGGCACGCTGGAGATGGAAAACATCACGGCCACCGACGCCCAGTACGCAGGCTGCTGGTTCAGCGGCCTGCCCGAGCACCCGATCGAGGGTGTCAAGATGCACAACGTAAAAATCAGCTTTGCACCGCACGCCAAAGCCGGTCAGGCCGCCATGATGTGCGGCGCGGATGCCTCCTGCAAGGTGGGCGTCCATGCCGAGAACGTGCATAAAATTGAGCTGCACAACGTTGCGATCACCGGCTACGAGGGTGAGCGCCTGCAGCTGACAAACGTAGATAGCTTTGAGGAGGACTGAACCATGACCCATGAAGAGATTCTGACCACGCTGGGCCATTACGTGGACTACCTGATCGCAGGCTCCACCGCCGAGGCACCGCTCTGGAACATCGAGAAGGTCCGCAGCGGCAAGCCCAACAAGTGGAATTACATCGACGGCTGCATGATCACTGCCTGCCTGAGCCTGTACAAGACCACCGGCGACGAGAAATTTTTGGACTTCTCCAAGAAGTTTCTGGACTACTTTGTCAAGGACAACGGCGTCATTGAGACCTACGACCCCGCCGAGTACAACCTGGACAACGTCAACCAGGGCAAAAACCTGTTTACGCTGTACGACCTGACCGGCAACCAGCGCTACCGCGACGCCATTGAGACGATCCGCGGCCAGCTGGAGACCCAGCCCCGCACGAAGGAGGGCAACTTCTGGCACAAGAAGATCTATCCCAACCAGGTCTGGCTGGACGGCACTTACATGGCCCAGCCCTTCTACATGGAGTATGAGACACGCTGCAACGGGATGCACGGCTGCATTGACAGCTACAAGCAGTTCATGAACATCCAGAAGCACATGAAGGACGCCAAGACCGGCCTGTACTACCACGGCTACGACGAGAGCCGCGAGATGTACTGGGCGAACCCCGAGACCGGCTGCAGCGCCAACTTCTGGCTGCGCGCCATGGGCTGGTTCCTGGTGGCCATGGTAGACACGTTGGAGCGGATGGACAACCAGCTTTACTACGAGTACCGCGCCATCATGGCAATGCTGAAGGACGCGGTGGACGCGATGATCGCCTTCCAGGATGCCGAGAGCGGCATGTTCTGGCAGGTCGTAGACAAGGCCGGGGTCGAAGGCAACTACCTTGAGACCTCCGGCAGCGCACTGTTCGCCTACGCCGTGCTCAAGGGCGTGCGTCTGGGCTACCTACCCAAGCGCTACACGGCCTACGGTGAGAAGGCGTTCTACGGCACCTGTGACCGCCATCTGGGCGTGGGCGCGGACGGCGCTTTGCAGCTGGGCGGCATCTGTCTGGTGGCCGGTCTCGGCGGCGCGACCCGCCGCGATGGCAGTCTGGCGTACTATTTCAGCGAGCCCATCGTCGAGAACGATGCCAAGGGCGTAGGCCCGCTGCTGCTGGCCTACACGGAAATTCTGGCCGCACAAAAGCAGTAAGGAGGGCACACTATGCCGAAATTTATCGTCGGTGCCCGCCTGCACGACTACGGCAAGGGCAGCCCGGATGAGCTGTTCGGGCGCGTTTCCGCCGACGGCTTTGCCGCTGTGCAGCTGGCCTATAAAAAGTGTGTGCCGTCCGTCAGGAGCTATGCGGACGTGACCGACGCGCTGGTCGCCGAGACCGTCGCCGCCGAAAAGGCGCACAGCATTCAGGTGGCCGTGCTCGGAACCTACGTGGAGCTGGCCATCAACGATGAGAGCCGTTTGAAGAATGCGGCGGACTTCAAGAGCCAGCTGGCCGTCTGCAAGGCGCTGGGTGCCGGGTGCATCGGCACCGAGACGACCAGCATGGAAAAGCAGCCTGCCGGTACGACCCGCGAGGAAGCGCAGGAGCTGCTCTGCCGTAGTCTGGCGGACATTCTGCCCGCCGCCGAGGCACTGGGCGTGACCGTCGCCGTAGAGCCCGTGACCTACCACAGCATGAACTCCGCCGCCGCGACGCGGCATATTTTGGACACGATGCGCAGCCCGAACCTGAAGGTCATCTTTGACATGAGCAATCTGGTGGATGCCGGGAACGTCGGCGCGCAGGACCGCATCTGGAACGACGTGGGCGAGCTGCTGGGCGACCAGATCGTGGCCGTCCACTTCAAGGGGCAGGCCTTTGCGCCGGACGGCGGGCTGCTCCACACGAGCCTGGAGGACAGCCTGACCGACTACGCGGGCGCGTTCGCCATGCTGCGGCAGCTGCCGCAGGACGCTCTGCCCGTGCTGCGTGAGGAGGCTGTGCCATCCCGCGCTGCCAGCGATATTGCATTTATGAGAGGATTTTTTGCATGACCGAAAGGGAACGCAAAACATGGGTCGTTGACGAGAGCGGTGCGGGCGACTACCGCACGCTGACCGAGGCCGTTGCTGCCTGTGCGGCCACGCCGGACGAGCCGGTGCGGTTTTACATCAGGCACGGCATCTATGAGGAACGGCCCTTCATTGAGCTGGCGGACTATGTCATCGAGGGCGAGTACCGCAACGCGACAGTCATCACGGCGTCTGTGGGCGGGCGTGACCCGTGGCCGGGCGAGGTCAAGACCGGCACTTTCCGCAGCGCAACGCTGTTTCTGGGCGGCGGCAGAGCCGTTGTGCGCAACCTGACCGTGCAGAACAACGCCGGGGACGGCGCAAAGGCCGGTCAGGCGCTGGCCGTCTACGCCGACGCAAGCCGCGTGCTGATGGAGAATGTGAACCTCTACGGCAACCAGGACACGCTGTTTACCGCTCCCCTGCCCCTGCAGGAGCGTGAGCAGAACGGCTTCCGCGGCCCGCGGGAGAACACGCCCCGGCTGGACACCGTGCAGTACTACAAAAACTGCACGATCCGCGGCAATATCGACTTTATCTTTGGCGGTGCAAACGCTGTGTTCGACACCTGCCGCCTTGAGCCGTGGCATCACATCAGCGGCACCTGCTATATCACGGCTCCCAGCACGCCCGCAGGCAAGCCCGGCTACCTGTTTGTGAACTGCACCGTGCAGGGCAGCTGTGCGCCCGGCAGCGTCTATCTGGGCCGCCCCTGGCGCGCGGACGCGGCCTGCTACTGGCTGGACTGCGCGTTGAGCGACGAGGTCTGCGCCGACGGCTGGGACAACTGGCGTGACCCCGAGAACGAAAAGACCGCCCGCTTTGGTGAGCACGGCTCCACCGGCCCCGGCAGCGCCGCCAAGCGCGCCTTTGGCAGCGTGGATGACGATAACGAAGCGAACGCCCAGCGGGAGATGTACGCGCGGGTAAGAGCGGAATTTGGCGTGGAATAAGGCATAGCAAAAGCGGCAGACCGTTTGTGGTCTGCCGCTTTTGCTTTCCTAAGCCTTCCACTTTTACTGTGCGCTCGTCTCGCCGCCCTCGACCACGAGGCTGTCCTCGTAGTCAGTGCCGTAGGTGTCAACGAGAGTGGCCTCATAGTCGGCGTGGAAGAAATTCTCCTTGCCCAGAGCCTTGATCTCGTCGTTGATGGCATTCAGCAGCGTCTCATTGCCCTTGCTGACGGCGGGGGCAATCGTGTCCTGGCTGCCCAGGGACGGGATGCCGACAGTGTAGCCGGGGTTCTGGCTGGCAAACGCGATGACCTCGGTGTTGTCGTTGGCCCAAGCCACGCCGCCGTCCTCCATTGCGCTCTTGGCCGTGGCGTAGGAGTCATACTTCTGCAGCGGGATGTCAGGGTAGTTCTGGGTCAGGTAGGTCTCTGCAGTAGTGCCGGAGATAACGATCATCTGGTCATCGGCATTCCAGCTGTCCAGCGACGTGATGACGTTGGGGTCCGGGGAAACGACGCCCAGCGCAACGTTCATGTAGGGCAGCGCAAAATCGACCTCCTCGGCGCGTTCCGGCGTGACCGTGAAGTTGGCCAGAATGACATCGACCTTGCCGGTCTGCAGGTACTCGATGCGGTTGGCGGCCTCGGTGGAGACGTAGTTCACCTTGACGCCCAGATCCTCGGCCAGGCGGTTGGCAAAATAGATGTCATAGCCCTGATACTCGCCGTTTTCATCGACGTAGCCGAACGGGTTCTTGTCAGAGAAAACGCCGATGTTGATCGTGCCGTCCGCCTTGATTTCGTCCAGCGTGCGGTAAACAACGCCGTCGGCGGATGCCGAGGTCGAGGCAGTGCCTGTGGAGGCGCTGCTGCCGCAGGCGGCCAGAGACAGGCTCAGGGTTGCGGCCAGGGCCGCGGCGGTCAATTTGGTTGCTTTTTTCATGGTGATATTCTCCTTCTTTCGTCTTTCGTTTTCCTCTATGTATTTCTTTCCACAAAAGGGAATCTATGGTATGCCCCGCGAAGCGGGCGCTTGCCTCCCCTAGCAGGGGAGGTGGCTCGAAGAGCCGGAAGGGTTGAACTTTGCCACAGTTCTAAATGTTTTGGGTAATGGCGAGGTTCTCTCCCCCACCCGCTTCGCAGGAGCCCCCTCGCAGAGGGGGCCAAGTCCATTACTTCACACTGTCAAAGGTGAAGGTGCGCAGGAACTTCTGCGCGCGCTCTGTCTTGGGGTGGTCGAAGAACGCCTCCGGCGTGCTCTCCTCGATGATTTTGCCGCCGTCCAGGAAGATGACACGATCCGCAATCGCGCGGGCAAACTGCATCTCGTGGGTGACAATGATCATCGTGCGGCCCTGCTTCGCCAGATCGAGCATAACGTCCAGCACCTCGCGGACCATTTCGGGGTCAAGGGCTGCAGTCACTTCATCGAACAACAAAATTTCAGGGTGCGTCGCCAGTGCGCGGACGATGGCAACGCGCTGCTTCTGGCCGCCGGACAGCTCCCGCGGGTAGCTCCTGGCCTTGTTCAGCAGGTTCACGCGGTCCAGCAGGGCCTCGGCCTCTTTCTGTACCTCGTCTTTGGGACGCTTGGCCACCTTGAGCGGAGCCAGCATAACGTTGTCCAGCACGGTCAGATGCGGGAGCAGTTCATAGCTCTGGAATACCATGCCGATGCGCTGGCGCAGACTCGTCAGCCCTTTGCCGCCGTAGGCAACAGTCTCATTGCCCAGGCGGACGCGCCCGCTCTGGGTGGGCTCCAGCGCGTTGATGCAGCGCAGCAGCGTGCTCTTGCCGCAGCCGCTGGGGCCTACCACCACGACGACCTCACCGGGGCGGACGGAAAAGCTGATGTCATCCAGCACGGTATTTTCCCCATAGCCCTTGACCAGATGCTCTACGGTCAAAATCGGTTCTGCCATGGTTCCTTACCTCCATTTTTTCTCTAAGTACGATGCCAGTAGGCTGATGGGCCAGCAGGCGAGGAAATACAGCAGGAACACGACCAGATAGATGCCGAATGCAGCGTTCGGGCTGGCCATGCGGTTGGCCTCAATGATCTGCTGCGCGATCTTCAGCACCTCGACGACGCCGATCATCAGCACAAGGCTGGTGGTCTTGATCATGCGGGTGATCAGGTTGATGCTCAACGGGATCAGGCGGCGCACCGTCTGCGGAATGATGATGTACCAATAGGTCTGCGCCTTCGTCAGGCCCAGCGCCTCGCTGCTCTCATACTGGTGCTTCGGGATGGAAATCAGCGCGCCTCTCACAAGGTCACTCATCTCTGCCGTGCCCCACAGCACAAACACGATGACGGATGCCGTCTCACCCGAGAGGTCCCAGCCCCACGCGCGGGTCGTGCCGAAAAACACAAGGAACAGCAGCACCATCTGCGGCATAACGCGGATGATTTCGAGATAAACCCGCAGGATGGCTTTTACAACGGGATTTTTGCCGCTCATCAGCACGCCCAGCAGGATGCCCAGCGGGATACTGATGGCGACGGAAAGCAGGCTGATGCGCAGGGCCACCCACAGGCCGCCCAGCAGGCGGGCCATGTTTTTGCCCTTGAGCAGTACATTAAGCCCCAAATCCGGCATAGCGCAGCCTCCTTTCCAGCAGAGACCCCAGCAGCGAAACCGGGAGCAGGATCAGCAGGTAAAAGACCACAAGAAGGAACAGGCTCTCGGTGGTTTTGTAGTACAGGCCGATGAGGTCCTTCGCCGTGAACATCAGGTCCATCAGGCTGATAGCGCTGAACACGCTGGTTTCCTTTAAAAGGAAAATGACATTGGCGACGAACGCCGGGACGCTGGTAGACATGGCCTGCGGCAGGATGACGTAGCGCATCGTCTGCATCCGGTCCATGCCGAGGCTGTAGGCGCTCTCGGTCTGGATCAGCTCGATGGATTCCAGCCCGCTGCGGAACGCCTCCGCCATGTAGCTGCCGCCCAGAAACGCCAGACCTGCAATGCCGCAGACCGCAGCGTCAGTCCTGATGCCGATCTTCGGCAAACCATAATAGATGAAAAACAACTGGACCAGGAGCGGCGTGTTGCGGCTGAGCTGGATGTAAAAGCCGACGACGCGGCGCAGCACCGGCACCTTATAATACTGGACCAGTGCGCAGACCAGCCCGATGACAATAGCCAGCGCGATACCTGCCAGCCCCAGACGCAGGGTCAGCCACGCCGCTTTTTCAAACAGCGGCAGGTACTGTGCGACCACATTCCAATCCACAAAAGTCTCCCCTTCCCTATCGGGTCATGAACAAATTTAGGTAAAAAAAATCCGGGCCTTCTCTGCGAAGGTTCCCGGGCAAAGGTCAGGTTCAACACATGGGGGTTCTGGTAGGCCCCACAGACCATGCCCGGTGACAGCGCATACGACAACAACACATAGCGGACATAGCGGTATTCCCCTTTCCTGTTTTTGGTTTGCTTTGTTCAAACCCGATGCCAGTATAATATACCTATTTACCTAGAATGTCAATGGGTTTTATGCTTTTTATTTGACTTTTTCTGCAAAATAATTGTGCCGCGTTTGTGTAGAGTGCACAAACGCGGCGCAATGTGTTTTATGACGTAGGGGCGCACCAAAAAAGGGCGCTGCCCTTGCGGACAGCGCCCTTTGTATTGCTTTTCAGAGCAAGAAATTACTTCTCGATCTTGGAAACAACGCCGGAACCAACGGTGTGGCCGCCCTCGCGGATAGCGAAACGCAGGCCCTCTTCCATGGCGACGGGGGTGATCAGCTCAAC